>Ga0182030_10008247_pt1 | contig 21615 bp, 15 predicted proteins | sample 812S3MmetaG_FD_121299 | JGI IMG/M metagenome (GOLD analysis project Ga0182030, IMG submission 121299) | Permafrost microbial communities from Stordalen Mire, Sweden - 812S3M metaG (Illumina Assembly) | ecosystem: Environmental > Terrestrial > Soil > Wetlands > Permafrost | place: Sweden...
CATCATCATCATCATCATCGCACCAATCTTGGTGCAACCTCATTGGGCTACAAGTTGAGTGATACTGCGCATCAACGGGATCAGTGCGTCAGTTTCGTTGCCTTCGCTGATAGTGACTAACAAGCCGCCGCCAAAGTCGGCGATGACGATGTAGCCGCGAGGCGTTCTGCCTACAAATTGATGAATATGTTCGTGACCTAATATAGTCACAGTAGTGGATGTGTTCATGTAAATACCGAGGGCGAATTGACCCATCGATTCGGCGTCGAAGTCAGGCGGCAAAGTGTTTGCAATAAGCAAACCATCATGACCAATGATGACTGAGCCAATTACAGTTCTTTGTTGACCGATGTGTTGCAAGAGTTGTTGTAACTCAGAAGCTGCCTCGGTTGTGAGGATTCGCATCGAGCTATCAGACAAATCTGCTTCAGTGATATTGCCGATTTTTTCGAGATCTTTTTGGTCTAGCAAGAATTTGCCAATTGAGGCAATTCGTCCAGAGTTCTGATCAGCCGAGGTATCAACGCGGCTATCGAGGCGACCGACACCTTCTACTTTTACAGGTGCAGGGCTGTCGTAATTACTGTCTCCGTAGCCACTTTGTCGACCACCAGGTATTTGTTGATTTTGCTGGACAGCAGCCGCTTCGCTTAGCCTATTGACAGCATCATTGACGTTGCCCTTTGGACCTTGTTCATCTCTAACACCAAGGTTATCCGCGAAGATGCTGTCGATCACGCTGTCATCGATTGAAAATAAACCTGTGCGGGGTTTGCCTGGTTCAGCGGGTGCCCCAATTCTCGGTTGTGGTGCTGCTGGTGGCTGTTGTTGTCCCCATCCAGTGCCAGCCTGTCCCCAACCGCCTTGAGCCGGTTGTTGAGGAGGTTGAGCGGGTTGTTGTGCTATAGGAGCGGGCTGTTGAGGCGCGGCCCAACCAGAATTCGTAGGCTGATTTTGTGGTGCTTGCTCTTGGGGAATTTGTGGTGGTGCAAATTGCGCCGGTTGCTGTGCCGGTGGTTGGAAACCGCCTGATTGAGCATTCTGCGGTGGATTTGCCCAGCCATTACCTGGCACAGGTGGTGCTGCTGGCGGTTGAGCCCAGCTTCCAGAGGAAGAACTGTTTTGCGTTACTCCTGGAGCAGCCTGAGCAGGTGGTATCGGCGCTGGTGGCGCCGCGTTTCCACTGACTGCATGAGACGCTTCTTCAACGCCCAGGTTTTTCTGAAATAACTGGTCCATTGCCCGATCGTCCAAATTGAACAAACCTTGCTGGGACTGAGCTGGTATTGGAGCCGGTGCCACAGGTTCAGGAGCTTGTTGCGGTGCTTGTGGTTGGGCGAACTGTCCAGAGGTGCTCGTCGGTTGTCCTCTGCGATCTTCATTGGGAGCATATGGTGCATTAGGTGCGTTTGGACGCGCAGCGACTGGCGAAATTCTTGGTGCACCCTGCTGATTGGAGTTGTCGACCAAACCTGTGTTTGGTTGTCCGGGCTGAGGTTGAGCAAATTGCGGTGCTTCCATTGGCGCTGGAGCTGGAATTGGTTGTGGTGCTTCTGGCGCCCAGGTCGTCGGTGCGGGCGTCCAAGCCTGTGCCGGAGCCTGTACTGGTGCTGCCAGTGGTGCACCAGGATTTTTCAATTTCAAGTTTTCGTTGAATAATTGATCGATAGCTTGATCGTCTAACGAAAAGAGAGATGATTTTTGCTCGGGCTGTGGTGGCACAGGTGCTGGCTGAAAAGACTGCTGAATTGGCGTTTGAGCTGGTGCAGGCTGAGCCTGAGGGGCAGGTGCTCCACCCCAAGCGTTTGTCTGTGCTGGCTGAATAATGTTTTGGTTAGCGCTCCAGTCATTGGCTTGCGGCTGTGCATTCCAGGCAGGCTCTTGAGGAGCTGGAGCCGGAGCTGGTTGCTGCAATGATGGCGGCGCTGGCAAAGCCGCTAACTGCTGCATGCTTGCGCCCTGAAGCGCTCTTTGCTGTGCTTGCAATTTTTCTTGAATGGATAAATCCCATGAATTTTGCTGATCGCCGCCTTTGCCGCCAGCACTTTCATCAAGGGTGCTATTCAACTTTTGCATTACAGATTGCTGCAGTGTCGGCTGTTGCGCAACTGGTTCCGGCTGTGCTGGAGCAGGTTGCTCTCCCCAGGCTGGTTCAGCTTCTATTAAGGCGTCAGGACTGTATACGGGGAAATCAAAACCGCTTTTTCCGTGCGCTACGGCAGGATCATTTTCATCAACCAGAAGATGAGGCGCTGGCATTGGCGGTGGCATCATTGGTGGTGCGAAGCCCTGCTGCGGTATTGGTTGAGGAGTTGCTGGCCCTGGTTGTGGTAGTTCTGGCTGTGATAGCTCTGGCTGTGATTTAGCTCGAGATTGTATCGGAGTGCTCCAGCGATCATCTATAGAGAATGGATCGGCTGAATTTGGCTCGGCTTCTATTTTCTTTGCTGCAGCTGGCGCCGACTTGGCACCAAGTGTTTCACCGCTTGGTGAAAACGCTTGCCACGTTCCCGTTTCAATTTGCTCCGATTCGAGAGACCAGGCTGGTCTTCCTGGTGGTCGCTGTGCCTGTTGGGCAGCCGCTTGAGACGTAGCCGGAGTTGTACTTATTTGAGACTGTGAAACGTCCTGCCTTTGCATAGCCTCTGCTTGCGCCGCATATTGCGGTGCATTCCAATCATTGGCATCGGTTGGTGTGCCCCATGCCCCTTGAGGTTTAGCATCACCCCAATTAGCTTGTTGCGGATCGGCTCCTGTTTGTGGTGTTGGCTGAGCCTGAACTGGTGAAGCGTTGGTGTTTACGGCACCCGCTGTTTGACCCCATACCGCCTGGGCGACTGTTTGACCCCACGCGTCAACAGTAGGTGCTGGCTGTGGTGTTTGTTGAACTGGAGCTGGTACTGGAGGTTTCGGTACGTCAGCACCGGTTTGACCCCATCCACGTTGGCCACCGGCTGCATCCCAACTATCACTTCCACCGTTAGCTCCCCATCCATCGCCTTGAGCAGGAGCAGCTGGGGCCGCTGGAGCACTGGGTGCTGGCGACCAACCAGGAGTGGCCGGCGCAGGAGTGGCATCAAAAGCTGGAGCAGGTGCATTGACAGCAGCTGCTGTTACTGGTGCAGGGGCTCCCCAGGCTGGAGGCGACGCATGTGGTTGCATCGCTTGCACGGCGGGAGGTTGAGCGGCTGGCGCTTGATTCCAATTATTGCCGTCTGGTGCTGGACCACCCCAACTGCCGGCTGGCGGCTGAATCGGCGCGTTCTGTGGCGGAGCAGGTGCGGCAGCGGCTGGGGCTGCATTGTTGTCCCAGGTGGTGCCCCAACCTGAAGCTTGTGCAGGTTGAGCGGCTGGAGATGCTTGTGCTGGATGTTCGGCAACATAGGGTTGTGGTGGCAAAGCTCGCTGCATCGGCGAATTCTGTGGCGCGCCGCCAGGTGCATTAGCGGAGCCGGGTTTTCCCCATGAACCAACGACTGGCGCGTTCGGAGTCGATGCTGCTTGTTGGAAAGCAGGAGCGCCCATCGGCGCTGGTTGTCTATTGTCAAAACTAGATGGTTGCGGCGTGGCGTTGGTATTCATTCCTGGCACCATAGGCTGCATCATGCCCTGGTTAAATCCTGGCATTGCCTGTGGTGCAGGAGCTCGATTGACGCCTTCGTTGGCATTGTCAAAACCGTCATCGTAATTATCTTGTTCGTTGCCAGCACCTTCCTCGTCATCATATGACTCAGGATTGCCCTCATCAGCGGGTTTTGCCCCTTCCGAAATTTTCTTACGGATCGATTCGGCTAGAGTCAAAGGAGCCTCGATACTACTTTGAACGGGAACGGATTTACCGAACTTTTCTCCCAGCGTTCTCGACTGCAACTCTTTTTGATCAGCTTCAGGATCGAAGCCCTTGTTCATTGCTTTTAGACGATTGCTGGCGCCTGAGAATTCTTCTCCTTTGGCACCCTTATATTTAACGGGGCTGTCGCTTGGTGCTGGAACCGCATCTTTGATAGCGTTCGACGAGCGATGTGGAAATGAACTTCCTGCTGTCGCTTGCTTGCCTGCTGGCCCTCTTCTCCCGCGCGTGTCTTCCATCTTTGGTGGCGCTTCTTTTTTCCGGAAGAGATTGGTGAAAAAAGCAAAGGGTGAAGCTTTTGTGGCGGGCAACTGACTCATGATCATCAGAGCTAGCTGCTCTTCGTTAGCTGGTAGGATTTCATCTGGCAATGAAGTTTCTTCAGCAGCCAAAATGACCTGTTGCAGTTGGTGGTAAAACTTGGCGCATGATTCACACGACTCAAGATGCGCAAGGACAATGCGCTCTTCTTGTGGAGCGAGGTCCAGGTCAAACTTTTGTTGTATGAGGAATCTGAATCGACTGCAGTTCATTGTGTTTACCGATGAAATTTCTAGTTAGCCCCGTCCCAAACACTTAACGATTTGAACTCTTGCTCTAAAGAGCCAAGCCATAACATCCTCTGGTGCCTGATTTATCACTATAGCGATTTGCTCATAAGATAGATTGAAATTGTGGCGCAACAGAAAGACTTTTTGTTGTTCCTGCGGCAAAGAGGAGATGCATCTTTTCACTCTCTGGCTGCCGAGGATGATTGTGGTTTCCCAATCCATCTGAGATGAGCCATCAGTGCTTGGATCGGTGCGTGGGTCGCGACTGACTGGTGCGCTGTTTATAGAGTGCCAATCAGCGCAGCTGTCTACGATAAAACCGACTAACCAGTCCCAGACGCCGTCTGTAAACTGTTTGGTGTTAATAGACTTTAGCTGTGAAAAAACGTTTTGAAAAGCGGAAATAGTCAGATCGGTGGCCGCATTCGCATCATCTGTTGCCAGAAAAGCGATTGCATAAAAGCGTTCTTGATGATTCCAGACGAAGTCATTGCGCTTGGTCGGATCGCCTTTCTTCAAGTCGGCGATAACGCTTCCTGCGGATACATTATTCGTGTTGCTGGATGTTGTTCTACTGGGAAGAAGACTCATTTTTCTCTATTTACCACAGGTACCTATCCAAATCGACCGGCTGCCGCACCGGTCTGATCAAAAATTTGTCGCCGACTGGACAAATATCTTGCGCCAATTTGTCCCTAAGCTCTGAACTTTCACGAAAACCGCCAGACGCCTGTTTTTAGTTTACATGATTGCAAGCTGATTCGGTCTTGGTCTAAATTTTATCGGAACCTACCTCCTTGATAGCGCTCAGCGGAGTTTTGACGGTTAACATAGATGTACCCCAACGCTCGATTTACTAATTGGTCGCTAAAACCCATAATAAATACATGCCCAAAACATCTAGCTATAAGCTCTCTATCTCCAACAACGACGAAATCGGTTTCACATTGCATTCAGTTGTTATGGAGCCGAGACACTGTACACCGCTTGATTTAGCGGCCGCCGCAAAAAATTTGCGTGTCGATTTTCATGGCGAAAATGAAGACGAGATCGCAATAATTTCAAGGAAAATTGTCAATTATCTGCTTACTGACTTCTTTGTTCTGGCCCACAGAACAGGTTTATATAATCGTCAGTTGAAGCTGTGGGAGGCCCTGGCTAGCGTTAGCGAGGTCAAAATCGCGCAGCTTGAACAGGGATTTTTTAAAAAAGTCGAATTGCCGATCTGGGATCTCTCAATGTCGGACAACAAGGGGCGGACAAAACTTTTGGTGCGCCTGGTCTATGACGTGCCCAATTCTGAATTTGATTTGAGCAATGAAAAGGGATGCAAAGTATTGCTTGCAAGCACAGTACAGCGTGCCGAGCGTCTGAAGATGGAGCACCCTCTATTTAGTGGCGTCTTTTTGTTCTGCCCCAAACGAGCGGCCGAATGCGTTCGCTCGTGTCTTTCGATGGTCACAGCAGTCGATGACCCGGTCGGTAAATATGAGGCGAAGCTCTACTCCTTGCCTGACATTTCAATGGATTTATTCGAATATGACAATGCTTCCGATGAGCTGAAGATGCTTTATCCCAGTCTGCAAAAGATGAATCCAAATGAGCGAGCTGCCTCAACTTGAGCTTTGATAGAATTTGTCCAGAATTAATCTACTGGCAAGGTCAATTTAAAGTGGAATGTTTCCGTGTTTTCGTGCCGGACGTTCGACTCTTTTATTTTGTTGAGTTTTCAAAGCGGCTGTCAATATGTCTCTGGTTTCACTGGGCATGATTACGTCATCGACATAACCAAGCTCGGCCGCTACATATGGAGTGGCAAACTTCTCTTTGTACTCTTGCACGAGAGTGGCAGCGCGTTCCTTGCCACCTTCCTTTTCAATATCTTTTTTAAAGAGCAAATTAACGGCACCCTGGGCGCCCATCACCGCTACCTCAGCTGTGGGCCAGGCGAAGTTGAAATCGCCGCCGACGTTCTTTGATCCCATGACATCAAATGCGCCACCATATGCTTTTCTGATGATCACCGTTAACTTTGGCACCGTTGCTTCGCAGTAGGCATACAGCAATTTGGCACCATGCCGAATAATGCCGTTATGCTCCTGGCTGATTCCTGGCAGATATCCAGGCACATCGACTAAGGTGACGACAGGAATATTGAAGGCATCGCAAAAACGGACGAATCTTGCACCTTTGATTGATGCATTGATATCGAGTGTCCCAGCCAGTGATTTGGGTTGATTGGCGACAACTCCAACAACTGAGCCACCGAGTCTGGCGAAGCCTGTAATCAAGTTTGTGGCAAACAAAGGGGCTATCTCAAAAAGTTCGCCACCATCAAAAATCTTGGTTATTATTGAATGCATATCATAAGGTTTACTGGCGTCAGCAGGCACCAGCGTATCAAGCTCTTTCATATCCGCCGGTGCAATCACTTCGTCTGATTGAGGGGCATGTTCAAGATTGTTGCTGGGCAGATAAGACAAGAGTTTTCGCGTTAGCCAGAAAGAATCATCTTCGTCTTCGGCTAGAAGCTGAGCAACACCACTTTTTTCGTTGTGAACAACAGCGCCACCCAATTCTTCGAGAGTGCAATTCTCACCAGTGACGGTGCGCACGATTTCAGGACCGGTGATGAACATATAGCTTTGATTTGCCACCATAATCGTAAAGTCGGTGACGGCTGGGCTATAAACTGCTCCGCCAGCGCAAGGACCATAAATTACAGATAGCTGTGGAATGACGCCAGAACACTGGACATTGCGAAAGAAAATATCAGCGTAGCCTGCAAGTGATTCGACGCCTTCTTGAATACGCGCGCCACCACTTTCGTTGAGACCTATTACCGGACATCCAGCTTGCTTTGCCAGATCCATGACTTTGCAAACTTTACGGGCGAAGGCCAGTCCTAACGCGCCACCAAGAAAGGTGGCATCGTGTGAGAAAAGGTAAACCGGGCGGCCATCAATTTGTGCTTGACCGGTGACCACGCCATCGCCTGGTGCTTTTTTCTTTTCGATGCCGAAGCGATCGCATTGATGAACAGCGTATCGATCCAGTTCGATGAAGGTGCCTTGATCAACCAACTTTTCAATGCGTTCTCGCGCTGTCAAAACCCCTTTTTCATGGCGTTTCTTTTTTGCTTGCTCTTCGGTTTCAGAGGCTGCCTGACGTTTTTGCAGCAGTTTGGAACTGGGATCTAGTGCAGTTATTTCCATTTCTATATTCCGTTTTTATTCCGTTCTATCCGTTTTTGTATACTGATATTAAACAATGTGTGAGAGAAAACAGTGGACGATAGTTAAATAAATAGACATCGTACATACGTCGAGAACGCTTGTTATGAACGGTCCCGAGGCATGGGCTGGTTCAACACCAAACTTTTGAAATAGCATGGGCATTAGTGTCCCAATCAATACGCCGACAGTCATGGTTGCAAGCAGTGAAACGCCAACTATTACGCCCAGGTGATATTGATTCTGGTGGAAGATGAAGCTCATGATTGCAGTGATCAGACCGCAGCAAACGCCAAGCATCACGCCTACTTTCATTTCGTGAGCGATATTTTTTCTAAGCAGACGTAAATTGATATTTGCTCCCTTAGACGTCGAGCGAATGACGATACAAGTGCTCTGGGTGGCAACAGAACCAGTGACGCCCGATAACAATGGCATGAAAGAAGCGGCCGCTACTGTTTGTTGAATGACGTAGTCAAAGTGAGTAATGACTGAAGCCGATCCCGATTCGATTAGCAAAGTGATCAGCAGCCATGGCAGCCTGGCGCTAAAAGCTTTGGAGACCGACACTCCCAGCAATTCGTTGTCTTCGGCGTCTCCAGCGGTGATACCAGAAGATTGCAGTATGTCTTCAGTTGCTTCTTCTCGCAGCACGTCGATGATATCATCGGCGGTGATAATACCGCGTAATTTTCCCTGTTCATCTACTACAGGCAGTGTCAAAAGATCGTAGTGGCTAAGTTTTTCGGCCGCTTCTTCCTGGTCGGTCTGCGTCGTCACTGTGATCACATTGGTGTCCATCACTGCAGACACAGTTGCTTCGGCAGTGGCGGTCAATAACTCTTTTAAAGTAATCCATCCAACCAGTTTTTCATCTTCGTCGACGACATACACGTCGTAAATTTCTTCTTCTAATTCGGCGTAAGTCTCGCGTAGATAGGTCAAAGCCTCGGCAATCGTCATTTTAGAGTGCAGTGCCAGGTACTCTGTGGACATGATGCCACCAGCTGTATCTTCGGCGAATTTCATGAGATCTTGAATATCTTGCGCTGCTTCAAGGTCGGTCATTTGACTGATGATTGCTCGCGCTTTATCACGCGGCAGCTCTGTCAACAAATCCACTGCGTCATCAGGCGACATGCGACTGATCAAAGGGACAACGCCAATATCACCTAAGGAGCTAAGAAGCTTCGTTTGTTTTTCCACTTCCAGTTCGGCAAGGACGGCTGACGCATTGTCTAAATCTAACAAGCGAAAACAAGAAAGGCGATGCGAATCATCCAGTTCACCCAGCCATTCAGCTAAATCCGCTGGGTGTTGCTCGTTGAGCAGCATACGCAACTTTTGCCTTTGACCGTTGTCGACCAGGGCAGTCAGATCCTCTGGCGCTAGCATCTGCGTTTCGCTCAAGCTCGAGATTCCAGATAAGGGTTACTGGTTACGCGACGCGCACCAGTGAAGCCCCTTAATTATAGGCCGTCGCGGCAAATTACGGGCATTATTGGTTTAAATGCTCTGAATGTGCTTGAAACGGATTTGACTGCTCTAATCTTCGAGATAGCCAGCTAATTTGCTCGACCAATTGGGCTGGCGTAACTTGCGAAATGCTTTGTGTTCAATCTGACGAACGCGCTCGCGCGTGATGTTGAAAAGTCGTCCGACTTCTTCAAGGGTGCGTTGACGACCATCTTCTAGACCGTAGCGCAGATGCATTATGTCTCGTTCACGAGGGGTCAATTGACTGAGCATTCGATTGAGATCCTGTCTCATCAATGCTTCTGCAGTCGTAGACTCAGGGCGGGTATTCTCGTTGTCTTCGATTAAATCGCCAAGGTACGTCTCTTCATCACGATTTAAGGGCATTTCCATCGAGACTGGCTCGCGGTCTGCTTGAATGATTTCTTGAATTTTATTGACCGATAATTCCATCGCTCCAGACAGTTCAGTCTCATTTGGCTTGCGGCCTAGTTCTTGAGAGAGCCTGGCGCTGGTCTTTTTCAGTTTGTTAATTGATTCGACCATATGCACCGGCACACGAATGGTGCGCGATTTATCAGCAAGACCACGGCTGATAGCCTGTCTGATCCACCAGGTGGCATAAGTGGAAAATTTAAATCCTTTGGTGTGATCGAATTTTTCGGCAGCTCGAATCAAGCCAAGATTGCCTTCCTGAATCAAATCCTGAAATGGCAAGCCGCGATTGACATATTTTTTGGCGATCGATATGACGAGGCGAAGATTAGCCTGAATCAGCTTTTTCTTGGCTTCTAAATCGCCTTTGGCAATCAAACGTGCAAGTTCAATTTCCTCATCGGGACGAATCATTTTCACGCGACCGATCTCGCGCAAGTAGAGTCTGACGGAGTCTTCAGTGAAACCCTCGGCGCTGGTCTGCTCAGCCTCAACTTCGACTTCTGGTTCGTCGTCGAATGGGCTGGCTTCTGACCAGTCTTCAGCTAGTTCTTGTTTCACTTTCGCAGCCAAGGTATTGCACTCCGCAATGGTAAAGTATTTCGAATTTCTGTACTCTTCTTACCCACTTCACCAACTTCTTTAGCAGTCAAGAGCTAGATTAAGTTTTGTAAAATTCGCAATAAGTTTCGATGAGTCGCTCCCATTGTTGGGTGGCGCCATTATGATTTTGGTAGTGCAAGAATTTGACGAATAGGATGATTAGTACCTTCGGCACTTTACGGCACTTTACGGCACTTGCGATTTAATAGACGAAGGTTTCTCATTCATGATCGAAGGCAGCCTCAACGACATCAGTCTCCCTTCGTTACTACAGCTTTTGTGCATAGAAAGCGAAAAAGAATACAAGCTGGTTCTTATTCGAAACAATGACCGCGGTGAAGTTCTTACCGATCACGGACACATTGTGGGTTCGACTTATGGCATTCTTGAAGGTGAAGATTCGCTTTGCGAATTGATTACATGGCGTCAGGGACAGTTTTCCGCTGAACGATATTATCCAGCCGGTCAAGTTCCTCGCAACCTAGCTTGGCCCTTTCAAGCGACGATGGAATTCACTCAGGATGCCACTTATTTGACCAGACAAAATGTCGGTCTCAACTCTGTCATAAGCGGTTCTATTCTCTTTGGCAGCACCTCCTGGAAAGAATTGGTCAGCTGCTTTCCGCTCGATCGTGAATCTTTATCGGTTCTTGCGTGGTTGCGCGAGGGGCGGTCCATGCGCCTGGCTATGCGCGAATTTGGACTGGATTTAGCGAGAGCGACTGCAATTTTGAAGTCTTTGGTGATCACAAAAAGCGTTGACGTTATTCGAATCGGGCGTGAGGAAGTGGAGGCCGCAAGCCTGGACAGCTCGGAATCCTTGGAGCCTGTAAAGTCACGCATCATCACCACGGGTGAGCAGGCATCGGCTGCTGCACAGCTCGCGCGGGAGGCGGCAAAAACTTTTGAAAATTTGCCGGCTATAAACGACGAGGCTTTTGTGAGCACTTCGTATAAGGCTGATATTTTGCCAACTCCTCCTAATCAGCCGGCTGAGGGTTCTTACAACGTAGATCGAATTGCCAACGCTTCGGCTTTGACGGCGACCGAAAATTTGCAGGGGCGTTCTTCTGTTGAAGCGCGTTTGCGAGCTAAGCGCGCCGGCGTAAGCACGTTTACTCGTTTGCCATCTGTTTCGGCTGCACAAGTGACTTCAGACGCGGTTCCTGTATTGCCTCAACCGGACGCCTCTGGTGTGCCACCGTCAGAAGTACCATATGGTGGCACGGGGCCCGCTGAGAACAGTGTTCGATCTGGAAATGCTGGATTTACTCCTGCTGCAAATCCGGGTGAAGCTGCCGATGCAAAGAAAAAGACCGGATTGGATGCACTGCTGCGCAGTGCTCACAAGCGCAATATCGAAGCTGCAATTGAAGCTGTACCAGAGGTCAAACAGCGTCCGGCCGATTCTGGCGTTAATCGATTTGTAACCAAACACACTGAAACAGCGGAAATTGACGCTCTAAAAGTACCCGTTCCTCATGATGACCCAAGATTTACCTCACGAACAGCGGCTTTACCTCTTGTGGCACTGGATATAGAACGTTTGTTGCGAGCGACTTTTTCGGCCACTCAGTTTGGTCGTACTTCTCTTGGAAATCCATCGCTTGACCTGCAAAGACGCCAGACAGTTCTCGATGCCGAATCCGGAATCAGTCTTATTTCATCGATTGACGAAGCCTCACGTTCGCCTGCGTCTATTCTTGCTTCCTGTAAGTATTGTCTCGATCGCGGTTACATCACGACCACCGACCAGGTCTTGCCCTTGACTGTCGATCTGTTGTTGGGACGGCTGGAAATTGATCAGTATTTGCTGCAGCGGCGGCGCATCTCGGGCGATCAGTTGCATGATTTGATCAATATCGCCAATCAGGAAGGTATTAAGCTTACGCAACTATTGGTTAAAGGCGGATTTCTCACAGAGGGTGACATTGAGACCCTTTCGCGTGAACAGAAGCGCTTTGCTTTTAAATGAAGACCTGCCTCTGGCGTGTTATATTCTTCTACTCGCCGTTTTGCGGTAACTGCGCGCAGCTTGTTGCTGTGCCTTTGGGTCCTCAGGTCCGTTTTTTAAGCTAAAAGCTATTAGTCAGGAGAGTCATGACAAACAAATACAATGCTCGTGAAAAGAAGAAACGTCGCGTCGCCAAAGAACGCAGACAACTAGCTCGCGTTCGTGAAGCGATCGCCAAAGCAGCTGCCAAGAAAGCTTAAATAGTGTCAACATCAGTAAATAAGAATAAACGCATCATGTCCGGTATGCGTCCCACGGGACGTTTACATATCGGGCATTATTTTGGTGTTTTGTTGAACTGGGTGCGTTTTCAAAGCCAGTACGAATCGTATTTTTCAATTGTAGACTGGCACGCACTGACGACAAAATATCAAAACAGTCGCGCCATTAAGGCAGACATTTGGGAAGTTGCACTTGATTGGTTGGCAGTAGGTATTGATCCCGAGCAATCAACTATGTACGTGCAATCAGCTGTTCCTGAGATTGCCGAATTGCATTTGTTGTTTTCTATGATCTGTCCTCAAAATTGGGTTGAGCGCGAGCCGACCCTTAAAGACATGGTCAAAATGCTTGCAGCCAACGAATCTGAAGCGGCTGAAAAAATCACTTATGGCATGCTAGGTTATCCAGTCTTGATGACCTCGGATATCCTTTCCTTTAGGGGCGAATTGGTTCCAGTGGGCAAAGACCAGGAATCACATTTGGAATTTTCGAGAGATATCGCCCGTCGCTTCAATCACATTTACAGCGTGGACTACTTTCAGGAGCCAAAACCTGAATTTACAAGCACTCCTTTGCTGCGTGGCACTGATGGTCAAAAGATGGGTAAGTCTTTTAACAATGACATCAAAATTGCAGACACCGCCGAAGATACCATCAAGAAATGCAAAAGCATGGTGACAGACCGCACGCGTGTTGCTCGTAAAGATCCTGGGCACACAGATATTTGCGAAGTGCCATGGCCTTTGTATCAAGTTGTTGGTCAGAATTTGACGGATCAGGTCAAAGAAGAATGCGAGAGTGCAGCCATTGGATGCGTTCAATGCAAGGAGCGTCTCGCTGGATGCATTAATGAATACTTCGCCCCCATGCGTGAGCGTCGAGCAAAACTAGCTGCTGATCCAGATCATGTTTTTAAACTGCTCGAGCACGGCAACATCAAGGCTCGCAAGGTGGCTATGCAAACACTTGCCGAAGTTCGTGAAATAATGGGCATGGTTACTTGGTCTTCACTAAATAGCTGAACATTTTATGTTGCCAAAAATTGAAGCAATTCTGGCCGTAAGCATTTGTCTGGCAGCCGCTTCTTTGCCCTTGCCTATCACTATCAGTTGGACCGTAATTATTCTGAGCATGATCGTCTGGGGTGTCTGGAAGCTCAGTTTTTTGGCACAATCCCAAAAGACTTCATTGGCTCTTGGACCGCTCAGTTTGCCTATATTGGTGTATGCTCTGGCCGTCACTATATCTGGTGTGCCCAATACCAGTCTGCATGACGCCTGGCAGTCTTTAGCTAGCTTGCGCGTGTTGCTGGTTTATTTTTTTGCTTACGATGTATTTGCCTTGTCGCCAGGGCTTAAACCAATTGCTTGCGCTTTTTTGCTTTTCGTTTCAGGAATGTCTGGCATCTGGGGCAGCATTCAGCAAGTCTTTGACTGGCATCCAACTGGTTTTAAATGGTTGCAGGGCACTGGTTTTCAAAGCGGACCGATGGCTTTTGCCGGTCAGATGCAAATTTTTGCACTGCTCGCTCTGGGATTTCTCTTGACCGGCGGATATCGTTCGATGCCGCGTCCTTTTCAGCAAAAATGGTTCTTTCTTCTAATTTGCGGAGCCAATGTGTCAGGCATTATCTTTGCCAGCGAACGTAGTGCGTGGCTGGGATTTCTCGTGTCGGTCTGTTGTTTGACCTTGATTTTGTCTTCTCGCAAAGCCATGTTACAAAGCTTTGTCGTTTCGTTTGTGTCAGTCTTAGCTGCCTGGTTATTTATTCCTGTTGTCAAAAAACGGATGTTGCCATTGCTCGATTGGCAGCATGAAGTCAGCTCTAAAGCCAGATTTAGAATGTGGGATGTGGCGTTCGACCTCTTCAAAGAGAAGCCAATTTTTGGTGTAGGCGCCACCAGATTTCCTAAGATCGCCATGAAAGACGCTATTGTGCCTGGACGTTCTGAATTCCTGGATCATGCGCATAGCAATTATTTTCAGGTTCTTTCAACGACCGGCGTAGTTGGGATGGCGGCCTATCTCTATCTTTGCCTGACCATGCTCGTAAATGGTTGGAGACACTTCAAGGCAAAACCTGTTCAGGCTTTCTATTTTAATTATGTCGACCGAGCAGTAGGTCTTTCGGTTCTGGCTATGGTGATATCGCTCATGATATCAGGCATTTTTGAATATAATTTCGGCACCGGGCCCGTGCGACTGCCGATGTTTTTTGTTCTTGCTCTTCTTGCTAAAAAAACGACAGCTTAGACTTTGATCTTCATCCATTTTTTTGATTGAAAACGCCAGGTGGTCAAAGTTGCGCTGAGCAAAATCGAAGAAGCCATAGCTGTCCAAACGCCTTGTGGCCCCCAGTTTAAACTCACTGCAAAAAACCAGGCTAAAGGCAATCGAATAATCCAGTTGGTAAATAGCGTAATCCACATTGGTGTTTTGGCATCGCCAGCGCCTTGTAGTGCACCTGTCAAAACCATGCCCACTGCAAGGAATGGTTCAGTCACGGCGTTGATGCGCAAATATTGTTTTGTGTACATAATTGTCGCTGGATCCTGACTCATCCAGTGAGCGAGCGGATCGGCGCATAGAAACATGGTTGACGCCATCAGCAGCATCATTCCTACGCCAATTGAGCTCACCTGCCAACCGGCTTTAAAAGCGCGATTGTAATCTTTAGCGCCTAGACTTTGACCGACAATGGATGCCACAGCCATACTCAAAGCCATTAAGGGCATAAAGATCAAACTCTCTACGCGCATACCCACTGTCCATGAGGCAATTGCCGGAGTTGGATTGGGGCACTGACGCAGAATAAAAAAGACGACGAAGACGCTAAAGGCCCAGCCGAAGCGCTGAAATGCTGTCGGCACGCCGATGTTCATCAGGCGCAGAGCTGCCCGCTTTTGCAGCGGATAAATATGATTGATGCTTTTTTTCAAAGGCGAATGCAAGAGCATAAAAATAGCCATTGCTGCACTGACGAGGCTTGCAAACAGCGACGAAAGCGCGATACCAGAAACGCCCAGTCCCTTAATTGGAAACTGATAAACAACAAAAGCATAGTCGCCGACGATATTCAAAATCATGTTGACCGTCATAATCAGCAATGGTGTTTTGGCGTCACCGATGGCTCTATATGCGGCATTTATGATGTTTATAATGCTAAATGGTATTAGTATCCAACAAAATACTTTCATGTAACTGGCTGACAGACGCACTACATCTGGTGCGTCTGTCACAGCCCTGACACTTGGTTCGATTACAAAAAGCGATACCGCTGCAAGAAGACAACCCATCATCAAAGCAAGTGTGATTGATTGTCCCGTGGAGTTGGCTACTTCTTTGTGATCGTCAGCGCCAGCAGCGCGTGAAACGAGCGCCGTAGTACCAGTACCTGTAGCGATAATGAAAATTATGAAGAGAAACGTGATTTGTTCTGAAACACCAACTGCCGCCTGGGCTGCCGAACCGAGCTGACCAGAGACCTGGACGTCCACGAGACCGACAATCGAGCTGCTCGTGGTCGTTAACAGAAGCGGCCACGACATATTCCAGATAGCCTGCCAGAGACTACCTTTGACGAGTGTATCGCTTTCTTCTTCGTCAGCGGCTGGATTAACGATCGGACTGATTTGAGTCATTCTTCTTTCAAAATAGGCTATAGCCGCTCAATATTCAAGTTCAAAGGACACATCTGTCGGTCTTATTCAAAATGGTCTACCGCTTTTATTTAGCTGAAAAATTAAACATCTTCGACCTAGTTATCAGTAGTTCCTGATATATATGAGTGGTTTGCAGAGTATGGGGAGAAGAGTCAATGAAATTGTTGCGCAGCAGCGTATATGGTTGGAAGTCTGTCTGGATGGATTTGACCGACGAAATGAATGGTGAGTTCGAAGATGGTACCTATGCCGTGAAAGCAAAGCTACCTCTGCCTGGCACCCCTTTCAGTCTCGCCATGCAGATGCACACGCACCCCATGGGGCAGGCAATCTCTGAAACTACGGTTCTGGCAGTGCCTTTCAATTATTTCGATAACGAATTTCAATTCGCCGTCCATAATTCAAGCACCGTAGAAGAAGTGGCGAAAATTTTGGGTCTGCAAGATATCGTGGTTGGCGACGCAGACTTCGATAAGACTTATATCATTCAGGGTTCAGATCCACGAACAGTCCAGAAGCTGTTCTCTGATTCCAAATTCAAAATGAAAATTCAAGAGCAAAAAGCTGTGAATTTATCGATTGTAGACAGCCGCCATAAGCAGTTCGGTATTACGCCACCAAAAGGCGTTGGTGTTTTGACCTTCGTAGAAAAGGGCGCCGTTAATAGCTTTGAGCGTCTGACTTCGCTGGTTGAACTGATGGCGCTCACTCTCGAGCATTTGCAGACTTTCGGTGTTGCTGCTCAAGAGGCATCGGCGTACGAAATCTAGCGCTTATCTAAGGCGACTGGCATCAATACAAAAGCCCTGATTTATTGAGTCAGGGCTTTTAATAATCCGCCTAGACCGGCAGTGCTTGTGTTCGGCGTCGCCATATTTTGGTTTTGACTGTAGAACATGTTGGCAGCGCTGTTGCTGTGCGGGGCATTTCTAAATGTACGTCCACTGAGAGCCATAGCTAAAGCCTGTCCGGTGCCCAATCTTTTCAGATTATTGAACTGAATCAAATTGACAATGTCGCGCCTGGCGCCTCGAGATACCAGACCAGAGTCGAGATATTCCATCTTATCGGCTCCCTGAGTGCCTATGACGAGAAAAGAGATACTAATTTCGCCATCTTTGACAGTGTTATTAGCCGCGTCGATGATCACATGCTCAACGTCGTTCATATCTTTCGGACAACCATCTGTGATAACAGCGATGATTAACGGACGAGCGTGAGGGTTAAGCGAGCGTTCTTTAAAATAGCCTGTGAGCATGGCATTGAGAGGGGGCGCGAGCTTGGTGCCGTTCCATGGTTTATTGGCTTTAAATATCGCCGGTATAATTCCTGGTTGAACGTGCTCATAGATTGTGTAATCTGAGGAAAACAAAGCGACAGTGAGATTGCTCGCCGCTTGTGCGCATGCTTGAGCCAAACCGCGCGATTGCATCTGACACCATTCCCAGCGCGATAAGTCACCGGGACAATCCCGTTCTAACATACTGGATGATTTATCGATGAGGATGCAAACATCGTGGTTTCGCATTTGATCGGCTGCGGTCATATTGAACGCCGAGTTTGACATGTCGGCGCGAAGTGGCGCGCGGTCGGCAAGGTTGCCTCGCAATGGAAGCAAAGGGACATTCATTGCGCTTTGAGCGTTTAGATTGCCGCTCAGCGGAGCACCACCAGAGGCATAAGCGTTAAGCGGTGGATTATCTTGTGCATAGCCATTCAATTCGGGTGTCATTGTGGCATAGCCAGTAAGCGGCTTTTTCGATGGCATATAGTTCTGCCCCGAATCCATCGTTGGGCGGCCGAGCCTCAAATTCGCCATATCTGAGGAATTGCCGGGAGCGCCTGGCGAATTATAGGAAGGTGGCATGTATTGCTGGGCGGAAGATGGCAATGCCAAGGTCAATGGAAAGACAGTAAGAGCTGCCGATAATAAGACCACGGACGTGCGAAGTCGCCCTTGAACTGATTTAAATGGATTTTCGAATTGAATTGATGACATGTAAGCAGCTCCTCAGGGCCTATGGACACCTCAACAATTGCAGATGGGCCATATCCTTAATTGAATTCAAACACGAAAATCGTGCAAAAAACGTGAATTTCATCTTGCTTGAAAATTGGGGGAATTGAGTGGAAAAGCGCAAATAAATGGCAGATACCAGATGCGGTGCTCTGGCTTTGGTGCGCTACCAGAACTTTTGTGGTAAATTCTTAAGGTGTTCTGTTGAGTTGGCGAGACTATCAGCATGAAAAAAGTCGTGATCGATGAAAGCATTTTTCTGAAGAGTCGATTTTTTATTACAGTGAAAAGATTGGGAACCGCAATAAAGCTCAGCACCTGTTTGATTACTGCGGCCGTCGCTTACGCCGCTTTTTTGAAACGAGGCAGACTGTTAGTTGTCCTCATTTTGGCGTCGACTTGGTTTCTTTCGCTGTTTTCGAACTCCCCGTCGAACTCAGCTCTTGCCACTGACACAGTCGTACCCAATACGAATAATCAAGTGTTCACCAGAGGAAAAGGCAGCGAACATTCAAAGGCTCTTCGTTTGGAAGGTACACCAGCTTATGTAATGTCTGCAAAAGGCACCGCTTACGGTGTGCTAATAAACAAGGTAGATGGCGCTGGTCTTTTAGGTAAGGTGGGTATAAGCGTCGGCGATATCATCCTTAAACTTAATGGTCATACAGTTGAGACTGCTAATCAAATTGATCGTGTCTATGGTAACAGCGACAGCACGGTGACAGTATCGTTTGTGCATATGGGCGACACTGGTTTGCTCCTGTACAACGCTCCCTTGCCAGGGCGCGATGCTGGCAATGGCTCCAGTCGCTCGCCGGCTATGACTGTGGCCCAGGAAACGGCCAAGCTGAAGCCTTAGTGCTGCCCTTGATCAATGGAGATAGAGCTAAACTAGGTGTGGCACCGGTAAGAATGAATTCTGTCCTGACTGCGTTCGCCAGAGAACGCTCTGCCGATATGGTCAGACGTAATTATTTCAATCATATTGATCCCGATGGTGTCAGTCCTCAAACTAAAGCGAGAGCCGCCGGCATCGTTGACGGTGTATATGAAAATGTTTCATGGCGAAAGGGCTATGCCACTATTTTCGAAAATGCCGCAGCCTGTCAGCAATCGATGATGGAAGAACCAAAGAATCAAGAAAACCATCGCAGCAATATATTGGATGCAAAACATTTAACTGTGGGAGTGGGTATTGCAGTAAGTGCAACTGGAGTCATTTATATGACCGAAGAGTTTTCCCATACAGACCCGTAATTTAGTAACGTCCAGACCTCAAGCACTGTAAGGCACTTGAGGCAAGCTTGTTCGTTTTCAGGGACAGGCCAATAGTCAGTGCGAACACTGGACGATCGCAGTAATGAGTGTGCCTGTCTCCCCAGGCAGGCGCACTCTGTTACTTCCATATTTATTAATACGGAAAAAATCAGTCAAGAGTTCAATTGTTGTCAGAGTTTTCATTTGATCCGGGTTTTAGCGCCATTGCTTCACCACTCATTTTAGCTTGCAGTCGCTATTCTGTGACATCGCTAGATAACTCTTCTATTGGAAATTACGAGAAGGCAGACGTGGATCGCCTGGCAAAGCTGGCATAACCTCAACATGCTCCGCTTGCACATTAATGACTCCGTCGTCAGATTGCAAAATTCCTGTTATTGCAAGAAACGAATAACCAAGAATGACTTTACGATATTGCTCAAATTTATCTGGATTGACAATGATATTGGCCATTCCAGTTTCATCTTCGAGCGTCAAAAACATAAAGCCTTTTGCTGTTTCTGGTCTTTGTCTACATATTGTTCCACCGGCAACAGTGACTTTTTTTCCATGGGGTAAGCTGTGTAAATCTAGGGCTGAGCAGATGCCTTTCGATTTAGCCCATTGCCGGTAAAAAGACATCAAATGATCGTCTGTAGACAAATTCATCATCTCAAAATCAGAAATGATTTTTTCCATTGCTGTCATCTCAGGAAGCTTTGATGTTTCGGATGATTTTTCAAATTGCTTGCTGCTTTGAGCTTTAGCTTGCAAACTGGCCTCAATTAAGTCCAATAGTGGCGTTTCAACTTTCTTTTTGAGACGCAACAATGTTTCCCAAAGAGCCTGCCGCCTGTCTGGATGGAAAGTTTCGAATGCTCCGGCCCTTGCAAGAATTTTCAAGTCATTATCGTTTAAACCGCTTCGCTCAATGACATCATTCAAAGATGTAAATACACTACCTGTTGTGTATGCATTTTCCAGAGCATCCCGAGCTTTGCTACCAAGACCTTGAATTGAGCGAATGCCTAACCTTAGACGCAATGGATGCAAACTATTGGCGGCAGTTGGTACCAGAATACAATCCCAAACGCTGTGAGCTAAATCTGGTGGCAAAACTTCGACACCATGTCTTTGAGCATCTCTAATTAAAGTAGCTGGGCTGTAGAATCCCATTGGTTGAGCGTTGAGTATAGCGCAATAAAATTCTGGCGCAAAATAACGTTTTAAGTAGGCAGAAGCATAAACAAGTAATGAAAATGATGCTGCGTGACTTTCAGGAAAACCATAATTGGCAAAAGCTCTTAGCTGCATAAGAATAGCTTTGATCGTTTCTTCTGTATAATGCCTTTCTCGCATTCCTTCAGCTAGTTGAACGCATAATTTGTCCATTTTTTCTTGTGAGCGTTTATGACTCATCACTCTTCTTAAATTGTCGGTTTGCGCTGGTGTGAATCCAGACGCAACAGAGGCCAGGCGCATTCCTTGCTCTTGAAAAAGTGTTACTCCAAGAGTTCTTTTCAAAATTGGCTCAAAGGATGGATGTAAATAATTGACTGCTTCCAGTCCTCTTCTGCGTCGCAAATATGGATGGATAACATTGCCCTGTATAGGACCAGGTCGAACAATTGCTATTGAGACGACGATGTCGTAAAAACATTTGGGATTGAGCTTTGGCAAAATACTCATTTGCGCTCTTGATTCAACTTGAAAGAGCCCTACAGTATCTGCTTTTTGCAACATTTGATAAATTTCTTGATCGGCCATATCGAGTTGACCTAATTCAATGTCGAAGTTTCGATGTTTCTTTACTAATTTCAAGCCCTCTTGAATCATGGTCAACATGCCTAATCCCAATAAATCGATTTTTATTAAACCAGCAAGATCAAGGTCATCTTTATCCCATTGAATCACCGTTCTACCATGCATTGAAGCAGGCTCGATGGGCACAATGTCTCCTAATAATTCGCCAGATAATACAAAGCCACCCACATGAATCGATCGATGTCTTGGTAATTGATGCAGACCAGCAATCACTTTAATTAGTTGTTGCACTTTTAAATCTTTGGGATCGAATCCGGCACCGATAGCGCCACCATTAGCCAGATGGAAAGCTGCGGTTTGTGCTTCGTTGTGATCGGCGGCTGTTGATAATTTGTCGGCTTGCTCCTGGGAAAAGCCAAGCACGCGGGCTGCGTCTCGTGCTGCCGAGCGACCGCGGTAAGTGATAACCTCGCAAACCATTGCTGCATGTTCTCGACCATATTTTTCATAGACATATTGAATTATTTTTTC
>Ga0182030_10008248_pt1 | contig 21615 bp, 18 predicted proteins | sample 812S3MmetaG_FD_121299 | JGI IMG/M metagenome (GOLD analysis project Ga0182030, IMG submission 121299) | Permafrost microbial communities from Stordalen Mire, Sweden - 812S3M metaG (Illumina Assembly) | ecosystem: Environmental > Terrestrial > Soil > Wetlands > Permafrost | place: Sweden...
CGTGTGCGCCAAATCAACGGCGTACCGCTTGCGTAGGCGCGCGCTCCGAGTGGTCCAAGCCGGGAGCGTGCGCCGATGAGAACGAACCTTACCTGTGTCGCCGTTGCGATGATGTCCGCCAGCGTGCTGGCCTGCGGTGGCGGGGTGGCGCCCAGCGGGGCTGCGCCTGCCGCGAACAACGACGCGGGCGACGAAGGCGGTCCCGTCACGACGCCCGTCGAGGCCGGCGTCGCGATGGAGGCCGCCGCGCCGCCCGCCGATCACGGCGCGCCGAGCACCACCTACCCGGCGTTCCCGGTGACCAACGGGCAGCTCGCGAACGGCGGCATCAACATGACCGCGCCGATCATCGTCGCCATCACGTGGAACAGCGACCCGTCGCAGGCCTACTACGACACCTTCGCCGACGAGCTGGGGGGCACGTCGTACTGGAACAAGACGTCGAGCGAGTGGGGCATCGGTCCCGTCGTCGGCGGCACGGTCAACCACGTCCACATCGCGACCGCGGCGCCCACGACGCTGGCGGACAGCGACCTGCAGTCGCTGGTAACGACGAACGCCGGAGTCGCCGGGACCGGGTGGCCCGCTCCGACGCCGAACACCATCTACGCGTTCTTTCTCGCGCCGGGGATCAGCTTGAATCTCGGATCGCAGGGCGGCGGCAGTGGCGACGCCTGCAGTGAGGGCGTCGGCGGCTACCACGACCAGGTGAACGTCGGCGCGATCACGACCGCGTACGCCGTGGTCGACAGCTGCAACCTGGGCATCACGTCCACCGCGGCGCAGCAGACGACGGCGTCGATGAGCCACGAGATCAACGAGGCGGCGAGCGATCCGCAGCCGAACTCGAACGCCGGCGGCGTCATCGGCTTCGACAACAACTCCTTCGCGTTCGACTACTTCATGCTCCCGCTCATCCAGTCGTTCTCGGCCGAGAACGGCGACGCCTGCGAGATCTACCAGTCGTCGTTCTACGAGGACATCGAGACGACGCCCGCGCCGTTCGACTACTGGGTCCAGCGCATCTGGTCGAACACGAGCGCCGCGGCGGGTCACGACCCCTGCGTGCCGGTGTCGGCGGCTCCGTACTTCAACGTGACGGGGCTCGACCTCCAGACCGTCAACGTGAACATCCCCGCGCAGCTCACGGGGACGACGACGCAGCAGCAGCCGACCAAGGGCTACAAGGTCCTCGCCGGCACCACCGGGACGTTCCAGGTCGGCTTCTACAGCGACGCGGCGACGGCCCCCTGGAAGATCTCGGTGGACGCGAACAACCCGCTGGTCCCGCCCGGCCAGGGCGGCATGGGCAACTTCAACACGTCGTCGGTCACCGCCTCGCTCGACAAGACCTCGGGTCAGAACGGCGAGAAGGCCTACGTCACCGTGAAGGTGGCAACCTCGGGCTCGACCTTCAAGGGCGAGACCATCACGATTACGTCGTCGCTCAACGGCGTCGATCACTACATGCCGATCTGGATCGCGGGGGAGTAGATCACGGGAAGGGCGTTCCGCGCCCTTCTCCTTCGGCCAGGGCGCGCAGGTCTCCACAGGCCGGCGCGCCCAGGTCTTTTGTCTCTCCGGGATCGGCGCCGACGTCGTAGCAATGCCACGCGGTGTCCCCTTCGGCGGCGACGAGCTTGCGGGTACCGCGGAGCGCTCCCCAGTTCGGCACCGCGCATGAGAAGATCTGCGAGCAATTGGTCATGACGAGGGCGCGGTCCGCCGGCGGCGCGCCCCGCAGCAAGCTGACACCGGGCATCCCCTGCCGGAGTGGCCCGAGCTCGGGGGCGTCCCACAGGCCGAGCAGATCGAGCACGGTGGGGGCGATATCGAGCTCGGTGACGGGCACGTCCTCGAGCGCGTCGAGGTGGGCAGCCTCGTCCGCCGTCAGCGTGCCGGGCGGCGCGTCGATCCACATGGGAACGCGGATCTCGTCGTCGTAGAGGTTCCAGGTGTGCCCGATCTGCCCGTGCTCGCCGAGCTGCTCGCCGTGATCGGAGAGAAAGACGACGATGGTGCGCTCGGCGCCGGGCCGCGCGCGCAGGGTCGCGAGAAAGAGCGCCAGCAGCTTGTCCTGCCGGTGGAGAGCATCCCAGTAGCGGATGCGCGTCCGGCCGAAGTCGTCCATCTTGTGCCAGTCGACCGTCGACGAGAACGGCAGGTCGTGCGCGTCCACCTTGTAGGGGAAGTGCGTGTTCGCGAGCTGGGCGATGCCGAAGTAAGGCTCCCGCAGGCGCGACAACCCCACGAGGACCCGATCGAGCAGGACGCCGTCATCGGCCCCGTCGAGATAGTCCGCGTACGGGGCGAGCTGCGTCCCGCAGACGAAGTCGCGGAGGGGTAGCCCGTCGAGGAAGCGCCCGGCGTTCGCGTAGAGGAGGTTCTGCGACGTCCAGTACGCCGCATCGACTCCGGCCGCGTGCGCGTACTCGGGGAGCAGCGGGGCCGAGAGCAGCGACGCGCGCTCCCCGCCGGGCGACCGGCCGCTCAGCATCGTGACCATCGACAGCGCCGTGGTCGAGTCGACCGCGCGCATCTGCGTGAGGCCGTGGCGGTCGGGCAAGAGCGCGTTCGTGTAGGGGTTCTTCGTGCAGTCGCCGGCGTCGCGACGGGGGACGCTGCAGATGTCCTCGCCGCGCACCGACTCGTCGATGAGGAGGAGCACGTTGCGGGGTCGCGCCGGCCGGGGGTGAAGGTCGGGCACGGCCTCCGGCGAGCGAGCGGCGGGAAGCCACCGCAGCTCCACCATGATGTCCTCGTGGGTCCGGTGCGACTTCTCCAGGGCGCCCACGGCCGCGAGCCAGAGCACGTCGGGGGTCGTCCCGTTGTCCCAGCCGGCGTCCGCCTTCCCCCACACGACCGCCGCCGCCAGCGCGAGCACCCCCACGGGGAGCGCCACCCACGAGGCCCTCCGGCGCGGTGGTGCGAGCCTCCGCACCCCCACGACGACGCCGAGGGCGAAGACCACCGGCGCGAGAAGGCACGCCAGCGCGCGCAGCCGGTCGCCCCACAGCTCCTGCCCGAGGAACGGCGTCAGCGAGTTGCCCATCAGCGCCGTCCGCCAGTTGAGGTACGAGCCGTAGCGCGCCCACGTCTGGAGCTGCGTGCCCACCGCGAAGAGCGCGGTCGCCGCCAGGAGCAGCCGCGCGACCCACCGCGTCCACGACCTCCTCCGCGCCGACGCCACCACCAGCGCCACCCACGCCACGGCCGCCGGCGCGAAGCACTCCTCGTACGCCACCGCCGCCTCGCGCGTCAGGTCGCGGAGGAGCTTGCCTCGCAGCGCGAAGTCGAGGGCGAGGATCGCGAGAGGAAGCGCCAGCGGCAGCAGGCGCGCCGACCAGCGTCGACGACGGGAACGGTTCAGCGCGCTCGTCCCCGCGCCTTCGACAGCGCGTCCTCGACCATGACCTTCCTCTCGCCGGGATCGGCCCAGCGGCGCTGCTGGTGGGTCGAGAGCTGGTGCAGCGGATCGAAGTACGGGAAGAGCTGGCCCGGCTTCACGCTCGGCGCCGAGTAGACGCTGACGCCCGTGTCGCGGTCGTAATACTCGTACGAGTGCGCGTCGCGCTTGCCGCCGCCGCCCGGGGCGTCGACGACGAAGGTGGGCGTATTGAACCCCGCGGTGCTGCCGCGCACGCTCTTCTCGATGAAGATGGCCGTGTCGACGCTGGTCCGGAGATCTTCCACGCCCTGCACCATGTCGTGCACGTAGACGTAGTACGGGTGCACGTTGACGTGACCCAGGCGCTTCACGAGGAGCGTCATCGTCGCCACGGTGTCGTTGACCCCGCGAATCAGCACGCTCTGGTTGCGCACCATGATGCCGCGCTCGAAGAGCCGACCCATGGCGGCCTCGGTGATGCCGGTGATCTCGCCCGCGTTGTTGAAGTGCGTGTGGAGGACGACGTCCTTGTGCAGGCGCCGTCCCTTCTCGACCACTCGCGTCAGCGCGTCGAGCCACGCGTCGTCGGTCAGGATCTTCATCGGCATCACGGCCGGGCCCTTGGTGGCGAAGCGCATGCGCCGCACGTTGGGGATGGCCAGCAGCGCCTCGCCGATCTCTTCGAGGTGCTGCGCGCGGAGCTGGTACGCGTCCCCGCCGCTGATGACGATGTCCTCGAGCTCCGGGCGCGAGGCGATGTACTGGTACGCGCGCTTCCACCGCTCGTCGTTCGGGCGGAGGTGCACCTTCTCGACCTCGTCGGTGTCGAGGCCGATGGCGTACGAGCGCGTGCAGAAGCGGCAGTAGACGGGGCACGTGTCGAGCGGCAGAAAGAGCGCCTTGTCGCGGTAGCGGTGCGTGAGGCCCGGCACCGGCGCGTCGGCCTGCTCGTGCAGCGAGTCGAGGCCGAGCTTGGGGTGGTCGTCGAGCAGGCGCGATGCCAGCGGGAAGAACTGGATGCGCTCGGGATCCTCGTAGGGGTGCTCCCAGTCGATGAGGGCGACGAGGTACGGGCTGACGCGGACGCTCATCGGCGCGCGCTTCATGCCTCCCTCGAGGTCCTCGATGAACCCCGGGGGCACGAGCTCCTGGATGGTCTCGACGAGCTTGGAGACCTTGGTGATCGAGTTCTTGGCCTGCCACGAATGGTCGAGGAACGTCGCCTCGTCGACGGCCTTGTAGGCGGGGATCTTCTGCCACCACGGACCGCGGCGGAGATCCCGGTGGGCCAGCGCGTCGGCGTCGGCCGGCGGCTTCTTCGGGACGATGGGCTGCACGTCGTGGGCGACGACCGGGAGAGGGAGAGAGGACATGTTCGCGCTTTGCCTTCTCCCACGGGGTAGCAGAGCTTGCAACCGCCTGCCTTCCGAAGCCTTACCCCCCGTATCTCGACGCAGCGCGCCTCAGCTCGACGGCCAGCTCGCTCGCCAGCTCCCGGGGCTCGAGGACGTGGGCCGCCGAGCCGAAGCCGAAGACCCAGGCGCGCACGCGGGCCAGCACCTCGGGCGTATCGGGGACGCTGAGCGAGACGCGCACGCGTCCGTCGGCGGCCGTGGCGACCTTCTGCGATGGGTGAACCTTTCGCGCGCGGACGGCCGCGGCGGCACGAGGCTCGAACTCGACGAGGAGCTTCACCGCCCGCCCCCCGTGCGCCACGCCGAAGTCCCCCTGGAGCCATTCCGAGAGCGCGAAGTCGGCCGGCAGCTCGAAGTGCTCGGTCTCGACGGTCTGCACGTCGCTCATGCGGTCGAAGACGAAGGCGCGCATCACCGCCCGGTCCACGTCGCGCGCGAGACACGTGATGCTGCCGCCGTGGAGGACGAGCGCGTACGGCTGCGCGGTGACGCGGGAGCCCTTGCCGCCTTCCGCCCCTTCCTCGCGGTAACGGAAGCGCAGCACGGTGAGCTCGGCCACGGCCTGGAAGGCGGCGTCGATGTCCTCGCTGCGGTTGGCGTAGGTATGCGGCAGCGCGGGAACGTAGGCGAAACGATCCTCGAGGTGACCGTCGCCCGCGGCGTCGCCACGCGCAGGCGGTCGCATGGTCGAGCGCAGGACGGCGGGACGGTGGGCGACCTGCGCGACCTCGCGGAACGCGAGCTCGATCTCGTCGAAGAGCGCCGAGCCGCGGAGCACCTCGAAGACCCGTCGTGCGGCCAACAGCGCGTAGGCTTGCGTGCGGCGAAGGGCGACGGTTCGCCCGCGTTCGCTCGGCTTGATGCGCCACACGTGCGCGCCGCCCGGCCGGACCTCGACGGACTCGACCTCGGTCAGCAAGCCGAGCTCGTGCATGTACCGGCGGACCGACCTCGTCGTCACCCGGAGCATGGCCGCCAGATCCTCCAGCGTCAGACCCGCCGCGTGGGCTTCGAGCCTCTCGCGGAGAAAGTCGAGGCGACGATGCTGGGTGAACTTGCCCGTGGGTCGCCCGACACGGGGGACTTTCGGACGGGGGATGGGTCGGAGGGGCATGGGCGTGCGGGGCGAGGATTGCTATGGTCGCGCCATGAGCAGTGAGTCCTACCACGAGCCGATGGAGCTCCTCTCCGAGCCCACCCGCAACCTGCACCGCGCCATCGTCTCGCTCTGCGAGGAGCTCGAGGCCGTGGACTGGTACAACCAGCGCGCCGAAGCCTGCAGCGATCCGGAGCTTCGCGCCGTCATCACGCACAACAAGAACGAAGAGGTCGAGCACGCGATGATGAACCTCGAGTGGATCCGCCGGAATAACCCCGTCTTCGCCGCGAACGTGGAGAAGTACCTGGGGACGAGCGGATCCATCCTCAGCATCGAGACAGGCGGCAGCGGCTCCGCTCCCGCGTCCAAAGCGGCCAGCTCGGGACTCGGCATCGGCAGCCTCCGGGGGAGCAAATGAGCGATCTACTCAAGCGAGAGCACGCACCGATCACGCCCGAGGCCTGGGACCAGGTCGACGAGGAGGCGCGCCGCGTCCTCAAGCTCCACCTCGCGGGCCGCAAGCTCGTGGACTTCTCGGGACCGCACGGATGGACGCTCGGCGGGGTCAACACGGGCCGCCTGAAGCACATCGACAAGGGCCCGCTCGCGGGGGTGTCGTACGGAGTCCGCGACGTGCAGCCGCTCGTCGAGCTCCGCTCTCCCTTCGTCATCAAGATCCTCGAGCTCGACTACGCGGCCCGTGGCGCGACGGATCTCGACCTCGATCCGGTCATCGCCGTGGCCGAGCGCGTCGCGCACGCCGAGGACACCGCCGTCTTTCACGGCTTCAAGGAGGGGCGCATCACCGGCATGATCGAGGCGAGCCCCCACGCGCCCATCGACGTGAAGACTCCCCTCGACTGGCCGCGGGCCGTCGCCGCCGCGAAGGAGGTGCTCCGCAGGGCCGGCGTCAACGGTCCGTACGCCCTCGCCCTCGGCAGCCAGGCCTACGACGAGCTCATCGCCGACAGCGAGGACGGTTACCCGCTTCGTCGTCGCATCGAGGAGAACATCATCGACGGCTCACTCGTCTGGGCGCCGGCGCTCCGCGGCGGGGCCGTGCTCCTGTCGACGCGAGGCGGCGACTACGAGCTCACCGTCGGGCAAGATCTCTCGATCGGCTACGCCGTCCACGATCGCGAGAAGGTGGAGCTCTACCTGACCGAGTCGTTCACGTTCCGTGTCCTCGAGGACAAGGCGGCCATCTTCCTCCGCCGAGGGTCGACCAAGCCGGCGGGTCGCAAGGGATAGCCCCTCAGATGGGCCGGTCCCGCATCTCCTTCTTGTACCGGTCCTTGTACTGATTGTGGCAGCCGCGGCACGACGCCTTGACGCCGTCGAGGCTCTGCGCCCGCGCCGCGTTCGCCCCGTCCTTCGAGATGGAAGCCCAGTTGCCGAAGCCGGCAGGTGCGAAGCCGACGACCTTGTCGAGGGCGACGGCGAGCGCATCGAGGTCCTGCGCGCTCATCGCCGCGGAGGTGTTCGCCTTCATCCACGCGTAAAGAGGGCACGGCGGCATCGGCTTGTCCCCGCAGGTCGCCGCCGGCTTCCCGCTCGCCGTCGCCGTCGCGGCCGCGGTCGCACTCGCCGTCGCGGTCACCGTCGCACTCGCAGCCGCGGACGCACTCGCCGTCGCGCTCGCGGCCACCGTCACACTCGCTGTCGGCATCGGCGCCGACGCAGACGCCGAAGCCACCGGTGCCGCCCCCTCGTCCTTCGTGCACCCCATGCCGCCCATCCCCGCTGCTCCCGCCACCCCCAGGGCCACCGCAAGTCCCATCGCTCGCATCATCGTTCCCACGATAGCAACCCCACCTCCCCCGGTGCTATGGCTCGTCTCCCTCTCCCCATGCGCACCCTCGTCGAGCTCATTGCCGCGAAGCGCGACGGCGAGAGGCTCACCGCTCCCGAGATCGACCGCCTCATCTCGGCCCTCGGCACAGGCGAGCTGGCCGACTACCAGATGTCCGCGTGGCTCATGGCCGTCTTCTTCCGCGGCCTCGACGACGCGGAGACCGTCGCCCTCACCGACTCCATGCTCCGGAGCGGCCGGATCCTCGACCTCTCCCGCGTTCCCGGCTTCAAGGTCGACAAGCACTCGACGGGCGGCGTCGGCGATAAGGTCTCCATCGCGCTCGCCCCCCTCGTCGCGGCGTGCGGGGTCCCGGTCCCCATGGTCAGCGGGCGCGGGCTCGGCCACACCGGCGGAACGCTCGACAAGCTCGAGGCCATCCCCGGCTTCTCGACCGAGCTCGCGGCCGAGGACTTCGCGCGCATCGTGGGAGAGGTCGGCTGCTGCATGATCGGCCAGACGGCCGAGATCGCCCCTGCCGACAAGCGCATCTACGCGCTCCGCGACGTGACGGCGACCGTGGAGTGCATCCCCCTCATCGTCGCCTCCATCCTGTCCAAGAAGCTCGCCGAGGGCATCGACGGCTTGGTGCTCGACGTGAAGGTCGGTCGCGGCGCCTTCATGAAGACCGAGAAGGACGCGCGCGCCCTCGCAGAGGCGCTGGTACGGGTGGGCACGCGAGCGGGCAAGAAGGTCGTCGCGCTCCTCACGGACATGGAGGCCCCGCTCGGCATCGCGGTGGGCAATGCGGTGGAGACACGCGAGGCGCTCGACGTGCTCGCGGGGGGCGGCCCGCCGGACCTCGTCGAGTGCACGATGCGCCTCGCCGCCGAGATGCTGGTGATGGCCGGCGTCGCGAAGGGAGAGCAGGACGCGGGGGTGCGTCTGGCCGCCGCCATCGCGACGGGCGCCGCGGCGCAGACGGCGGAGCGGATGATCCGCGCGCAGGGAGGCGATCCCCGCGTGGTGGGGGATCGCTCGCTCCTCGAGGTGGCCCGCGAAGAGGTGGTGGTCGAGGCCCCGCGCGACGGAACGGTGGAGAGGGTGGATGCCCTCGGCATCGGGCTGGCCGCGGTGGCGATGGGGGCGGGGCGCACGCGGGCCGATCAGGCGGTGGATCACGCGGTGGGGATCTACGTGGACGCCCGCCCGGGCATGCGCGTCACCCGGGGTCAGCCCCTCGCGCGCCTGAGGGTGAGGAGCAAGAGCGACGCCGGGCCGGTCGTGGAGAGGGTGGCGAGTAGTTTCGTCCTCGGTGAGGCCTCGCCGGCTCAGCGAGCGCTGGTCCTGGGTCGAATCTCGGCCACCTGACCATCTCGTGCTCGACCGCCGCGCGGCGTTGCGACTAGATTCCCGGGCCGTAGAGGAGGTTCGCTCATGGTACGAAGGCTGATCGCGGTCGCGGCGGGCGTGGGTGTGATGCTCGTCGGGACTCTCGGGCAGGCGCAGACGTCCGGAGGAAGCTTCGGCTCGCAGGGGCAGTTCATCATCAGCGCGGACCGGCTGTTTCCCGTGCTGGGGTACAGCAGGGCGTCGTCCACGGAGCCGCAGACGCCACCGGCGGGTGTGACCAAGGTGACCGACACCGAGGACTCGTCGTCGCTCGGCTTCTTCTGGGGCGGGACCCCTGCGTTCACGGGCGTGGTCGGCATCGCCGGCGCCAACGTCGCGTCGATCCCGGTCACGAACTTCTACACCGTCCCTCGCCTCGGGTTCGACTACGCGATCCTCCCCAACGTCACCGTCGGAGGTGACCTCATCCTGTTCTTCACGCTCGGCGGGAGCACGAGCCACGAGGTCTACAACAACGGAGGCGGGACGCAGACGACGACGACCAACGAGCCGACGAACACGACGTTCGGCATCGCCCCGCGCGGCGGGTACATCATGCACCTGTCCGATCTCTTCTCGGTCTGGCTCCGCGGCGGCTTCTCGTTTTACACGTTGACGTGGAAGGAGTCGTCGACCGTCGCCAACACGACGACGACGTTCAGCGCGAACTACAACCAGTTCGCCCTCGATCTCGACCCGCAGCTCGTCATCACGCCGTTCCCGCACTTCGGCTTCACGGTGGGGCTGACGGGGGATATCCCGCTCGCCGGGGGTCACTCGTTCACGGCGAACACCGGGGGCACGACCAGCAGTGTGTCGGCGGGCTCGTCGCTGATGTTCGTGGGGCTGACGAGCGGGCTGGTGGGGTGGTTCTAGGGTCGCGCGTCTGAGAGAGAGACCGAGCACGAGACTCGAGATACGTGCACGGGCACGAGGACGAGCACGCGGGTCGAGCACGCGTACGAGGATGAGGAGGAGCACGTCGTCCTCGTTCGGGTGCTCGTCTTGGTGCTCGACAGGACGTGCTCGTCCTCGTCCTCCTGCCCGTGTCACGTAGCTCGAGTCTCGTCCTCGTCGCACAAGGGGGCGCCCAAGGAGCCCATGGTGCTCGCGTACGTCACGAAGGACCCCACGCCAGCCCCTGCATGTCCCCATGGTTGATGCCCGAGGAGCCCGCCCATGGATGCCCAGCCGGGCAGCCATGCACGGCCATGCGCGTCCCCATGCATGACCATACGGCCGCCCATGGCACTGCATACGCGCGTCTTTTGCGTCCCATACGGGGGCATCTGCTGACCATATGGAGGCATATGGTCCTCGAGGACAGGGCATGTGGCACTGCACACGCCCATGGATGCATCACCTCACGGACCCGTATGCGACGCGTACGCGTGCGTATGGATGACCAAACGGGCCCGTATGCACATTCATCCGCGGGCATATGCAACGTCTCACGCTCGCGTGTGTAACGCCTCATGGGGTCGCATGCGTCGCGTACGCGTTCCCAAGGAGCTCCATATGCGTGCCCATGCAGCACCAGGGACGCCCGCACAGGCATCCATACGTGGGGACATCGGTACCGAAGCGCGGCCAGTTACTCTGCAAGAGGCCGTCGCAAGGGTGGCCTCAGGCCGCGCGTCCACGCTTGCGCACGACGGCCCGCACGGCGAGAAGCTCCCTCAGGGCGTCGTTCACGCTCGTCGAGTCGGCGAAGGCCTTGGCGAGATCCGCATCGAGGATGCGGACGCGTCGCCCATGCGCATAGGGATTGCGCTTCGCACGGGACCAGTCGTGCACCTCGGGCATCTCCCGGAGCGACGCAACCGAAGGCTCACTCGCTCGCGTACGCCTTGCGCTCATGGGGGGTCGCCTTCCGGGCGCTGATGATGCGGACCACGTCCGCGGCCTCGATCTCAACATACACCACGAAGAGCACCCTCGCCCGCGACGACATGCCGAGGATGACCAGGCGGTCCTCGTGCACCGCATCGGGCTGCACCAGGGCATCCTGGTCGTCGAACACCGAGGTCGCCTCACGGAAGCTGACCCGATGCTTCCTCAGGTTGATCGACGCCTTCCGCTCGTCCCAGGTGAAGTGCATCGGCTACTTCAGCCTCGCCCCCGCCTCTACGTCTCCTTCGACCGTCGCGAGCACCAGCTTCTCGCTCGGTCCCGTCGCGAGGATCATCCCGTGGGACACGAGGCCCTTGCCGAAGTCGCGCGGGGCGAGGTTCGCCACGACGACGACCTTTCGGCCCACGAGCTGCTCCGGCTGGAAGGAGAGGGCGAGACCCGCGACGATGGTGCGCGGCTCGGGCTCGCCGATGTCCACCGCGAGCTTGAGGAGCTTGTCCTTCTTGGGGACGCGCTCGCAGGTCTTCACGAGGCCAACCCTCAGGTCGACCGCAGTGAACTGGTCGTAGGTGATCGAGGTCGTGGTCGTGGTCGAGGTCGTGGTCGGGGTCGGGGTCGAGGTCGAGGTCGAGGTCGGGATCGCGGTCGGGGCCTCCCCTTCGATCCTCGGCGTCAGCCTCTCCAGCAGCGCCTTCGCCCCCGCCTCGTCCACCGTCGGGAACAGCGAGCCTCCTGGGGCCAGCGCTTCGCCCGCTGCGCGTACCTCGGCGCCCTCGGGCCACCGCGTCGTCCCTGGCACCACGGGTCCGAGCCCGAGCTGCGCCCGCATCTCGTCGCTCTTCTTCGGCAACACCGGCCAGATCATCACGCTGAGCACCCGCAGCACCTCCAGCAACGTCGCCAGGATGGTCCCCACGCGCGCCGACCCCGGCTCCTCCTTCCACGGCGCCGCGCTGTTGACGTAGAGGTTCGCCGCCGACGACAGCGCCCACGTCGCCTCCAGCGCGCGGTGCGGAGCGACTGTGTCCCACTCGTCCCGCGCCCGCAGCGCTGCCTTCTTCGCCTCGTTCAGCAGGTCCACCTCGAGCTGGGTGGGCGTGCCCAGCGACGGCACCTTGGCGTCCGTCATCTTCACGCACAGCCCCAGCGTTCGGGCCAGCAGGTTTCCCAGGTTCTTCCCGAGGTCCGCGTTGTAGCGCTCGATCATCGCGCCGAGGTCGAAGTCGCCGTCCTGCCCGAACGCGATGGCCCGCAGGAGCTGGTACCGCAGCACGTCCGCGCCGCCGTCGTCGCTGCCGCAGATGCCACCGAACGCCTTCGCGATGCCCAGCGGGTCGACGGCGTTGCGTAGCGATTTGCTCATCTTCTGACCGTTGAAGGTCAGGAAGCCGTGGGCGTAGATGGTCTTCGGCAAGTCGAGCCCGGCGCTCAACAAGATCGCTGGCCAGTACACCGCGTGGAACCGCAGGATGTCCTTTCCCACGAGGTGCACCACGCTGTCGTGGCTCCAGAACTTCTTGTGGTCCTCGGTGTCCTGCACCGCGCTCCAGTAGTTCGCCAGCGCATCGAACCACACGTACATCACGTGCTTCGGGTTGCCTGGCACCGGGATGCCCCAGCGGAAGGTGGTGCGCGACACCGACAGGTCCTTCAGCCCGCCCCTGACGAAGCTGAGCACCTCGTTGCGACGCGTCTCGGGCTGGATGAACTCGGGATGCTTCTCGTAGTAGTCGAGGAGGGGCTTCTCGTACGCCGACAGCTTGAAGAAGTACGTCTCCTCCTTCACCCGCTCGATGGTCATCGTCGGGTGGAGCGGACAGATGTTGCCTGGCAGAAGCTCCTTCTCGGTCTTCAGCTCCTCGCAGCCGACGCAGTACCAGCCCTCGTACTCGCCGAGGTAAAGGTCCCCCTTCTTCTCGATGGTCTGCCACAGCTCCTGGACGAGCTTCTCGTGCCGCGGCTGCGTCGTCCGGATGAAGTCGTCGGGGTGCACCTCGAGCTTCGGCCACGCTGCCTCGAAGCGGTCGCTCATGTCCTTCACGAACGCCGCTGGCGACACTCCCCGCGCCTGCGCTTCCCGCTCGATCTTCAGCCCGTGCTCGTCGGTCCCCGTGAGCATGCGCGTCGCATCGCCGCGAAGCAGGTGGAACCGGCGCAGCGCGTCCGCGATGATCGTGGTGTACGCCGTCCCCAGGTGCGGGACATCGTTCACGTAGTAGATGGGCGTAGTGACGTAGAAACGAGTCATCGGCGGGCCGACGGCTTAGCATACGCGCGGCTCTAGAACGCATCCCATACCGCCGCATCCCTTCGCGATGCCGTTGTCGGCCCAGGCAAGAGCCCGTCCCAGAACCGGTCGAGAGCGAGCGATGGCTAGGAGGCCGAGTAAGCCGTACTCCTGTACGGCGCACGAGGCCGACAACGCCAGCGCGACGCTATCGGCCGGTTATGGGATGGGCTCTACGCGCGCCCCTCGGGCATGATGACCGGCGACGACGGCGCTCGGGACACGCGCGGGGCCCGGTCGAGCGCGCGCCGCAGGGGCAACATGAACAGCCGGTCGATCGCCCTTCGCAGCTCCCTCGGCGGAGGCTCGCCGGTGACCGAGTGCATCAGCCGCGCATCCGGTGCCCCCGGGATCGAGGCCGTGCCTTCCCCCAGCGGCGCCACCAGCACGACCTCGCCGTCGCCCTGACGCACCCACGTCGCCTGGCACACCGACGCCGCATGGGCTCCGAGCTCCTGGAAGACGAAGGCGCGCCACTCGAGCGGGGCCGAGAGATCGATGCGACGCGTCCCGATGCGGAGCTCGCCGCGATCGAGCACCACCGGCTCGCCGCTCGCGTCCGAGAGGAACAGGCGATCGAGGGCGCCCGGCGAGCGACGCGCGAGGGTCGACAGGAGCCTCTCCGCGTCGGCCGCGCAGAGAGCCGCCCCCTCGTCGCCTCGCAGATCGCCGTCGGCCGCGGTCACGGCCCGATCGAAGAGAGACGGGGCCTCGGCTGCATCCCCGGCATCGAGGACGCGGACCGCGAGAAAGCGCGTGGCCACGGCGCTGGTGAGCGCGAGAACGAGCCGGGAGCGGTCGGCGCTGGCGAGCACCGTGACGCCGAAAGGCGCGGTCCACCCGACCAGCGGCGCTTCCCCCGGGCGCTTGACCCCGACGTGATCGACCACCAGCCAGCCCGCCGGAGGACGGCGACGACGCGAGAGCGCGTGATGAAGCCCCCCCGCGAGCCCCACGAGAACGACGCCCACCGACGCCCGCAGCCACGTCGTCCACGGCATCATCGCCACGACCACCGCCGCCAGCACCACGATCCCGGCGAGCACTCCCGCGGCCCTGGCGAGGGGCGACGCCACGCGCGGGCCGAGCGGAAGCCTCAGCGGGGCGAGTCGGACACGCGGGTCGGGCATGCTCACTTATTAACTAGCATCGCGCCCGCACCTTGGCGCCGTAGGCCGGGCTCGCACCCTCGGGTGCCGGACCCGGCCGGCTGTGCCGTCATTTCACAGTGTCAATGCACCTTGGGATCGCACGGCTGAGCGTCGATGTCGTCGGTGTACGTGTCCCCGTCGAGATCGCGTACGGGCGCGGCGGTCGGATCGACCACCACCGCCGGCACCATCCCGGCGAACCCGTCCTTCAGGAAGCTCACGATGGTCGCCTGCGTCTGCCGGTAGGGGTTCGCCACGGTGAACCACTTGTCCGCGTCGAGGAGATCGAACGGCGTCCCCGTCGCGAAGTTCGCGTACGGGATGCAGTATTGCCGCTGACCCGAGGAGGCGATCATGTTGTCGCCGTGCGTCCCGGGGGACTCCTGCACGACGATCGCCGTGATGCCGGCCTGGGGCGTATCGTGGAAGCTCCCGTCGCTCTCGGGCGGCACGCTCGCGAGCGGCATGCGCCCGAGGTTATTGGCGAGGTTCTTGTAGTCGAGGATCCCCGAGTTGGAGCCCACGTTGGGCTGCGCCAGACCCCAGCCTCCCGCACGCGCCAGCGCCTCGTCGGCCTCGTTGGGCACGAGCTCGTCGTAGATCACCTCGAACTGGAGGACGTTGCGCGGCGGGGTGGGCTGACCGACGAGCGGCTGGGGATGGAGCACCAGGTTTCCCACCAGCGAGAGGGGATCGCCCGGCTCGACCACCGCCTGGACCAGGTTGACCAGCGGATGACCCTCGTCGAGCGACGCCTCGAGGAACGCGAAGTTGAAGCCCGCGGCCTCGTTGAGGTTGTTCGCGATGACCGGCCCGTGCGTCGCGAGCTCCTCGATGAGCCCCCCGCCCGCGACGTTGAGGACCCAGTTCTTCACCCCCGGCTCGAGGGCGGCTGCGGCGGCTCCCTCGATGGAGCCCAGCGACATCCCGAGGTACGCGACGTTGCTCGCGTCGATCTTCGGCGTCGTCCCGTTCCACGCGAGGGCCGAGAGGTCCGGACTGGAGCGGAGGACCTTCACGAGCTGGGTCGTGTCGATCTCGGACTGCCGGAACTGATCGCGCACGGCGCCGAGGTCGAGCAGATTGCCGAACAGATCGAGCGAGCCGTTGTGCACGCCCTTGCTGTTGGCGTCCCCGAAGCCGTCCGGGCCCGTGTACTTGGCCCCCGGCGACTTGGAAAAGTCACTCGACGCATCGACCTGCCAGCTCGACTCCGGAGCGCGCGCCCCGAACGTGATGCTGTCGATCGCGGCCACCATCCACCCCGCGTTGCAGAGGGTGTTGGCGATCTCGAGGAAGTCCTCGCGCGATCCGTCGAGACCGTGCTGGTAGATGACCGTCGGATAGCCCCCCGCCGGCATCGCCGTCATCGGCACGGCGAAGCTCACCCAGATCGAATCGGTGGGCGCGTCGGGGGCCGGGATGATGTTGCCGCTGGAGTCGGTGGCGAAGGTCGCCTCGTCGAGCGCGCCGTAGGAGGCGCCCTGGTAGTGCTGGAGGTAGTTCTGCGCAGCGAACACGCCCGTCCCGACGACGGCGATCTTGTCGTGCGCGCGAACGGGGAGGTTCGCGTCGGGATCGTCGGACCCGTCGGGGAGCTTGGCGGTCGCGGCGACGACGCCCAGCCAGTCGTCGAGGCTCGCCGTGAACCCCGCGGGGAGCTGCCCCTGCACCGGCTGCCCGAAGACGGTCGCCTGCATGGGCGCCATCGATGCCGCGTCGAACTTCAGCGGGGGCGCAGCCGCCTTCTCGAGCGTGTCACGCAGCGTGTAGAGCGCCTTGCTCATCGCATTCGTCGTGTAAGGCGCGATGGCGATGATCTGCGCGCCGTCGGACGCGAGGGCCGCCGAGAGGTCGCCGCTCACCGTCGTGTACGCCGCCGTGTAGACCGCGGGGGCGCTCGCCGCGCCGCTCGCCACGGCCTGGAAGTCGGCGCTCGCGTGAAGGGTGCGCGCGTCGGTCGTCTTCACGCGGTCCGTGAGCACCGCCGCGTAGTGGTGGCCCTCGTCGAGGACGACGCCGCGCGCGGGCCCGACGACGGCGAGCTGCCGCGTCTGCGTGTTGACGTAGTCCTCGTGAACCATGGCGCGGCACGCGACGCGCGCCTTCGTCGGATCGGTCGCGTCGAGGTCGATGAGGAACATCGAGCTCGCGTCCGCGACGCACGCCGTCTCGTCGGTCGGGAACGTCGTCGGATCGAGCAGCGCCGTGCCGACGTTGCCGTTCTCGTCGAGCGCCGCCGCGTAGTCGTCGACGTAGAACATCGCGAGGGCGATGCGAGAGAAGCCGTCCATCTTCGCCAGCTCGTGCGTGATGAACTGCGAGTTCTGCGTCACGAGGGCGTCCATCCCCGGGATGGTCATCACCTGCCCGCCTTGCAGGTAGATGTCGCTCGGGAACGGCACGTCGAGGAAGTTCGGCGTGGGGTTGGTCGTCACGTCGAACCGCGCCACGACCCCGGTGGCGCCGGACGGCGAGGACGCCTTGGACGACGAGTGACAGGCCACGCCGGCCACGAGGGCGGCGAGCAGCGAGGGCGCAAAGGTTCGCGTCAGGGATGCGCAAGGCATCCCGCGCTTGTAGCAGACGAGAGGCTACTGTCCGGTCGCGTCGCTCGCCGAATCGGCCGAGCCTTCGCCGCCGCCCTCCTTGGGGCCGGCTTCGAGGGTGACGCCACACTCGTTCGCGCACGGGAAGGCGCAGGCCAGATCCGTCAGGGAGAGACCGGGGACGCCCAGCAGGTCGCTCTCTGCGCAAGTGGTGACACTCCCGCCACCGTTCACGCACTGCTCGAACATCAGGAATGCCGCGGGGCATCCGCAGATCGCGTTGCACTCCGGAACGAGATTGGGGCAATCCATTTCAACGCAGCTGAGGCACGCGGCAGCAGAGGCATCCGACCCCGGCACCGATCCATCGACGGTCGGAAGGGACGTGATCTGCGCGTCGCTTGCGCATGCGTCCGACGTCTGTGCCGCTTCGGGAGCCGCCTCTGCCGCGGCCTCCGGCGCTGCCGCCTCGACGTGGTCGGTGGTGACGTCGGCCGCTCCCGAGTCGCTGGCGTTGCCGCCGCTGGTCGAGCCGCCGCATCCAGACGCCACGCAGGCGACGGTCGCCGCGGTCGTTGCAAGCCCCAGGAGCCACTGAGAAGCGCGCATGACAGTCACCTCCGAAGTTGAGGCGAGCACCTTACGCGCCGTACCGTACCGGGCGCAACCTTCCCACTGTCTCAGCGGCGGCTCATTCCGACCCGTTGACTCGCCACCCACGGCGACAGCCTCGATCCGCTCTCGCCCTGGCTCGCCTGCACGACGCCCGTGGCTCGCTCCATCCGCGCCGCCGCCACGGCCACGGCGGCCGCCACCGCGTCGCGCTGGTCGTCCTTCACCAGCGGATAGCCGAGGAGCTCATCCCTGTAGCGCTCGATGAACCCGGTGTCGTAGCGACCGGCGGCGAACTCGGGGTGGGCGAAGAGGCGGTCGTGGAAGGCGAGGTTCGTGCGGATGCCCGTCACCACGTACTCGCTCAGCGCCCGGCGCATGCGGGCCACGGCGCGCTCTCGGGTCGGAGCCCACACGCTGAGCTTGGAGATGAGCGGATCGTAGAAGCTCGAGATCGTGCAGCCCGCGTAAGCCCCACCGTCGTCGCGCACGCCCGGACCGGCGGGGACGCAGAGGCTCTCGATGACGCCGGGCGATGGGAGGAAGCCGTTGGACGGATCCTCGGCGTAGACGCGGCACTCGATGGCGGCGCCGCGTGAGCTCAGATCGTCCTGCACGAACCCGAGCGGCTCGCCCTGGGCGACGCGGACCATCTCGCGAACGAGGTCGAGACCCGTGACGAGCTCCGTCACCGGGTGCTCGACCTGGAGGCGCGTGTTCATCTCGAGGAAGTAGAAGCTGCCGTCCTCGGCGAGCAGAAACTCGAACGTCCCGGCGCTGAAGTAGCCGACCGCCTTCGCCCCCTGCACGGCGATGGCCCCCATGCGCGCCACGAGGTCGCGCGACGCCGCGGGGCTGGGCGTCTCTTCGACGACCTTCTGGTTGCGCCGCTGGATGGAGCAGTCCCGCTCGAAGACGTGGACGAGGTTCCCCTCGCGATCGCCGAGCACCTGGATCTCGACGTGACGGGGCCGCGGGATGGCCTTCTCGAGGTAGACCGTGTCGTCGCCGAAGAACTTCTTCGCCTCGCTGCGCGCTCGCTCCCAGGCGCTGGCCATCTCGCCTGCGCTGGAGACGAGCCGCATGCCCTTGCCTCCGCCGCCCGAGGCGGCCTTGAGCATGACGGGGAAGCCGATCTTCGCCGCCGCCGCCGTGGCCTCGTCGGTGGTCTCGCAGCGCGCGCCGGGGACGATGGGGACGCCCGCGGCGGACATCTTGTCGCGCGCCGCGGTCTTGCTCCCCATGGCACGCATCGCGCTCGCGGGCGGCCCGATGAAGACGACGCCGGCCTTCTCGCAGGCCTCGGGGAGCGCGGGGTTCTCGCTGAGGAAGCCGTAGCCCGGGTGGATGGCGTCGCACCCCGCCTGCTTCGCGACGGCGACGATCTTGTCGACGCGGAGGTAGCTCTCCGCCGCGGACGCGGGACCGATGGGGTACGCCTCGTCGGAGGTGCGGACGTGGAGCGAGGCGCGGTCGGCGTCGGAGTAGACGGCGACCGACGCGATGCCCATCTCGCGAAGGGTGCGGGTGACGCGGACGGCGATCTCCCCGCGGTTGGCCACGAGGACTTTGCGAAAGGTGCGCGGCATGGGTGGTTACCCCGAGGCTTATCTCACAAAGGGGTGGAAGCGTCTCGGCTGTGACGAGCCGCGTCAGCCCGCGTTTCGCGACGCCTCGCCTTGCCGGAGGACGAACTTCATGGTCAACGTGGGCGGATGGCGTTCTCGCGTGCTGGGCTCCTTTCTTTCGTGGTGGCTGCCGCGACACTCTCGACGGCAGGGACCGCTCGGGCCGAGGACCCGTCGAGGGACGGCTTGCCGCACGGCATCTCCCGCGGGAGCGATGGTCGCTACTACAAGGACGTCTGCGACCACTCGCTCCCGTTTCACTGTCTGTCGAAGCGCCTGCTGCCCGAGACCTACCGTCCCCTCGACGGCCCCTTCGACGGACCCCCCGCAGGTCCCTTCGCCGGCGGGGGAGCCGAATGCACCTGCAGCCAGATGAACCCCTGCGGAGGGGGCAGTGCCTCGGCTCCGGCGGGTGCGATGACGCCGAAGGACGTCCTCGCGGCCTACAGCGTCCCTCCGTCGAGCTCCGCGGGGGGAAAGATCGTCGCCATCCTCGATCTCCCCGACGCGAACGCCCTCAAGGACGTGAACGTCTACCGCAAGGCCTTCGGCATCCCGGCGCTCGCCGCGTGCCCCGGAAACGGTCTCCCGGATCCGGGCGGCGGGACGCCGTGCTTCGCGGCGGTGGACGAGACCGGCGCCGTGACCTCGTCGGCCGGTGACTGCCAGGCCGCCGATGGCGAGACGGGCCTCGACACGGAGATGGTCAGCGCGGGCTGCCCCGACTGCAGCATCTTGCTCGTCCAGCTGACCACCGCCTACGCGAACGGCGGGCCGACGGACACGGACTTCGTCGCCGCGACCAAGGCGGCCATCAAGCTCGGCGCGGTCGCGATCAGCATCAGCTTCGGCGGCCCGGAGAACGTCGGCTTCGATCCGACGGGCGCGGAGTACACGACCCCGGGCCACCTCGTCTTCGCCGCCGCCGGAGACTCCGGTTACCTGAACGAGGGCGCCCAGTTCGGCTCGGGCACGCCGAGCTACCCGGCCTCCGCGCCCGACGTGCTGGGCGTCGGCGGGACGACGCTGCAGCTGAAGGGCACGAGCTACAGCGAGATCGTCTGGAACGACGGCGCCCAGGGCGGCGCGGGAGGGAGCGGCTGCAGCACCGAGTTCCCGATGCCCGGCTACCAGAAGACGTTTCTCGCGGCCAACGCGAGCGCGTTCGGGACCTGCGCCAAGCGCGCGTCGGTCGACATCTCGGCGGCGGCCGAGTTCTCCACGACGTCGGGTGGGGCGTTCAGCGGCGCCATCGCGGAGTACGACTCGGTCAACGAGTGGGGGCAGGTGGTGGGGACGAGCGCGGCGTCGCCGTTGATCGCGGGTCTCTTCACGAGGCTCGGGCTCATCGACGTGGCCTCCGCCGACCTCGGCTGGGTCTACGAGAACATCGCGTCGTTCAACGACGTGACGTCGGGGAACAACGACCTCGGTGGAACGTGCACCACCGTCATGTGCAAGGCCGGCAAGGGCTGGGACGGACCGACGGGCGTCGGAACGCCGGACGGGACGAAGCTCGCGCTGCTGGTCGCGCCCGCGGACGACGCAGGCGCCGAAGGGGGGAGTAGTGAGGGAGGTGAGGGAGGCACGGAGCCGACGTCGCAGCCCGCGTCGAAGTCCGGCTGCGGCTGCACCACGGCCCCTGCGGGCGGTCTCGAGCCGCTGCTGATCGCGCTCGGCGCCATCCTGGGCGCCTTCGCTCTTCGTCGCCGCCGGCGCTAGATCGTCCACGTGCCGAACGAGCCGCCGCCCGATCCGCCGAACCTCGCGTTCGACTTCGCGCCGCGGAAGCCGCCGGCCCCGCCGCCGCCAGAGGAGCCGCGCGCGCTGACGGTGGGTGAGCTCGATCGGGCCATCAAGGGCAGCCTCGAGGAATCGTTCGTGACCGGTGTCTGGGTGGAGGGCGAGGTCGCCGACGCGCGCGCCGCTCCGAGCGGGCACCTCTACTTCTGCCTGAAGGACGAGAAGGAGGAGGCGTCGATCGACGTCGTCCTCTACCGCTCCAACGTGACGCCCCGCATGAGGACCCTGTGTGTGCAGGGCGCGCGCGCTCGCGTGAGAGGGAGGCCGATGTTCTGGGCGCCGCGGGGTCGGCTGCAGCTCATCGCCGACCGGATGCAGGCCGCTGGACGTGGCGCATTGCTGGAAGCGCTGGAGCAGCTCAAGGCCAAGCTCGCGGCAGAGGGGCTCTTCGCGCAGGACCGCAAGCGCCCGCTTCCCCGGGAGCCTCGCGTCGTGGGCGTCGTGACGAGCCCCACGGGGGCCGTCATCCACGACGTGTGTCGCGTCGCCTTCCGGCGCGGAGGGGCGCGCATCCTGCTGTCGCCGGCCCAGGTGCAGGGAGGGGGGGCGGCGGAGTCCATCTGCCGCGCGCTCGGACAGCTGCAGCGGGTGGCGGACGTGGACGTCATCGTCCTCGGTCGCGGGGGCGGCTCGGCGGACGACCTC
>Ga0182030_10008252_pt1 | contig 21610 bp, 15 predicted proteins | sample 812S3MmetaG_FD_121299 | JGI IMG/M metagenome (GOLD analysis project Ga0182030, IMG submission 121299) | Permafrost microbial communities from Stordalen Mire, Sweden - 812S3M metaG (Illumina Assembly) | ecosystem: Environmental > Terrestrial > Soil > Wetlands > Permafrost | place: Sweden...
CGCCTCCGTGACCGGCCTGCTTCGGTAATCGCGCACAACGACCTCGCACAGGCGCGGATAATCTGCCGGCGGTAGCGTGGCCGCGGTGCCGCAGATGAGGGTGAGTAGATCGTCGGCGTGCCGCACCGAGGGTGCGAGGCCGGCCGGGTGGGTGGTGTCAAAGTCTATCCAGTGCGCCTGCTCACGATCCGCGTCGATCAGGACGTTCCGGATGGTGGCGTCCGCATGACTGAAGCGCTGGAGGCCGCCATGCCAGGGATGCGGCGTCCAACAGCCATGCAACCGGGCGAGCTCGGTCACCGCCAGGCGCAAGCCACGCTCCAGCACTTGGGTGAAGCCGCGGCTCTCCTGGAGCAGGCACGAGAGCGGGCGACCGGGCAGGCGCGGAAGCAGCAGCATGCCCCGGACGACCTGCGCCTCGCGCGCCAGGAGGAGGCGATACATCGCGACTTCGTGCCGAAGCCAGACGGGCCGGGACAATACGCGCATCATCATGCCGGTCCCCGCAGCATACCAGTTGGCCAGAGGAGTCAGGATCGCGGCGCGGTGAAGGCGGGACTTTCTCACATAGCGTGAACCTCCGATTTCGACGGGCGTGACGGAGTTGAAGCGCAAGCCGGCGGCGAACTGGCCGGCGCGGCGAATGGCCTCGGGAAGTTGCGGAAAGCTGCGGTGCAAAGCGTCAGCCTTCGGCTGGCTTGAATGGTTCGAAGCGGCAGATCATTCGGGTCAGCGGGAGGAGGGGGAAGTGTCGCTCGGCGCGAATCTGGGTGGGGACGAGGCCGGCCTGCCGTGCGGTGCGCAGCAGGTCGTAGCACGAAAACCGCCAGCGCAGACGGAGGGGGCAGGGCACGTGACCGATGGCGCGCACCGCCCGCGCCGCGCAGAACCCCACGCGGCTGGCGAATTCGTTGAGACTATGAAAGGCCGTCCCCGAGAGTCCTGCGCACACGGTTTGGACGATGATCACCGGCCCCCGGCACACCCTTTGTGCTTCCTTGAGCAGGACGCCCGGCGCACGGGCGTAGTGCAGCACATAAACCAGGGTGACCGCGTCAAAGCACCCGTCCGCAAACGGCAGCGTGCAGCCATCGAACAGGGTTGGTGGCGGCCCCGCCACCTTGAAGTTAACGACATCAACCTCCGCGACCGGCCCGAGGCCGAGGTGGCGGAGGCGCTCCCCGTTGTGGCCGGTGCCGCAGCCGACGTCCAGGATGGAGCCGTCCCGGGGTAGCAGGGGCGCGATGCGAGCCATGAGGCCGCGCGCGCGCCAAGCCATCACGGCGCTCATGAGGCGCTTACTCGCGGAAGGTGTCCGGGTAGCCATTGCGTCCGCTGCGGTGGAGGATGGACCAAACATATTTGAGGAAGACTTTTGCATATCCGTGGCGCTGCAAGGTCATGCGGCGGTCTGAGGTGATGGCGGTGAGCGTGCGATCGTAAACCAACTGGTCCGGGCGGTGCCGGTAGAGCCCCGCAAGGATCGGCCACTCCTCGCCGATCTGGACGGTTTCGTCGAACGGTCCGAACCGATCGAAGACCCTGCGGGTGCAGAACATGAAGGCGGGGAGCGCCTTGGCCCGGGCGAGCGGCAGCCGGCGCACCGCATTCCAGAAGTTCCACCAGCAGCGCGAGGCCCAGGTATCGGGCTCGCCCCGCAGCGCGAAAATGCCGGCGTGGTAGTGCAGGCGGTTCGCCAACTCGGAGACGCGCCGCAGGCCTCGGAGGGGGATCCGGGTATCCGCGTCCAGGAAGACATAGAGACTGCCCGTGGCGTGGAGAGTGCCGAAGTTCCGCGCACAGGGGGCGCCGAGGCGCTCACACGGGATCCACTTCACGCCGTAGGTACGCGTGAACCCGCCCACCACGGTTCCCGTGGCGTCTGCGCTTCGATTATCGACGACGAGCACCTCGACGGGCGAATCCTCCAGGTGGGCCGGGCGCCGACGTTCCGGCTCCGCCCCTTGGAGGAACGCTGCGCTGTCGAGTACCGCGGACAACGTGCGGCCGATGCAGGCTGCCTCGTTGCGCGCGGGGATGATAACGGAGATCTCTTTCCGCGGCTTCATGTGGTCTGGCACATTGGTTGGAGCAGCTCCGGCTCCCCGCCGGCAAGTTCGGCAAACGTGGCCGGCCGAAAACCTTCCCGCTGCAGCCGGTCAACGACTGCCAGTCCGCGGGCGAACAGCTTCCGGTGGATGTCGCGCGGGTGGAAAACGACGCAGGGAATGGCCGCCCGCAGGAAGCAACGCAAGCGGCCGAGAAGTTCTCCGGCGTAACCCAGGACGGCAAACCTCCCGCAATCCCAGGAATGAACCGCCAGAGGACGGTCAGTTCGCGAGGTCATCAGCCGGGTCAGCCCCACCACGGTGTGGCAGCCTGCCCTGCGGGCAACCGCCGGTGTCAGCGCGCCACAACACCACGCGGGCGGCACAAGCACGGAGGCCCGGCCACCGAAGGCCTGGCCCAGGATGTCCTGGCCGCGTTGCAGACGCGCCAGGATTTCGCCGGCGGACAGCCCGAGGAACTCCGTCGCGTTGCCGGTGAGCCAGGCGAGGGGATGCCCCGGGCGTGTCCCCTCATGCGAAAAACCATGCAGCGCAATCTCCTGGCACCCGTTGCGCACCAGAGCGGCGAGCCGTGCCCCCCGGCCTTGGCTGAAGGCGGCGGGGATGACCGCCGCGGAAATGGCGGTCCCGATTCGTGGCCGCAACGCCTCGAGGATGCGCGCTACCTGGCGGCTGCTGGCCGGCGCCACATCGTGGAGGCTGACCACGAACGGCCTGCCCTCCGCCCGGACGACCACCTTTGCGGGCGGATTCGCCGAGGGTGCGTGCTGCTGCCAAGTGGTTGGTCGGGTGGGTGAATCGCGGACCACGATGCTCATGCCGGACGGACTTGGTGTCATGGCCTCCGGGTTGTTGTTGTCCAGGATTACGTTCGTTGTTGCCGCCTCATCGTCCAGCCGACCGAGCTCGGCGGAGGTAAAGCGCATATACTTTGTATCACAAAGTGAAGCCTGCGCAAGGGGCAATCATGATCGAAATTGGGACCGCGGCTTTTTGCCCGGGGGCCGAACAACGTGTTTTGAGAACCGCCGCTCCGGGGTCTTCCGCGCGGGCTTACGGCGGCGTTGGCGCCCCTGTGGACCCCATGGCCATTGCCGGGGGAGGGCCGTGCCGGCGCACCTGGGCCATGATGTAGAACATTTCCCGGGCGATCTCGCGGCAGCGATCGTCATACGCCGCGGTCTCGGTCGGCGTGTCGTCGCACAACCGCGGATCGGCGTAGTGAATCGCGAACCGCGCCGAAGCTCCGTCCACCACCGGACAACTCTTGTCCGCGATGCTGCATGTCATCAGCGCGATGAAATCGTGCCGGGGATTCGAGTCCACGTTGTATTTCTTCGAGTAGGCGCGGATTGCCGGGCGATCTTCGGCGTAGCGCACTTCGTAAATCGGATTGTCGCCGGCGGTCAGGTCCTGAATGTCGAACCCGACCCGGCGCATCGCGGCGACGGTCCGGCAATTGCAGGCGGTCGTCTCCGTGCCGCCGGAATAGGCCCGGATGCCCGGGATGCCATAGTAGTACGCGGCGGTCTGGGCCCAGATTTGCGACATGTGGCTCCGCCGGGAATTATGGGTGCAGATGAAAGTCAGGTCCGCGGTTTTTCCCTCGCGGAGGCGGCCTGTGATGTTCGCGGCGATTTCATCCAGGACCAGCCGTCGTTCGGGAGTCACCTTCCCCAGGTCGTTCGCCACTTCGGCCACGTAGGGGTGCAAGGCGGGCAGCAGGTGGGCGTTGGCCCCGGAGGGGCGGGAGGTGGAACAGCCGGCCAAGCAAAGCGCCGCCAGGCCGGCCATGATCAGTGCCTTCATAGATGCATCCTCTTGAGAGATACTCAGTCCGTTCCCAGGTCCGCGCAGACCACGCTCTCGCCGCCGCGCGCGTAGAGGCGTGATCCCACGAGCGCCGGATGGGAATAAACCTCCACCTCGTCGTCGAACAGCCGGAGGCGCGAGATCACTTCGCACCGGGGCGCCCGCGCGTCGAGGAGAATGAGTTCGCCTGCCAGCGTGATGACCAGCACCCGCTCGCCGTCCGCGATCAGCGTTGCGTGGTCGCCGGGGGCCTCGTTGACCGAGTGCCAGAGGGGGCGCAGTCCGTGTTGGACGTCGAGACATTGCAGGCCCTGGTGCGCGCCGAAAACCCGCCCGCACGTGACCACCGGGGACGTGGTCGTGGGGGCCAGGTCCCGAAACTCCGCGGCGGGCTTGGGGATCAGGCGGCCCGAGTCGTCAAAATGATAAAGCCGGGTGCCGTTGTTCTCGGTCGAGACCAGCAGACCGTCTTCCGTGGCGATGGGGGTGGGGACGTTGAAGTCGCCATCCGCGGGCGGTGCCAGCCGCCAAAGGCGCGTGCCCGTCTTCACGTCCCAGCCGCCCAGGGAATGCTGATCGTAGCCCACGATCTGGCGCCGGCCGGAGAATTCCGCGCAGATGAAGGGCGCATAGGCCGGGGGCGCGCCCGGGCTGGTCCAGCGCGTGCGGCCCGTGGCGCAGTCCAGCGCCGCGAGGGACGCGTTGGTGGCGCCGGGGTTCACGATGAGCAGATCATCCACCACCAGCGGCGGCGAGCACATGCCCCACGGGGTGAGCTTCGCCTTGAATTCGCGCGGCAGTTGCCGCTCCCACAACACCCGGCCGTTGGCGAGGCTCACGCAACGGAGTCCGCCAAACGCGCCCAGCAAATAGACTTTGCCGTGGTGGATCACCGGCGTGGCGCGGGGAGACTGGCCGAAATCGAGTTTGCCGCGGGCGGGGAACTGCGCCATCCACAACGTCTCGCCCGTGTTCGCGTCCAGGCAGCGATAGACATCGTGGGTTTCGGAGAAGTCGCGCTCGGACAGGATCAAGCGGCCTTCATCGACCGTCAAACCGGCAAGGCCGCCAGTCATGGCGGCCTTTTTCCAAACGAAATGCACTTTTGCCGGCAGTCGGGCCGGCAGCCGTGGCACATGGCCATCCCGGCCCGGCCCGCGCCAGTCCTCCCACGCCGTGTGGGACCTCGCTTCGGGCTTGCCGGCGGGCCCGGTCATCGGTTTGAAGCCGTCGCGGCTTTCCAGCGCTTTGAGCATCTTCGCGTCCCGCTTGACCTCCAGCAATGCCTGAGTGATTCGACCCTGCTTTTCAGCCGCGATCGTATCGGAAAGAAAGACCGCGATAAACGGGACCGGGCGTGTCTTGCCAATCACTCTCAAACTGCCCGGCCTGACACTGCCGCAGCCTTGCAGCAGCGCCAGCCCGTATTCTGGAATGACCGCGACGGGGGCGGGTGATGAATTGCTGTCCAGCATCTCAAGGGCTGCCTCCGTGTAGGCCCGCCGTTGCTCGAGTTTGGCGGGCGGATTCGTGGCGGCAGCGCGGAGCGCCTCCACCGCCGCTGCCTGTTTCTCATCCTCCGCGGGGAGGCCCATCAGCACCGTGCGCCCCGCCGCGTCCTTGAGTTCCCGTGCCGGGTCTTCCGCACGCACGATGAACAACCCGGCCAGCGTGGTCTCCCCGCCGTCGCCAGTCAGCTCGCAGACGGGACTCAGCTTCCTTTGCGCCTTTGTTCCCCCCGCCGCCACCAATGACTGGTCGCCGATGACAATCACGTCCCGTCCCGGGCCGAACGTCTTCAGCGTTTCAGCCAGGTCATCCGAGAACTCGATGGTTATTTTCTGTTTGACCGCCTTCTCCAGGCGGGCGGCCAGTTTGCGATAATCCCGCTGCGCGTGGTCCTTCAGGCAGGCGCAGGCGAGCTCTTTGGCGAGCGGGTCCAACACCACCAGCGCCAGCGGTTCCGGCCGCGGTGCGGCCGTAGCGGCAGGTACCGCGCCGGTCAGCAAAGACCCGAGGAACAGCAGGGAAAGGCAGAGACGCATCTAGCCCTTGGTCTCAAACACCCGGATGGCGTCCCGCGTCGTATCGAGCAGGTAATAACGCTTCCCGTCCGCGCTTGCCTCGACCGTCACGCGGACACAATCGCCCGCGGCGTTGTTCACCAGGGCCACGACGCCCAGGAACTTCCCGTCTGCGGAGAAGCGCTTGATGCAGGTCGGCGGGCCGGACTCGGCGGCGAGGATGTCGCCGTTGGGGAGGAGGCGCAGATTCTTCGGTTCGCAGCAGCCGCCGAAATCGGAGGCCTTCACCCGGCCCGCGGTCCCGAACTTGGTGAGTTCCTTGCCGTCGCGGTCGTGGCTTTCGACCTCATGGCGGGCGTTGTGGGGAATCCACAGTTTGCCATCAATGGCCTCGACGTCCATCTGCCCGCAGCAGCCGCGGAGCTTGTCCACCACCAGCTTGGGATCTTGCAGCGCCACGTTAAACCGGTAAACCCGGTAGGTGAAATCGCTCGGCGAGGGGACCGCCATATAGATGTCTTCCCCGGTGGTGGCCAGCCCGGTGACCTCACTGCGCCGTTGTTCGAGGCTCTTCTTCATCACGACCAGTTGTTCCTTGACCGGGCTTTTCGTCTGTTCCGCCATCTGCTTCACCATATCCTCGGTTTCCTTCGACATTTTCACCTCGAGGCTGGCCACGGGCGACGCTGCGGAGGCCAGGACCTTCCCGGCGGCATCCAGCTTGAGGAGGCGGCCGCCGCCAGCGGCGAAGATGGTGCCGTCCTTCGCCACGCAGACGGCCGTGGGGGTGATCGCCAGCGGCAGCTTCTTCAACAACACCCCTTTGGGGGAGTAAAGCCGGAGACCTGACTCGCCCTTGCCCTGGGCCGGCCCGTAACAGGCGAGCACGTTGCCCTCGGCGTCCAGGCAGAAATTCCGCAGCGCCCCGGGATGTTTGCTGTCGCCGACCTGGATGAGCGCGACCTCGGTGCAGGCCGGTTTCCAAGCTTTGTCTTTGGCCCGCGCCGCATCCTCCGCCTGCTGTTGGGGCTCATAACTGGTCATCATGGTGCCGGCCTCATCCGCGTCCCTGGCGGTGGCGGTGTTGCCGGCAAAGGTTCCCCCCAGGCAGGCTCCGGTCAGCGCCGTGAAGGTCCAAAACTGCTTTAGAGATACATTCATAAAACCACGTGCATTGCCGATTCCGAGCGGGTCCGGTTGACCACGCCCGACTCCGGGCCGCGCCGTGCGCGCCCGCCAGTCGTAGCAGTTAGACCGGCGCCAACCGGTTTCTGCACGAAGAAAAACTCACTACCGCTTCGCGGCCGGCCAGCGGCAGCCTCCGGTGGCCGCCGGAGAGGGACTGGCGTCGGGTGGGGTGGGCGTCCTCGAGCACCGGCGGAGGTCTTGAACTGGAGCTGCGCGCGGAGGGCGCCGTGGGGGGCCTGGAAGGACCGAAACCGCTGGACGCCAGGCACTTCACCAACTTCGCCCTTCTCCGGGTCGTCGGACAGGGCTGGGGCCGCGAGGACCGCGCCGCAGGGCGCCGCGACGCATTGTCCTGATCACCGCCAACCTGGGGCCCAAAACGGTGGATTCGGGGGGCAGCGCCGGTGGGCTGGCCACTGGGCGGCGATGCGCCGCTCCGGCGACACCTGGGCAGCGGATAGGCTTCCAAAGAAGTGCCTTTCAGCGCCCCGGCTTCCTGCTTAGCCTGTCCCGCATGAACGTTGAGATCATTACCGCGGGCACCGGTCCGACCCCCCGGCGCGGCGACACCGTCACCGTCCATTACACCGGTTGGCTGGCTGACGGCGCCAAGTTCGACAGCTCGGTGGACCGGGACGAACCCTTCGCCTTCGTGCTTGGGAGGGGCCAGGTGATCCGGGGCTGGGATGAAGGTGTGGCCCGGCTGCGCGTGGGGGACAAGGCGCGGCTGACCATCCCGCCGGAGATGGGCTACGGCGCGGGCGGATACCCGGGTGCCATCCCGCCGAACGCCACGCTCATTTTCGAGGTTGAATTGCTGGCCATCTCCTGAACCTCCCGCCCGGTCCCCGTCGTGACCAGCGTGAACCCCGTGGGGCGGATCGAGGCGGTGCCGTGCAGTTTCCCCGGCCTCCGGCGACGCTCATCCTCCTCTCGAACCCCTCCGGGGACCACGACGGCGGCATGAGGCCACACGCCCTAAGCGGAGGCTGCCGCGACGCGCCCCCCTGGAACACCGCGCGCGTGGCTCGATGGAGAGCTCGGTGGAGAAACGCGTTGACGTCCCATACCCTCCCTGCCAACGTCCCACCGTCAACCACAACTCAAACGACTTCATGAATAGAAGATCCTTCCTGGGCCAGGCGATTGGCGGTCTGGCCGCTTCCGGTGTTCTCGCACAGATGCGCGGTTGGGCGCAGGCCACCACGGATGCCGACCGCCTCAAGCTGCCCATCGGCTTCCAGTCCTACGTGTTCCGGGACGAGATCTCCCAGAAGCCCCAGGAGACCATGGGCCGATTAGCCGGCTACGGTTACCGGACGGTGGAATGGTGCAGCCCCAAGGGATACCAGGGACCCTTCACGCCGCTGGTCAAATACTCGGGCAAGGAATTGAAGAAGATCACCAACGATTCAGGCCTGGAAACCTACAGTTGCCACTTCACCTGGAACGAGATCATGGATGACAACAGCCTCGCTGAGCGCATCGAGTTCGCCGGCCAGTTGGGGCTGAAGCACATGGTCTGTTCCGGCGGCCTCATGGCCAAGACCGCCGATGAGGTCAAGAAACGCTGCCAGCAGATGAACCATTTCGGGGAACTCGTGCGGAAAGGCGGCATGGTCGCCGGATACCACAACCACAATGGTGAGTTCGACTCGAAGCTGGATGGTCGGCCGCAATACGACCTGATGCTCGAACATCTCGACCCGTCGCTGGTGAAGATGCAGTTTCAGGTCGCGGCGATCACCTCGGGTTACAAGGCCCAGGACTATTTCCGCAAGTTCCCCGGTCGTTTCATCTCCGCCCACCTCCAGGACTACGACCCGAATGACCACCAGAAAGAGGTGGTCATGGGGACCGGCATCGTCGATTGGAAGGATTTCTTCGCCGCCGCGAAGGTGGGGGGATTGAAATACATCTTCGTGGAGATGGAGTCCAACCCCGCCATCATGGAGGGTTGCGCGAAGTTCTTGAAGAGCCTGGGGTAGAACCAAGCGGCGGCAGAACGCGTCGCTGGTGGATCCGGCTGAGTCCGGCGGCCCGCCGGATTTCTCCCAACTGGATCGGTTGGAGCCGGCGAGATCGCTAGAGCGCGGGAACGGCGCGGGCTGCTCGTCCGGCAAATTCAAACCCCTCCGCGGTGCGTCCTTTCGGGGGAAGGACGCCCGCATTTCTCTCGACCGAAATCCGGCGAACCGCCAACGTGAGCCGTCGCTCCGCGCCGCGCGCCGATTATGAAAAAGACCCGCACCATCCTGTGGCTCGTCCTCCTCATCAGGGTTGGCATCGCGGGGATGCCGCCGGAATCTCTCCGTGAGGCTGGATTTACGGCGGCGTGGTGGACGGAAGGTCCGCCGCACTATCTTTCCATGAAGGGGCCCCCGGCGCCTCCGGTGCTCTGCCTGCGCAGCGGTGAAATCGGTCTGCTCATCGACACGAAATCGCTGCGGTTACCACACGCCGGCCGGTACGCGGTCGGGCAGGCCAAGGACGCGGCGCTCTCCGCGGGAACCAGCGCGCTACTCGAACTCCCCGCGGCCGACCTGGATCTGAGTGTTGTCTGTACCGGGAAGGTCTTCACTTGCACCGGGCGTGGGGCCGAGCCGAAAGATGAGTTCTTCCAGCCGGTTCGTTTCGTCGAAAGCGGCCGATTCTTTCAACGCGTGGTGATCGATGGGTTGGAGTTTGCCGGCGCGGACGGAGCCCGGCTGGAGATGACTGGGAGCCTGGAAATCGCCTTGTGGCCGGATCGGCTGTCGCTGTCGCTCGAATTGGACGGCTCCAAGGTGTTGCCCGAAGGGGAGCTGTCGCTTGCAGCGGCGGGCCGCCGCGTTTCGGCGTCGCTCGCCCAATCCCGGCGGGTGACTTTGCCGCTCTTTGAAAGTCCGGCGGAAGGATCGCGAGCGCAGGTGGAAACCGATCCGGCTTTGGCCGTGTCCTGGGACCCGGCTTTGGGCTGTCACATCGTGAGGCTGCCCGAGAAACCGTGGAGTAATGCGCAGGGCACCTACTACCCCGCGGAGCATCTGGATCGTCTGGACCGCTGGCGCCTGACACTCCGCAACGATGGAGAGCGCGACACCGTGGCGCGGCTGATGTTCGTCCAGGAGCAGCAACTGCCCATCACCGGTTTCACGCCCATGCTATGCGACCCCGATGGCACGCCCAGCGGCCTGCCGGTGCAGATCTCCAAGAACTGGCACCAACGCCCGGAGAAGGGCCATCTTCCCCACGAGGGCCCCTGGTTTCATGGCTGCACGCTGGTGCACCTGCCTGCCGGGTCACGGCGCCCACTGGTGTTTCAGATGGTTTATGCGCGTTACGGCGGCGTGGCGGCCGTTTCGCACGCGCAGCTCTGCCTCATTGGCTGGGGCCACAATCAGTTCTGGGATCAGACGGCCATCGGCAGTTTCGGGGAGAGTGTCTGTTTCGAGCCGGGGCGGGTGCAGCGGCGGTGCTTTATTGACGACATGCGACCGCTTATGACGCTGCCCGTGGGGGGCGGCAAGCCGTGGGGCTGGGCGGAGAATTGCGGGGGTGGGGATTTCCTGGTGTGGGTGGATGAGCGCGGGGAGTATCGCGGCTTCCGTGCCACCCGCGCCGACTATCGCGCGCAAGGCCCCTGCCGGACGGATGTCGGCTACCGCGAGGAGGCGAGTGGCGGGGAAATCCAGGCCCGCGTGGACGTTTCGCTCCTGCGGAGCGATGATTACGTGCGGGCCTGCTTTCGCCTGCGCTACGACGTGACGCGGCCGGTGAAATGGCAACGCCTGGCGTTCTTCCAACTCGGGGCGGACTTTTACAACGACAGCCCCGAGCGTCGCGTGGCGATTGGGGACTCCAACGGGATGCGGGAAGAATGGGCGCTGCCGCAGGCGCAGGGCAGTTACGACCGGCGTTCTGTGCCGCTGCCCGGCGCGCAGCCGTGGGTGTCCATTCACGGATTGACCCGGGCGGCGCTCAGCCAGGGCGGCGCCGCGGCCAGCCGCGGGCTGATTGTTCGTTCCTGGCGCGCCCGGTTCGGCGGGAAGCCCAGCCCCGTTCCGCATCTCTCCACCTTCTGCAACGAATGGGGCCGGGGCAATTTCAAGACGGCCATCGAACTGGCGCCGCCACCCGAAGCCACCACGCTCCTCCCCGGGGACTTTGTGGAGGCCGAAGTGGAAATGGTCATTTTTCCCGCCGATGCCAAAGCCTACTATGGCCCGAACGAGGCGTTCAGGGAGGCGCTGGCCGCCGGGGCCGATACTTGGCGGTTGGTTCAGCGCGAGGCGGCGGGGAATGCCTTGCTGGTGGAGCCCCGGCGCGGCACGGTGGCGTGCCCCTTCCCCCTGGTCGTGGGGGTGGATGCCAACGAGTCGGCTCAGCTTGAAGTCCGCGGCGGTGTGGGATGGTTGCCGGTGACGTTTACCGGTTTGGCCAGCCATCGTGACTATGAGTTGCGGGTCAATGACCGCCCCTTCAGCCAAGCGATCCATGGCAACGACTTCTGGCAGACCGACTACGATCCTGCCACCCGGACCTGGACTCGCACCTTCAACCTCCCACGAACGGGCGACCCATCTGTCCAGCTTGCATTTCGTCCCATCCCAACCATGACACCCCGATAATGACAATCCGCTTGCCCGTCCCGGCCACAGCGACACGCGGTTTTTCCCTCACGTGAGTTTTCTTACCCGCCGATTTGGCGTTCCGTTCCCAGCGTGACAAGCGCTTCCGGGGTGCGGCATTATCGGACCAACGACGCCCCCCACCATGAACTCCCCTTCGCACTCCCTGAAGACCGTTTTCCCGGATCGCCGGCATGCCATTCTCCCGGTCATTCACGCAGAGGGCGAGGTGCAGGCGCTCCGCAACACCTCCATCGCCCTGCAAGCTGGCACCGATGGGGTCTTCCTGATCAACCACTCCATCAGCGAGGAGTACCTGTTGCGCATTGCCTGCAAGGTCCGGCGGGAGTTTCCCTCGGCTTGGATCGGCGTGAACTGTCTCGGGCTGCTGCCGGCGGAGGTGTTCGGCCTGGTCGATGAGACCATCAACGGGATTTGGGTGGATAACGCCCTGGTGGACGAGGAATCCGAGGCGCAGGTCGAGGCGGAGAAGGTTCTGCGCGCCCGGGAGCGCAGCGGGTGGCGGGGACTCTATTTTGGCGGAGTGGCCTTCAAATACCAGCGTCCGGTTGACGACCTGGAAAGCGCGGCGCGCATCGCCGCCCGCTACATGGATGTGATCACCACCAGCGGCCCTGGCACCGGCCGCGCGGCTCTGCCGGAGAAAATCGCGCGCATGAAACGGGCGCTGGGGGACCACCCCCTGGCCATCGCCAGCGGAATTACTCCCGAGAATGTGCTGGACTACCTGCCGGACGCCGATGCGTTCCTGGTCGCTACGGGGATCGGTGCCAGCTTCACCGAACTGGCTCCCGCGCGCGTGGCCGCCCTCGTGCGGGCGGTCAGGACTTTTCGTTGAACTGCGGGGCGCGGCGGGCCACTGCCGCCGTCTGCCTCGGACCCAAGCCCAGCGTCAGCCCCAGGCCGATCCGCTTCGCTCCGCCCCTTCTGCACCGAGGCTTCCGCCCCCGCCTCCGCCAAGGCTATGGCGGGCAGGAAGGCTATGGCGGGGAGGTCGTTGCGGCCCGGTTGCAGATGTCTCCCGAATAGTCTCCGCGGTTGCACCTCCCCATCCAATCAGCCGCGGTCCCAACCCGCCGGGCGGTTTTCTTGGAGCACGCTCCCAGCGCCTGCGGTTGCCGCACCGGACGGGGGCACAACCTCAAGCTCATCGGCCTCTGGCGCTGCAACGCTGGCGGCATCCTCACCTCACTCTGCAACTTGCGGCTTGTCTTTCCCGCGGTCGGTCTCTCGCGCTGTCAGGATCTGTTGGATCAGAGACCGCGATTGTCATTTCCGGCACCGCGATTCCGTGAGCCGTTTCTCGGAGCGAGCGCCGCTCTTCCGGAGGGCCTCGCTGCAAGTGCTTTCCCCGTGGTGCCGGGTATCGTTCGGATGGCGCGCTCGATTTACGTTCCATGATCGGTCCGAACTCACTCGCCAACGTCCAGGAGACGGGCAGTCCCCGTCAGGTCCGCGAGGTGGTCGCCTCCTCGGGCGCGGTCCGACCGCTGAGGGCCAACATCGGGCTCTTGGTCCGAGCTGTTGAATCGTGAAATCCCCCAGCCTGGGGGCGCAAGCGGGGACCTCCGCCGCTTCATTCTTCACCACTTGCTGTGCCGTGCAAAGTGCATGGTGCCACGGTGGGAGCGAATGCGTGTTGCAACCCCCGCGGCCGCGGTTTGTCGCAGCCCGCAAGCCGGCGGGCGCACCCGCGTGGCACGATTCCAGCTTGGGAGGGGTGCCTGTGGCGCGAAATCCACTTAGAGACGGTTTGAAAAGCACGCCGGGGCGTAATGCCGCGGGGACGGCTGGCTGGCTTCCGCCTTCGCCCCCGCCTTCGCCAAGGCTACGGCGGGCCGGAAGGCTACCGCGGACGAGTCGGCGGGCAGGTCGTCGCGCCTCGGTCGTAGATTTCTTCCGAATGTGCTCCCTCGTTGCGCCTCGCCATCCGCCCGGCGACCTATGTTTCAAGCAAGCGCTTAAAGACGGGGAAAAAGCCGGGGAGGTTCTTCGGCATCGGCACGGTGGCGCGGAGGCTGGTGCGGGGATGAGTCGAGGAGTTGGCGACCCTGCACGGGGATTGGGGGTCTAAAGTGACCGCCCCCGACTACGAAACGGTCCGGCACCGGTTGATCTGTGGACACGCGGTAGCGCCACGCGTGGCAAGCCGGGGGCGCGTGGCCGTGTCAGAAAGCGGGGACCCGGCTGCCGAAGCCGCCGGGACCTGGGGCCGCCGAATTGCGCCCGTCCGCACGGCGCTTGGCCTCGGCCTGGCGATCGGCGGCCTCACGGGTCTCCTGGCACTGTCCGTCGCCGTCGCAGACGACAGACCGGGCACCTCTGCCCAAGCTGGCCTGATGCTTGGCCGCCTCGCTGGTGCGGCGGACGGATCGGCTGCGCCGAGCTCATTCAGATCCGGACTGCCCAAATTGGGGCTGAAACCCAGCTTCGGACACTACCGACAGGCCGTGGCATGAGTAAGCGCGGCTACAAGCCAGTCGGGTGGCTGTCTGGGCTGACGTGGCCGGGCCGCCGACTGGGCCGCCTGGATGCGCTGGTGGCCCGGTTGCCCACCCGGGAGGGGCTTGGGAAGTGGGGCGCGGAAAAGAAGGCGGAGAAGGCGGCGGTGTTGCGGGACTCCGGCCGGGCGACGCCGGAACCGTGTCCAACGGGCCGGTGATTTAATGGCCCAGCCTCGGCGGCTGAACCAACCGGAGGCTCACCAACAACCAGGGAAGAAACGATGAAAAAGAAACTGGCAATGATCGCGGCCCTGTCAGCCGCCACCCTAACCAGCAACGCGGCGGTCTCGCTGCGACTAACCGATTACAGCACGCTGGCGGGCCAACCCCAGGGCGATTTGACTGTCACGGTCTCGCGGCAGGACCTGACGACGGGGCTGATAGTCGGGCTTTACCGGGTGAACGGCTCTCAGTGGGTCATGTGCATCTCGGCCTTGGGTGGGTTGGACGTGGGCGTGCATACCTATGACGTGACGACCACGGCCAGCGGGGTGCCGCTGAACAGCCCGGCATGGCAGGCCGATGGATTGGCCGGCGCGGCGAACATTATCGACACGTGGTTGCCCAGGGTGGTAGCGGACGGTTCCAGGGTGGAGGCATGGGCGCTGTTGGCCGCAGTGTACGACACGCTGTATCAGAACGCGGTGGTGACATTCACCGGGCAGGGCATCAGTGACGGGGCGCAGGCGGCCTATCAGCGTTACCTGCCTGCGGGGTCAACCCCCGGGGTGGCCACGCTTTACGTGCCGAACCCGCTGAGTGGGCAGGGGCAGGCGGGGCAGGAGTTGGTCGCGGCCGCGCCCGAGCCCCGGACGGCGTTCGCTGGGGCCGGCGCACTGGTGCTGGTGGCGTTGTCCCGTGTGCGCCGGACGATCCGCGCGCGCCGTTGAGTTTCCCAAGAGAGAGTGGCATACCCTCATGCCTGTGGCAAAGGGTGGTCATGGTCAGAAGTTGTGATCACGACAAGCTGCATCGGTGCCGACTGCAGGCCGCCAAACTCTTCGGAGAGAGCCAGTCAGCGCCCGCGGTGGCCCACCACGTGGCCCATCGTGGCAAGGCGCGTGGCAGCGGGGCGGGGCGCAGGCCCGTCGGTGGCCCGGTTACGCCCCGGACCTCAATCCCATGAAGTACAGGCGGGGACATCTGAAGCAGCAGGAGATGGTTATCTTGGTGGGTTCCAAAGGCTGGGAGTTGAGAATGCAGGCCACTGCGGCGCCACGGCGGATGCGCCGTCGGCCTCCTGCAATTGCCGCCTGTCACATGCCACCGGGCTCAGGCCACCACGCCACCCCGCGATAGGAGGCCCAATCATCCGGGACACCGCTGCTGCTGAACGACGTCGTCCGGCAAGTGGCACCACGGGCCGGCTTGGAGCCGACGGTCCCGGTTGGCCAGATGCGGGCTGATGCCGCCACGGGCCTGCGAACGCGAATCCACCGCGTCAAGGGTGCCGGTTTGGTGATCGGCGCGCCGTGCAGAGTACCCGGTGCGGCGGTGATCGTAGTGCAGGGTGCAGCGCCCGTGCCTCCCGTACCCCTTGTCAACGATGGTGCCCATCGTCGCAAGTAGTCTGGATGGAACAGGTTGCGGCGACCGACTTCGGCTTGGCCCCCGACTAGCTAGGAGAGGAGGAAGTGGGCGCCGGACGCAAGCTATGAACTCGCGTCTGGCGGCGAAGGAGCCTGCGCTCACGGTCGGGTAACTCACAGGAAAATACTCGCATTAGCGCGCAACAGGGGGTGCCCGGGGGATGATCCCCCGGCGCAACGGCCGTGAGAAACAAACAAGCATTAAGGACGAACGAAATATTATGACAAAGACACCAAAGAACAGGAGCAAAACCCTGGCCACGCTGGCCTCAATCGCGTGCCTCGGCACAATCCCGTTAATGTACGGAGTGACCGGGTGCTGCAGCACGAAATCCACGGAGCGCGCCGAGGCGCCCCCTGCCGCGGATCATACCGCGGTAACCATCTCTGGAGAGCCGAGCATGGTGGGCGCGCCCGGTCCTGATGGCGCTTCCGGCCCCACCGGCCCGGTTGGCCTGACCGGGGCGACGGGCGCGGCCGGTGCCGCCATTGCCGGCGCGGCGGGCCCACAGGGTCCCACAGGGCCGGTTGGTCCCCAAGGCCAGGTTGGGGCTACGGGCCCTCAAGGCGCGAGCCTTGCAGGTCCGGTCGGCGCACCGGGTCCTTCGGGTCCCGCCGGCGTCCCAGGACCCGTTGGAGCAACCGGTGCTCCAGGGGACGTCGTCGTCGGTCCAGTGGGTGAAGTGGGCTTGGCTGGCCCGGTTGGGGCGCAAGGGTATGCCGGAAACACGGGTGCCCAAGGTGCCAGCACGGTCGGTGCCAGCGGTCTGGTTGGGCCTGCCGGTCCTGCCGGACCCCAGGGCCTCACGGGAGTCACCGGCGCCCAGGGCGCCGCAACGGTCGGACCTGCAGGTCCCACAGGCCCCGTCGGACCAATCGGAGCTCAGGGGATCGTCGGCGGCAGGGGGCCTCAGGGTCCGACACTGGTCGGTCCTGCCGGCCCGGCCGGTCGCACCGGTGCTGCCGGAGCGCAAGGTGCCGTCGGATTGACGGGGGCCCAAGGCAGCACCACGGCCGGAATCGTTGGCACCACTGGGCCCGCTGGTAATGCAGGCCCGCAGGGGCCCACTGGATCGGTCGGTGCACCAGGTGCCACCCAGGATGGCATCGCGGGCCTGGCTGGCGCGGTCGGCGCGGTGGGTGCGCAAGGCCCGGTCGGCGCCCCAGGCGCCCCGGGCTCCATCGGCATGGTCAAGCGCTGGACCTTGTATCGGGACTTCCGGTTCGAGAACGGCCGGTCAGACCTTTCCAACAGGGAGAACGACAAGGCGTTGGAGGTCGCGCTCTACATCAAAAACAACCCCTCGCTGAAGGTAGCCCTCGACTTCTCGAAGGACTCGTCGGCCAATCAAGAGCTGGCTGACCGGCGTTGCAGCAGCATCCGTGGCGCGTTGATCAACGCGGGAGTGCCGTCGGCCAGCATTCGCGTAGGCGAGTACGGCGACAAGAGGCTTATGCAAAACAGCCGAATCTCGTTGCTGGTCAGCACCCAGTAATTAGCGGGGCCATCGCGCCCGCATACCGCTGCTGCCGGGGAGTCTCCCTCGCGTTTAGGACGTGGAGGAGGTTTCTCGGCGGTGTCGCGGACAGGCTTCGACTCCCACCGTCATCCGGCCCCGGTCCAACGCGGCCGCCTTGCTCCCGGCGCTGCATTTGGCCGTCTGGTCACTCCCTCCGTTTCGGGCTCCGGACAAATGACTGGGTGCCACGAGGCACCATGCGACTTGCCGCCCGGCCAGCCGTCCGGGTTGGACGCGGTGCCCGGCGCGCCTATACTGCGGGGCGTATGACCAAGTCGCTTTTTGCCCTGCCCCCCGCGATGGCGCTGGCTCTGGCCCTGGCGCTGCACGCAACGGCGGGGCCGGCCACTCCGGTGCTCACTCCCGCGCGGCTCGAACACTACGCCGCGGATTTCAACCGCCAGGACCGGGAGACCGTCAAGACCTTCATCCCCAACGCCGCCGCGGGCGCTTGGATGGCCGCCAACGTCCCGCTGTTTGAGTGTCCGGATCCGGACCTCGAGGAAATTTACTACTTCCGCTGGTGGACCTACCGGAAACATATCCGGTCGACGCCGGACGGGTTCATCGTGGACGAATTCCTCCCGTCCGTCCCCTGGGCGGGGAAGCACAACTCCATCAGTTGCGCCGCCGGGCATCACATCTACGAGGGGCGCTGGCTGCGCGACCGGCAGGTGCTCGACGACTACTCGGTCTTCTGGTTCCGGAAGGGGGGCGATCCGCGGCATTACAGTTTCTGGGCCGCCGATGCGCTGGTGGCGCGGAGCCGGGTGCTGGGGGATTTCGGTCTCGCGCGCGAGCTGCTCCCGGACCTGATCGCCAACTGGGAGGCGTGGGAGAAGACCCACCGCGACCCCTCCGGGCTCTATTGGCAGGATGACGGGGCGGACGGGATGGAGGTCTCGGTCGGGGGCACCGGCTGCCGGGTGACGATCAACAGCTACCAGTATGGCGACGCGATGGCCATCGCCCGCATCGCGGAGGCCGATGGCAAGCCCGCGCTGGCCGGCGTCTGGCGCGAGAAGGCGGCGGCCATCCGGCGGTTGGTCGAGGAGAAACTCTGGGACCCTGCGGCCGGGTTCTACAAGGTGCTGCCCCGCGGCCAGACCAATCTGGCGGCCGTGCGCGAGCTGCACGGCTACACGCCGTGGTATTTCGACCTGCCCGGCCCGGAGAAGGCGGGGGCCTGGCGCGAGCTGCTCGATCCGCAGGGCTTCTTCGCCCCGTTTGGCCCCACCACCACCGAACAGCGCCACCCCGGTTTTACGGTCGCCTACCGCGGCCACGAGTGCCAGTGGAACGGGCCGAGCTGGCCCTACTCGACCTCGCTCACTCTTACCGCGCTGGCGAACCATCTGGACCGGGATCCCGCGGCGGTGCTTGATGCCGCTGCCTGGTGGAAGGTCTTCCAATGCTATGTCCGCAGCCATCGTTTCCGCCAGCTCCCCCCCGAGCCCGGCAGCGGGGACGGGGCGCTGCCGCGGCTGGAGACCCGCCAGCCCTGGATTGACGAAAACCTGAACCCCTTCACCGGTGATTGGATCGCCCGGACCTTGCTCCGGCAGCGCCATCAGGCGCCGGACGAGCGCGGCAAGGACTACAACCACTCGACCTTTTGTGACTTGGTGATCACCGGGGTGGCGGGCCTGCGGCCGCATGATGACGACACCCTCGAGGTGAACCCGCTCGCGCCAGCGCGTGACTGGGATTACTTCTGCCTGGAGGGAGTTCCCTATCATGGCCGTTCGGTGACGGTGCTTTATGACCGGACCGGCGCGCGGTACGGCCAGGGAACCGGGCTACACCTTATGGTGAATGGACGGGTTATCGCGCGACGTGATACCTTGGGGAAGCTGGCCGGAAAGCTGCCGTGAGTCACACGCGCCTCTCGTCCGCCCGCCACCCGCTTGACAACACGGGAGGGCGCGTTGAGGGTAAAATCGTAGTCCGTTCCAGTCCAAAGCACCGGCCGATGTCGCGGCCGGGGAAGTGAGGTGCCTATGGAGTGCCGGGTTTTCGGGTATGCCGGGAAGTCTTCCGCGGAGGTGGAGGCGTTGTTCGCCAAGCTCAAGGAGGCGAGCCGATGCGATCCGTTCGTCACCGCCGCGTTCGGGGCTGATTGCACCTGCCACGGGGATGGCTGGGGGTATGTGCTGCACAGTGCGAGCGGACTCACGCATTACCGGTCGCACCGGGCGATCTACGCCGACGACGTGGCCCTGCCGCGGATGACCGGCGAGATCCGGGCGGTGTTCCACACGCGACTTGCCTCCAAAAAGGCGTGGTCGGCGCACATTTTCTCCCATCCCTTCTTCGGCGTCACCTGCCAGGATGTCTGGTTTCTCGCCCACAACGGATCCTTGGAGGTGCCGGGCCTGAGCGCCGGCGTTGTCGATTCCGAGCATGCCCTGGATTGCATCCTGGCGCGGGGCGACTTGGAGAAGGCCCTGCCCGCGATCAAGCAAGCCACGGCCTCGGCCGCGAACCTGCTCGTGCTGCGGGTGCCCCGCGCGGCCGCCCAAGCCCCCGAGGTCTCCTTTCTCAACTACTTCACCCCGAAGAAGCCGAAGCTCGCGGAAAAGAACCGCTACTACCAGATGTACCAGGGACGGATGAAGCAGGGCCGCGCGGTGTTCTCTTCCACGTTCACCCTTGGGCCTCCCATCCCGGGGCTGGAGGAAACCACCCACGCGCCCTTTGGCCAGTGGGTGGTGTTGTAAGGAGCGCGCCGGGAACACGGGCCGTGAGGCCCGAATGACAATCGCGGCCGGGAGGCCGCGCGGCATTGCCAGCGGGGTGGGGAACCCCATAATGGGGCTCCATGAGAAGCTGTCTGTTCATTGCCGCACTGGGGATCCTGGCTGCTTCCGCGGTTGCCGCGGCTGAACCGCCGCACCACCTCACCCCGCTGCCGGCCGACCAAGTCACCCTCCACGACGACTTCTGGTCCCCCAAGATGAAGGTCTGGCGGGAGGTGACGATTCCCGACTGCCTCGCGAAGTTCGAGCGGGACGGGGCGTTAAGTAATTTCGACAAGGTTCGCGACGGGACGGCGGGAGAGCATGGCGGGCCGCCCTGGTACGATGGGTTGGTTTACGAGATGATCCGGGGCTGCGCGGATTTTCTGGGGTCGGGGAGGGACGCCCAGCTTGAAGAACGCCTGGACGGATACATCGAGCGGATCGCGGCGGCGGCCGGGCGGGATCCGGACGGGTACGTGAATACGTGGACGCAGTTGAAGGCCCCGATGAAGCGCTGGGGGCTCAACGGCGGGAACGACGTGGAGCAGCACGAGGTGTACAACGCCGGCGCGCTGGTCGAGGCGGCGGTCCATTATTACCGGGCCACGGGCAAGACCCGGCTGTTGCGGGTGGCCACCCGGCTCGCCAACCACATGGCCGATCTCATGGGGCCGCCGCCGAAGCACAACATCGTGCCCGGGCACTCCCTCGCCGAGGAGGCGTTCGTCAAGCTGCACCAACTCTTCCGCGAACAAACCGGCCTGAAGGCCGGCATGGATGTTCCCATTGACGAGGATCGCTATTTGAGGCTGGCCGAGTTCTGGATCGAGAACCGCGGCCGGCACGAGGGCCGGCTCGACTTCGGCAGCTATGCGCAGGACCACCTTCCGGTGCTCGAACAGACGACCATCGAGGGTCACGCGGTGCGCGCGACGCTGCTGTGCGCGGGCCTGGCCGCGGCCGCCGCGGTCAATGGCCGGGCGGACTACACCGCCGCCGGCCGGCGCCTGTGGGACAACATGGTGGAGCGGCGGATGTATGTGATCGGCGGCCTCGGCGCGGTGGCGGGCCATGAGGGTTTCGGACCCGACTATGTGCTGCCCAACCAGGGCTACCTCGAAACCTGCGCGGCCATCGGGGCCGGGTTCTTCCACGAGAACATGAACCTGCTCCTGGGGGAGGCTCGTTATGCCGACGAGCTGGAGCGCGTGCTCTACAACGCGGTGCTGCCGGGCGTTTCGCTCGCGGGCAACAGTTATTTCTACGAAAACCCGCTGGAGGCCGGGCCCGCGCGCAAACGCTGGGAGTGGCACGGCTGCCCCTGCTGCCCCCCCATGTTTCTCAAGATCATGGGGGCACTCCCGGGCTATCTCTACGCCCGGGACGAGGCGGGGTTGTACGTGAACCTCTATGCTGGCAGTGACGCCTCGTGGGTGATGAAGGGGGTTCCGGTCACGGTGCGGCAGACCACGCGCTATCCGTGGGACGCGGAGGTGCGTTTTGAAGTCCGGCCCCGGCGCGAAGTCGAGTTC
>Ga0182030_10008253_pt1 | contig 21610 bp, 15 predicted proteins | sample 812S3MmetaG_FD_121299 | JGI IMG/M metagenome (GOLD analysis project Ga0182030, IMG submission 121299) | Permafrost microbial communities from Stordalen Mire, Sweden - 812S3M metaG (Illumina Assembly) | ecosystem: Environmental > Terrestrial > Soil > Wetlands > Permafrost | place: Sweden...
ACGCCGAATTCTCGACCTTGCGGCTGCGGCTGATCAAGATCGCCGCCCGCGTCATCGAAACCGCAAGCCGCGTCCGTCTCGCTTTCGCCGCCGGCTGCCCGGAGGCCGACCTCTTCCGCGGCCTGCCCGGCGCCCTCGCCCCACTCGGACCCTGAACGGCGGGGCAAGGAGCCCCTCCGCCCCTCGTCATCCCTCCAACGCGTTCGCAAAAGTATCGGTCGTCACACGGTGAAATACCCGAACGAACCCGTGCGCCCGAAGTCCCCCAAAGCCGCCCAAGCGCCAAACTGAACGTCGTCATGAATAGGAAGGGCTAGAGACTTCAACGGCGGCGTCGAGAATGCGCCGGCGCGGCGATCGCGCTCGTCGGATGGGCGGCCGGAACGGCGCGTCGATGGAAAGCCGGAGATGGGGACGGCGCGCCGCAGAGCGACCCGACGCCGCCCCCGATAGAGGTTGCGATGTTCCGCTTTGACCCGTTTTCCCCGGAGATCGACGCCGATCCGTTTCCCGCCTATCGGCGCCTGCGCGACGAGTTTCCCTGCTTCTGGAGCGAGGAGGCCAATGCGTGGATCCTCTCGCGCTTCGCCGACATCGTCGTCGCCCTCAACGACTGGCCGCGCTACTCGTCGACCAAGGGCAACAACGTCGCCGAACTGCCGAACCGCGCCGGAGGGACGCTCGGCACCACCGATCCGCCGCGCCACGACCAGTTGCGCGCGCTCATCCAATACGCCTTCGTCAAACGCAACCTCGATTCGCTGACCGGGCCGATTCGCGACATGGCGCGCGAGGCGGCCGAGGCGCTGCGCGGACGAAAACGATTCGACTTCGTCGGCGACTTCTGCGGCGATTTCACCGTCAGGGTGCTGTCCTGCGCGCTCGGCCTGCCGACCGGCGACGAAGAGACATTGCGCCGGAACGCGCTCATGATGGCGCAGACCGATCCGGCCGTCCGCGCCAAGGGGCCGCAACACGTCGCCGCGTTCGAATGGATGAAGGCCTATGCGGCGGAGGTGATCGCCGAGCGGCGGGCGCATCCGCGCGACGACCTCATCTCGCACTTCGCGCGGGCCGAAATCGAAGGCGACAGGCTCAGCGAGCGCGAGCTGCTGATGACGACGACGACGCTGATCATGGCCGGCGTCGAGTCGCTGTGCGGCTTCCTGTCGATGTTCGCGCTCAACCTCGCCGATTTCCCTGACGTCCGCCGCGCGGTGAGCTCCGATCCGTCGCGGCTGCCCGACGCGATGGAAGAATCGCTGCGCTACAACACCTCGGCGCAGCGCTTCCGCCGCTGCCTGACCCAGGACGTCGAATTGCACGGCCAGCCCATGCGCGCCGGCGACCTCGTCTGCCTCGCCTACGGGTCGGGAAACCGCGACGACCGGCAATATCCCAACGCCGAGATCTACGACCTGGCGCGCAAGCCGCGCGGCCATCTCGGCTTCGGCGGCTCGACGCACGCCTGCCTCGGCGCGACCATCGCCCGCCTTGCGACCGTGATCGCAATGGACGAATTCCACAAGGTCGTCCCCGACTATGGCCGCGTCGACGTCAACCCGCCGTGGATGCCCTCCGCCACCTTCCGCAGCCCGCTGCGGCTGCTGCTCGAGGCGGCTTAGGCCTTGTAGGCGCGGCCGTCGGCCGCGCTCGGACGCGGCCAGCGGCCGCGTCTACAAGAGAATTCCGCGCCGGTTCAGCGCGACGCGATCCAGGCGCGGACGCGCTCGGCGGCCATCGCGCCCGAGCGCGCCGAGCCTTCGAGGCAGTCGGGCAAGCCTGTCTGCACATAGGCGCCGGCGAGGAACAGGTTCGGCCAGGCGGTGGCGCATCCTGGTCGCAAGCCGTCCTGCTCGGGCGTTCCGGCGAAGGCCGCGCGCTTGCGGCGGATGACGCGCCAGGCCGGCATCGCGTCGGACTGGCCGGTCAGCGCCGCGACGTCGCGCCAGGCGTCGGCGGCGAGCTGGTCGCGCGGGCGATCGATCAGGCGTCCGGCGTCGCGCACGACCGCGGTCAGGCTGTCCTCGCCGCGCAGCAGCCAGTGGATCGTACCGTTGAGGACGCCGAGCAGCGGCGGCGCGTCGCGCCGCGCCAAGGCGGCGAAGTGGATATGCAGCGCCGACGCGAATTCCTGCGGCGCGGCGACGTTCGGCGCGAGCGCCGCCGTTTCGTGGGGCGGCGTCGCCAGGACGACGGCGTCGCCCGGCGCGAGATCGACGCGGTCGTGAACGAAGTCGAGCGCCGCGATCCGGCCGTCGTCGACCTCGACGCCGGTGAGCCTGCGTTCGAAGCGCGTCGCCGCGCCGCGCCGCGCCAGCGTCTTCAGCGCGGGCTCGATCAGTCCGCGCGCCAGGCCGCGGGTCGGCGTGAGCAGCGCCGCGCCGCCCCACGCCGCCGCGCCGAGCGCCGCGCCGGCAAGCCGCGCCGACGCGCGCTCGAGTTCGACGTTGAGCGCGACGAGCGCCAGCGGTCGCCACAGGCGCTCTGCGGCGGTCCCGAAGCGCGGCGTATAGGCGGAAAGTCCGGCTGCGATGGGCGCGCGGGCGAGCCGGGTCGCCGGCCAAAGGTCGCTGAGCGCCACGCCGGGCGGGCGACGGCGTGGATCGAGCCAACTCCACGGCCGGCGTTTGCGGCCGATCTGCAGTCGCCAACGCTCGCCGGTCGCCAGATCGGCGAAGACGACGCCTTCCGGCGCCGCCGGACGCCATTGGCTGCCCGCGCCGACCGCCTCGATCAGCGCCAGCGCGCTCGTCCAGCTCGACAGGATGAAATCGGCGCCGCCTTCGAACGCGGCCTGCGTCGCCTCGTCGAACAGCGGCCGGCGCCGCCCGCCGGCGAACGCCGCGCCTTCATGGACGACGACATGGGCCTCGCCGGTCCCCGCAAGAGCGACCGCCGCGCTCAAGCCCGCAATGCCCGCGCCGACGACATGGACGGTTGGGCGAGTCATCGACCTTTCCAGACGAATCGAACGGCGGCGCGGCGCGCGTCAGAGAGATAGCCGCGCGGCGGCGGCCGCGCAACGCGGCGCGCCGGCGGCCTCTCGAAGCCCCGTTGCGTCAGTGGCGCCCCCCGACGCGCAGACGCCGCGTCCTGGCGGGGCGCGGCGTCGGGTCGAATTCGGGGAGAGGGAGGGCGTCTTCGCTCAGTGACGATATTGCTGGATGCGGGTCGTGCGCAGTCCGGCCAGGCCGTGCTGGTCGATCGAGGCCTGCCAGGAGAGGAATTCGTCGACTGTGAGCGTGTAGCGCGAGCACGCTTCTTCGAGCGAGATCAGGCCGCCGCGCACAGCGGCGACCACTTCGGCCTTGCGCCGGATCACCCAGCGCTTGGTCGACGTCGGCGGAAGATCGGCGATCGTCAGCGGGCTTCCGTCCGGACCGATGACGTATTTCACCCTCGGTCGAAGCACTTCGCTCATTTCACTCTCACACTCGAACGCAAGTCCTTACGCACTGAAATCTAACGGTCGTGACTTAAGATTTGGCTAAGCCCATCGCGAGCAAGTTCTTTACAAAGCGTTTCAATTTGCGGGGTTTTCCGGCCTGGTCGGCCGCCGCGGGCGGCGGGGGAGACTTTTTCTGGGCCGCGCGGGCTCCCGGATGCTATAAGGCCGCGAGATCCGAACTGGCTTTGAACCGTCCGATGTTGGCCCCGCCGCTTTCCCGGGATGCGGCGACGCGTCCCTTCAACAGCCTTGGCCTGGCCAAGGCCGCCGCGGACACGCGCGTCGTCGTCGCCATGTCTGGCGGCGTCGATTCGAGCGTGGTCGCGGCGCTGTTGGCGCGCGAGGGCTACGACGTCGTCGGCGTGACGATGCAGCTTTACGACCACGGCGCGGCGACCCATCGCAAGGGCGCCTGCTGCGCCGGCCAGGACATCCACGATGCGCGCGACGTCGCCGCCCGGCTGGCAATCCCCCATTACGTACTCGACTACGAGACGCAGTTCCGCCAGAAGGTGATCGAGCCCTTCGCCCGCGCCTATGTCTCGGGCGAGACGCCGGTCCCCTGCGTCGCCTGCAACCAGCAGATGAAGTTCGCCGACCTGTTCGAGGCGGCCAAGGACCTCGGCGCCGACATTCTGGCCACCGGCCACTATGTCGTGTCGGCGGACGACGGCCAGGGCGGGCGCTTGCTCTACCGCGCCGCCGACCCCGATCGCGACCAGAGTTATTTCCTCTTCGCCACCACCCGCGAGCAACTCAAGATGCTGCGCTTCCCGCTCGGCGCGATGCCGAAGCCGCAGGTGCGGGCGCTCGCCGGCGAATTCGGCCTGACAGTCGCCGACAAGGCCGACAGCCAGGACATCTGCTTCGTCCCCGCCGGACATTACAGCGACGTGATCGAGAGGCTTCTGCCGGGCGCCGCGGAAGCCGGCGACATCGTCCATGTCGACGGACGCGTCCTCGGCCGCCATGCCGGCGTCCTGCACTATACGATCGGCCAGCGCCGCGGCTTAGGCGTCGCCGCCGCCGAGCCGCTCTACGTCGTCGCGCTCGACGCCCGCAACGCGCGGGTCATCGTCGGCCCGCGTCAGGCGCTCGAAACCCACCGCATCCGCCTGCGTGAGGTCAACTGGATCGGCGACGGCGAGTTCGCCGATTTCCCGGCGGACGGCCTGGCGATCGCGGCGCGGGTGCGCTCGACCCGCCCGCCGACGCCGGCGCATCTGCTGCCAGGCGGCGCCGTCGAGTTCGACGAGCCGGAATCCGGCGTCTCTCCCGGCCAGGCCTGCGTCTTCTACGACTCGTGCGACGCCAATGCGCGCGTGCTTGGCGGCGGCTTCATCGCAGGGTCGGCGCAATAGGGGAAAGTCGCGGCGAACGGCGCGAGCCGACCGCCCTGAAGGGTTACGCCCTCGTTCGCCTGGGGCGAACTCTTTCCGAGCAGTCCTCGATGTGAGATCGCACGACGGTCAGCGGCGCGGCGACATGCGGCGGTCAGCGGATCTTTGCCGACGCATCCCGATCGCTCCTGAGTAGTTTCCGAGGCTCCCCACGGCAGTCGTCGGCTCGCTATCCTCGGCGCCGTCATCTGCGCATCAGCGGCAGCACGGGGAACCAGCTCATGCCGACAGTCGCCGTGCGGGCGTCGTCCAAGCGACCGGGACAAATCGGATTCGTCGTCCCCTGGGGTTTCTGCCTGCCTGGCGTCGCGGGGATCGCGCCGGCTTGCTTCCTGCGGGAGACCGGCTGGGCGAGCCGCGCCGCGGCGCCGCCGATCCGAACTGCAAAGGCGCCGGCATGAACGACCGCATCCGCGATATGAGCCCGCTGGTCGACATGACCGACGGGCGCGAAATCGGGCCGACGCGCACCGCCCATCCCGTCTATGTCGATCTGCTGCCCCCCTGCAACAACGCCTGCCCCGCAGGCGAGGACATCCAGGCGTGGCTGGGGCTCGCCCAAGCGGGGAAATATCGCGAGGCGTGGGAGACGCTGGTGCGCGACAACCCGATGCCGGCGGTGCACGGCAGGGTCTGCTACCATCCGTGCGAAAGCGCCTGCAATCGCGGCGCGCTCGACTCGCCGGTCGGCGTCCATGCGGTCGAGCGCTTTCTCGGCGATCTTGCTGCGCAGGAAGGCTGGACGTTCAAGGCCGGGGCGGCGCCAAGCGGCCGGCGGGTCCTGGTGGTCGGCGGCGGGCCGGGCGGATTGTCGGCCGCCTATCATCTCGCTCGAATGGGCCACGCCGTCGAAATCCACGAAGCCGCCTCGATAGCCGGCGGCATGATGCAGTTTGGCATTCCGGCCTACCGGTTGCCGAGAGAGGATCTCGAGCGCGAAATTCGGCGGATCGAGGCCGCCGGAGTGAAGATCGTCCTCAATCACAAAGTTGAAGACGTCCTGGCCGAAGTCGCGGCAGGGCGGTTCGACGCCGCCTTCCTCGCCATCGGCGCGGATGTGGGTAAGCATGTCGAGATTCCGGCGCGCGACGCCGTGCGGGTGCTCGACGCGGTTTCGCTGCTGCACGACGTCGGCGCCAGCGAGCCCCCGCTCCTCGGCCGCCGCGTGGTCGTCTATGGCGGCGGCAACACGGCGATGGACGCGGCGCGGACAGCGCGGCGTCTCGGCGCTGACGAGGCCCTGATCGTCTACCGCCGTGACCGATCCCACATGCCCGCGCACGCCTTCGAGGCCGACGAGGCTGTCGAGGAAGGCATCAAAATCAAGTGGCTCACGACCATCAAGGAGATCGTCGGGCCCGCACTCACCGTCGAGACGACGACGCTCGACGCCGACGGCCATCCGCAGCCGACGGGACAGTTCGAAACGCTGTCGGCCGACGCCGTGGTGTTGGCGCTCGGCCAGACCACCGAAAGCGGCTTTCTGCGCAATGTGCCTGGGCTCACGTTCGGCGCCGACGGCACACTTGTCGTCGACCTCGACATGATGACCGGCCATCCCGGATTGTTCGCCGGCGGCGACGCGATCGCCGGCGAACGGTCGGTAACTATCGCCGTCGGCCACGGCAAACGCGCGGCGCGGAATATCGACGCCTGGTTGCGCGGCGCGCGCTACCAGGCGTCGCCGAAGGCGCCGATTGTGTCGTTCGAGATGTTGCGTCCGCCGGTCTACAGCGACGCCGACCCCAGTCCGCAGCGGACGTACGAGGCTGCGAAACGGATCGCCGGATTCGACGAGGTCGTGAGCGGACTCGACGCGGCGGCGGCGCGCTACGAAGCGCAACGATGCCTGTCCTGCGGAAATTGCTTCGAATGCGACAATTGTTTCGCCGCGTGCCCCGAAACGGCGATCGTCCGGCTCGGTCCGACTCACGGATACCGCGTCGACATGGATCTGTGCACCGGATGCGCCGTGTGCGTCGAACAGTGCCCATGCCACGCGTTGGAGATGGTCGCCGATGTCGCGCGCCCTATTTCCCACGCTGCGACGCCGCGCGCCGAAGGAGCCGTCCGATGAGCACGCGCACCACGATGGACGGCAACACCGCCGTCGCGCATGTCGCCTATCGGGTGAACGAAGTGTGCGCGATCTTCCCGATCACGCCCTCTTCGCCGATGGCCGACGTCGCCGACGAATGGGCGTCCGCCGGGGTTCAGAACATCTGGGGCAATGTGCCGGTCGTCCAGGAAATGCAGGCCGAAGGCGGCGCAGCCGGCGCGCTCCACGGCGCCTTGCAGTCCGGCGCGCTGACCACGACGTTCACCGCGTCGCAAGGCCTGATGCTGATGCTGCCAAACATGTTCAAGATCGCCGGAGAGTTGAACGCGACCGTCTTTCATGTCGCCTCGCGTTCGTTGGCGACGTCGGCGCTGTCGATCTTCGGCGACCATGCGGATGTGATGACCGCTCGGCCCACCGGATTTGCGCTGCTGTGTTCCGCGTCGGTGCAGGAGGCGCACGATTGCGCGCTGATCGCGCAGATGGCGACGTTGGCGTCGCGCGTGCCATTCCTGCATTTCTTCGACGGCTTCCGCACCTCGCACGAGTTGAACACGCTGGATTTGCTCAGCGACGCCGACATCCGCTCGATGATCGACGACGATCTGGTGCGCGCTCACCGGGCGCGCGGGCTGAGCCCAGAGCATCCCTTCATCCGCGGCACGGCGCAGAACCCGGACACGTTCTTCCAGGCGCGCGAGGCGGTCAATCCGTACCACGCGCGCGTCCCCGAGATCACCGAAACCGCCATGCAGCGGTTCGCCGTGCGGACCGGCAGACAGTATCGACTGTTCGAGTATGAGGGCGCCCCGGACGCTGACCGGGTTTTGATCCTCATGGGCTCGGGGAGCGAAACAGCATGCGCGGCGGCGGCCGCTCTGCGGGCCGCCGGCGAAAAGGTGGGCGTGCTTCAGGTGCGCCTGTTCCGGCCGTTCTCGGTTGCGCATCTGCTGGCCGCGTTGCCCGAGTCCGTGCGCCGGATTGCGGTTTTGGACCGCACCAAGGAGCCGGGCGGCGCGGGCGAGCCTTTGTTCCAGGACATTGTGACCAGCCTCGCCGGCGCCGTCGCCCGCGGCGAGCGCGCGACGATGCCCCATGTCATCGGCGGGCGTTACGGTCTGTCGTCGAAGGAATTCACGCCGGCGATGGCCAAGGCCACGTTCGACGAACTGAAGGCAGAAAAGCCGAGGGCGGACTTCACCCTGGGGATCAACGACGACGTGAGCCATACCAGCCTGACGATCGACGAAAGCTTCCAGACCGAGAAGGACACGGTCACCCGAGCGGTGTTCTACGGGCTCGGCGCCGACGGAACCGTGGGCGCCAACAAGAACAGCGTCAAGATCATTGCCGAGGACGCCGGTCTCTACGCCCAGGGCTATTTTGTCTACGATTCGCACAAATCGGGGGCGCAGACGATCTCGCATCTTCGCTTTGGCCCCGAGCCGATCGAGGCGCCGTACCTGATCGCCCAGGCGGGGTTTGTGGCGTGCCATCAGTTCGTGGCGTTGCAGCGCCAGGATCTGCTGCGCGTCGCCGCCGCGGGCGCGACGGTGCTGCTGAATGCGCCCTATTCGGCCGCCGAGATCTGGGACCGGCTGCCGCGGCCGGTGCAGCAGACGTTCATCGACAAGAAATTGCGTCTGTTCGTCATCGACGCCTCGGCCGTCGCGCGCGAGGTCGGCCTGGGTTCGCGGACCAACACGATTCTGCAAACCTGTTTCTTCGCCATCTCCGGGGTTCTGCCACGCGAGAAAGCCATCGGCTACATCAAGGAGTCGATCCGCAAGACATACGCGCGGAAGGGGCAGTCGATCGTCGATAAGAACTTCGCAGCGGTCGACGGAACCTTGGCGCGACTGAGCGAGGCGCCGGTTCCGGCAAACGTCACCAGCCAGCTCGCCATGCCGGCCCTGGCGCCGGCGAATGCGCCGGATTTCGTTCGCACCGTGACTGCGCGGCTTTTCGCCGGACTGGGCGACCAGATTCCAGTCAGTGCGATACCCGTCGACGGCACGTTCCCGTCGGGCACCGCCGCGTTCGAAAAGCGCAACCTCTCCGACACGGTCCCGGTCTGGCGCGAAGACCTTTGCGTTCAGTGCGGACAATGCAGCTTTGTCTGTCCGCACAGCGTCATTCGGGCGAAATATTATCACGAGGATCGTCTGGTCGGGGCGCCGGAGGGGTTCAAGTCGGCGCCCGTCAATGCTCGAGGCTATCCGGAGGCCCGCTTCACCCTGCAATTCTATGTCGAGGACTGCACGGGCTGCGGACTTTGCGTCGAGGCGTGCCCCGAGACCAGCCCGCGCGAGGCGGACGTGAAAGCCATCAACATGGCGGACAAGGCGCCGCTGTTGACGGCGGAGCGCGCCGGGATCGCCTTTTTTGAGACGCTGCCCGTGAACGACCGCGCCAGGGTGGATTTCGGCGACGTCCGCGGCGTGCAGTTCTTGCAGCCGCTGTTCGAGTTTCCCGGCGCCTGCGGCGGCTGCGGCGAGACGCCGTATCTCAAACTGCTGAGTCAGCTGTTCGGCGACCGCGCGCAGATCGCCAACGCCACCGGCTGCTCGTCCATCTACGGCGGCAACCTGCCGGTTACGCCTTGGACGAAAGACGCCGAGGGGCGCGGGCCAGCATGGTCGAATTCTCTGTTCGAGGACAATGCCGAGTTCGGACTCGGCTTTCGGCTCGCGGCCGACAAACATCTTGCCCTGGCTTTATCGCTGCTTGCGGGCCTCGCGGACAAGGCGGGACAAGAGCTCGCCGATGCGATCGCCAAGGCGCCGCAGATCAAGGAGTCCGATATCCGCGCCCAGCGGATCAGAGTCGCGCAGCTGAAGACGCGGCTGCTGGCGATCAAGGAGCCGAACGCGCTCGACCTGCTGTCGGTCGTCGATCATCTGGTGCGCAGGAGCATCTGGATCGTCGGCGGCGACGGATGGGCCTACGATATCGGTTACGGCGGTCTCGATCACGTGCTGGCGACCGCCCGCGACGTCAATGTGCTGGTGCTTGACACCGAGGTCTATTCCAACACCGGCGGCCAGGCTTCCAAGGCGACGCCGCTCGGGGCGGTGGCGAAGTTCGCCTCTTCGGGCAAGCGGACCGCGCGCAAGGACCTCGCGTTGCAGGCGATCGCTTATGGCAACGTCTACGTGGCGCAAGTGGCGATGGGCGCCAATCCGCAACAGACGTTGCAAGCGTTTCGCGAAGCGGAGGCATACGCCGGTCCGTCGCTGATCCTGGCCTACAGCCACTGCATCGCGCACGGGATCGACATGCGGTATGGCATGCGGCAGCAGAACCTGGCGGCCGCCAGCGGCTATTGGCCGCTGTTCCGCTTCAACCCGGTGTTGCGCACGGTCGGCGAGAACCCCTTTATCCTCGACTCGCCGCGGCCGCGCATTCCGCTGAAGGCTTACGCCTACAACGAGCTTCGCTACAGTTCGCTGGCGAGGTCGCGACCGGAGGAGGCTGACGCGCTGCTCGTGATGGCGCAGGCGGCCGTCACCGAAAAATACCGGGAGTATGAGGAGCTCGCGCGCCGGGACGGCAGCCGGTTCCATCCGGATGCGTGGGGCGCCGGAGCGCCGCCGCCAGCGGCCGAGGTGGGGGCTCCGCGCCATCGGGACGCGATCCCGACGCCCGGCGAATGACGCGGATCGCGGGAGTTCATCATGGCATTGACCACCAATTATCTCGGGCTGGCGCTGAACAACCCGCTGGTCGCATCGGCGTCGCCCCTCAATAGCCGGCTGGACAACATCCGCCGACTCGAGGACGCCGGCGTCGGCGCGATCGTGCTGCCTTCGGTGTTTCAGGAGCAGATCGAGGCGGAAGCCGACCAGGTGTCCGCCCGCATCGACGCCTACGCGGAGAGTTCGCCGGAAGCGCAGTCGTATTTTTCCGGCGCGATCGCCAATCCCTACGGCATGGGCCCCGACAGCTACCTTGACCTCGTGCGCCGCGCGCGGGCCGCGGTTGGCGTTCCCGTCATCGCCAGTCTGAACGGATCGTCACGCGCCGGTTGGACGGATTTCGCTCGGCTGATCGAACAGGCCGGCGCGTCGGCGCTGGAACTGAACATGTATCATGTGCCGACGGACCTGCTCGAGTCCGGCCAAGTCATCGAAGCCCGATATGCCGAGATTGTCGAAGCGGTTTGCCGAACGGTGGCGCTGCCGGTCGCCGTCAAGTTGACGCCCTATCTGAGTTCGATTGGTCACTTCGCGGACCAGCTCGTCGGGCGTGGAGCGGCCGGACTCGTTTTGTTCAATCGCCTGCTCGAGCCGGACATCGATCTCTCGGTCATGAAACTGACCGACCGGTTGGAGCTGAGCCAACCCGAAGAAATGCGATTGCCGATGCTGTGGATCGCGATCCTCTCCGGACGGACCAAGGCGTCGCTCGCCGCTTCGACGGGCGTAGCCGACGTCGCCGGCGTCGTGAAATATCTCTTGGCCGGCGCCGATGCGGTCATGACGACTTCGGCGTTGCTGCGCCACGGCGTCGGATACATGTCGACGCTCGTCGACGGCCTGCGCGCGTGGATGGAGGAACGGGAAATCGCCTCGCTCGACGACATGCGCGGGATGATGAGTCTGCTGCGCAGTCGGGACCGGAGCGCCTATTCGCGCGCGAATTATATCCGGATTCTCGGGCATTACGCGACGCCATGACGAAGGGACCCAATCTCATCGGGATCTCACAAATGGGAGCGACCCGATGGGCTGGGCGACGCCCGTTTCGCGCATTTGTGCGCCAAGCTAGGCCGTCGACTGAAGGCCACTGAGGGTGTTCAATCTCGTGCGGCGGCTCGCCAAGCCGATCGACGGCCGCACCGCGGTTGCACGGCAACCACGTCCGCTTCCTCTGTTAGAGCGAGTTGTCTTTAGGTTGACGCCGTTCCGACTGTCACCACGAGCAAAGCGAAGCAATCCAGATTAAGCGGCAGCCACAATCCCCTAGTCTGGATTGCTTCGCTTTGCTCGCAACGACGTCGGAGATGATTCCACATCAATGCAACGAGCTCTAGGTGGGGCACTCGGCTCGAGGCGCCCCGGAAGACAGGGGACGCCTCACGCCGCCATGGTTCAGTTGATGGGGTGCAGTGACGACGCCAGCGGCGCCGGCCTGACGCGCGTCTTGGCTGCATCCGGCGCCACGGCCGCCTCGGTGTGACGAGCGATTGTCGCCTCCTCATCGGTGGCGATGACGCGGACCTCGACCTTGCTGTCTGTCGAACTGATGCGGGCTGCATTGGCGGCGTTGGCGGCGGCATCGAGTCTGACGCCGAGCCAAGACAGCCGGTTGCAGATCTCGGCGCGGATCATCGGCGCGCGCTCGCCGATCCCGGCGGTGAACACGAGGCCGTCGAGGCCGCCAAGCGCGCTCACGAATCCGCCGGCCTCCGTCGCGATGCGATAGGTGAAGAGATCGATCGCCTCGCGGGCGCGAGGATCGTCGCTTGCAATCAGCACACGCATGTCGCCGCTGATTCCCGAGACGCCCAGCAACCCGGATTGGCGATAGAGCAGGTCCTGAATGTCGGTGAAGCTCTTGCCTTGCCGCGCAAGGTAAAGGATCGCGCCGGGGTCCAAGGTCCCGCATCGCGTCGCCATGACAAGGCCATCGAGCACGCTGAAGCCCATGGTCGTTGCGACGCTTGCGCCCCCTCGGAGCGCGCAAAGACTCGCTCCGGCGCCCAAATGCGCCGCAATGACTTTGCCGCGCGCGAGCGCCGGCGCCTTCGTGCGAAGCTGTTTCACGATGAATTCGTAGGACAGACCGTGAAAGCCGTAGCGCCGCACGCCGGCCTCTGTCAGCGCACGCGGCAGAGCAAAGCGCGACGCCTCGGGCGGCATCGTGCGGTGGAACGCGGTATCGAAGCAGGCGACCTGCGGAAGCGTATGGCGCGCGGCCGCGATGGCGCGGATCGGCGCGAGATTGTGCGGCAGATGAAGCGGATCGAGCGACGTCAAGGCCTGCAGAGCTGCGAGCAGGTCCTTCGTGACGATCTGCGGCGCGACGTGTTCGGCGCCGCCATGAACGATGCGATGGCCGACGGCGATCAGCTTGTCGCCGCGCAGGCGTTCGTCGATGAATTTCAGCATGACAGCGAACACGGAGTCGAAATCTGTCGGCTCGCCCGATGACCAACGTCGTTCCGCCAGCGTCGCGCCGGATTTGTCGCGCGCGAGCAAATGAGGGGCGGAGTCGAGATTCTCGATTTCGCCACGAATCGTTTCTGTCAGTGAAGCGGCGACATCGTAGAGCGCAAATTTCAGGCTTGACGAGCCGGCGTTGAGGACCAGAATTGATCGATTGGCGCTCATCTCGCTTTCCGGACCAATATCGGCGCGGCGACGCCTTGGAGAAGTTCGTTTTTCATGCAGGGCTCCCCCGACGTGTGCGGGCATCGACTTCGCGCAGACTATGGACTTAAGGGGCCTGCCCAACGCGACGGCACTCTGCGGGCGCCGGCGCCGATTCGATAGAGACGGAAACTACCTACCGCGATCCGACTTGGCCTACGAAAGACGCCGCCTCAGGCGCAGGACCCCCTCGGTCGCCGCTCTTCGCGGAGCGATACGTAGATTCCGAGGCTGCCCGCGCGTGTCGTCGTCAACGTATTCTCTCTTCAGAGCGACCGAGCGTGCGGGTTCCGCCCGCTTCGACTTGGCCGGCCCATCGAAGCTCGACCAGGCAAGACCCGAAGCGTCCTTACGCGGAGACAGACGTGCGACCGTTAATCGCCGGCAATTGGAAGATGCATGGCCTGAATGCCGATCTTCACGAGATCGACTCGATCGCAGCTTTGGCGGCGAGGACCCAGCCGCATGTCGATATTCTGATTTGTCCGCCCGCCTCCCTGCTCGCTGCCGCGGCGCGCATAGCGGCAGACAGGATCGCCGTCGGCGGACAGGACTGCTCCCCCGAAGCGTCGGGCGCGCATACCGGGGACATCAGCGCGGAGATGCTAAAGGACGCCGGAGCGGGCGCCGTCATCGTTGGACATTCGGAACGACGCCAACACCACGGCGAGACCGACGCCCTCGTCTTCAGCAAGGCCCTTGCCGCAAGGCGCGCGGGTCTGCTTGCGGTGATCTGCGTCGGCGAGACGCAAGAGCAACACGCTAGCGGCGCGGCGCTGTCGATCTGCGGCGACCAGATCGTCGCAAGCGTCCCGCTGGGCATGCGCGCCTTCGGGCTCGCGATCGGCTATGAGCCGCTTTGGGCGATCGGGTCCGGACAAATGCCGACGTCACAAGAAATCGTTCAAATGCACGCCCACATCCGCCGTCGTCTCGTCGAACATCTAGGCGCCGAGGGCAAGAACGTTCGCATTCTCTATGGCGGCTCCGTCAAGCCCTCCAACGCGCGTGCGATCCTTGCGCTTCCTGAAGTCGGCGGCGCCCTGGTGGGCGGCGCTAGCCTGAAGAGCGCGGAGTTCGCAGCGATCCTGGCGTGCGCGCCGCAGGAAGGCGCGACAATCGCCGCCGAATAGGTGGGCGTTTCGCCGCCCCTGTCCTTACGATCACGGCAATTCCGGGAAAGGCTGCGATGCGCATAGGGATCGCCTCCGACCACGGCGGATTCGCGCTGAAGGCGGAGATCGCCGCGACATTGGGCAGGGCAGGGCATGACGTCGTCGACTTCGGCGCCCATTCGCTGAATCCGGCGGACGACTATCCCGACTTCGTAATCCCCCTCTCCAGATCGATTGCGTCGGGCAATGTCGAGCGCGGGATCGCGATCTGCGGCAGCGGCGTCGGCGCGAGCGTCGTCGCGAACAAGATCACCGGCGTTCGCGCTGGGTTGATCCACGACGTCTTTTCTGCGCGTCAGGGCGTCGAGGACGACGACATGAACGTGTTCTGTCTGGGCGGCAGAGTTATCGGCGGCGGCCTCGCTCTGGAACTTGTCACGACATTCCTGTCCGCCCGCTTCAGCGGCGCCGAACGGCACATGCGCCGGTTGGCGAAGGTCCGGGGGATCGAGGGACCCGGAGTTGGGGTCTAGCGGGCCTCGCTCCTGGGCGCGTTGCTTCGCAACGTCGCGCTTCGGGTCAAAGATTGCCGCCATCCGCAAGGCAGCGCGACAAGGACAGGCGTCGCACGAAGCAAGGCCGCGAAGCGGCTCTTGGGCTGAGCGGCTGCAAGCCGTGTCTCTCGTCCGATCCAAACCGGTCGTCAATCCTCCAGCCAGCGGCGGGTCCCACTCGCCAGCAAGGTCATTCCCGCAAAGTGCGATATTTCATGAACGCATTCGGCTCGTCGGAAGGTTTCGACGGACGCAACTCCACTTCCGACGCGGCTGACAATCGCCGAAGCTATCGCATAGCGTCCGCCGTCTTTCCCAGTCGCTCGAGGTAACGCGTCGCAGGCGCCTCTCGCAGTCTTTGCGCAGCGCTCTCCGCCGTGATGTCGCGCTGCGAGGTTCCCAACAATTCGAAGCCGACCATGAACCTGCGCACCGTGGCCGAGCGAAGCAGCGGCCGGTAGAAATGCGCATGGAAACGCCACTCCGGATGCGCGGTTCCGTCGGTGGGCGACACGTGAAAGCCCATCGAATAGGGAAACGGCGACTCGAAGAGATTGTCATAGCGAACGGTCAGCGCGCGCAGGATGTCGGCCAGCGCCGACGCTTCCGCGTCGCTCAGCGCGTCCATTGCGCCCAAATGTCGGCGCGGCAACAATAGTGTTTCGAACGGCCAAATCGCCCAGAACGGGGTCAGAGCGACGAAATGTTCATTCTGACAGACGATGCGCTCGCCGTCGTCGAGTTCGAAACGGAGGTAATCGCAAAGCAGACACGAGCCGCGGCTCGCGAGATAGGCCGACTGCGAGGCCAGCTCCTTCGCGGGTTCGTTCGGCAGGCTCCGGCTGGCCCAGATCTGACAATGTGGGTGCGGATTGCTGGCGCCCATCATCTCGCCGCTGTTTTGAAAGATCTGCCCGAGCCGATCGTCTCAATGTCGCCAAGCGCGCGATATTGCTCGATCCACACCTCGACCACGCGTTCCACCTCGTGGTTCGTCACACGCGCCATGGTCAGATCATGGCGCGGCGTGAAGCAGACGACCCGGCAGACGCCGCTCTCGGCCTGCGCGACAAGGAGCCCCGATTTATTGTTGATCGCGTCGCCGCCGCCGGGCGGGAGGGCCGCGTAGTCGTTGTCGAACACAAACGTATTGACGTCGTTGGGTTGACGTCTCCGTGCGCGCGCCGGACGCCGGCGCAGAGATAGCACTCGGGGTCGTGCGCGAGCCCGCTCGGCCGCGCCGGCGTCTCGGTCTCGACCTGCCATGGGCGCTTCGCGCGGTGCGGCGCACCAGAACCCGCTCCGCCGTGAGCGGATTGAGGCGTCAGTGCGAGGCGTCAGGGAACGGAGTCACGGCCGCGCCGTCCCGTCGTAACCATGGGGATGGCGCCGATGCCATTCCCAGGCGCTGGCGATGATGTCCTTGAGCGCTGGGATCTCCGGTCGCCAACCCAACTCCGCCTGGATGCTGGCCGACGACGCCACCAGCGTGGCGGGATCGCCGGCCCGACGCGCCGCCTCGAGGCAGGGAATGGGGTGGCCGGTAACCTCGCGCGCGGCCTGAACGACTTGCCGCACCGAAAAGCCCTCGCCGTTGCCGAGATTGTAGTGAAGCCTCTGGCGCTCGCCGAGCGCGTCCATCGCCAACAGGTGCGCCCGCGCGAGATCATCGACATGGACATAGTCGCGCACGCAGGAGCCGTCCTGCGTGGGATAGTCTCCACCGAACACCGACACGCTTTCGCGCTGGCCGGAGGCGACTTTCAGCACCAGCGGGATCAGGTGCGTCTCCGGGCGATGGTCCTCGCCGTTGTCGGGGGCGCGAGCGCCAGCGGCGTTGAAGTAGCGCAGACAGGCGAAGCGCAGGCCATGCGCCGAGTTCATCCATGGGAGCATCTGCTCTATCAGCAGCTTGGAGGCGCCATAGGCGTTGGTGGGTTGCATGCGCACGTCCTCCGTGACGGGCGTGCGCTCGGGATTGCCGAACAGCGCAGCGGTCGAAGAAAACACCAGACGCCCGACGCCATGGCGCAGCATCGCCTCCAGAAGCGAGAGCGTACCCGCCGAATTGATGCGGAAGTAGCATTCGGGGACTTTCATCGATTCTCCCGCCTCGATAAGCCCGGCGAAATGCATCACGACTTCGAACGCGCGTCGCCCGAAGACGGCGTCAAGCGCCGCCGAGTCTCCGACGTTTCCCACGACCAGTTCGATCGACGTGGGAACCGCTGCGCGATGCCCATGACTGAGATCGTCGAACACGGTCACCGTATGCCCGGCCTTTACGAGATGAGCCGTGACGGTGCTGCCGATATATCCGGCGCCGCCCACCACCAGAACGTTGGTCATGCCGCACTCTCCGACGGCGCAACGACGCTGACGCCGTCGCCGGGCGAGCAGACGAAGATCTCCGGCGTCAGATTTGTCGCCGCCGTGTAGCCTTTGGCCATGTCGGAGGTGAAACGCTTGACGGCTTCGGTGCGCACTATGCTCAGCGTGCAACCGCCGAAGCCGCCCCCCATCATGCGCGAGCCGAGCACGCCTTCCATGCCCCAGGCGAGTTCGGCCAAAATGTCGAGTTCGCGACAACTCACCTGATAGTCGTCGCGCAAGCTGCGATGCGAGGCGTTCACCAGGCGCCCGAATTCCGCGACGTCCCCCGCTTCCAGCGCGGCGACGCCCTTCAAGACGCGTTCGTCTTCGGTGACGACGTGGCGGCAGCGGCGGAACGTGACTTCCGGCAACGCCGCTTGATGCGCGACGAGTTGGGCCAGCGTGACGTCGCGGAGCGCGCGAATGCCGGGCAGCAGGGGGGTCAGCAAAGCGACGCCGTGCTCGCAATCGGCTCGTCGCTTGTTGTATTCGCCGGAGGCCAACTTGTGGTGCACCATCGAATTGCAGACGACCAGGCGAACGGATGGGGCGATCGGCACTTGTCGATAGGCCAGACTGCGGCAGTCCAGCAGCAACGCGTGCCCCGCGGCGCCGAGGCAGGAAATGAACTGATCCATGATGCCGCAATGCATGCCGACGAATTCGTTCTCGGCGCGCTGGCAGGCCTGCGCCAGCTTTACGCGGTCGACAGCGACGCCGAGGATGTCAAGGAGCGCGAAGCCGACGGAAACCTCGAGCGCAGCCGAGGAGCTCAGCCCCGAACCGATCGGCACGTCGCTGTCGATCAACATGTCCGCTCCCTCGAGAGGGAAGCCGGCGACTTGCAGCTTCACTGCGACCCCGCGCACATAGTCGCTCCAATCGTGGCGCGGGCTCGGCGCGGGATCGTCCAAGTTGAACTCGAGCGCGTCGCCGCCGAGCAGCGACTTGAAACGCAAAATCCGGTCCTTGCGGGGCGCCGCGGCGACCCAGGTGGAGAGCTCGAGCGCCGCGGGAAGCACGAAGCCGTCGTTGTAGTCGGTATGCTCCCCGATGAGGTTCGCGCGCCCGGGCGCGCGATAGAGACCGGACTCGTGTCCGAACTCCGTGCGGAACCGCTTCTGTAGAGCCGGGCGCCCGGCGATTGCGGCCGGAGGCGAGGCTGGGCGCGCCTGCAGCTTGACGTTGACGATGCTCATCGCGTTGCTCCCTCATGCCGCGCGACGCGCAATTCTGGCGTGCGCTCCGCAAAACCTATTGACCCGGCGTCCAAACCTTAAGACTCGGAATGTACTCACGACGATCGCGGCTCTGGCCGCCCTGGACCCGCGCAATATCGGATGTCGGTATTTTCCGAGGGTGGCGCTTCGAGCCGCGCGGCGCCAAGCCGGAACGTTCGTAAGCAGGCGTCATACGGATCGCCGCGGAGGCCGCGCATCGCAACGCAAATGCGACCACGGCCGTCGACGCCTCCAGAACGGGAAATTGCTGACAATGGCGCATGCCATTGAGAACCAAGCCGCCGCTCCGCGACCCGCCGCGGTCGGCGCTGCGACGTTGACGACGACGGCCTTCGGGAGGACGGCCGACGGCAAGTCGGTGACGTTGGTCACCATGACCAGCGGACGCGGCGTCATCGTGAAATTCATGAGCTACGGCGGCACGATCATCGAGATCGTCACACCGGATCGCAACGCCCACCCCGCAAACATCGTGCTGGGGTTCGCCACCTTGAAGGAATACGAGGTCAAAGGCGGGGCGGGCGGGATATATTTCGGCGCGCTGATCGGACGTTACGCCAATCGCATCGCCAAAGGGCGCTTCACGCTTGATGGGCGCGAATTCAAGCTGGCGATCAACAACCCGCCGAATGCCCTGCATGGCGGTGAGAGAGGTTTCGACAAGCAGGTCTGGCAGATCGAGCCTTTGGTCACGTCCGGCGCCGCGGTCTCGGCCAGGTTGAGTTTCGTCAGCCCCGACGGCGATCAAGGATACCCAGGCGCGCTGCGGGTCAACGCGACTTACACGCTTTCCGCCGAAGGCGTGTTCACCATCCGATACGACGCCGTCACCGATAGGCCAACTGTGGTCAATCTGACCAACCACAATTACTTCAACCTCGCCGGCGCCGGCTCTCAGAACGGCGTGTTCGCGCAGCTTCTGACGATCAACGCCGACGCCTACACGCCGACGGACGCGAACGCGATCCCGCTCGGAGAGAGCGCGAAGGTCGAGGGAACGCCGTTTGATTTTCGCAAACCGACGGTGATCGGCGCGCGTCTACGCGTCGCCGATCCGCAACTGATCCAGGCGCGCGGCTACGATCACAACTGGGTGCTCAACAAGACGGGCGACGCCGCGCAGCCGCAACTGGCCGCCCGGGCCTTGGACCCTGTCAGCGGCCGCACCTTGGAATGCCTGACGACGGAGCCGGGCGTGCAGATGTACACCGCCAATTTCCTCAACGGCGCTTATGCCGGCAACGGCGGACTGTACCGGCAGACCGACGGCTTCGCCCTGGAGACGCAACACTTCCCCGACAGCCCGAATCATCCGAACTTCCCGACCACGGAACTCCGGCCTAGCGAGCGATTTGCGAGCGCCACCGCGCTTCGATTCGGCGTCGCTGAATAGCGTCCGCCCCCGGCATGGCATGCCCGCCTCGAGGCCGTAAGCCTCGAGGCGAGCGCGGACGCTCTTTGCGGGATCGGCCCGCGCGTTAGTCGCCGATATGGCGTAGCGGCTTTCCCGCCATCAGATTGACCTCGATGGCCTCCAACGAGATGTCCTTCGTCTCGGGGATGTAGAAGAAGGTGACCAAGAGAAACAGAGCGTTCAGTGCGGCATAGATGCCGAATGTCGCGCCGCTGCCCAGGCCGTTCAACATTGTGAGGAAGGTGAGGCCGACGACGAAGTTCGACGCCCAATTGGTGAACGTGGAGATCGCCATCCCGAAATCACGACCCTCGATAGGCTGCACCTCGGAACACAACACCCAGATCAACGGCCCTGCCGAGACCGCGAAGCCGATGATGAACACCAGCAGCATCGTCACAGCGTAGATTTGCATCTCGATGTCGGTCGTTCCGATATGGAGCAGCACGCCCAATGCGCCCAGGCCGATCGCCATGACCGCGAAACCAACCAATAGCACCGGGCGCCGACCCACCTTGTCGACCAAGGCGATTGCGACAAAGGTGGACAGGACATTGACAAGCCCAACGAGGGCCGTGCCCCAAAGCGCCTCGTGGCCTTTGAAACCCACGTCCGCGAAGATGCGCGGCGCGTAGTACATGACCACATTCATCCCGGTGAATTGTTGCATCATCTGAAGCGCGATGCCGAGCCCGACCGAGCGGCGAAAATTTGGGTTCGCTCGGAAGAAGCTCCAACCGCGTTGCGGCCGCTTCAGTTGCTCTTCGATATCGAGCATCTCCTTGTTCACCAGTTTCGGGTCGCCGCGCAACGACTTGAGGACGGCGCGCGCCTCGTCCTTCCGACCGCGCATCATCAACCAACGCGGGCTGCTGGGAAGTTGGATGACGCCGATCAGGAAAAGCGCGCCGGGAACCGCCACAATCCCCAACATCCATCGCCAAGCGCCGATGTAGGAAAACAGCGTGTCGGAGAGGAAGGCGGCCAGGATGCCTACGGTGATCATGAGCTGATAGCTCGATATCATCGCGCCGCGCTTATCCGCTGGTGCGATCTCGGAAATATAGAGCGGGGCCGTGAAGGTCGCGATGCCGATCGCCACGCCGAGAATCACGCGAAACACGATGAGGGACTCGGTCGACCACGCGGCGGCGCACAAAAGAGAACTCACGACGAAGAGCACCGCGCCGATAATCAGCGACACCTTGCGGCCAAGCCGGAAGGAAAGCACACCAGCGCCGAGAGCCCCTGCGGCCGCGCCGAACATCATGCTGCTGACGATCCACTCCTTTGCGACATCCGAGGTGTGAAAGGTGTCACCGATGAATTGCAGCGCGCCGGAAATCACGCCGATGTCCAACCCGAACATGAGCCCGGCGAGCGCGGCCACTCCACCCGTGACGAAAGTGTGCTCCCAACTCCCCTCGAAGGCCTTCACAGGAACAACAGCGTCTGTCATGTCCGTCATCCTCTTGTTGCGTTCCTATAATTTCTGCGCGATCGAGGCGGCCACCTGCGTGCGCACGACTTCTGCGATCGCGCACGGTTGCGTTCATTCCACTTACAAATCCGGTCACAATGGCTGGGCTCTTTGAGCTGGCGCCAGACTCGGAAAATACTCATGCGGCG
>Ga0182030_10008254_pt1 | contig 21609 bp, 15 predicted proteins | sample 812S3MmetaG_FD_121299 | JGI IMG/M metagenome (GOLD analysis project Ga0182030, IMG submission 121299) | Permafrost microbial communities from Stordalen Mire, Sweden - 812S3M metaG (Illumina Assembly) | ecosystem: Environmental > Terrestrial > Soil > Wetlands > Permafrost | place: Sweden...
CGGCGTCTGCTGCGTCGACTGCGCTTCAACTTGAACGAACGGAGGCATAAGTCCAATTACCAGGGGCAATCCCAGGACCAGAGCGCTGATTGTCAGAGTTCGACGACGATTCACTGATTTTCCTTTGCCGCGGAATAGTTGCGGCTCACAAAAAGTACCAAACTGCTCGATCGCAATCGGAGATTTCTCGCAAAATCGATCGCATGGGTCAGAGTATCAGACGCGGCAGCCCGCAACTGGTCTCCATTGCTTGCGATATGCTTCCCTCTAGGGTCTAGGATGCGTCTACCCATCATGGAGTCTACGATGCGCGTTTCCCCCGCCGAGCCGGAACTGTCTCACCGAATACCGACCCTCCGGACCGTTCTGGGCATCGGATTTCTGCTGGCTGTCCTTTTCAGCACTTCGCCTGCCCTGCTCGCCCAGCTCGCTCCCTCGCCGGACGAATCCCCGGTCAGCAAAGCGCCGCCGCCCAAGCCAGCCGAAGAAGGCGACGAACCCGTCACCACACTGAACGTTCAAGTCAACCTGGTGAACCTCTTTTTCACCGTAAAAGACAAGAATGGAATGCTTGTTCCTCACCTCGGCAAGGAAAACTGCTCCGTCGAAGAGGACAAGCAGCCCCAGAAGCTCAAGAACTTCCAGGCGGAAACCAACCAGCCGCTTACCCTCGGCGTTCTTCTCGACACTTCGGGCAGCCAGCAGCGCGTCCTTCCGCTGGAACAGGAATTCGGCAGCGACTTCCTGACCCGCGTGTTGAAAAGCAAAGACGAAGCCTTCCTCATCACCTTTGACGTCGACGTCGACCTGCTGCAGGACTTTACCAACAGCCCGCGTCTGCTTAAGAAAGCCATGGACAAGGCGGAGATCAACACCGCCGCCGGCAATGGCGCCGCGGGCGTGCCCGGCATCGGCACCGGCCCGGTCCCTGTCCACGGCGACCCCAAGGGAACACTGCTTTACGACGCCGTCTATCTTTCGTCGAACGAAAAGCTGAGCCGCGAGACAGGCCGCAAGGCCATGATCATCCTCACCGACGGAGAAGACCAGGGCAGCGTCCACAAGATCCAGGCCGCCATCGAAGCGGCCCAGAAGGCCAACGTCATCATTTACGGCATCCTGCTGGCGGACCGTTCGCAGTATGGCTATGGAGGATTCGGCTACTCCGGCGACTTTTCCCTGAAGAAAATGGCGGACGAAACCGGCGGACGCATGATCAACGTCGGGAACAACGGCAAAAAACTCGAAGCCGCCTTCCAGCAGATTGAAGATGAGCTCCGCACCCAGTACGTGGCTTCCTATACACCCCTGAACGAAAAGGCCGACGGCACCTATCGCAAAATCGCCGTCTCCTGCAAGACGGATGCCAAGAGCGACGGCAAGACAGACGACTTGAAAGTCCAAGTCCGCAAAGGGTACTACGCTTTGGCCCCCGCCGAGTAGTTCTTCCCGATGCTGAACGAAACAAATTTGTTCCATTTCAGGACAGGTTTTTTGCAACGAAAACCGTTGTTCTGGAACGCGTACTCTGGCGTCCTGAGCCGACTGATCGTAATATCGGCTCATGACAGAGAAACTTCAGTTCCCGATGCAAAAAAATGGAACACGTTTCCTGGGATCCCTTGGAGCACCTATGAACACTAATACCCCAGTTGCAAATGTCTATGAAATCAGCCCCCGGTTCCGACGCATGATCGAGGAACGCATCGAGAGACTCGAACGGGACGCCGTAACCGACGAACTCAACTCCATGTCTATCGAAAACGAAGATCACATGCGCCGCCATCTTCGCCTGGTTGCCGTGCAGCGCGCCGAGGCCTTGCGCATGCGGCTCTTTCTGGACAAGGCAGGCACGCGAGCTCAAAATCCTATGGTTAGTTCGTAGCCTCGACCTCCACAATTTCAGGGAAGTAACGAAATCCCGCGCGCTGAATCAATGGAGCGTCGCCGGATAGTCCATCCGCTCGTTCATCCGCCCGCCCATCCGCAAGATGGGAAGCGAAACGGCTCTAGAAGTGCCGCAGCGTCTCCCCATGACTTCCAGTGGGCGGCACAGGAGGCATGCCTCCGCGTTCCCCGGTTCGCTCCACGTGACTTTCCAGAGAGCGGCTCACCAGGTCGCGGGAACCCAATCCTACCGCCAGCGCGAGGGTGAGCACAATTCCCCCAAACAGGATTCCAAAGGCCAGTTCCACGACGTTGCCGCCAATCTGCAGGTGATCCAGCACCATCGCAGCTGTCAATACCAGCACCAGCCACTTCACCCCCAGCGAAAGAAACCGCGCATACTGCAGTTGCGCATTGACGGCGCCAATCAACACCGTGCGCGCCAGGAAACGGGCAATCAAGTTCCCTACCAGCAGCACCAGGATCGCTCCCACCGCATGGGTCAGATACGGCAGCAGCGAAATCGGCAGTGTCGTACCGGTCGCATAGGATGCGTCAAACGCCGAAACACCAATGATCAGGCCCAGCAGCACGCAAGCCCAGAACGACCCCCGCGCAATCAGCGTCGTCGGCGAACTCGACGGCGTCCAGTCCACATTCACCCGGTCCCGCGCCATGCGGTCATCAAATTTGAGCGCCGTTAGCCCTCGCCGCAGAAGCGCGGAAATCGCCATGCCCATCGCGGTGAATACAGCCAGCGCTACAAAGAACGCAAGAATCCCCGGCAGGATCGCCACCAGCAGCGACAATACGCGATACAGCGACTGGAACAATGCGTCCGACATGTGATGCCAGATCGAAGTGTTGTTGGTATACGCCGGCGCTACGTTCTGGAGCGACAAATTCTGAGCAGGATCAGCCTGAATCATGCTGGCAAAGATGGATGTCATAGGACGAACTCCCTCGGATCTACTCTTACGGATCAACTCTTACGGATCAACTCTTACGGATCAGCTCTTGCGGATCAGCTCTTGCGGATCAGCTCTTGCGGATCAGCTCTTACGGATCAGCTCTTGCATCAACTATTTCGCATCAAATCGTTCGCTTGAAATCAATCCACGGCCCCTTCCAGCGAAAGCCGCGAAAAACGCGCTGCCTGGTTTACGGATTGAACCGGTCCGGCCAGCGCCACAGAGACACTAAGTACGGCTTTTCCGCTTCAAACGCCGCGGCTACCGCTTCGATGTGCCGTTCGGATTCTGTGCCCGATGCGGTGATATTGATGTGGCTCGCCACCCATGCCAGATAGAGGGGCGTCAGCGCACCCAGCAGGTGGCCGCGATTGATGGTGCGCAGCCGGTACGCCAGCAAAAAATCGTAGACAATGCGCGCCCACAGACTCTCCGGCATACGAAAGGTGGCGGCATCGGTGATCGAGAGCCGTTTCAGCCCCAGCAACGAATTCGGCGGCAGCACCAGCGACCAGATCTCGCGCAGGTTGGTATACGCCAGCCGAAACGAATCAAGCATGGGCGTGATGTCCGCCGCCGGCTCGGTCGACAGTGGCTGTGCCAACAGCGCTCTCGACGGAGGCAGGGTGCGCGATCGCTGCCAGAAGGCTGCCTTTGCTTCGATATCCGCAAAGAGCGAGCCCGCCACCAGCGCCAAAACGCTGTTCAGATCGGCATCCATGGGCTGCGGCAGTTCTCTTTGCCCCACATCCAGCTCATTTACGATGAAGCCGGCAACCGAGGCCTCATTCAGTGGCCAGACAAGCGCATTCGCCTGATTCGCTGCCGTAAATCGCTGGCCCGCTGTCGCCAGCTTCTCCGCCATGCGCAGCGAGAGCCCCAGGTCCACAGCCAGAGGATACCGCGCCCGCTGAACGAAAAGCGCCCTGGTCAGGGGATACAGAATCGCCGAGTTGACCAACCCCGCATTGGGAGGCAGATCGTAGCGTGGCATGATCAGGTCATTGGGGGTTGTGACGACCCCGCCGCATAAATCGAACAACGCCGAAGAACTGAGCGAATGCGATTCTCGTCCCAGCATCAATACGGCCTTTGCCTCATGCTTCTGCGCAAGCTGATAAACCGAGACAAAGTCGGCCGCAGTGAAGGTCCATGACGCATTCGCCTCGGGAACCGGAATAACCCGCAGCCCTTGATTCAACTCCGCCGTTGTCGGATCAGCTGTAGCCACCAGAAACTCGTCCACCGGCAGCAGATGCATCAGCTTGTCCAGCACGTTCTCCAATTGTTCCGGCGGCATGGGCGCGAGTTGTATCAGCAGGCTTGCCCGGGCATGAGGCTCAGCCGTGTTCATTTCGGAAATCGGGTTTGCTGTTGCCATCGTTACCTTCTAGAAGACCAGATGCAAAACGCTATCAAACTCGCCCAATGAAGTATGTCCACATCCGTTCACAAGCTAGAGGGCCAGAATGCCAGTGAGCGGAATGCGTAGCCATTCAGGCCGGTTATTCAATTCGTACAGCAATTCGTAAAGCGCTTTCTCCAGCAAATACGCTCCCAGCAGCGACTGTGCCTGCTGCGGCGTAGGAAGTAGCGCAGTATTTGACGAGATGCTCTGCCGATACGCTCGCAGGAACTCCTGCGAGACCGCATTCTGCCACAGGACCGTCCAGGCACTCAGGCTGCCCGCGTCCGGAGTTCGCGTAGCCTCTAGACTCTCGGCCAGGTATCGCTGCAGGCCTGAATACGCAACGTAGGAGAACGACCGCAGCATCCCGGCAACATCCTTCAGCGGCGACTGCTTCTGGCGTCGCTCCGCCAGCGGCCGCGCCGGTTCGCCCTCAAAATCGAGAATCACGAAGTCGCCTGACTCTTCGCCCGCACCGGAACCGGCTGGGGTCCGTAGCGTCTGCCCCAGATGATAGTCGCCGTGGATACGAATGCGCTGTCCGCCCGGCGTCGAGCTGGTAATGGCATGCGCTCTGGAAAAAAGATTGATACGCCTGGACAACAGCAACCCGGCATCGTCGGCGGTCAGGTCTTTCAGAGTCGACAGCTTCATCTTCAAAGCTTCAAGCGTCGAAGTGATCTGCGCGTCAATGCGGCGGGCGTCGCTTGCCAGGTCTTCCGCTGTCATTGGCTCGGCGGCAAACGCCGGGTCATCGGTCGGGGTCGCCAGAGCCAGGTGCATCTCCGCAGTGCGCTTGCCCAGCAGACCAGCCGAGGCCAGGGCCGGCCCGGCATGCTCGGCAATCTCACGCAATACTTCGCGATCTCCCAGGAAGGACGGCGCTGGCATTTCAGGAGGCGTCGGTAATCCGCTCACCGCAGTAAAGAAGCCGCTCAACTCATCCAGGAACCACTGCCAGCCATCGCCTTGGTTCGCAACCAGTCCCTGCAGCATGGCCACCGTGGTTTTTTCTCCGTCGAATGGCGTTACGTCGATCTCACCCAGAAACGGCGCGATCCTTGGGAACCTGGCAACCTCCGTCAGGAAGCGGCCGATCTCGACATCTGGATTCTCCCCAGGCTGCAGGCGTCGAAACAGCTTCAGGATCAGTTCTTTCCCATACAAAATCGAGGTGTTCGACTGCTCCGCCGACCCAACCCGCGAGGCCATCGGCTGGCTTAGACGCACCGATGAAAATGCGCTCGAAGCACGAGCCTGAAGGCAGCCATTCGATCCAGTCGCTGGACCACAGTTGCCTGCCGTGGGAGACTCACGTGGTTGAAACGTGGCTCCCGACACGTTGGCCGGCGCACCCTCCCGAGGAGACGAAGCTACATCGCCGGGCTGGGCATCGAGCGGCGCCGGCATTTTCACAGGTACAGACGCAGCCAAACTGGGCGCAGCCGCTGCTCTGCCTCGCAAATCAGCCCCTGCGGCTGTATGGCCGCCAGGGCTTGATAGCGGACTCGATGCGTTGCGTTCAATCAGCGTCAGCAGCCCCATGCGCAAGTCCGCTCCGCTCGTTGCATCGTGAAGCAGCATTGATCCAGACGTCGAGGTGACAGTGGCAATCACAGTCAAAGGTTTAAGGGCGGCAATTTCCTCACCTTCAACGCCAAGACTGACCGCGAGTGGAAGCTGGTAGGTTTCCGCAGCCCCATCCGCATACATAACTTCCACAAAGAAGAGCGCAGGACCGGCAGCATTCCCGGCAGAGATATCCGCCCTGGACAAGTTCCTCATATCGCGAGGAAGCTCCACCCAATCCAGAACTCGTACGTCCTGAATCGTGCGCGCCTTGGCTCCAAACCAACGCTGTCGCGGCAGCCATGTTCGCAAACTGCTTGCTAGGAAGCTCCCTCCATCGCGAAGCAGGCCTGCCCAACCCGCCGTTAACAGGTCCGCTCCGAGGCCGTTCGCCTCTGTCATTTCGCTCATTCCGGCAACCGCTAACTCAGGCTCCGGCAAAGACTCCACTTTGGCGCTCGCCGGTTGCAGTTCAAGCCACAAAAAGGAATACGGAGCCAGCGACAGCGCGTATGGTTCGCGGGTTATTGTAGGGAACGAAACGTACCCCAGCATCTCAACCGGCTCCAGGCCCGCATAATCGGCCAGGTCCAGCGAAACCGGCTGCGCAAACCGGCTCAGGTTGGCCACGCACAACACCGTCTCGTGCGAGCCGTCCGGCCGCTCCAGATCGCGCAGGTAGGCCAGGATCTTGCGATTCACCGGATTCAAAAAACTGAGCGTCCCGCGCCCAAATACCTGGAACAGCTTGCGCAGCGCTATCATGTTGCGCGTCCAGTGCAGCAGGCTGGACTGATCGCTCAGTTGCGCCTCGACATTCACCACCTGGTAGCCGTAGATGGGGTCCATCACCACGGGAAAATAGAGCCGCGCCGGATCGCACTTCGAGAATCCAGCATTGCGATCGGAGTTCCACTGCATCGGCGTGCGTACGCCGTTCCTGTCGCCCAGGTAGATGTTGTCGCCCATCCCGATCTCGTCGCCGTAGTACATGATGGGCGTGCCGGGAAAGCTGAGCAGCAGCGAGTTCAGCAGTTCGATGCGCCGCCGATTGTTGTCCACCAGCGGCGCCAGCCTTCTCCGGATACCCACATTGATTCGCATGCGCGGATCGGCCGAGTACGCGAAGTACATGTAGTCGCGCTCATCGTCGGTCACCATTTCCAGCGTGAGCTCGTCGTGATTGCGCAGGAACAAACCCCACTGGCAGTTGTCGGGAATCGCCGGCGTCTGCGCCATGATGTCGGTGATCGGCAGACGATCTTCCTGCCGCAGCGCCATGTAGATGCGCGGCATCAGCGGGAAGTGAAACGCCATGTGGCACTCATCGCCATCGCCGAAATAGGGCCGCACATCGGCAGGCCATTGATTGGCCTCGGCCAGCACCAGCCGATTGGCGTAGTCCGCATCGATCGCCGCGCGAATGGCCTTGATGGCCTTATGTGTTTCCGGTAGATTCTCGCACGAGGTGCCATCCCGCTCCACCAGGTACGGAATGGCATCCATGCGCATCGCATCCACGCCCATGTCCAGCCAGAAGCGCATCGCCTTGAGCACTTCTTCGATCACCATCGGGTTGTCGAAATTGAGATCCGGCTGGTGAGAAAAGAAACGATGCCAGTAATACGCCTTGGCCGTCTCGTCCCACGTCCAGTTCGACTTTTCGGTGTCTGTAAAAATGATGCGAGCTTCTTTGTACAGTTGGTCGCTGTCGGACCAGACATACATCTCCCGCGCCGGAGAACCGGGAGGCGAAAGCCGCGCCGCCTTGAACCACGGATGCTGATCGCTGGTGTGATTGATGACCAGCTCGATCATCACCTGGATGTTGCGCTGGTGCGCCGCATCCAGAAACATCTTGAAATCGTTCAGCGTCCCGTACGAGGGATTCACATCGACGTAATTGGCAATGTCGTACCCATCGTCGCGCAACGGCGATGGGAAAAAAGGCAGCAGCCAGATACAGGTGACACCCAGGTCCTGCAGATAATCCAGCCGCGTCAGCAATCCCGGAAAATCGCCGATCCCATCGTTGTTGGAGTCCGCAAACGCACGGACATGCAGCTCATAAATGACCGCGTCTTTATACCAGAGTGGATCCGATGCGCTTGCCAGCTTCTTCAATCTTGTTTCTCCAACGGTATTGGATGCGCATTTCCCGGCCTCTTGCGCAAGACAGGGCAAAGTTGTTGGAAGTTTCGCCTCAACTCGGCTCGCCTTGCACAAGTCCACGAAGGCGAAATACATGGGCAGGCTGCGTATCCGGCTTGAGCGCCACGTAATTCCAACGATCGCGCCAGGTGTAGCTCACCCCCGTCAAAAGATCCTCGACCAAAAATTCCCGACTCGCCGGAATGCCCAGACGATCCAGGTCAAGCTCGATCCAACTTGTCTGCTCCTGGAACGGATCGAGATTCACCGCAACCAGCACGACATTTTCCAAGTCATCGGTCGCCTTCGAGTAACAGAGAATCTGTGCGTTCTCCGCATTGTGAAAATGCAAAGAACCATTGGACTGAAAAGCTGGGTTGGCCCGCCGAATCTGGTTCAACGACGTGATCAGTGGAACCAGCGAGCCCTCGGCATGCCGATCCCGCTGCCGAATCTCGTACTTCTCGCTGTCCAGATACTCCTCCGATTCGGTCTTGCCCGGTGACGGCTTGGCCGGCGCATTTTCGCCAAGTTCATACGCCGGCCCGTAGATCCCATAGTTGGCCGTCAGCGTCGCCGCCAGGATCACCCGCTGCATGAATGCCGCCCGCCCTCCCTCTTGCAGCGACTTGTGCAAAATGTCAGGAGTATTCGGCCAGAAGTTCGGCTTGAAGAAGTCGCTGACCGGTGGCTGCGTTATCTCCTCCAGGTAGCTCTGCAGCTCTTCCTTGGTATTGCGCCAGGTGAAATAGGTATACGACTGCGTATACCCGCCCTTGGCCAGCGAATACATCACGTGAGGCCGCGTAAATGCCTCCGCCAGGTAGATCGTGTCTGGATACTTTTGCTTCAGCGCCCCCAGGCACCACTCCCAGAACGGCAGCGCCTTGGTGTGCGGATTGTCCACGCGAAAGACCTTGACTCCGCGCTTGATCCAGAACTCGAAAACCGAGTACAGCTCATCCCACAGCCCTCGCCAGTCATCCGACTCAAAGTTCAGCGGATAGATGTCCTGATATTTCTTGGGCGGGTTCTCAGCGTATTGAATGCTCCCGTCCGGTCGCGTAATAAACCACGCCGGATGCTCAGTGACCCAGGGATGATCCGGCGAGCACTGGAAGGCAATGTCCAGTGCGAGTTCCATGCCATGCGTCTTGGTAGCCGCCACCAGCTTGTCAAAATCGGCATAGGTCCCCAACTGCGGGTGAATCGACTTGTGACCGCCGTTGTCTTCCTTGTCCGTCTTCGAAGCCAGCGACCGGTCGCCAATCGCCCACGGACTTCCATGATCTTCCGGCTGCGCGGTGACCGAATTGTTCGGCCCCTTGCGAAACGCCTTGCCAATCGGAGAGATGGGCGGAAAATACAGAATGTCGAAACCCATCGCGGCGATCTCAGGCAACTGCGCTTCCACGTCGGCGAACGTCCCATGCTGCCCCGGAACCTTCGACGCTGAGCGAGGAAACAGCTCGTACCAGGCCGAGAACTGGGCGCGTTCACGATCCACCCACAGCGGAATGTCCGGCGTCGATTGCGTGGCAAACGACAGATCCGGGTAAGTCGCCACCAGCTCCTCGATCTCCACAGTCAGCGGATAGTCATAAAGCTCGCGTTCCTCGTCGGCAAGAGCTCGCAACGACTTCGCCGCCTCCACCAGCCGTTTGTAACTGGCTCCCTTGGCTCGTTTCGCTGCGGCGTCGATCAAAATCGCTCCAGACCGAAAAGCCAATGGAATGTCCTGCGGCAGCGCCCTTGGGTCGGGATTGTTCGGCCCCGGCTGTGCAGCGATCCGCTTCTTCGTATCGCTGACCCAGGTGTCGAAATGATCGATCCAGCCCTGGACGCAAAACCTCCACATCCCCGCCTGGTCAACTTTGAATTTTCCTGCAAACAGGTCGTTGGTGGTGGCCGTCATGGGCGCTTCCCGCCATTTCTTCTCGCTGTCGCGCCGATACAGCAGGCGGGCGCTCACATGATCGTGCCCATCGGCAAAAACGGCCGCTCCTACGGCCACCTCATCGCCTACCACACGGCAAGCCGGGTGACGTCCCCCGTCCACCTGCGGGGTGACCTCTTCTATAACCACACGACTGCGGCCGTGAACAGGTTTCACTATCAAAATATCCTCCAGGCAATCCCAAGCCGACCTCGCTCCCCGTCCGGCTGAACTCAACGTGCGTCAGAATCCCCAAAAAGGTCGCGACTCAATATTGCCATACGGATACAGATGCAGGTACCCAAGTCTGGGGTTACATCGTTTTCGCTCGATGAAGTAAGCCACGCTGCTTTCCTCAACGCCTAAGCGCTCACGTACTCTATTTTTTGGAATGGAATGGTTCCCGACTTGACCTCAAGGAAGGGCTTGCCATCTTTCACACCCACGGTCCCGAATCCTGTTGCCGTGGACAAGAAAGATCGGAAATCTCCGGCTATAACCGGTTTCAAGTAGAGCGTCTTTGAAACCGCATCATAGCGCGCTCCGCTGAATGCCTGCAGAAGCGCGTAGGAAGACATCGCCCGGGCATACCAGTGTCCACATTCATACTGATCGAACGGATTGCGTACGCGGCCGTCGTAACGCGCAGCGCATGTGCGCACAACATCCAGGCCCTCTTCGACAAGTCCGCTTGCTATCATGTGCGAAGCCGCCTGATATTCGATGCCCGTCCAAACCTCGTTCGAGTAGACAAACGGCAGCGAGAGGGCTCCGCCTTTGGGCCACGTACATAACAGGAGTCCGCCTTCGGCCCCCAGTGCGTAGCCCGGCCGCTGCGGATCGGCATGATGCGAGAGGTCTTTCTTCAGGTTATAGCGGTGCACCGCGCGAAGATGGCTGACCACCTTTTCCTGATCCAGAATCGGCCCTACTCCGCAGGCAAAGGCAAACCAGGCGCCCAGCACACCGTCAGAAAGGCAGCCGGTGCCATATTGGTATTTGGGGCCTTCTTTCTCGAGTAGCTCGCGTGCTTCGGGAGAGTACTTTCCGCCGTAGTTTCTGAAGTCGGCAGGATTCTTCGCGCGCAGGTTTTTCCATTCGATCTTCTGAATAAAATACTCACCATTGAATAGCTCAGCTTCCATGCGCTTGCGTCCACTCTCATAAAGCGTGCTGTAGAGAGTTGCCTCATCGCCAAGCGCTGTTCCCATAAGAACGGCGGCATACAGCGCACCAAGGTAAATGCTGGTGCACATGCCGGTTGGACCCCAAAACTCGATGTCGTAAGTGTTGTGGTGTGGCTCTTCGATCCATCCCTTGTGTTTGGGGTCCCAGGTCTCGACGCAGTAATCGAGGCTCTTCCTCACCTTCGGCCAAAGTCCTCGCAGCCATTCCGTGTCGCCGCCGATGCGCCACTCCCGATAGATCTTCATGATTCCGCCCGGTTGACCATCCGCGGCAGCATGGAAGTAGTTGCCGATGGGCCGGATAGGAAGCGCCGCGCGAAACTGCTGGTGCCCCTGCTCATCCTGGTCGGGGCCGAATTCGGTTTCGCGGAGACTCCGCTCCAGTTCTGGAAACAGATGCGGCACTGCTTGCGCGTAGTTCCAAACATGCGTACACGATCCAGGGCAACTGCCTACATCGTCCGCCGTGCCTTCCCACGCCCAGAACTTTCCGTCCGCCTGCCGCAGCACGGTCGGAGATTTGAGGATGGACAGGTTGCATGCGACAGCATCCACCACTTCCGGCGGCAAGGTGGAGTCGTAGAAAGTTTCCGTAAAAGTCTTGGTGCGGGTGCGCAGATCCGCATAGTGCTCGTTCCAGTATTTAGCGACAGCCTCGATGTTGGGGAATCGATCAGCGTACCAGGGCCGATACGTGGCATCCCCCGGATCGATCTTGTATTCGTCCGGCGCGCCCGCCGCCCCGCAGCGTAAGCGGGTTTGCGGCGCATACCAACACATTCGCAAAGTGATCGTGCGAACCTCTCGCGGCGCAAGTTTCAAGGGAACAAACAACGTTGCACCCGGCGAAGGCTGCTCCTCCGGCGAGACCGGCGGGCGGTCGAATGCAGCGCCGTTCGCAACATCGTTCCACGCCATGGTGAGGGCGTCATACCATCCGCCCCGGAACCAGGTGTAGTTGACCTTCAGGCCGGGTTCGTTTGCCGTCACGGCAAAGGCCGCTTCCTCCCACGGTTTCGCGCTCGTTCCGCCGCTCCAAAGAAGAAAACCTCCATCGAGCCTGCGCACCGCTTGAGGATGATCAGGTTGAGCGTAAGCTGGCGGGAGAAAGTTCTTGGCATTGAAGGAAAATACCGCATCGATAGTTTCATCGGTCGCATTCGTGAATTGATACTCCAGGGCGATCACGGGAAGGCTCGAGTTGTTCGCATCGCCTGGCGTGAAGGGACTCCAACCCGTCAGCTCCACCGTCAAAGGCATATCCGGATCGCTCAATGACACTGTTCCGAACGGGAAACGCGCTTGAAAGCTTGCATTCCTGAAGCGAGGAAATCCATAGGCGTGTTCTCCCTCGCCCAGGCCGCTGTTCGGCATGCCAAATATCTTCCATCCCGGCACCGGCCCTTCGAGCACGCGAGCCGTTGCCTTCGGTCCGCGCACGGCAACCGCGGCGAAGATGCAAGGCTCATTGAACAGGTCTGGCCGGTTGCGAATCGAGACGTTAGACAGCGCCCCGCTTCCATCGAGACAAATCATGCCCGCGCCAATGCCCCCGAGCGGATACGCAACGCGAGACAGGTTCTCGTCCTCGTATTTCGTCGACCCCCCTGAATGGGAAGCGGGCTTTAGGGATGCGATCTCAATCGGCTCTGCCGCTGTCAGAAGACTTGCCTTGCTTCCAACTCCGGCCACGCCGGCAACCTGTATCCCGGCTCTGAGAAAGTCCCTACGATTCCAGCCTGTCTGCTTCATTGCCACGGCTCCTGAAGTGCCTTGATACCGCGAGGATTTGCGACGCCCTACTCTAGCATGTCGATCAGCATGAATTCCTTTTGTTGCATGGCGTAAGGGCTCGCCTGAACCGAGGGTGATGCGCAGTCTACTGATCTCGCGGAATCACCGTGCCCGTGCCTGTACATTCTCGCCGAGGACGGCAAATCGTAAGGGAGCGCAGTGAAAAGCCTGATAACCAAGGATCTCCCCTGGATTGATCCGATCCTGCCAATATGGTTTTTACGGTGTTTTTTGGATTTTCGAAATAAGTCTAAACCCTCGATTCTATTGGAGCACCGGGCGGGAATTGAACCCGCGAATACTGGTTTTGCAGACCAGCGCGTTAGCCGCTTCGCCACCGGTGCTCATCCTGCTGCTCGCTGCCTGAATCTCCGAATCACTACGTCTCGAAGCAGCGGCCATCCTCAGTAGATACCAACAAAAAACCCACCTCGCGGGATACGCGGGCGGGGCAACTGAGTCTCGTTTCGCTTCTTCTGAAGCTACGTCTTCAGCACCAACCCACGCACGGCCTCTTGCAACAGTCACAACAGCAACGTGAAGCCGAATTGGTAAGGGACGAAGTCATCAATGCAATCTCACAGGAATTGTAACGGGTCACAAAATCCGCTACGTTTCCGATAACCGTAGACTAGAGAGAACGCCCGGAGGTGTCAAGTGGCTAGCCCTGCGATCGACGCACCAACCCGCCTCGACTACTTCGTTCTCGACGTCTTCACCGAGCAGCGCCTGCAAGGAAACGCGCTCGCCGTTATCCTCAACCCCGGCTCGCTGACCAGCGACCAGATGCAGGCCATCGCTCGCGAGACCAACCTGTCGGAAACCGTCTTCGTGGAACGCCGCCTCGTCGAAGTGGAGCGCGTTGAAGGGATCCGCGCACGCATCTTCACCACCGAAGAAGAGCTCTCGTTCGCGGGCCATCCCACCCTGGGCACAGCCAGCCTCATGAAGACCCTGGCTCCTGAATCGATCGTCGAAGACACCTTGATCCTGGCCCTCAACGTCGGCCCCGTTCCCGTCCGCTTTGAACCGCAGCCCGACGCCGCATCCACCTGGCCCATCCGCGGTGAAATGACTCAGCGCGATCCTGTCTTCGGGGAAATCCTAGACAAGTCCGAGGTCGCCGCATTGACCGGCCTCGACATCGAAGACTTCGATCCAACGCTCCCTGTCCAGGTCGTTTCAACCGGAACCGCATTCGCCATCGTGCCTCTCTGCTCCGACGAAGCCTTGTCCCGGCTCAACGTTCGCCAAGCCGAGGCTACCGCGTATCTGCGGGCCCGCGGCGCTCGCTGGTTCTACGTTCTGGGTCCATCGCATCCGCGGCATGTCACGAGCGCCTCCACGGGCACGGCAGCACGAGTGACGACCGCTGCGCACCCGTGGCGAGCTCGCATGCAGTTCAGCGGCGGTGAAGACCCCGCCACCGGTTCCGCCGCGGGATGCGCCATCAGCTATCTCGTTGGCCATGGTGTCGTGCCCCCAGACTCCATCGTGCACCTTCGTCAAGGCATCGAGATGCATCGCCCCAGCGATCTGTTCCTGCGCGCTGTCCTCGCTCACGACCCCGGCAAATCCGCCATCCAGCCCGAGGTCACCAACGTGCGCGTCGCAGGCAGCACTGTTCTCGTTGCATCGGGGCGCCTTTTCCTGCCGTGATGCACATTCTTTCAACAGGCATTCACATACTCAAGTCGTTGGCATCGTGAGACGTAGCAAAGTTACGCAGAGCCTGTGCATCAAATCGCCTTCCATATTCGCCTCACCTTCCCTGTTGCGCCCGCTGCTCGATGCCCTTAGTCTCGGAAAGCGTTGCAAGAGACAAGCAAGTTGTTCAGCTCTCTCTTCCTCTCAAGGTTCTTCGAAAATCACAGCTGAAAAGTAGTCGTCAGTTCCATTCCAGTCGCTGACCTGGTCGCCGGACACTTATACTTTCGTCGCTTGCCTTTCTCTGGAAAGGTTCAATCGCGATGCCGGCCACAACCGCGAAACGAAGTGAACGGGCTGAACCCGCTTTCCGGTACACCGTAGTTGGACGACCGTTCACGCTTGTTCAGGTAAACGAAACTTCGCCATGTGCGCGGACGCAGATCCACGCCTGCATGTATGCAAAGTCTCATCGTGCCTCCTGATGCAACGCGGAAGGTCTGCGCGAAACATCACATCAGAGCATCAAAGCCTCGATTCGCTTCGCATGTCGAAACAATCAGGCCAAACACAAGCTTGCACCATTTGCCCAAAGGAGTTCATTACCCCATATGCGCCCGAAGAAGACGATCCTCTGTGTCGACGACAACGAACAGACCCTGTCCGTTCGCAAATTCTTGCTGGAAACACGCGGCTATCGTGTGTACACGGCCACCAACGGCAACGACGCCATCACAGTTTTCTCATCCACCTCCATCGACCTCGTTCTGACCGATCTGGGTCTGCCCCAGATGGATGGAAACGCTCTGATTGGCCATCTGAAAGAGATCTCGCCCGAGGTTCCCATGATTCTCACCAGCGAGACCGTCCGCGCTGGTGAGCGCAATCACCGTGCCGATGCCTTCCTCGCCAAGGGCAGTTGCACACCCGCCGAACTCATTGAGCGCATTCGCATCATGAGTGCTCGCAAGCGCGGCCCACGCAAGGCCACGCACAACCACTCGAGCAACACTGTTCAGGACGCACTCATCGCCAAAGCCTCCTAGCTTGCAAGATTGCGCCCCTTCTCGACGCGCTGCATCCTGTCCCTAGACGGGCTTCATAAATCAGGAGACTGCCCGTCTTCATTGCAGCGTTGACGAAGCGTTGCCGGTATACCTCAAACTCACGCTACGGGCGAGGATCTTACGTTGGGCCTGGAAACCGTCTACAACCATGTCACGCTGGTGCTGCAGGCAGCCGTCCTGGTCCTGGCCGCGCTCTTCCCGATCGTGAATCCGATCGGCAGTGCTGCTGTATACCTTGCCATGGTGGAAAGTATCGATGGCGAGCTCCAGCGCAAGCTCGTCAATCGCATCACTGTCTACAGCTTCTTCCTGCTCTTCGTTTCCATGCTCTGCGGAGGCAAGGTGCTGTCGTTCTTCGGCATCTCGCTTTACTCCGTGCAGATCGGCGGCGGCATCATCGTGGCGTTGAATGGATGGAGCCTGCTCACCAAGGACGCACAGAAAGATCGCGCCGCCACGCCCAACCCGGAAGAGGTCCTCAACCAGGCCTTCTACCCCTACACCTTGCCCATCACCGTGGGTCCAGGATCCATCTCGGTTGCCGTCGCGTTGGGTGCGCATTTGCCCACGCAGTTGCACGTACGATCCTTCGTCTCGCCGGATATTCTCGCCGCCTCCATCCTCGGCACCACGGTGCTTTGCGTCATCGTTTATATCTGCTACCGCTGGGCGCGCGCTGCCGCGCTCATGCTAGGCAAGTCCGGAACCACCGTCCTGATGCGGCTCTCCTCGTTCATCTCCTTCTGCATCGGCATCCAGATCCTCACCAGCGGCATCCGCAGCTACATTCAAAGCCTTCAATGAATTTCGACTCTCACCCCTGCGTTGTCGGAACCTTGGTGCCCTGGTGAAAAATCACCCGCCATTCCTCGCCTTCTCTTACCCATAGAGAACTGCGCAGCGAGGCTCCAGCCCCGCCCACCGCTCGATAGGTCACCAGCGCCATCTCGGGAGAAAGCAAGCTCACCTCAAAGTCTTCCACCCCCGGCGACTCATGCCATGGCTCCGTGGCCAGCAGATCCAGAATCGCCTCCCTGCTCCACACCCGCCCCGAGGATCCGAACTCGCGAAAGTCCTTGTGCAGCAGACCCGACACCCGTTCCCGATCCCTGCGAAACTCCCCATCCATCAGGCGTTTCTCCAACTCGAGAAGCAGCCCCCGCAGAGCCTCATCTGCAAAGCTCATGGCCCCTCGCTCACCGCAGGCTTCAGATACTCCTCAAACTGCGCCAGGATGCGGTTGTACAGATGCGGCCGCACCTCCGTTCCCGCAATCGAATGCGTCTTGCGCGGATAGATCTGCAAGTCGTAGGGAACGTTGTTCACCGTGAGCTGCTGCACAAACTGCACCGTATTTTGAAAATGCACATTGTCATCCCCCGTGCCATGCACCAGCAGCAGATGCCCATGCAGCTTCGCCGCCGAATTCACCACGGAAAAGTCCTTGTAGCCCGCAGCAAACTCCGCGGGCTCGCTCATATATCTCTCGGTGTAGATCGAATCGTAGTTATGCCAGTCCGTCACTGGAGCAACGGCAACTCCCGCGCGGAATCGATCGCTGTGGGTCAACGCATATAACGTAAATGTCCCACCCCAGCTCCATCCCCACCATCCCTGCCGCTTCGCATCGAGTTGCGGATACTTGGCTAGCACGGCATCGGCCACCGTCAGTTGATCCTCCAACTGCACCGGTCCAAAATTATGATAGGCGGCCTGCGCAAACGCCTGGCCTCGTCGTCCCGTCCCGCGATTATCCGTATGCAGCACCGCAATTCCATGCTGCGCCAATAACTCATCGAAGAGAAAACCGTCGCCGCCCCATCGATTCTCCACCGTCATCGGCCCCGGACCTCCATAGGGATTCAGAATCAACGGCACACTGGCTCGATCCGTCTTGCCCTCCGGCAACAGCAGCGTGGCATACAACACTGTCCCATCGCTTGCCTTCACCTCAAGCTGCTCCGGAGCGTGAAAGTGATACGCATCGAATGCATGCGTCGACCAGAACAGATGGCAGTCGCCGCCTACCCGGCACAGGCTCACCGTCGCCGGCGTGGTCCGGTTGGAATAACGCTCAACATAAGCCGTCCCCGTTGGAGCGAAGCTGCCTGTGTGTACGCCCGGCGCACTCGTCAACGCCTTGCGTTCGCCCTTCATATCCACCTGCCAGAGTTGCTCTTCCGTTGCATTGCCCTCATTCGAAGAATAAAAAATCTTTCCGTTTCGGTGGCTCACTTCAGCCACTTCATCCACATCGAATTCGCCCTTGGTGAGCTGCCGTTCCAGCTTCACCATCCCTCCCATGGGATTACTCGCGTCGTAGCTATAAAGGTAGAGATGCGTGTGTCCATCTTTCCAACTGGTCAGAACAATCTCTCCATCGCCCACCGAGAGATCATATTTTTCGTCGAAGAATTTCTCGTCCGTCTCCTCGAACACCAGCTTTGACTGCCCTGTTGCAGCATCCGCAAAGTAAAGCGACTTATGCTTATGGTCTCGGGTCAGCCCTTCCACCCACACGGTCTTCCGGTCAACCCATCCAATGCGCGGTATATAGTCGTCACCGGCTTTAATCGGCGCCTTGATCCACGTAGTCTTGCCTCCATTGGCCGCGACCACACCCACGCGTACCTCGGGGTTGGCGTCGCCCGGCTGCGGATATCGCTGCTTGTCGATCGTCGGATGTACGGGAATCCAGTCCGTGATCGGATACTCCGGCACATTTTTCTCATCCATCTGCAGATAAGCCAGCCGCGTTGAATCGGGCGACCAGAAATAGTTGCTGCGCACATCCAGCTCTTCTTCGTAAACCCAGTCCACCTCGCCGTTCAACACCCCCGGATTGCTGGCTGGGGCTACATTCAATGCAGGTGTTCCCGCCTCCCGCAAATGAATGACAGACAGCCCATGCTCCTTGACGAAAGACAGCATCCTCCCATCCGGCGAAAACTTCGGATCGTCCCCCGAAGCCGCCCCGCTAAAACCAATCGAAAGCCCGGTTCCATTGTGCAGGTCATACAGCCAGAGTCGCCCGTTGCTGTCAAACAGCAGGTGCGCGGAATCCGGCGCCCACAGATAGCTGGCCATGCCGTAGCGTGCGCGATGATCGCGATCCTTTTCGTCCGCCGTTTCTCCTGTCAAGGCGCTCAATTTCGCCCGGCTCACCAGGATGTGCGACTTGCCGGTTGCAGGGTCGAGATCGATCAATTCACCGCCATCCAGATAGGTCAGATGGCCCCCATCAGGCGACCAGGTCAACCCCTGCGGAGCTCCGCCGCCAATCGGCCCATGCGCAAAAATCGCCTCCACCGTCAGCGGCTTCGCCGTTCCTGTTGCTTCACCTTGGCCATGCAGCATGACCCCACTCAGAATGCCGCCAGCCAGCACCAGCGCCGCAATCATCCCGCTACGACAGGAAGAAATAGTCAAAGGAAAACCTCATCAAAATGTGATTTCGGATAAGCCGACATGGTCGAAAGTATGCAGCCGCTACGACGAAGTGTAACGCAACAAAGCTCATGCCTTGTTCTTGGCCGTAATTGCGTCAGTGACCGCCCCCGCCGCGGCCGCCTTTCACCTTGCCCATCAAGAAGACCACGGGAATCATGATTCCCATGGCAATCGCAAAGCAAAGAATCACATCAATGTAAGAGAGCATCGTGGCATGCATGACCAGTTGGCGCATTGCCGTACCCTGGGCCATCACGCGCCCCTGTGGGACGGAGTACGCCGTCCCCGTCTTGTCATGCAGATAGCGGCCCATGGTGGCCATCTCGTTCTGCAGACCGGGCGTCGTAGCCGTCAGATGGTCCCCCAGCCGCGATTGGTGATACTGCGCCCGTCGCGCCAGCGTCGTCACCAGGAAAGCCGTGCCCACGCTGCCCCCGATGTTTCTCGCCAGGTTGGTCAGCCCGCTCACATCGTTGTTCTTCCCCGGCGGAATGCCCGCATACGAGATCGTGCTGATCGGCACAAACAGGAAGGCCAGTCCCGAGGCCTGAAACACGCGCAGCATCGCAATATAGCCATAACTCACATCCAGGTCGATGCGCATCATGCAGAACAGCGCGACCGAGCACGAGAAGAATCCATACGCCACCAGGATCCGCGCATCCACCTTGGAGACCAGGAACCCCACCAGCGGCATCAGCAGCAGGATGCCCACTCCCCCCGGACTGATCACCAGCCCCGCCTGTTCCGCCGTATACCCCAGCATCGACTGAACAAACTGCGGAATCAACACCGTCGACCCAAACAGGCAAAATCCCAGCACAAACATCAGCGAAAACGACACCGCAAAATTACGCCGCTTGAAGAGCGTCAGATCCAGAATCGGCTTACGCCCCAGCCGTATCTGCCTCAGCTCCCAGAACACCATCGTGGACAGCGAGGCAATACACAGCACGATGAAAAACGTGATCAGCCGTGAACCAAACCAATCGTCCTCCTGACCCTTATCGAGAAAAAACTCGAGCGACCCGAAGCCCAGCGCCAGCAAGGCAAACCCGACATAGTCCAGGTTCAGCCCCTGCTTTTGCATCTGCTTTACTTCTTTAACAATGTGCGGAGGATCCTCCACGATGCGATTCGTCAGGAACAGCGAGAAAATCGAAATGGGCACATTGATAAAGAAGATCCATCGCCAATCGAAGTTATCCGTGATATACCCGCCCAGCGTAGGCCCGATGGCCGGCGCGCACACCACCGCGATGCCGTAAATCGCGAATGCCTTGCCTCGGTCCTTGGGCTCAAACGTATCCGCCAGGATCGCCTGCTCGCTCGGCGCCAGCCCGCCCCCGCCCGCCCCTTGCAGAATGCGAAAAAAGATCAGCAGCGGCAGCGAGGGAGCCAGCCCGCACAGGGCTGAACTGATTCCAAACAGCAGCACGCAAATCATGTAGAAGCGCTTGCGGCCAATAAACGTTGTCAAGTACGCCGAAGCCGGCAGGATGACCGCGTTGGCCACCAGGTAGCTGGTCAGCACCCAAGTCGCTTCGTCCGCCGAAGCTCCCAGGCCGCCCGCGATATGGGGTAACGCCACGTTCGCAATCGAGGTGTCCAGCACCTCCATAAACGTGGCCAGGGTCACCGTCAGCGCTACCACCCAGCGATTCGCCCGAGGTTTCCAAACAGTAGTTGAGGCCGCAGGGGCCTGCATCGGCATGGGAGAAGTCTGGGTAGCGGCGCTCATCGGAGAACACCAGTATAGAGACCCGCGACCGCAGCGGTCGACGCAATCTGCGAATCAACCTTCAGAGCGAGGAAGCGGTTTTTATGCAATGAACGGCGGGTCTGGAAAACCCGCTCGCCCATGACCCATTGTCAGCCGCTCGAGCCGCGAAACTCTACCTGTATGCGCCTTCCTCGCCGTTTTGTTACACTTTGGCTCACTCATGAACGAAATCGCTCTTGAAACAAAACAACTCGCTCGACTCCAGGCCGTCGAACTGGAGCGCACCCGCCTCGCCGCCGCCCTCAAGGCCCTTCCCACTGAAGTCGCCGCCGCTGAGACTCAACACAAGGCCGCTCAGAAGCGCGTTGCCGATGCCGACAGCGCCCTGAAACGCGAAGAGCTTCTCCGCGCCAGCCACGAACTCGAGATCGCAGGCCACAAGTCCAAGGCCTCCCGCTTCCGCGCCCAGATGGACACTGCCAAGAACGGCGCCCAGGCCTCCGCGCTCGAACACGAAATCACCTTTGCCGAGGCTGAAATAAGCCGACTCGAAGACAGCGAACTGGCCAGCATGGAAATGACTGAGAATCTCGAAGTCGAGCGTGCCAATGCTCGGGAGCTAGCCGCCAAACTCGCTCAAACCGTCGCACTCATCCGCGCCCGCGTCGGCGAACAAGACCTCGAATATCGCGAACAACTCACCGCTCTCAAAGTCGAACGCGAAACCCTCCGCGAACAGGTTGGCGCCTTCGACGATGGAGCTCGCCTCCGCCACTTCGATCGCATCGCAGGCGCCAAGGGCACCGGCCTCGCCCGCGC
>Ga0182030_10008255_pt1 | contig 21609 bp, 15 predicted proteins | sample 812S3MmetaG_FD_121299 | JGI IMG/M metagenome (GOLD analysis project Ga0182030, IMG submission 121299) | Permafrost microbial communities from Stordalen Mire, Sweden - 812S3M metaG (Illumina Assembly) | ecosystem: Environmental > Terrestrial > Soil > Wetlands > Permafrost | place: Sweden...
AGCGTAAACGCATTTGAGCAGATACCTCTGGCAGAACTGGTTGCAAAAGCCCAATCCCAAGCCAACCCAGGCGATAGTCATAACCAACTGATGTTCTGGAATTAATGGCCGGTGGCTTGTGAGTGTATATGGTCTTGTTCTTTTAAGTATGGATTTCCATCCTTAATCAAATCTTCGACTACCAAACCCAATCCTGGTTCGTGGAGCGAGGTTCCAATAAAAACACAGCGCTGAGTTGTTAGCAACGTTTTCCACCAACTGTAAAGGTATGGAGTCGTATGCCGCCCATCACTTAATTTGCCATCCCCATAATGCGTATTGTAGTCGGATACGCGCAGAATCAAGTGCTTATGCCATTCTGTATCGTTGTCGTTTTTATAACCATGAATGGCGACGAGTCTCTGCCGCTGAGGGAATAGGTCTCCCGGATCCCAAAATTTTTCAGTCCCGCGAGTCGGATATACTCTAAAGCGGCACTCAAAGTCGTCTTCATATCTCCTCCTGAAGGCGGTTGGCAATTGGTCGTCATAATTTAACGTCACAAAACTTCTAAAATTGATGTTAGCTAAGTAATCATAAGCTCGTGCATCCCATTCTGGCGTGTTGCTAAATGAAATCTTGATTGCTTCAAAATATTTCCTCGGATTTTTTTTGTAAGCTTTTTCAAAAAATACCCAGTGGTAGTCACTCGTTTTTTTTTGGACACCGCAGCTCTTTTTCAATCGTTTCACCAGTTCGTCCAGCGATGTAATGAATGGACATGATGGGCCGGAGCCAATAACTGCGACGCGGTCTTGAAAGCCTGATTTCTGCAATTCTTTGATGCATTCTTTATTAAAATCAAGGCTAGTCATCTTTATTAAAGTTTTGTGCTTTCCCTATAACGACCAATGGAGCTGGTGGCATTGCGCGATTGCGCCGCTAAAGCCTTTGCCGAGGCCGAAGTCCCAAACCGTTGCATGGGAAGCCGGTTCCGTTTTGCCGTCCTGATGTTCTGATTTCATGGCCGCGTCGCCCGTTGGGATGTTTGCCGATGCTACGCCTGCCTGCTGAAAAGAAAAGCTGAAACGCTGACATCCTGAAAGCAGAAATCAGACACGAATTGCACGAATTATCACGAATGAGGGACGGACTGCCGGGCGGTCCGCTGCTGGCCAAATTTGAATTGGCGTTCATTCGTGAAATTCGTGTCCCCACCGGTAGCGTCGCCATCCCGGGCCGAACCTCGGCTTGGCACTGCGGTTTCGTGCTTTGGTGGTTTGCTTTCCAATGTCCTGTCCTCAAATCACCCAAGGTTGTCCATTTTTTAACGCTGGTGGCCACGGTTGCGGCTGGAAACGGCCTTTCAGCAACGGATTTTGTTCCAAAATCATAGCGCGTGGTCATTTTGTCATCGCGTTTGGGGTTAAAATCATCGCGAGTTATCCTTTCGTCAAAGGCTTTTGCCTTGAAAGCATCGGCATCTGTCATTTTATCATCGCACTTTGTTCCAACATCATCGCGAGTTGTGGTTACATTAAAGCGTTTTGCTTCAAAATCATCGCGCTTGGTTGTTTTGTCATCGCGTTCCCGGTTAAAATCATCGCCCTTTGCCCTTTCGTTAGAGTGTTTTGCCTTGGAATCATCGCGCGTTGTCCGGCCATTAAAGCGTTATATGGCAGTTCTTGGCAACATGGGGACAGGGTAGGGCGCGTCACTCCGTGCGCGCCGTCATGGCGAATCAGCACGCATTCGTTGGCAAGCGACGGCGGGCAGAGGACTGCCCGCCCTACCGCTGATTTGCCATTTTTAACTGCCATAGCGGGCGGCCCCAGCCACCGGCCATTGCCCGGGTCTTGTGAAACATTTCACAAGCTGGCATGGAGCTTGCTAAGTATCCGGCGTGTGTATGGTTTTCCGGGCAATCTCGTCCGGCGGATCATTTTCAGATGGGAAAATAATGGTGTCCCATGAAAAGAGTAACTCGGGTCGCGCTCACTTTCGCGGCCTTTTCTAACAATGACGTGAACTGTCTCGCAATCCTGCTGATTGTGTGCTTCAAAAACAACCTGCTGTTTCCCAACCCGCCGATCAGCCTCGCGGCCTTTACGGCGTTCCAAACGGCGTTCCAAAATGCCATTAACGCGGCGGCGCAAGGTGGCAAGGTCAACACGCAATTGAAAATCGAGGCCCGCGATGCCTTGGTTTCGGCCATGCGCCAATGGGCCGCGTATGTTCAAAGCCTGGTGCCGACCCTGACCTTGTCGCAGGTGCTGACCTCTGGGTTTGACGTGGTCAATCCCAACACCACGCCGATGCCGCTGGACCAACCGGTGTTCACCCTGGACAATTCCATGACCACGCGACTGGCCATCTGGCTGACCGCCGTGACGAACGCCAAGGCGTATCAAATGCAGTATGCCATCGGCGCGGGGCCGTGGCTGGAGGCGGGCATTTTTCCGAACACCAAGAACATCGTCCTGACGAATCTCACGCCGGGCACGGTCTATAACGTGCGCATCCGCGCCATCGGCGGCTCCACGCAATACAGCGAGTGGAGCGCCACGGTCTCGCTGATGGCGACCTGAAACCTTGCGGTCGGCCACCAAGGGCAGGGGCAACGCGCCCATTGACTTTGGTGGCCCGCCTCAACTTGAGGCTTTACGGCTGGCGGATGCCAGTCCGCAACCGGGCAATGGTTTTCTGGTCGGGACACACAATCTATTTGATCCTCGACCAGCCATTGCCCGGGTCAGGTTTTTTCAACTGCAAAAAACGGGCCGGGCAAAAGACGGAAGTGAGTTTCCTTGGGGAGCGCCCGGACCTTCGTTCTCCAAATTTTTGGTGTCCGGCAAACTGCGGTGATTGACCACGACGACGAGGATGGCCAAAACTTCATTTTCCGACAGCCGCTCACGCACCCGGAACATCTGGGCCGCGCCTTCCGCGTTTTGGTTCAATCGCGGCTGCCGCACTCTTTCCAACAGCTTTTTCAGACTGGTTGCGGCTCCGAATTTGGCGAATGACGCCAGTTAAGCAAAAAATGTTAAAGCCATGTCTTTAAAATCGGTTTGCACTGTGAGCGCCGGAGGCGCGCAAGCCAGTAAGCCCACGGTGAAAACGTGGGTTGGCTGCCGTCAAAAATTTTAGCCCCGGATGGGGCGACAGAAAACCGGCGGCAAATTTTTCTTTCTTTCGCCCCGTTCCGGGGCGGCGATGGATTGTGATGACTGCCACGGTTTCACCGTGGGTTACTATCGGCCGCTGCTCCGCAGTTGGGATTCGATTTTGAAAACACGTCCTAGTTGTTATTCAGCCGATAAGGAGCATCCCAGATTATATCCGGCAGCAGGGGTTCGTGTTCGCCACCGCTGGATCCGACGCCGTTATTTTGAATATAGCTGGTTTTGAAATAATTGGCATGGCCGTCAAGAAAGTTGATCATCCCGCCTTTGGCATGACGCGAAGCAAAGCTGTTTTGCCGGGCCGCCGGATTGACCGAGTCATATTGGGGGGCACTATTGACAACTTCGGTGGCCGGATCAAAGACCTGGTCAAACATAAACACCGTGGCGGACGGGTTGTGAAAGGAGGTCAGCCTGGGCATGGCCGGGTAGGTCAGGGCGCTGACGCCATCCCCATCCCGTTTCAAGTCAATGTTCATGGCGTAGCTGAAAAATCCGGTTCCGCCGGGAATCCCGTTGGGTGAGTTGTCGGCAGGTGACAACTTGTTCAAAATGGTGCCCGAAGACATGGTGGCGCTGGGACATTCCCACATCGGCCCCTTGCCGCCGGGAAAGGGCATAAATTGCGCCGCTTTGGCCCCGCTGCTGCCCCGGCCACCAGTCAGGGAGTTGAAATAAGTCGCCAAAGTTTTTTCGGACAATAAGGGCGGCAGAAGATTGAACCAAGCCAACGGATCCTGCGGTGTGCCGGTCGGTTGGCCATTGTAAGTTGCGGTGTCGCACCACGAGGGACCGCCTTGGCCGCCCTTCCCGTAACCATCGCGCGGGAGGCCATCGCCATTGTCCGGGGCATACATTTGGAGGGCCAAACCCCATTGCCGTAGATTGGAAACGCAATTGATCCGCCGCGCCTTCTCCTTGGCCTTGGCCAGCGCCGGCAGCAGCATGGCCGCCAAAATGGCGATGATGGCGATGACCACCAGCAGTTCGATCAGGGTGAAGGCACCCGTCCGAAGACCGGGTGCCTTCACATTGATTTTCTCAATTCGCTCGCTCATGATTATTCCCAAAAAATCAAGGCGTGCTGATCTGGTAGAACTTCGCCGTGGTCTTATTGGTGTCAGTGTATGTGCCGTTGGCGGGATAATATGACAGACCATACGCTGTTTGGAGCCACGGGCCATTCAGATTGGTTGCGCTATAAACACGGTAAGTCGAACCGGGCTGCGCCGGCCAACTGACGGAGGCAACCGCACTGGTCTTGGTCAGGCTGGCCGGGAAAGACGCCGGCGGATTGACGACGTAATCCACCAGCCGGCTCGGCATGATTTCCGGCGACCCGTTGTAGCTAAAATACGCGCCGGTCAACTGATAACAATGCGTTGGAACTGGCTGGCCGCCAATGGAATTGATCGCCGTTCCAAAGGAGTTGTTCGTCGTTCCATAATTATAGGCGAATTGATAGATTTGAATCGTGTTAGTGTTATCGGGAGAATGGTAGGGCGCGCCCACCGTGAAATATAGCCCAGAACTGTAACTGTTGGAGTAAAAGTTACCACCATTGCCAATGGCCGCGCCCGACCGGCTGCCATAGATATAGACGTTGGTGAAGGTGACCAATGAACCGATGACATTGAGAGAGTTGGTGCCCAGACCATTGGTGGCAAAGTCATTGAAATTGGCGTTTTCCAGCGCGGGAGCGAGGGCTACGACCGGGGCGATATTGGTTGTGACCGCAGAGACTGATTTTGGCGTCAGCTCCAATCCAGTATGATACACTTCAAGCGGAGCGCTGACGGTTACATAACTTCCAATCGGCGGTGTATTGGTGTTGCCGGCGGGGCCGCCATATCCCGGGGTTGACGATCCCACATAGACTTCAGTGCCATAACCCGACGCGTCCTGGATGAAGAATTCACTGTAAGTCGAACCAAATCCTCCGTAGGTCGTCACATAACCACTGACCGTAACATTGTTGGTATTGATGTAATAGGTGCCGGTTCTGTTCGCAAAAAGCTGATTCGTGGTGGCAATCAGAAAATTGTGCAATTGCGCCAGTGTGGCAACTACCGGAACGATCTCCGTGAGACTGTTGGTCGGACCGAAGGCGATGCTTCCCCCGGCGATCGCATTGGAGGCGGCAACGTAATATTTTCCCGTAAACGTGTAATCAACCAGGTTCAAGGGCAAGGCCGGGCTGGTCTGCCCCGCCAGTGGCGTGAAGGTGTTCGGGGTGTTGGTCGGTGCAAAATACCATTGATAGAAGAGTGGTCCGGTGCCCTTGGCCACATTGGTAAAACCAGTGGCGGTGAACAAATTATTGGTCAGGTTTAGCGGGGCGTCAGTGAAAAACGGCGCGGTGGGATCGGTGATGACTGTCTCCGAAGCGGTCGAACTCGTGGCCGGATTGCCGTAGGCGTCGGTGACGATCACATAGTAATTGTCCGAAGCCGAAAGGTTGTTCAAAGTCAGGACATTGCTGGTAGAACCGATGAGGTTCACGCCATCATCAACCAGCTTGCCGTAATTGGATGAGAACCATTGATAGGTCAAATCAGCACCCGAAGCCGCAGTGTAAAATGTGGTGCTGTTGCCGGAATAATTTGTTCCGGGTTGCGGCTGGATGCCAATCACGGGCAGGTTGGTGGTGTTGACGTCCAGAAAGGTGGTGCCGGCAATGACGTTGCTGATGCCGGCATAGACATAAGGGCTGAACCCGATTTGCGAAATGACAATATTAAGGCGGGACTGGACCAAGGTGGTGTCGGTCGGGAAAACATAAGACTGGCCGAAATATATGTAATCCATGCTTTCACCGTCTGACAGCGCATTTTGATAATCCTGATAGGAAGGATTAATCATGAGTGTGGCCGCCGCTAGCGGAGAGTTTTGATCCGTGTCATAGATCACCACCACGTTGTAGGTTATGCCCGGAGCCAGATCCATGGGGAAATTGACCGGCGGGGTTAAGGCGGAAAAGGAGGTGGCAAAATTGGCAATGCCCAGCCGGTAGGTGCCAGGCACGACCGTGTCCCTGGTATCAATGAAAATGTGGGCGCAATCATTGGTGTCGTTAACATCCTGGAACTGGCAGAAATAACTGCCGCTGCCCGTTGGCAACTGGCTGACATTGATGGAAAAATTGGCGTAGGTAATTGAGCCGGGGTTTGGGGTGACAAAACCATTGGTGGGTGCCGCAACATTGTCATTGGTCGAATTGTCAGTCAAAAGCAAAACATTATTGGTCACGAAGGCGTTTTGATGGGGCGTTGCTGGATAATAGCAATACCACTGGCCCTGGCCCTCGATGCTTCCATCCGTATAGGGGTAATTTAATGAATCTTGAAAAAGCACTTCTGCTCGCAAGCATAGTGCTGTCAGGACTGAAACTACTAGGAACGCTGATATTTTTTTCATGTTGGTTTGTATTATTGGTTGATGATCGGCACAATTAATGCGAACCAAGTTCACCATGGGGATATTGCATTTGAATGGCCGGGACGTGAATACCAGGTGACGTCTATAGAGTCGAATTGTCACGATAGTGTCTATAAGCAGATCCACTTTACTCGTTTTGTTCGCGTATAAACGGAATGATTCAGGGTTGGCAGTCTGCCAAGTGCAGTTTAGCAGTTGATTATGGTTACGCTTGTCAGACAGGGACGTTACGATCTCAAGCTGTTCCCCGGTTTTTTGTCTTTGACATGCCGTTTAAGAGCCAAACCGCGACTTTTGTAACCGTTATGTAACTTGCCGCGAATTCTGCTTTGCTGTCATGCTCAAGCCATGAAATTTAAGTTGCCCGTCATCGTGGGTGTGTTCAGCGCCGTCATTGCCTCCAGCCTCCAAAATGTCAACGCGTGGGATTATGAAGGTCATCGCGTGATCAACGAGCTGGCGCTTGCGTCTTTGCCGCGGAGTTATGGCAGCTTTGATCTGACCCCGGCGTTGAAGGAACGAATTATTTTTTTGGCGGGCGAACCCGACCGCTGGCGGAACGTAAGCGATTTGCCGCTCAAAAACTTCAACGGACCGGATCATTATATTGACTTGGAGGATTTGCCGTTATACGGACTCACGCCGGAAACGCTGCCCATCATGCGTTATGATTTTATGGCCGACATTGCGCGGGCGCGAGCGGGCCATCCTGAAAAGTTTCCAGCCATCAACCCGGCTAGGGATGCCGATCACACCCGCGAGTTGAACGGGTTTTTGCCGTGGGCGATCACGGAGTATTATGGGAAGCTAAAATCGGATTTCAGCAGCCTCAAGGCGTTTCAAACGCACGGCGGCACGGCGGTGGAAATTGCGAACGCCCAGGTGGACATCATTTATGTCATGGGTGTAATGGGACATTTTGTCGGCGATGGCTCGCAGCCGCTGCACACCACCAAACATTACAACGGCTGGGTCGGCGATAATCCGAAGAGTTACACCACGCAGACGACTTTTCACGCGTGGATTGACGGCGGCTATTTTCGCAAGGTGGGCGGAATCAAGATTCAACCATTGATTGATAAAATCCATCCGGCGGAACGTGTTCCCAACACGGATGAACCCGACGGTTTTTTTCACGACACCATGGCATATCTTCTTGAGCAAAACAAACTGGTCGAACCACTTTATGAAATGGAGAAGAATGGCCAGCTTGCCGGCGAAGGCGAGAAGGGAATGCAAGGTCAGCCGTTTCTGGAAAATCAACTGGTGAAAGCCGGACAAATGCTCGGCAACATTTGGTATACCGCGTGGCTCGATGCGCCGGAAGACACTTATCTCGAAAAACAACTGGACAATCGCAAAACTGATCCTGCGCCTTAACGCTGACGGGGGAGAACCGGCCTTGTGCCGGTTTCGCCGACGGCTTTGCCCATTGATTCCAATGACGTGCGCGGCACAAACCAAGCACGCGAACTTCAGCGCGTCAGACTTTGGCGGAAGCTCGCGCTCAAAAAACCTCTCGCTTTGAAACGGCACCACCGGATGAGTGCATCCACCATCGGTGGCTTATCGGTTCAGTTCGTAGTTCAAAATCGAGAGGCAGTAAACCGCCGCCGTCTCGACGCGCAGCACCAGCCGGCCCAGCGAAATGGGCTGCGCGCCGGAATTTTGAATCGCCTGCAATTCGTCCGGCGTGAAATCGCCTTCCGGCCCGATCCAGACGCCGACGCTTTGCGGCAAACGTCCGTGCTGCGCTTCAAACTCGCGCAACACTTCGCGCGGATGGCGGCGTTCCTTTTGCAGCGAGCCGACGAGCGATAAATCGAATTGCGTAGCGGCTTTCGGCAGAAAGCCGGATGATTGCTGAATAGTGCGGCGCTCTACCGAGACGCCGCTACAACCGTGAAATTGCTCAATCGTCACCGGTGCCTCGACTTTGGGCAGCCACGTTGCGCCGCATTGCTTGATGGCTTCAATCGCCACGGTCTGCCATTTGTCGCGTTTGTTTTCCGCGTCCTCGCCGTCAAGCTGCGTCACCACGCGCTCGGACAAGATCGGCACGATCCGCCGCACACCTAGCTCGACGGCTTTCTGGATGATGCTCTCGATGATTTTTCCCTTGGGCACGCCGACGAGCAGCGTGACGGAGCTGGGCGGGGCGGGAACGAAATTTTTCAGCGACACGGTAAGCGTGACGGCGTTGCGCACGGCATTTTCGACCGTGCCCATGAATTCGTTGCCGATGCCGTCCAGCACGGCGACCAGTTCACCGTGCTTCAGGCGCAGGACGTGCAGCGCGTGGTGCGCCTCGCGCCCGTCGAGCCGAAGCGTGGCCCCGGCGCAGCGTTCCGGTGGTAGATAAAAGCGGTGCATAAAATTTTCGTAGCGGCCGATGAAAATCGGCTCCAACTTTAACTCATGAAAATAGTATGAGCCGACTCACGTCGGTTGCTACAAGGTTTATTTGAAAAATTTCTTCGCCTTGTCAAAAAATCCCTGCGCGAGCGGAGCCTCGTGACCGTCGCACAAGGCGGCGAATTCATTCAGCTTGGCTTTCTGCTCGTGGTTCAGGTGCGTCGGCACTTCCACCTGCACGCGCACATGCAAATCGCCGTGGCCATAGCCCTGCAGATTTTTAACGCCCTTGCCCTTGACGCGGAACACCGCGTTCGGCTGCGTGCCGGCGGGGATTTTCACCGTCGCCTGGCCTTCGAGCGTCGGCACCTCGATCTCCGTGCCGAGCGCGGCCTGCACAAAACTCACCGGCATTTCGCAGATCAAATCGTCGCCGTCGCGTTTGAAAATCTCGTGCTCCTTGACGTGTAGGACGACATAAAGGTCGCCGCCCGGGCCGCCGCGAAAGCCCGCCTCGCCGTTGCCGGACGAACGCAGCCGCGAACCGGCGTCCACGCCCGGCGGAATCCGCAGCTTGATCTTGGAACTGCGCTCGTGCTTGCCGTTGCCATGGCAGGTTTTGCACGGTTTTTCCAAAATGCGCCCCGCGCCTTTGCAGTTCGGACACGTTTGCGCGATGCTGAAAATCCCGCGCGACATCAGCACCTGCCCGCGTCCGCCGCACGTCGCGCACGTCCGAAGTTTTGAACCCGTCTCCGCGCCGGAGCCGTGGCAGGTCTCGCACTGGTCGAGCTTGGTGACGGAAATTTCCTTTTCGCAGCCGAGCGCCGCCTCTTCCAGCGAAATTTCCAGGTCGTAGCGCAGATCGTCACCGCGCTGCGGGCGCGATGGATCCTGCTGTGCGCCGCCAAAAAGATTTTCAAAAATGCTGCCACCCGCCGCGCCGCCGAAGACTTCGCGGAAGATGTCGAACGGATCGTGAAAGCCACCGCTGCTGCGGGCGCGGTGGCGCGGGTCGAACGCCGCGTGGCCGTATTGGTCGTAGGCGGCGCGTTTTTCCGGGTCGCTCAACGCCTCGTAAGCCTCGCCCAGCTCCTTGAATTTTTCCTCCGCCGCGTGGTCGCCCGGATTTTTGTCCGGGTGATATTTCACGGCCAGCTTGCGGTAGGATTTTTTGATCTCCTCGGCGGCGGCTTCCCGGCTGACTTCCAGAACTTCGTAATAATCGCGTTTTGCCATTTCAATCCACTTTCAAAAGTGGGCGCAAAACTTAAGGAATTACCAGCAAATGGCAAGGTTTATTGGATGAAGCTTTGAGGCGATTCCGCCAAACCACTGACCACAGCCCGGTCTTTCCAGGCTGGAAAAAAGTCGCGAATCCGGAAAAAATTCCCGGCCGGGACGACCGAAACTTCGCGGCTGGCGCGCGCCTCAATTTCAAGCATGTTTCCGTAGCAGATATTCCTTGAACTTCGCGTAGTCCGCGCCCATGCGGTCAAAATCTTCCGGCAGTTTCAAAGCCGCCAGCATGTTCTCCGGCACATCGGGCGGCCAGCCGACAACCTTTTCGACTTCTTCAGGAAATTTCGCCGGGTTCGCGGTTTCAATGACGACGGCCGGCGCATCGCCCAGCGGTTTCGTGGCCAGCCAGTCTTGAAATCCCTGCCACGCCACGGCACCGTGCGGTTCAAGCAGCAGTTGAAACCGGTTCCAAAAATCCCGCACCCCGGCGACCGTGCGTTCGTCGCTGATCGAGGTGGAAAACAAATCGCGCCGCATCGCCGCGAGATCCGGCCGCCGGGAAATTTTGCCGGTCTCGTCCATCTGGCCGCCGTAAACCGCCACCAGCCGCGCGAGATTGCTTGGATGGCCCACGTTCATCGCGTTGGACAGCGAATTGCGCGACGGACAAATTTTCTGGTAACCGCCGGTGGCCAGAAATCTCGGAAACGCGTCGTTGTCGTTGACCGAGGCGATGATTTTTCGCACCGGCAAACCCATTTCGCGCGCAACGACGGAGCCCATCATGTCGCCAAAATTGCCGCTGGGAATGGAAAACACCACCGGCTCGTCCGGCTGCGCGACGCGCGACGCGGCGTAAAAATAATAAACACTCTGCGGCAGCAGGCGGCCAATGTTGATCGAATTTGCGGACGACAGCGGAATGTGCGCGAGCGCAGGATCGGCAAAGGCTTGTTTCACCATCGCCTGGCAGTCATCAAACTTGCCGTCAATCGCGATGGTGCGGACGTTGTCCTTCAGCGTGGTCATTAGCTTGCGCTGGCTGACGCTGACTTCGGCGATGGGAAAGAGCACGATGACCTGGACGCCGGGAATGTTGTGGAAGGCGTGCGCCACCGCCGCGCCCGTGTCGCCGCTCGTCGCGGTGAGGATGGTCAATTTTTTGCCTTCTTCGCGGAGAAACCGGCCGAACATCCGCGCCATCATCTGCGCGGCAAAATCCTTGAACGACGCCGTCGGCCCCTGATCCAGCCGCATCAGGAAAACGCGGTCGTAAATTTTTTCCAGCGGGATGGTGAAGTTGTAAGCTTCGCGGCACATCACCGCCAGATCGCCGTCGGGAATGATGCCGTCGGTGAATTTCGCCAGCACGCGAAAGGCGATTTCGTGATACGGCAGTTCTGCGAACGCCGCAATTTCCGCCGGCGTCAGGCGCGGAATTTTTTCCGGGAAATACAAGCCGCGGTCCGGTGCCTGGCCGGCGAGCAGCGCCGCGCGCAAATTGACGGCGGGCGACTGGCGGTTGGTGGAGTGGAATAACAAAGACATAATTAGCCACAGATGAAACACAGATTTGACACAGATAAAAACCAGTCCGCAGATGCCACCGATGTTCGCAGATCGCTGAAAGAAAAATCCGTGCAATCAGCGTAATCTGTGGATAAGAATCTGTGTTTCATTTGTGAAAATCTGTGGCTGATTGGCAAATCTTTGCGCGACAATGCTTTAGTCAAAATTTTCCACCCGGAACATGACCGGCTTGCCTTTTACGGCGGGCAGCTTGGAAATTTTTTCCAGCGCCCGGCGCATGGCCGCATTCGGCGCGTCGTGAATCATGAAAATCAGCGGCACGCTCTCGCCCTCGTGGCCTTCCGGCTGGATGACGGAGGAGATGCCGATTTTTGCGGCGGCAAAAATGGCGGCGATTTTCGCCAGCACGCCCGGCTGGTCCACCACGCTGAACCGGACGTAATAGCGCGAAACGATTTCGTCCATCGGCATGACACGACCTTTTTTCTCACAGGCGACAAATGGTTGAACGCGGACTTTCGTTCCGTTCTTCAAATCCAGCGCGGCATCGGCGACGTCGCTCAACACGGCGCTGGCGGTCGCATCCTTGCCCGCACCACGACCATAGAATAGCGTGTCGCCCACGATGTCGCCGCGCACGAAACAGGCGTTGAAAACGCCGTTGACGCTGGCGAGCACATGAGAATTGGGAATGAGTGTCGGATAAACGGAAACCTGCACGCCGGGTTTTTTGCCGGAAATTTGCTTGGCGATACCGAGCAGCTTGATCGTGTAGCCGAGCTTCTCGGCGAACTGCATGTCAATTTTCGACACGTCGCGGATGCCTTCGGTGTGAATCTGGTGGTGATCCGCCCAGAAACCGTGTGCGAGCGAGGCGAGAATGCCGATCTTGTGCTGCGCGTCGTGGCCGTCAATGTCCAAGTCCGGCGGCGTCTCGGCGTAACCGTGCTTCTGCGCGTCGGCGAGCACGGCGGTGAAATCCGCGCCTTCGGCTTTCATGCGCGACAAAATGTAATTGCAGGTGCCGTTGACGATGCCGTAGATGGCGGGAAATTGATTCGCGACAAAACCTTCGCGCAGCGACTTGATGATGGGAATGCCGCCGCAGACGCTGGCTTCAAAATAAAGATTCGCGCCGGACTTGGCCGCCGCCGCGAAGAGTTCCGGGCCATGCGCGGAAATCAAGGCCTTGTTCGCCGTGACGACCGTTTTGCCCTGCGCCAGCGCGGCCAGCACCATGGTTTTGGCGATGCCGCAGCCGCCGACGAGTTCGATGACGACGTGGATTTCCGGATCGTTGACGACTTCCTGCCAGTCGGTGGTCATCAGGTTGCGGGCAATGGGATAGGGGCGCGGTTCGTCGAACGCCTTGACTGCGATCTTGCGAAAATTGATTTTGACGCCGAGGCGCGCGGCCATGAGGCCGCCGTTTTTCTGCCACGCGTGGAAGACGCCGCTGCCGACGGTTCCGCCGCCAATCATGCCGAGATTCACTTGCTGCATAGAGCGCACAGCTTGCCGCGAAACGGGGCAGGGGACAATTCAATTTTGACGGCGGCGACGCACGCGGGAGCAATTTGCCACCGCCGCCAGATGGAAAAGAAAGGCTTAACTTGCTGAAAAATAATTATACCAAATGAATATTTATACCGTATGATGAGCTCGCCCCTTTGAATTGGAAGAATCGGCTTGGATCATGTCCGCAAGAAAAAACAAAGCACTGGGCGCAATGTTTATTCCAGTCCTCACGGCTGGAATTTTCACCGAAGAAGTGTTGCCATCGCTGGGGATGATTACCCGCTGGGGCTGGCCGGTCAGCCGGTTTCACCTGCTGCATGTCGTCACGGAATTTCCCGGCACGCGCATCGGCTTGGCCACCGTCCGGCGCATCATCCACCGGCACCACGGTCGCGTGTGGGCCGGAGGCAAACCCAACCACGGGGCGACGTTTTATTTCACGCTGCCCCAAACCCCCGCAACACCATGAACACAAGTATCCTCATGGCCAAAGAAAATCCGGAAAATAGGCGGCTCGCCAAACCCCCGCACGCGAAAAACAACATCCTAATCCCCATATTGATTGGTCTGGCCGGGGTGGCCTTGCTGGCCTTGTCGGCCTGCCAGCCGGAAACGGTGCTACCGATGCGCATTGGCACGGATGTGTGGCCGGGCTATGAGCCGCTTTTCTTTGCGCAACATACCGGGGGTTTGAACAAAAAAGATTTTCGCTTGGTGGAGTTTTCCGACTCTTCGGAAGTCGGACGGGCTTTCCGCAACGGCAATCTGGAGGCTGCCTGCCTCACGCTGGACGAGGTTTTCTACACCGTGCAGGACGACATGAATCCGGTCATCCTGCTCGTGCTGGATGAATCGCAGGGAGCGGATGTGCTGCTGGCCCGTCCGGGAATCAAAAGCCTGGCGGAGCTGAAGGGCAAACGCATTGCTGTGGAAGTCAGCGCGGTCGAGACCTACACGCTGACCCGCGCCTTGCAGCACGCCGGCCTCACGGTGAAAGATGTCACGCCGGTCTATTTGCCCATCGAGCAGCATGTGGCGGCATTTCAGGCAGGATCGGTGGACGCGGTGGTGACGTTTGAACCGGTTCGCACCAAGCTGCTGGCGCTGGGCGCGGTGGATTTGTTCAACAGCTCGATGATTCCGGGCGAAATTGTGGACGTGCTGGTGATCCACCGTGATTACCTGGAAAAACATCCCGAGCGGGGCGTCGCGCTGCGGCAGGCTTGGTTCGCGGCATTGGAGCAGATACGCCGGTCGCCCCACGATTCCGCCAAACTCATGGCGGTTCGCGAACAGGTGACGGCCGAGGAATTTGAGGCTTCCTTGCAGGGAATTCATTTGCCGGACGAGGCGGAAAGCCGCGCCTTGCTCGGCGGAAACGAGCCGAAATTACTGGCGTCCGCGGAACGGTTGAAAACCGTCATGCGGGAGGCCGGCCTGCTCCAGCGAGACATCCCGCTCAAACCGCTGTTCACCCTGCCCGACACCGTGAAACCGACGCCTTAAAAATATGGCCGAAACGCAAAACAGCAAATGGCGCTCGCTGCGGTTTTGGCTGCCGGCGTTTCTGGCGCTGCTCGCCATCGGCAGCGGGCTGGCGCTGTATGTTTATGAGGTGCAGCTTCACAAGACCGAGTTTGAAGCGCAGTTCAGCCGGAATCAAACGCTGCTGACCACCCGGATTCAGGCCGATGTCGAACGCTGGGTGCAGCGCAACGACCTGGACATGGTGCAATCCATCTTTGCCGAACTGGGCGTGATCCCGGAGTTGAAGACGGCGGTGTTTCTGGACGCGACGAACACCGTGCTGGCTGCCACGCGCCGCGAAGACCTCGGCCGGCCGCTCGACATCGGGCAGCTCGGCGTGGACCAGCTCGATCCAAGCCAGTTGCTCGCGGCCATGCAAAAGGCGCGGCAAACCATGCAGGGCATTTCCTTGTTTGCCAGCGATCGCAACAGCGTGTTCGCCTGTTTTCCAACCTCGCTGCCGCTGCGGCCAGGCGAACTGGAGGTGCGGCGCGGCGGCCTGGTTCTGATGAGTTTCGACCTACGGCTGGAAAAAGCCGCCAGCCTGCGCCATCTCCAGACGGAGTTTCTCATCTACTTTGCCGACATCCTGATCATCGCCCTGGTGCTGGGTGTCAGCCTGCATTTTCTGATCACCCGCCGGCTGGAACGGTTGAAATCCGCCATGACGGATTTCGCCGCTGGAAAAACCGTCGGCGCGGCGCAATCAGGAGCTGGCGATGAGATTTCCCATCTGGTCACGCAATTTAATGCGATGGCCACCACCATCTACAGAACGATGGCAGAAATCCAGGACCTCTACGACCATGCGCCCTGCGGCTACCATTCGCTAGATGCGTCCGGCACGTTCGTGCGGATCAACGACACGGAATTGTCCTGGCTCGGTTATGCGCGGGAGGAGATTGTGGGTAAGGTGAAGTTCATGGAGCTGGCGACTCCGCAAAGTCGCGAGGTGTTCCTCCGCGAATTCCCCGGATTCAAGGAACGCGGCTTTGTCAATGATCTCGATTTTGAGCTGGTGCGCAAAGACGGCTCGGTTTTTCCGGTGGTGCTGAACGCCACCGTCATCAAGGACGCGCAAGGAAATTTTTTGATGAGCCGTTCCGTGATGCACGATGTCACCGAACGCAAGCGGGCGGAGAATGTGCAACGCCGTTTGAACCGCGAACTGCGCGCCATCAGCAACTGCAACCAGGTTTTGATGCGGGCCGTGGACGAGCAATCGCTCCTCAACGACGTCTGCCGCATCGTCTGCGACGAAGCCGGCTACCGCATGGCCTGGGTGGGCTATGCCGAAAATGATGAAGCCAAAACTGTGCGTCCGGTCGCTTGGGCTGGGGTCGAGGATGGCTATCTCATCAAGGCCGACATCACCTGGGCCGACACGGAACATGGACACGGCCCCACCGGCACCGCCATCCGGAGCGAAGCCAGCGCCTGCATCCAGGATTTCACGGCCGATCTCAAAGCGGTTCCCTGGCGTGAGAAGGCCTTGCAGCGCGGCTATCGCTCCAGTATCGCCCTGCCGCTCAAGGACGAAAACGCCAATACATTCGGGGCTTTCACAATCTATTCCACGGAACCCAACGCCTTCTCGCCGGACGAAATCCGGCTCCTGGAAGAGCTGGCCGGCGACCTGGCGTTTGGCATTGTCACGCTCCGCACGCGGGCGGAACGCAAACGCGCGGAGCAGCACCTCGCGCTCATGAGTGTCGCGCTGAACAACGTGCGCGAAGCGGCCTTTTTGATCGGTCCCGATTCGCGCTTTCAATACATCAACGACGAGGCGTGCCGCAGCTTGGGGTATGCGCGCGCGGAACTGCTGGGCATGGGCGTCCCGGAAATTGATCCCGATTTCCCTATTGAACGGTGGTCGGAAATTTGGAACGCGCTCAAGACGCAGCGCTCTTTAACCTTTGAAACGCGTCATCGCACCAAGGACGGGCGGATCATTCCGGTTGAGATCGTCGCCATCCACTTCGAATACGATGGGCGGGAATACAACATGGCCATGGCGCGCGACATCACCGAGCGCAGGCTGGCTGAAGAAAAGCTCAACCATCTCGCGTCCATCGTGGAGTCCTCGGACGACGCGATCATCGGCAAGGCGCTTGATGAAACGGTTGTCAGTTGGAACCGGGGTGCCGAGCGGATCTATGGTTACACGGCCGGGGAAATTGTGGGACGCTCCATTTCCATGCTTGTTCCACCCGGTTTGAAGGATGAACTGGCCGGCATCATGGAGGGCTTAAAACGCGGCGAAAGAATTGAACATCTCGAAACGACCCGCGTGCATAAGGACGGGCGGATTATTCATGTCGCCCTGACGATTTCTCCCATCAAGGATGCGCACGGGCAAATCGTCGGTGCCTCCACCATTGCCCGCGACATCACCAAGCGCAAGCAGACTGAACACCAACTGACTCTGGTCAACTTCGCCCTGAACCATATCTCCGAGGCAGCCTATTTGATTGATGAACACGGCCGCTTCGCTTACCTGAATGATGAAGCTGGCCGCATGTTGGGCTACCGCCCCGAGGAATTGCGGGAATTGAACATATTTGCCTTGGATCCGGATTTTCCCAAGGAACGCTGGCCGGCGCACTGGCAGGAACTCAAGGCCCGCAACTTCCTCGTCTTCGAAAGTCACCACCGGGCCAAAGATGGCCGCCTCATCCCGGTCGAGATCAATGCCAACTATTTTGAATACGCCGGGCAGGCTTACAATCTGGGGTTGGCGCGCGACATCACCGAACGCAAGCGCATGGAAGATGCCTTGGTATTCGTCGCCCAACGCGGCTGGCAGACGGGCGCGGAAAACTTTTTCGATGCGCTGGCGCAGTTTCTCGGCGAGAAACTCGATATGGATTACGTCCTCATTGACCGGATTGATAAGGATCCGGGCATGGCCGAGACGGTGGCGTTGTATGCCAAAGGCGCGATGGCACCGAACCTGCGCTACGCCCTCAAGGGCACGCCTTGCGAAAATGTCATGGGGAAGCGACTCTGCGTTTATCGGCAGGGCATCCAGCAACTGTTTCCCGAAGACACCCTGTTGCCCGGAATGGGTGCCGAAAGTTATATCGGCATTCCGCTGTGGGATTCAACCGGCCAGCCGATCGGCCTGATCGCCGTCATGGGCACCAAGCCGCTGCCTGACGACGCGCCGGTCACCCAATTGCTGCAACTGGTGGCGACCCGTGCCGCCGCCGAACTGGAGCGCAAGCACGCGGAAGAAGAAATTCGCAAGCTTAACCAGGAACTCGAACAGCGCGTCGAGCAGCGAACCGCGCAACTTGAAGCGGCGAACAAGGAGCTGGAATCCTTCAGCTATTCCGTCTCGCACGATTTGCGCGCGCCGCTCCGCGCCATTGACGGTTTCAGCCGGATTGTGCTGGAGGATTACCGCCCCAAGCTGGACGATGCGGGCAAGGACAGCCTCATGCGCATCCGCGCCGCCACCCAGCGCATGGGCCATTTGATTGATGATATGTTGCAATTGTCCCGGCTCACCCGCACCGAAATGCGCCGCGCGCCGGCGGACTTGAGCGCGCTGGCCCGCGCCGTGGTGGACGAACTGCAAAAGACGGAGCCGAAACGGCGCGTGGAATTTGTGATCGAGCCAAACCTGACCGTCCGGGCCGACGCCAATCTGATCCGGGTCGCCCTGGAAAACCTGCTGGGCAATGCCTGGAAATTCACCGGCCAACAGGCCGCCGCCAAAATCGAATTCGGCCGGACGACGCGCGACGGTTCTCCCACTTTTTATGTGCGCGACAACGGAGTTGGGTTTAATATGACTTATGCCGACAAACTGTTTGGCGCGTTCCAGCGGCTGCACACCACCGCCGAGTTTCCCGGCACGGGCATTGGGCTGGCTACGGTTCAGCGCGTCATCCACCGCCACGGCGGCCGCGTGTGGGCCGAAAGCAAACCAAACCAAGGGGCGACATTTTATTTCACGCTGCCCGAACTTTCCAAGGAACTGCCATGAAAAATAAAACCATCCTGCTGGTCGAAGACAACCCGGACGACGTGAAGCTGACGCTCCGGGCACTCAAAAAAAATAACATCGCCAACGAGGTGGCTATCGCCCACGACGGCGTGGAGGCCTTGGAAATGCTGGCCGGATTGAATCCGTTGCCCACTATCATCCTGCTGGATCTGAAGCTGCCCCGGCTGAACGGTCTGGAAGTGCTGAAACAAATCCGGACCGACGCGCGCCTGAAGCGGCTGCCCGTCATCATCCTCACCTCCTCGAAGGAAGACCAGGACATCCTGACCAGCTACGACTTGGGTGCCAACAGCTACATCCGCAAGCCGGTGGAATTCGAGCATTTCACCGAAGCCGTCCGGCATCTTGGTTTGTATTGGCTGCTGCTCAACGAACCGCCGCCGCTGCCGGAAACGGGCACTGTATTATGAAAACCAAGCTGCGCCTCCTGCTCGTCGAAGATTCCCCGGAAGACGCCGCGCTGATGCGGCACGAACTGGAGCGGGCCGGCTACGACGTCGCCAGCGAACGCATTGAAACCGAAAGCGCGTTCCGGCAGGCCCTGACCCAGGCAACTTGGGACGCCGTCTTGTGCGATTACACTTTGCCGCAGTTCAGCGGTGCCAACGCCCTGCGCATCGTGCGGGAAAGCGACGCCGACCTGCCGTTCATCTATGTGTCCGGGACGATGGGCGAGGACGTGGCGGTCGAGGCGATGAAATCCGGCGCGCAGGATTACGTCATGAAAAACAACCTGAAGCGGCTGGCCCCGGCGGTCGAACGTGAATTGCGCGAGGCCAAGGTGCGGCGCGAAAAAAGAATCCTGGAGGCCGACCGCGAGCGGCTGATCACGGAATTGCGCACGGCGCTGATGGACGTGAAACGCCTGAGCGGTTTGCTGCCGATCTGCGCCAGTTGCAAAAAAATCCGCAACAACCGCAATGAATGGCAGCGGCTCGAAATCTTCATCCGCGAAAACTCGGAAGCGCAGTTCACCCACAGCCTGTGTCCGGACTGCGTGAAACGCCTGTATGAATTTCCGGGCGACGAAGGCAAATAAAGGGATTGATCATGAACAAGCCGGTCCGTGCGTTGATCGTTGAAGACGTCGAGGACGACGCGCTGCTGCTGGTGGCGGAATTGCAGCGCGGCGGCTACGCGGTGGCGTTCGAGCGGGTGGAAACCGCCGCCGCCATGCGCAGCGCGCTGCAACAAAAAACCTGGGACATCATCCTGTGCGATTTCACGATGCCCTACTTCAACGGGGCGGCGGCGCTGCAACTGGCCAAGGAATCCGGCACCGACGTGCCCTTCATCTTTGTTTCCGGCACTATTGGCGAAGATGTGGCCATCGAAGCCATGAAATCCGGCGCGCAGGATTACATCATGAAGACCAACCTCGCGCGGCTGGCCCCGGCGGTCGAGCGCGAGCTGCACGAGGCCCGGGTGCGGCGCGAAAGCCGGCAGGCCGAAACCGCCATGCGCGAGTCGGAACACAAATACCGGCACCTGTTTGAAGCATTGAGCGACGCGGTGTTCGTGATTGTTGAGGAGTCCGGCCGGATCATAGACACGAACGTGCGTGCGGAAATCCTATTGGGCCGGACCCGCGCGGAAATTCTCGGCTCGCACCAGTCCCAGCTTTTCGTGCCGCAAGACCAACCGTCGGGATTTGACGCCCTGCGCGCCGCCGCGAACGGCAAACATCCGGGCGGCTGTGAACTGGCTGTGCTCCGTCACGACGGCCGCGTCGTGCCGGTACTCGCCTCGGCTTCGCGGATCGAACTGTATGACCGCCCGCTGTTGTTGACGGTGTTGCGGGATGTCTCCGAACGCAACCGGATGGATGAACAATTGCGCCAGTTGTCGCGGGCCGTCGAACAAAGTCCGGCTTCCATCATCATCACCGACCCGTGCGGAAACATCACCTATGTCAACGCCCGGTTCACGGCGCTGACCGGCTACACCTTCGCGGAAGCCGTTGGCAAAAAGACCGACCTCTTGAAGTCCGGGGATATGCCGGCCGAGATTTACGAACAACTGTGGCGAACCATCAAGGCCGGCCAGGAATGGCGCGGGGAATTTCACAACCGGAAAAAGAACGGTGAACTTTACTGGGAATCGGCCTCGATTTCCCCCATCCTCAACGACTCCGGCAAAATCACCCACTTTCTGGCGATTACAGAGGACATCACCGAGCGCAAGCGGGTCGAGGAACAACTGCGGAAATTGTCGCACGCGGTCGAGCAAAGCCCCTCGGCCATCATCATCACCGACCCGGCCGGAAAAATTGAGTATGTGAACCCGAAATTTACGGAGGTGACCGGTTATTCATCGGCCGAAGCGGTCGGGAACACCCCGCGGCTTTTGAAATCGGGCGAAACGCCCGCGGAAACCTACCACCAACTTTGGGGCGCGATCACCGCCGGCAACGAGTGGCGGGGAGAATTTCACAACAAAAAAAAGAACGGCCAGTTGTATTGGGTGTCGGCGGCCATTTCCCCGATCATGGATGAGCGCGGAAACATCACCCACTTTCTGGCCGAGAATGAAGACGTCACCGCGAAGAAACAACTGGAGGCGCAGTTTCTGCGCGCCCAACGGCTGGAGAGCATCGGGCATCTGGCCGGCGGCATCGCCCACGACTTGAACAACATTCTCGCGCCGGTTTTGCTGTCGGTCGAGTTTCTGCGCGACGAAGTCAAAAGCGAGGAAGGACTTTCCATGCTTGAAACCTTGGAAACCAGCGCCCGTCGCGGCGCCGACATCGTCAAGCAGGTGCTGACCTTCGCGCGTGGGGTAGAAGGCCGGCATGTGCTCCTGCAGCCCGGCTATCTGGTC
>Ga0182030_10008256_pt1 | contig 21605 bp, 18 predicted proteins | sample 812S3MmetaG_FD_121299 | JGI IMG/M metagenome (GOLD analysis project Ga0182030, IMG submission 121299) | Permafrost microbial communities from Stordalen Mire, Sweden - 812S3M metaG (Illumina Assembly) | ecosystem: Environmental > Terrestrial > Soil > Wetlands > Permafrost | place: Sweden...
AAGACGAGGCCGCCGCGGAGATGGGCGTCTTGCACCTGATCGCCATGGGAGCGCGGCGCATCGCCATCGCCACCGGCGCCATCGCGCTCAAGAACGAGCGCCGGCGCTTGCAGGGATACAAGCAGGCGCTAGCGGGCGCCGGCATCGCGGTGGACGAAGATTTGATCTGGCGCGGCAATTTCCGTCCGGAAGACGTGACCACCATCTGCCGCGAGCGGCTCTCCAACCCCGCCACCCGCCCCGATGCCGTCTTCTGCACCAACGGCCCCACCGCCCTCGGGGTTCTGCGCGCCTTTCGCGATTGCGGCCTCCACACCCCGCGCGATATCGCCTTCGCCACCTTCGACGAACTCACGGTGGAGGACCTGTTCACGCCTTCGATCACCACGGTGGTGCAACCCGCCTACGATATCGGCTTCCGCGCCGCGCAGATTCTGTTGGACCGCATCGAAGGCGTGGCCACGCAGACGGAATCCATCACCGTCCGCCTCCCCGCCACCCTGAAGATCCGCGACTCCTCGCGGCGCGGAGGGTAGGGCGCGATGCCTGGTTACTGCTTAGGCTCGCTCTGCGGCACCATGCTCCCGCGCGAAGCGCAGTCTGTATCCATCCCACCGAAAGTCGTCCCGCAGCACCGTCACCACTTCATCCAGAATTGCATCGGACACATCGATGCGGAACGCCCCGGCGCGGGCCATGCCGAGAAGACGCGCACCGACGCCGCCGAATTCCAGGGCCGACACGTAGATGTTTGTATCCAGGGTGGCGCTGCGCACTCAGCGCCTTTCGGATGCGATGATTTTGCGCCGCGCCCTGACGATATCGGGCACATCGGCCAAACGGAAGCGATCTGGCGCGATCTTTCTGGTCTCATCTTGCCTTGAGGCCCGCCAATTGGTCCATACTGGAAGCGTAGGCCAAACACCCTCCAAAGCGCTTTGTCGGGTGGTATTTACCTTCAGGAGAATCTCGCAATGGAGCTAGTGGCATTTATCCGGGCAAATGAGGACGTCATCGTCGCGGAATGGGCAGCATTCGCACACACATATTTGCCCTCCGCCGCGCACATGGACCGGTCCTCGCTGCGCGATCACATTGTAGGCCTGCTTCGGTTCATTGCCGATGATCTTGAGACCTCCGAAACCGAACGGGCGCGGAGCGAGAAAGCCAAGGGACAGGGCCCGAAAGAGGGAGGATCGCATGACAGCGCTGCCGAGACCCATGCCACCCTTCGGTTTACGGGAGGCTTTGATACGATCGAGATGATCGCCGAATTTCGCGCCCTGCGTGCAAGTGTGATCAAGCTGTGGAGAGCTGAGTGGGCTGAATCCGACGCCGCCGACATTCTTCCGGACCTGCTGAGGTTTAACGAAGCCATCGATCAAGTCATGACTGAATCCCTTGGCCGTTTCACCCAAAAATTCATTCAGTCCGGAAGCCTGTTCGTCGAGACTCTTGTTCACGAATTCCGCGGTCCACTCACAGCAGTACAAAACTCTGCCCAGGCGTTGTTAAGGAGACGCAAGCTTGACGACGAGCAGGTCACCCTGGTGTCCCAGATCGAAGCCAGCACCTCCCTCATCAACCGGCTGGTTTCCGATATGATCGATGCCGTCCGCATCCGTCTTTACGAGGACATGCCGATTTCGCCCGCTCAGATGGACATAGGAACCGCTGTCCAGGAGGCCGCAAAGCAAGTTCACGCAGCCCACCCCGACCGGAGAATTTTGATCGAAACGTCCGGCAACCTTGAAGGGGAATGGGACCGCGCCCGCGTCGCACAGGTTCTGTCGAACCTGATCGGCAACGCGGTCCTGCGCGGATTGAAGACCTCTGCCATCGACGTCGCGGCGAAAGGGGCGGGTCAGGAAGTAATCCTGTCCGTTCATAATGAAGGCGCCATTCCCCCCGATGCTCTCGCCACCGTTTTTGACCCGCTGCCACGCGGGGAGGATGAGAATCGGATCCAAAGCGAGAAGGCCAGGCTCGACCTCGGGCTTTTCATTACCAAAGGAATCGTGACCGCCCACGGCGGCAAGATCACGGTGACATCGAGTGAAGAGGGAGGAACCACCTTTGAAGCGCATCTCCCCCGCAAGAACAGTAAATGATAAAGGTCGGAGCCGGTCCTCCTTTCAGGTGCTCTGTGTACGTTGAACTTGTGAATCGGAAAGGGACGCGAGCCAGCAGATGAATTCTTTCGCAAAAGACTTTCCTATCGTCTGTGTAGGTGGCTCGGCCGGTAGCGCCTCCGCCTATGTCGAGTTACTGAAACATCTGCCGCCCGAGACGTGTGTTGCCATCGTCATCGTTAATCACATAAAAACAACGCCCGCCTCGCTCCACAAGATTCTTCCCCGCTCCACAAAAATGCCGGTCGAGCTGATTGTGGAAGGCCTACGCATTCAGCCCAATCATGTCTTCATCATCCCGACAAATTGCGACTTACACGTTCTTGATGGAACGTTCCGTCTAAGCCCGATATCGAAACCCAAGGGATGGCCCGACGTGATCACAGTTTTTCTGCGTTCTCTGGCGCAGAACTGGGATGGAAAACTAGTCGTTGTCATCGTCTCCGGCCTGGATGCGGATGGGGCAGAAGCACTGAGAGAAATCAAGGAAGCCGGCGGCATTACTATCGCACAGTCACCCGACTCAGCCGAGTGGTCGGATATGCCTGCGAACGCAATAAAAACCGGGCGTATAGATTTCATTCTTTCAGTTGAGGATATCGCTCAGAAGATTGTGCAGATTGCGAACGCGTTCCCGAAGGCAATATGAGCGTTCGTTTCGGACTGTAGCGACGGAACAACTCATCAGCGGTTTGCTCTGCTCCTGCAGAACGCGAGCTCTATTTTCGCATCTCGGAAGGTACCTCGATTCGGGCACCGCTGTCCGGTAGTCCCGAAATGGGAGGTGGAACGGTCCACCAGCTCTCAACTTAACCCCAATGCCGGGTCCGCGTGCCCCACCTCAGAAATCGTACTGATCGATATTCGCCTTATTAAAGATGAAGGGCTTGCCCAGAATTACCTGCGTTCCGCGCACTTCCACCGTTCCCAGGCGTCCCGCTTGCAGCGAATCTTTTCCCGTGCGGCCTTCCACCAACAGCGCCGCCGCGGTGACCGTGAGGTAGCCCAGATCCCTCGTATTCCACAGCACCACCGCCTGCACCACGCCCTCGTGGACGTAGCGCTTGCAGAGATTCGGCAGCGAGAGCCCGATCACGAAAACATCCTTGCGCCCCGACTGCCGCACCGCCTCCGCCGATCCCGGCACCGCCGGCGCCGAAATCGCGACAATCAATCTCACCTTCGGATAGACCTTGAGAATTGTCTGTGTCTCCACGAACGCCTTGTCGCGATCGTCGTCGCTCGGCCGCATGGCCGCCACCTTCATCTCCGGGTACTTTTCCGCCACCCGCCTGCGCATGAAATCCATCCACGCGTTCTGGTTGGCCGCGGATAGCGGGCCTGTAATAATCGCCAACTCACCCTTGCCGCCCAGTAACCGCGCGCCTTCATCGACCAGGGTGTAGCCGATTCCCTCCGGCGTCGCCTGGTTGATGAAGTAATCGCGCGCGTCCTCCGCCGCATCGGCATCGTACGTCACCACCTTGATGCCGCGGGCGCGCGCCTTGCGCAGCACGGTCGAAATCCCCGGGGAGTTCGCTACGGCGACCGCGATGGCATCCACCCCGCGCGTGATCCAGCCTTCCACCACTTCGTTCTGCTTGGCCGCGTCGAGCCCCGTGGGTCCGTCCCAAATCAGGTCCACGCCCAATTCCTTGGCGGCTTCTTCCGCGCCCGGACGGCAACTCATAAAGTATGGGTCGCCCTTGGCTTTCGGCATCATGGCGATCACCGGCCGCTTGCCGGGTCTGGCCGCGCCCCGAGCCGCGGGCGTCGCCGGCACGCCATCCGCCGGCCGCAAGCTGCGCACCAGCCAGATGTTCGTGCCGGCCACGATCAGCGATCCGCCGACCACCGCGCAGCACAGGATCGCAAGTTGGGAATTTTTCATTGCATCAGCCTCGTCAATCGTCGCTTCCTTACGCTGCTGGCGCCGCAGGCGCCCCAGCCCGATCGTCAACAACAGAACCACACCCGTCAGTACGCCCGTCAACTCGGAGGGCAGCGCCGCCAGCCGCAATCCGTCCTGCAACACGGAAATCGCGAACAGGCCCAGCACCGTGCCCCATATGGTGCCGCGCCCGCCGAACACGCTCGTTCCGCCCAACACCACCGCCGTAATCGCCGCGAGTTCGTAGCCCGTGCCCGCATCCGATTTCGCCTGTCCCAGGTGCGCTACATAAATGATGGCGGCCACGCTCGCCACTACGCCGGATAGAAAGTACAATAGCGCCACCCGCCGCCGCACGGGAATGCCCGCGTAGCGCGCGCCGCCGGGACTGAAACCGACCGCGTACAGGGTGCGCCCGATGGCGGAACGATGCAGCAGCACCCAGTAGGCCGCGATGGCCGCCAGCAGAATCGGAAACTGCACCGGCACCACGCCGCCCAGGTAGCCCTGCCCCAGCCGCAGAAACCCCGCCGGAAAGCCGGAATAATTCTCCGCGCCCCGGGTGATCCCTTCGGCAATGCCGCGGAATAGCGACATCGAGCCCAGGGTGACAATCAGCGGCGGCAGGTTCAGCCTGGTGATCAGCGCCGCGTTCAGCGCTCCCGCCAGGCACCCCAACACGAGCGCCGCGCCCGCCGCCGCCGCAATCGGCCAGCCGCCATCGCGCCACAGGGCGCCGAACACCACCGCCGAAAGGCCCATGATGGAGCCCACCGATAGATCGATTCCCCCGGTGATCATGATGGGCGTCATGGCCAGGGCCAATAGACCCAATTCCACGCTCAAGCGCACCACTTCGAAGAAATTGGCCCAGGTGAAAAAGTTCTCGCCGATGGCGGCAAAGACGGCGAGTTCCAGCGCCAGCGCGAGCGCCAGCACCCACTCCCCGTTGGGGAAGCAAACCTCGCGCCAGGGCCTACGCTCGCCGATCATGTTTCCCCGTGCGGACGCGCACCGCGTCCATCGAAACCGCCGCCAGAATAATCCCGCCCTCGATGGCCCGCTCCCAATACGCGCTGAACCCAAGGAACGTCAGCGCGGGGCCGATGACGCCCAGCAGCAACAGCCCCAACAGCATTCCGGCAATCGTGCCGCGCCCGCCCGCAATCGCCACGCCGCCGACCACCGCCGCGGCGATCACCTTCAGTTCCAGGCCGATCCCGGCGTTGCTCGGAATCTGCGGGAAGCGCACCGCGTTGAACACGGCGGCGAACCCGGTGAGCGCACCCGTGAGCACGAACACCGCGAACACCACCAGGCGCGGATTGATCCCCGCCAACCGCGCCGCATCGGGGCTCGATCCGGTGGCGTACACCACGCGTCCCGCCGCCAGATTGCGCAATCCCCAATTCATGCCCACCGCCAGCATCGCCGCACACGCGGCGGTAATCAGTTCGCTCGCAGCCTGCGATTGTCCGAACCACTGGAACCCGGGCGGCAGATTCTGCACCCAGGCGCCCTGCGTGACCCAGCGCAACCCGTCGCGCAGCGCCACCATGGTGGCCAGCGTCACCACAATCGAAGGAATCCGCACCCACGCCACCAGGGCGCCATTGATCCCGCCCATCAGCGCGCCCACCAGGCAAGCCACCGCGCCCGCCAGCGGCGTGGGCAACCCCAGGCGCGCGAACACTCCTGTGGCCACGCTACAGATGGCGAACTGCGCGCCCACCGAGATATCGATCTGCCCCGTGAGAAGCACCAGCACCATGCCCAGCGCCACAATCAGCACCGGCATGTTGGCCAGCATCAGATCGCGCTGGTTGGCGAAGGTGAAAAACCCCGGCGCCGCTACCGCGAGCACCACACCGATCCCGAGAATCGCCAGGATCAGCGAAACTTCCCGCCGGTGGCGATGCAACATTACTCTTGCCCCAAAGTGGACTCGTGTCCCAGCGCCAGGGCGAGAATCCTCTCCTGCGTGGCTTCCGCGCGCGACAGAATGCCCGCGATCGTCCCCCCGTGCATGACCGCGATCCGGTCGCTCATCCCCAGTATTTCCGGCAGCTCCGAAGATATCATGACAATCGCCATTCCCTGCTCCGCCAGATCCACCATGATCTGGTGGACCTCCGATTTCGACCCGATGTCCACGCCCTGCGTCGGCTCGTCCAGTATCAGCACCTCGGGGTCGATGGCCAGCCAGCGCGCCACCGCGACTTTTTGCTGATTGCCGCCGGAAAGCGACCCCGTCTCCGTGTAGAGGGAGGGCGTCTTGATGCGCAGGCGCTCGACATAACTCCGCGCCAGGCTGCGTTCCAAGGCGGCGTCGATCAGCCCGTGCGGCGCGACCGCGTCCAGGTTGGCGAGGCTGATATTGGCGGCCACCGGCATCTCCAGCACCACGCCGTGCTGCCGCCGGTCCTCCGGCAGATAACCGATCTTCCTGCGGATCGCCTCCATCGGCGAGTCGATCCGCGCCTCGCAACCTCGCAACAGAATGGCGCCCTCATCGCAGGGCGTCAGGCCAAACAGCGTCTCCGCCAACTCGGTCCGGCCCGACCCCACCAATCCCGCGATGCCCAGGATCTCGCCGCGCCGCACGGCGAACGCAACATCGTGAATTCCCGCCGCGCGGCAGGCCAGATTCACCACCTCCAGCGCGATCCCGCCAATCGGCACGTCGCGCTTGGGAAAAATGGCATGAATGTCGCGCCCCACCATGAGCCGCACCAGTTCGGCGCGGTCCACGTCGCACAGGTCGCGTGTGGCGACGGTCTGCCCGTCGCGCAACACCGTGACGCGGTCGGCGATCGCGGCCACCTCGTCCAGCCGGTGCGAGATATAGACGATGCCGGCGCCCTCGCCGCGCAACGTCCCGATCACGCGGAAGAGGCGCTCCACTTCGCGATCCGTGAGCGACGCCGTCGGCTCGTCCAGAATGAGGATCCTGGCCCGCGCGCCCATCGCCTTGGCGATCTCGACGAGCTGCTGCTCGGGCATGCTGAGCGTGCCCACCGTCCGTTGCGGCGCGATGTCCGCTCCCGAGCGCTCCAGCAGCTCGCGCGCCTGCCGCCGGCGCGCCCGCCAGTCGATGCGGCGCCACACCGAGGCGCCCTCCAGCGCCAGGGCGATATTCTCCTCCACCGTCAGGTCCGGGAACAGGGCGGGTTGCTGATACACCGCCGCGATCCCGAGCGCGCGCGCGGCCGCGGGGCTATGGTGCGGAACCGGGTGGCCATCCACCGCGAGCGTTCCGGAATCGGGCTTCTCCGCGCCGGTGATCACCTTGATCAGCGTGGATTTCCCCGCCCCGTTCTCTCCCAGCAGCGCATGCACTTCGCCGGAACGCAATTCAAACGAAACCCCGCGCAGCGCCTGCACGCCGGCGAAGGTCTTGGTAATTGCGGTGGCCTCGAGCAGTGCCATTCAAACCAGTATTGCGAGCCGGCCCGTCACTCCGCAAGGTTTCGCGGCGGTGTCTTTTTCTTGGCGAGCTTGGCGGCTTGGCGAGAAACCTGGCGCTATTCCCCCATCTCCAGCACTTCCGGAATCGCCTCGGCCCGTGCCGTCACCACGCCGTACTCCACATCCAGGCGAGCCTTGGCAGGCAGCCAGCGATACGCCGGAACGCCGAACAGTTGGCCGCGATCCACCATCTGCCGCCGCGATTCCGGTATCGGCGACACGCCGAATTCCATGGCGCGCGTCAGCGTCTTGCCGTTCCACGGCGCGTGCGCGCGGCTGTAGTTCTCTTCCCAGATCCCCAGCCACGGAAAATCGGCCTGTTTCCACACGTAGCCGAACACCAGACGCGCCGCCGGAGCGAAGGCCGCGAAGAAGGCGTGCTCGCGCGTGGGGTCCATCAGATGCGTGGTGAAGGCACTCGAAGACGCGGCGCCGGTGAGCACCCGCAAATCCTCGCTACCCCCGTCGCGGCGCGGCGCCTCGGGCCAATCGAACTCCGCCGCCACGCGTAGCGTATCGTGCGCGCCGAAATCGCTCTCCGACACCTTCGACCGGGTCGCCGACGCGCGGAATTGCGTCACGCCTTTCTCCAGAAAGGGCGGCCCCAGCGTGACGTGCTGCGTCCACGCGATCGGGCGGTCGCACGCCGTCAGATTCTCCACGCTCTCGCCAATCCGCACCGTGCGCCCGCGCAATGCGATGCGCCGCTCGAACGCCATCTGCGCCAGCGGAAAGCGCGCCCGCAACGTCAGCCCGCCGCCCGATTCGTCCATCTCATAGGACGCCACCGAGCTTTCGCCGTGCACCCCGATGCCCGCGGCGAACTCCTCCTCGGAGGGTCCGCCGAATATATCCAGGCACAGGTTATGTCCCATGATGCCGGCGAGCAGTTTGCTCTCCACGCCATCGCCGTATTCGGCGTACGCGGCGGGGCCGAATGCCGAGGGCTCGATGCTACGCCAGGGTGGCGTCCACAAGGGATTGATGCCGGTCTCCTTGTCCAGGATCTCGGCGATGTGCCCGCCTTCCTGCAGCACGGTCACATGTAAGTATTGGTTTTCGATTGCCGCCGCGCGGCGGCCGCGATAGATGGTCACAGACTCATCTTAGAACCAATCGATCAGTTCTGGATGGCGATGACCAGGTTCTGCGGGCCGGCGGTCCCGGCGAGCGAAAACGTCAGCGGAACGGTATCGCTGGCGGCGACGGTGGGCACCAGCACGTTGAACTGATAGAGACCCACGTAGCCCGGCGCAAATCCCGCGTAGGACACAGTGGCGGGAATTCCCGCGAAGGAGACCTGCAGCGCCGACTGCAGCGCGTTGGTCTGCTGCACAATCTGACCCGCCGGGGTGTCCGGCGTCACCGTGCCAAAGCCGATGCCGTATAACGTGATGGTGTCGCCGGCCCTGGCCCGCGAGGTGACCACGCCGGCGAGGTTAACGGGAAGCACGTAGGTGAGCGTATTGGCGAATAGCGCCACCACATACTGCGACCCTTTGAGAATGAACGCCGGCGGCGCCAGCAAACCCGGCTCCGTTGTCTTCACGGTGACGGTATAGGCGAGACTGGTTCCGCCCGCCGTCGTGACCACCAGTGGCTGCGGCCCGGCGGCAACGCCGGAGGGCACCTGCACATTAACTTGTCCGGGGCTGATGAAGTCGACAAACGCGGGCTTTCCCGCCACCGTGACCGAAGTCCCCACGAAGGCCGAGGTCGCCCCCAGAGCGGTCGGCGCGAGGTTGCCGTTGAAATCCGAGCCCGCCCAGGTCTGGGAGAGCGTGTTGGCGAGGTTATAACCGTAGATCTCGATCCAGGTGGCGGGCGCGATAGTGGGGAATGCCCCATAGTTACCGGCGGTGATCACCCCGGATGGCAAGATGGTGGGAGTGGGGTCGAAGGTGCCGATGATCGGTCCGGTAATGGTGGCGTTAGCCGCCTGCCCTACCGGTGCGGCATCGCAAGTGGCAACTCCAGTGCATGTGGGAGCGGAGTACTGGAAGTTGAAGTTCGCAAAACTGTAAAACGGAATCTTGGTTCCGTTGTTTTCCGTCAGGGTAACCACAAAAGAGTAGTTGGTCAACGCCTGCGCGAAAAACTGGTCGCTGCCTATGGGGAAAACCGCGATCAACGGGAAGGCGCCATTGCCCGCGTAACTGACCACAAAATTGTAGGTTCCTCCTCCACCGAAGCCGGTGAATGGTCCCGACAGGCTGCAAGTGGTCGTGGTCCCGTCATACGTGCAAGAACCCCACGTCATTTTGGCCTGGCCCTGGCCGGCGGCGTTCGGACCAATGCCGGTCAAAGTGAAGGGCTGCTGGCTTGGGCCCATGGTGGCCACGGTGGCCGATGCTGGTGGCGCTAGAATCGCCAGATAGGCGAGAAATGCCGGGACGGCGTATACCCTCATTCAGTTCGAATCCTCCGAGTCGGTCAACTGTTTGTGTTCGATGCGCGGTTGCGCGGTTGGTTTCAGAATTTACAAGAATAAATTCTGGCGGCGCGGCCCCTTAAAACAACAACCGGTCCTTCTTGGCTTCGATCTTCGCCACATCCACGCCCGGAACCTTCTTCAGATCTTCCAGCGATTTGAAATCGCCATGCTGCGTCCGGTACTGCACGATCGCCGCCGCTTGCGATCGCGCGAGCGACAGGCCGCTTTCCAGTTCAATGGCCCTCGCTTCGTTGACTTTGATCTTGGGAACTTCCTCGCCGGGGTAGGTCGTGGCCAGATAGTCCAGAATGGCGTCGAGTTCCTTGGGCGTGCCTTTCGCGCCCAGCGCCACCATCTTGTCTAACGTGGACTGCCACGCGGCGCGATTCTGCCGCGGCGCGATGGACCGCTCATATTCATGACACTGTATGCAGATGCGCGCGGCCTCGGCCTTTCCCGGAACTTCCGCGCTTTGCGCCCGGGCGCCACCGGCGAAAAGCAGCAGCGCCAAGAGAATCCTCGAACCAGTCCCAATGAGTGAGTGCACAGACCTCAGTTTAGTACGAGCAACCTAGCGGGGCAGCCTGGCAGGCTACCGGGGTGCGCCGGACCTACTGGCGGTCCATGCGCGGCCCCGGCTTCCCGCTGGTGGATTGGCGCACCGTGACCGGGTCGAAGATCCGCTGATCCACCGGCAGCACTTTGTAGACCGCCGGATTGGGTGTCATGCTGAACAGGTCGCTCAGGCCGGTAGCCGTGGCATCGTAGAGATTCAGCGGCGGGATCCCCAGCAGCCGGAAGATCGTTTTCAACAGGCCGGGGAAGCTGGTATTGGCGTGCGAGACGTAGTGCGGCTTGATCCACGGCCCGATCGCCAGCAGCACGGTGCGGTGCGCGTCGATGTGGTCCACCCCGCTCTGCGCATCGTCTTCCGTTACCAGAATCGCCGTCTCGCTCCATTCCGGGCGGCCGGAAAGATACTCCACGATGCGCCCCAGCGCGTAGTCGTTATCGGCGACGAAGCTTTCGCTGTACGGATAGCCGTCGGCGGCCCGGGCTTCGGCCGTATGGTCGTTGGGCAGGTGGATGAAGACGAACCGCGGCAGCGCCATGCCTTCCAACTCCCGGATCAACTGAGTGGCGCGAAACTGGTCGGGGATATTCATGTTGAACCCGGGGTACAGGCGCGAAGTATTGCGGTAGAGCGGGTCGGGCATGGGGATATTGGTGAGGAAGCGCGCGCCGGTGGGCTCCAGGTCCTTGCTTTCATCCACGCCGGCCAGTTCGAAGCCCTCGCCGAAATTGCGGAAGGCGATGTGGTGGCGATCCAGGTGGTGCCAGATGGTGCCGTTCTCCAATTGCTCTTCGGGGTGCACGGAGGAATCGCTGCCCGCAAAGAGCAGGCGCCCGGGCGCGGCCGTCAAACGGAAATCCTTTTTCTGATCGCTGTAGGCGGCCATCAGCGAGCTTTCCGTCCAGGCGTTGGGATAAGACCCCACCAGCCAGTGATGGCCGTCCACGCTGACATCGCTATCGGTATAAAAGTTGTCGCTGATGGCCCACTGTTTGGCCAGGGCGTGGTGGTTCGGGGTGACGTCGATATCGCGTATGCTGAGGCGCCCCTGCTTGCCGTCCACGTAGCCGCGCGAGCCGAAGCGGGCGATTTCGGGCATCCCCATGGCGCCCCCAATATCGCCGAAAACCTCGTCGTAGGTGCGATTTTCCTTGACGATCAGCACCACATGCTTGATGCCCGCGGGCAGGGGGCGCTCGGCTTCGGGACGCGGGCGGAAACCGTTGGCATCCATCACGAAGGCGGTCTTGGCCGCCAGGTCGCCGGCCGCGGGCAACGGGAATTTGGAGACGGAGCCATGCCGCCCCGGCCCGCGCGGGAAATTCGGTCCCTGTCCGAACCCGCGGCCGTTGGCCACGAACACGGTATCGCGGTCCAGCGCCACCCGCGTGGGAAACCAGGCGGCCGGAATGTGTCCCAACACGCGCCGCTCGTTGACGTCGATCACCCCCACGGCATTGATCCCCGCCTCCGCCACCAGCAGCCATCCCGATTTCTCGTGATAGGCGAGGCCGATGGGCAGCACGCCGCGATACCGCTCCAGGCCAGGGATGCGGATGGCGATCTCGGCTTCCACCGCCGCCGTTTTTGCGTCGATCACGGTGATGGTGTCGTCGTTGGCGTTGGAAACGAACACGCGCCCCGCCGCCGCCAGGATGCCCGAGGGGCTGCTGCCCCCTTCCACATCCGGCCCAAATGGCAGTCCCGTACGGATGAAGGCTTCCAATTTCGGGGCGGCGGGGTTGGAGACATCGACCACGCTGACGGAATTGGATTCCCTCACGTTGGGGTCGCCCAACCCCGGCACTTTGACCGGTCCCCGAACGGTGGCGCGCTCGGCGCCCGCGATGGCTTCGGCGCTGGGGAATCCAAAAGCCGGAAAGGCCAGCCCCGTCACGTCGGCCTGCTTCATATCGGCGCCCGGTACGGCCTGGTACTCGAACATGCCCAGGTTGGTGACGTAAAGTTTGCGGCGGTCGGCGGAAAGCGCCAGGGCGAAGGGCAGACGCCCGACCTTGACCGAAGCCACCACCAGCCGCGAGCGCGTGTCGATGGTGGCGATCCGGAAGTTGGCCTGATCCACCACGTAGAGCATGCCGCGTTCGCCGTCCAGGGCCAGGTCGCCGGTGTAGCTGTCGTCGTAGCCCTTCTGGTTGAGGTCGATGGCGCGCCGCCGCCCGGTGGGCGCCGCGCCGTTCCAATCGAACAGGGCGACCTTCCCGGAATTGCCTTCCGACACCCAGGCGGAATGCTCGTTGACGAAGGCTATGCCCATGAAAACGCTGCGCCAGTCGGCATCTTCGCTGCCGGTATCGTTCTTCGTGCGCGCCAGCAGATGCCGCACCTCCCAGTGCTCGTCCTTGTCGCGCTCCAGAATGCTCAGCGAGTTACGGCCGGGTCCGCCATTTGCCGTGAGCACGGATTTCCCTTCCGCACTGACGGCTAGCCCAAAAGGACCACTCCCGGTAATAAATTGCGCCCCTTCGGGCTGGATGATGCGCCCGCCGGGAAGAATAGCCCCGGCCGGACGACGCTGGGCAGGGCGTATTCCGGCGGGAGCGCTGTACGACTGCGCGGCCAATGGACCGGCGCACGCCAGCACGAGGAGGCAATTCCGCAGGGGGGACAACACCTCTCCATGATATCGCCCATGATCGATGCCAGCAGGATGGTGAAGTACGTGGTCTACAATGCCCTCCGGGTGTGCAGAATTTTACAACTGGGCGTGCAACTTTTGCTGGTCCTGCATGGTCGTTAGTGATAATCTTTACAGTTGAAACGATCTATTTCAAAATCGGGTTGGTATAACCCTATATTTTAGTGCGGAAAAGTACAAAACAAGCAGTTGTAGCGGCTGACCGCGAATACGTGTCGTTTGGCACGCAAACTGCAATAAGGGCTGGTCATGGTAGCTCAATGAAACTTCGGCCAGCTTTGCTCCTCATATGCTTGACGGTGTTCGGCGTTCTGGTGTTATCGGCAAGCCTTTTTGCCACCCAGGCGCCCGCCGGCCAGAAGAAGCAACAGACCAGTAAGGAAAAAGCGGCGCCGGGCTCGTCGCTTTCCGGCTGCGTCGATCAACAGGACGGTCACTACGTTCTCGTCGACGACCGGAACTTAAGCCCCGTGGCAGACCTGGAGGCCGACGGCTTTCCAACGGAAGGTCTCGCCAAGCACATGGGCCATAAGGTGACAGTCCGAGGGACTACCAATTCGGGAAGCACCCGCCCGGTTTTCAAGGTTCGCAGCGTCGAGACAATCAGCGAAACCTGCGCTCCAACACCGCAATCGGACAAGAAACAGAACTGAGATGGAGGAAAGAAATGGCAACCAGCCCCACCGTATTTGCACCTCAAAAGGCACTCGAAGATCCCCTGGCGCATCTGCCCTGCTCCAGCATCGTAGAGTACAAGAAAGGCCAGATCATCTACAATCAGGATCAACCTTCCACCAACATCTACCTCATTATCGCCGGTAAGATCAAAGTCACCCGTCTGGCCGACGACGGCCACCAGGTGGTGATCGACATCTACCAGCCCGACGAGTTTTTCGGCGAGTCCGCGTTCCTCAATCTGACCCATCGCTGCGAACAGGCCGCGGCTTTGGAAAACACCAAAGTGATGGCCTGGACCACCGCCGAGATCGAGGACCTTATCCTGAAGCGCCCGCGGCTGTCCGTGGCGTTGCTCCAGATTCTCGTGCAGCGCACCATCGAGTTCACCCACCGCATCGAAAGTTTCAGCGTGGATAACATCGCGCGCCGCCTGGCCCGCTCGCTCATCCGTTTCTCCGAACGCCTGGGCACGGCGCAGGACGATGGCTCGGTGCGGATGGCGCCCTTCACGCACGAATTACTCTCCCAGTACGTGGGCACCTCGCGCGAGATCGTCACCCACTACATGAATCAGTTCCGGCGCCAGGGATACCTGAAGTACTCCCGCAAGGAAGTTGTCCTTTACCGCGAAGCCTTCCGCGAGTGGCTGCGCCAGAACGCATAGATGTGTGGGGCTCTGTCGTTCTTGCCGAAGAACGGCAGAGTCCTACCGTAACGCGGCGAAATCGCGCGCGTCCCGGGACCATTCCCCGGCCGACCGCAACGTCTCCATCACGCTCTCGGGATCGCGCGCCACGCTCCACATGGCGCGGTGCTTCTCGTCCATGAAGCGCTCGTCCACGCAGCGATTCAGCAGCTCGATGCACGGGTCGAAGAAGCCGTTGACGTTCACCAGCACCACGGGACCGAAGTAGAGCCCGAGCCGCTTCCAGGTGATGGCTTCAAAAAGCTCCTCCAGCGTGCCGCACCCGCCGGGAAGCGCGATGGCCGCGCCGGAAAGCTCCAGCATGACGCGCTTCCGCTGGTGCATGTCGTCCACGATGCGCAGTTCGCTCAGGGAGCGGTGTCCCCACTCCAGGTCGTCCATGAAGCGCGGCAACACGCCGATCACCTTGCCGCCGGCTTCCATCGCCGCCGCGGCCAGGCGGCCCATCGACCCCAGCGAACTGCCTCCATAGACAATGGTAATGCTATTCTCCGCCAGAATCCGTCCCAGACGCGCGGCGGCATCCAGATAGACCGGGGACGAACGGTTGCTCGAAGCGCAGTAGACGCAGACGCTCTCCACCATGAGTTTTCAGGATACCTGAGAGCGCCAGGCATTTCACGCGAGCCAAACGATGCGCGACATACCGGTCCTATTATAGAAGCATGCACATTCTCATCGTTCATGCGCGCGTCAAAACGGAGTTCATCGACGCCTTCAAGCAAGCCACGGTCATCAACGCCGAAAACAGCGCCAAAGAACCCGGCGTGGCGCGCTTCGATTTCCTGCAGCAGCAGGACGACGCCTCGAAATTCGTCCTCTACGAGGTCTATCGCGACCCTTCCGCCCCCGCCAAACATAAGGAGACGGCGCACTATAAGGCCTGGGCTGAGACGGTGGGCCCCCTGTTCGAGGAACCGCGCACGCGCGCCTTCTACACCAATGTGTTCCCTACTGACGAGGCCTGGTAGGCGTTACTCTAAGTCGAGACACCGTCATGACTGCCCGACCATTCATCCTTCTTCTCGCCGCTCCTCTGTTCGCCCAGGACGCCGCGATGGCCCCCGCCCTGCTACCCGGCAAAGGGCTCGCGCAGCACGATTTCTTCTATGCCGGCGAACAAAAACAGCAGCAGATGTTCATCGTCAGGAAAGGAAAAGTCGCCTGGAGCTACATCGTCGCCGATAGCAAAGGCGAGATCAGCGACGCCGTCCGGCTCTCCAACGGCAACATCCTCTTCGCCCACCAGTACGGCGTCACCCTCATCACCCCGGAGAAGAAGGTCCTCTGGAACTACGACGCCCCGGCCGGCACCGAAACGCACACCGCCCAACCCATCGGCACGAAGCACGTGGTCTTCATTCAGAACGGCGACCCCGCCATTCTGCGCGTGGTCGACATCGCCACCAACCGGACGGTGCGCGAGTTCCCGCTGCCCACCGGCAATCCCAAGAGCGTGCACGGCCACTTCCGGCACGCCCGCCTCACCCCCGCCGGCACCATCCTGGTGGCCCACATGGATAACAAGAAGGTGGCCGAGTACGATTCCAAGGGGAAGGAAGTCTGGTCGTACGCCATCGAGAGCCCGTGGTCGGCCAGCCGCCTGCCCAACGGCAATACGCTCATCACCACCAACAAGAAGCTGGTTATCGAAGTGGACCCCAAAGGCCAGACGGTCTGGGAACTCAAGGAAGGCGATATCCCCGGCTATAAGATCGCTGGTTTCCAGATCGCCACCCGCCTGCCCAACGGCAACACCCTGGTCAACAACTGGGTCAACCAGTGGAGCACCTCCGTCGACCCCGCCAACACGCCGGTGCAGGCGCTGGAATTCACGCCGGGGAAAAAGCTGGTCTGGGCCCTGCGCTCCTGGACCGACCCCGCCAACCTCGGCCCGGCCACCACGCTGCAACTGCTCGACACGAAGAGCGTTCCGGAAAACGTCCACTTCGGCGATATCAAGTAGGGTGGGGCAGGCGCTTCCGCCTGCCAACCGGCTTCTTCGGCACAATACTGTAGACATCCTTGCGGTAGAGCGGAGCCTTCCCGGTTTTCAGGTGCATAACAGGGCGTATCGGCCCATCTTAAAGAGGAGCGCGCGGACGTTCCGGACATGGGGCATTGTATCCTGTGAACGAGCGCTCCGGCGCCACACCTCATGCCAACATTTGAATTCGCCACCGCCCACCGCATCGTCTTCGGCGAAGGAGCGCTGCGCCAGGTCCCCGCCGCCGCCGCGTCCATGGGCCGCCGCGCCCTGCTCGTCACCGGAGCCTCGCCCCATCGCGCTGCCCCGCTCCGCACGGCCCTCGAAGCCGCCCACGTATCGGCGGTCCCCTTCAGTGTCCCCGGCGAGCCTACGCTCGACCTCATCCGCTCCGCCCCGCGCGATTGCGATCTGGTCATCGCCTTCGGCGGCGGCAGCGCGCTCGACGCCGGCAAAGCCATCGCCGCCCTCCTCACCAACCCCGGCGACCCGTTGGACTATCTCGAAGTCATCGGCCTCGGCCGCCCCCTCGCCAACCCCGCCGCCCCCTGCATCGCCATCCCCACCACTGCGGGCACGGGCAGCGAAGTCACGCGCAACGCCGTGCTCGCTAGCGTCGAGCGTCGCGTGAAAGCCAGCCTGCGCAGCCCGTCGATGCTGCCGCGCCTCGCCGTGGTCGATCCCGAACTCACCTACGAACTCCCGCGCGCCATCACCGCCTCTACCGGACTCGACGCCCTCACCCAGTTGATCGAGCCCTACGTCTCCCAACGCGCTAACCCCATGACCGACCAGTTCTGCGTCGAAGGCATGCGGCGCGCCGCCGCCGCGCTGCCGCGCGTTTGGGAGAACGGCGGCGACCGCGAAGCGCGCGGCGGCATGGCCTGGGCCAGCCTGCTGGGCGGCATGGCCCTCGCCAACGCCGCGCTCGGCGCGGTACACGGCTTCGCCGCCCCCATCGGCGGCATGTGGACCGCTCCCCACGGCGCGGTCTGCGCCGCTCTGCTGCCCTACGTCATGGAGGTCAACATCCGCGCCCTCCGTGCCCGGTCGCCGGAAAGCGCCCGAACGCCGGAAAACGCCCGACCCCCGGAAAAATTGACACGCTACGACGAAGTGGCGCGTCTCCTGACGGGAAGACCCCACGCCACCGCCGACGATGGTGTAGCCTGGATCGCCGCCCTGTGCCGCAAACTCGAGATTCCGCCGCTGCGCACCTACGGCGTGGCACCGAGCGATCTCGCCATCCTGGTGGAAAAGGCGGCGCAGGCCAGCAGCATGAAAGGCAACCCGATCGTGCTCACCGAAGAGGAACTACGCGAAATCGTCTCTCGCGCGTACTGAATATCGCCGCAACAGCGGCCCACGACGGAGGGAGATGCCCGGAAGCCTCGCCCCTCCCGGTCCTGGATGGCTCCAGTACCACCCCCAGTACTAAATCGCAAACGTAAGTTACGCAGACGCAAATTGACTTGCGCGCGGGCACCGGAACATTTTAAGATAACGGAGTAACTCACTCCGAATTGTACGGGGGACTTCAATGATTTATTCTCGTTCGGCCGAGTACGCAATTCGCGCCTTTGTTCACCTGGCGCAGGTGCAAGAAGGCAAGTATGCCATGGTGAAGAACATCGCGGAGCAGGAGGAAATCCCGGCTCACTTCCTGGCCAAGATCCTCCAACAGCTCGCCCGCAAGGGCCTGCTGCGCTCCAGCAAGGGCCCGACGGGCGGCTTCGCTCTGCGGGTGGACCCCAGCGAGATCCGCCTGTTGGACATCGTCGAAGCCCTTGACGGGCTGGCGCCCTACCAGCAGTGCGCCAGCGGTCTGAGCGAGTGCTCCGACGACATGCCGTGCTCCATGCACGATAGCTGGATTGCCCTCCGTTCGCGTATCATGGATTATCTAGGGAAAAATACGATCGCCGACCTGGCCAAGGCGCTGGAGCAGAAAAAGAAGTCTCTGGCGTTGACGAAGAAGACCAAGGCCCGGAAAGCGGTCGCCAAGCGGGCTTGACAATCTGGGCCGGGCTAACCCGGTTCCTATATAATCCGGAGGCAAAATGGGACACTCCGTCCTTGTCCCCATGGTGGTCGAACAGACCTCCCGTGGGGAACGCGCGTACGACATCTATTCCCGGCTGTTGAAAGAGAATATCATTTTTCTTGGGACCCCGATTGACGACCAGGTCGCCAATCTGATCATCGCCCAGTTGCTGTTCCTGGAAGCGGAAGATCCGGAAAAGGATATTTCCATCTACATCAACTCGCCCGGCGGCTCTATCACCGCCGGTCTGGCGATTCTCGATACCATGGCTTTCATCCGGCCCGATATCGTCACCATCTGCGTCGGTCAGGCGGCTTCCATGGCGGCCGTGCTGCTCGCCAAGGGCGCCAAAGGCAAGCGGTTCAGCCTGCCCAACTCGCGCATCATGATCCACCAGCCCTCCATGCAGGGCCTGGCCGGGCAGGCGGCCGATATCGATATCTACGCCCGCGAAATCCTGCGCATGCGCGAAATCCTCAATTCCATGCTGGCCAGCGCCACCGGCCAACCGGTGGAGCGCGTCGCCAAGGATGTGGACCGCGATTACATCATGGAGCCCGATCAGGCGGTCGCCTACGGCATGATCGATCGCGTCATCAGCAGCCGCGATCTGTCTCCCGTCCCCATAAAGGGATAGCTGTTTTGGTGGGGCAGGCGCTTTCGCCTGCCAACCGTTTTTTCCCACTTTCTGAGGGAGCGACTTTGTAACTCACTGCTTCTATGAAAAGACTGACTGTAGTGGCGCTCGCCATGCTCGCCGCGGGGGCTGCCGCGGTCGCCCAGCAATCATCCCTCACGCTCTGGTATAACCAGCCCGCCGTTCTATGGACCGACGCCCTGCCCGTGGGCAATGGACACATGGGCGCCATGATCTTCGGCGGCGCTGCCCACGAGCGCATCCAGTTCAACGAGCACACCGTCTGGACCGGCGAACCGCACGACTACGCCCACAAGGGCGCTTCCCAATCGCTGGCTAAAATCCGCGAGCTGCTCTGGGCCGGCAAGCAGAAGGATGCCGAAGACCTCGCCATGAAGGAATTCATGAGCGAACCGCTGCACCAGAAGGCCTACCAGGCGTTTGGCGACCTGCTGATCGAGATGCCCGAGGGCGAAATCTCCGGCTACCGCCGCTCGCTCGACCTGGATACCGGCGTGGCCTCGGTGGAGTTCACCCAAAACGGTACCACGTTCCGCCGCGACGTCTTCGCCAGCTATCCGGCCAACGCCATCGTCGTCCGGATCTCCTCCAGCAGGCCCGGCGGGCTCTCCTTCCGGGCCGCCCTGAAGAGCGCGCATGCCACGTCGCAGGTGGCGGGACTGCCTTCCGGCGAGCTGTCCATGACGGGGCAGCCCGCCGATTCGGCCATCCGCTTCGAAGCCCGCCTTTCGGCCACCCTCCGGGACGGGAGGCAGGAAGTGCGCGACGCCGGAATCTCCATAACCGGGGCCACCTCGGCCACCCTCATCCTCGCGGGCGCCACCAACTTCAAGAACTATCGCGACGTGTCGGCGGATCCCATCGCGCGCAACACAGCCACCCTCGCCGGGCTCCGCAACAAGTCTTACGAAACCCTGCGCACGGAACACATCGCCGATCACCAGTCGCTCTTCCGCCGCGTGTCGCTAGACCTTGGTGCGACCCCCGCCGCCAAGCTGCCCACCGACGAACGCATCGCCGCCTTTGCCAAAGGCGACGATCCCGCCCTGGTCGCGCTCCTGTTCCAATACGGACGCTACCTCATGATCGGCTCCAGCCGCCCCGGCGGCCAGCCCGCCAACCTGCAGGGCGTCTGGAACGATTCCAATAATCCCGCCTGGGACAGCAAGTACACCGACAATATCAACACCGAGATGAATTACTGGCCGGTGGAAGAGACCAACCTCTCCGAATGCCACCTGCCGCTGTTCGACGCGCTCAAAGATCTGGCCCAATCCGGCGCCATCACCGCCCGGGAGCACTACCACGCCGGCGGCTGGGTGTTGCATCACAATTTCGACCTGTGGCGCGGCACCGCGCCCATCAACGCCAGCAATCACGGCATCTGGCAGACCGGCGGCGCGTGGCTCTCCACCCACCTCTGGGAGCACTACCTGTTCACCGGCGATAAGGAATTCCTGCGCACCACCGCCTACCCGCTAATGAAATCCGCCGCGCTCTTCTTCGTCGACGCCCTGGTGAAAGATCCCAAAACCGGCTTCCTCTACACCGGCCCCAGCAATTCTCCCGAGCAGGGCGGTCTGGTGATGGGCCCTACCATGGATCGCGAGATCGTGCGCACCCTCTTCGGCGAAACCATCGCCGCCGCCCAAGCGCTGCACCTGGACGCCGATCTGCGCGACCGCCTGGCCGCGATGCGTAAGCAAATTGCGCCGCTCCAAATTGGCAAGTACGGCCAGTTGCAGGAGTGGATGGAAGACACCGACGACCCCAAGAACGAGCATCGCCATGTCTCCCACCTGTGGGCCGTCTACCCGGGCAGCGAGATCACGCCCTACGGCACCCCGGACCTCTTCAAAGCCGCGCAACAATCGCTGATTTTCCGCGGCGACGCCGCCACCGGCTGGTCCATGGGCTGGAAGCTCAACCTGTGGGCGCGCTTCCTCGATGGCGACCACGCCTACAAGATCATGCGGAATCTGCTCTCGCCCGCGGCCGATGGCAATCGGGCGGCCGGCATCGCCGCCCGCGCCGGCGTGTTCAAGAATCTCTTCGACGCCCATCCGCCGTTCCAGATCGACGGCAACTTCGGCGCCACCGCCGGCATCGCCGAGATGCTGCTGCAAAGCGACGACCCCTACGGCACGCCCACCAGCCTGACCGCGGTCGAGAGCGGCGAGGCAGCCTTTCTCCACCTCCTCCCGGCCCTCCCCGCGGCGCTGGCCAACGGCAAAGTCGCCGGCCTCGTGGCGCGCGGCGGTTTCCAGGTGGCCCTCGATTGGCAGGGCGGGAAACTGCGTAAGGCCACCATCGCGGCGCGCCAGTCCAAACCCCTCAAAGTGCGCTACCGAGGCAAGGAAATCGTCATCCAGGCCAA
>Ga0182030_10008257_pt1 | contig 21604 bp, 16 predicted proteins | sample 812S3MmetaG_FD_121299 | JGI IMG/M metagenome (GOLD analysis project Ga0182030, IMG submission 121299) | Permafrost microbial communities from Stordalen Mire, Sweden - 812S3M metaG (Illumina Assembly) | ecosystem: Environmental > Terrestrial > Soil > Wetlands > Permafrost | place: Sweden...
AGCGGGGTTTTTTTTGCCCACCAGGTGGTGCCACGCACCCAACCCAGAGACCCCGCTGCAACTGGTTTTAAGGCACTGCGGAGCAGCACACCGCCTGAAACACAGATAAATGCGCGAAGGCGGGCCGCGTCCCGACTAGGCCTCTGGCGTGGCGGCTCGCAGCGCCGGGCAGGATGTCGGCAGTTCTATCGAAAAGACAGTTCCTCCCTCCCGTGCCGATACGACACTGATGCTGCCGCCATGCCAAGGCGCGATTTGAATCGCGATAAAAAGTCCCAATCCAAGGCCGGAGGATTCGGCGGTACCCGCTTGACCCTCGGTGCTCGCTCGCCGAAACAGCGGGTCAAAAAGAGTACCCAGAGCACTCGGATTGATAGGCTCACCCTCGTTGTGAACCTCGATCAAGACGGACTTGCCCCGAGCCGAGACCGTGACGCTGACGACACCAGCAGGGTCTCCGTGCTGGAGCGCATTGACTAGTGAACGCCGGCCAGATGGGCCAGCAGCGTGAGGCTTCAGCGACCTCGCAGCCGTTGCAGCCAACTCGGCGATGACTCGTGCGAAGGGGCACCACAGCCAAGTCGCGAGTGGCGTGCGATGCTGCGCGCGAGGGATGCAAGCCGCAGATCCTCGACCGTGCCGCGGCGCACATGCTGCTGCGCTGTGAGCTGCCATAGCCGCAGGTCCAGGCGCGTACGTGCATCGAGCAGGGCCATCGTGCGATCGCTCAGCTCCTCATGCAGCGACACGGTCCGATCGGGGGGCAGATAGGTGGTCACGTTCTTTTCCGCGTAGCACAGCGGATGTCCGAGCCAGCGGCTGAAATCGTCCAGAAAATCTGGGTTCTCGATTACACCGGCATAGGCCAGCTGCGAGAGCCGATCACGCGCCGCCAGCGTCAGAACCGCATCGTGCGCCGGGGCGATGAAGCCATCATCCGGGATCAGCGGGTGTGGCCATAGCAACATGCGCAACAGGATGTTGTCAGTGACGCAGGCAACTTCCGGGGTTTCCAGAAAGGCGGCGAGCGTGCCGTGGCTAAAGCGGACGCGATCGGCCCAGCCGCCCCAGTGGCGAAGCTTCCGACTTGCAATTGATCGCCAGTACATCCAGTGCGAGAGCGTGCGGCTTAAGGGTTCACGCAGGAAGGTAATGATCTGCGCCTCGGGGTACGCCGCCTGGAGCGTCGAGAGCGCAAAGTGGCCGGCCATGAAATCCTGATCGCGGGGCAGGTCTTGCGGGCTGGCGTAAACCCGTTCACCGATGCTGCGACTCATGGAGTCAAAGCCGTTGTAGGTGCCAAATGAAGAACGATCAAGGCCGTAGAAGGTACGCTCCGCGCCAATCGCGGTGGCGATGCCGTGGCGCATCGCCGTCCCGGAAGTCTTCGGCACATGCATATAGGCGAGCGTGAAACGCCGGTCGTAGGCGTCTGCAGGTCCGTAGTCACTCAGTACTGCGCTCACGGCACCCCGCCCCGCGCAGGCCGCTGGCAATCATTGGCACCGGCCACCACAGCCTCGGGCCGCGAGGGACGGAGAACTGCAATCCGCAGGCTTATTGCGCTCATTGTGATGTGCCTTCGTCGGTTACTTCAGGGCCGTCACAAAATCCGGATCCGCGTACAGCGAGGCCAGCAGCCGCTGCATCATCAGCGGGTAATGCGACTGGGCACGCGGAATGGCTTCCTTGCCAACGAACGAGGAGTTCCACTCCTCATGAATGAATTTGAGCTGGTCATAGCGTACCGCCCCGCCCTGGGTCACGATAAAGCGCGCCTGCAATTCACCCGCGCCAGGCCCGAGGCCCGGCAGGTCGATCCAGTTTCTCTGCAGCGTGCCGGAGACGATGAGCGGAGCGCGGCCGCTCAGTTTTCCGGCCTGTTTGAATTCCTCGCGAACCGCCTCGGTCAGGTAGTCGGCATAGGAGTGGTTGTAGGGGGAGTTGAGCGGCGCGCCGCGCAGCAGGATGGGGTTGGCATTGTCGTGCGCCGGGATCACAGTGAAGGCACTCACCTGCACCGAGCGCACGCCCGCGTCGCTGAGTTTCTGCACATTCTCAAGGGCCGCAGTGTAGCGCGGGGCGCTGAGCGAGGCGCATGCGCACAGCGCCAACGCTGTGCCAATGATCAGGCTCCCTGGCAGGATCTGAAAAATAGCCTTCCCCACACGACCCAAGACCTGGGCCAAATCCTAGCGCGACCTTAACAGGACTATTGTTAACTGCTTTTAAGAATTAATTTGGTGCGACGCATTATTTCCTCAGCCAGACAGGAAATAGGCTGCGCTGTCCGCGAAGTTAGGGTAATGCGCTCTCACCCATGAGATAGCGATCACACTCGCGCGCCGCGCCTCGGCCCTCGTTGATCGCCCACACCACCAGACTCTGGCCGCGTCGGCAATCACCGGCGGCAAACACCCCTTCAACACTGGTAGCGAATTTTCCATGTTCGGCTCGCACATTGCCGCGCTCATCGGTCGCCGTGCCAAAGTCCTTCAGCAACTGTTGCTCCGGCCCGAGGAACCCCATCGCCAGCAGCACCAGTTGCGCCGGTATCGTGCGCTCAGATCCGGCACGTTCGACCGGCGCCAGTGCTCCGGCGCTGTTGCGCTGCCATTCTATCTGCACCGTCACCAGGCCACTCAAGGCGCCCTGTGCATCAGCTACAAATTTCTTGACGGTGGTCTGATAGGTGCGCGGGTCGGACCCGAAGCGGGCCGCCGCTTCTTCCTGCCCATAGTCGAGCTTGTAAACCTTGGGCCACTCCGGCCACGGGTTGTCGGGTGCCCGCTCATCGGGCGACCGGCTCATGATCTCGATCTGATTCAGGCTCCGGCAGCCGTGGCGCATCGCCGTGGCCACGCAGTCGGTGCCGGTATCGCCGCCCCCGAGCACCACCACGTCCTTGTCGCGGGCGTGAATCGGCGTGTTATCGGCACCGCCATTGAGGAGCGCGGTGGTACTGGCGGTCAGGTATTCCATCGCGAAATGCACGCCGGGCAATTGGCGGCCCTCGACCTTCAGATCGCGCGGCGCCGTGGCGCCGGTACACAGCACGGTGGCATCGAAGTCGCGCACCAGCAGCTGGGCTTCGACATTGTCACCGACCGCGGCGTTGCAGATGAATTTCACGCCTTCGCGCTCAAGCAGCTCGATCCGGCGCAGCACCACCGCGCGCTTATCGAGCTTCATGTTCGGGATGCCGTACATCAGCAGGCCACCGGGCCGGTCGGCTCGCTCCAGCACCGTGACGGTGTGTCCGGCGCTATTGAGCTGGGCCGCAGCCGCCAGCCCGGCAGGACCCGAACCGATCACGACCACCTTCTTACCGGTACGCACCCGCGGTATCGCGGGCGTGACCCAGCCTTCCTCGTAGCCGCGATCGATGATCGCGCTCTCGATATTCTTTATCGTTACCGCCGGGCTCGAGATGCCCAGCACGCACGAGCCCTCGCACGGCGCAGGGCACACGCGCCCGGTGAACTCCGGAAAGTTATTGGTCAGGTGCAGCCGCTCGAGCGCCTCGCGCCACAAGCCGCGATAGACCAGATCATTCCACTCCGGTATCAGATTGTTGATCGGGCAACCCGAGGCCATACCGCTTATCAGCGTGCCGGTATGGCAAAACGGTACGCCGCAATCCATGCAGCGGGCACCTTGCTGACGCAGGTGCTTCTCTTCCATGTGCAGGTGAAACTCATTCCAGTCGCGCACGCGCTCGCCTGGCGCGCGATCTATCGGCATCTCGCGCAAATACTCTATGAACCCTGTCGGTTTGCCCATATGCCCGCTATGCCCTGTTTCAATTGCCGCCAACGCGCGCCAGATCGCGGGCGTTTTCCTCAAAGGCCGCCATCACGGCCTCATCCCCGGATAAACCCTGTTCGTGCGCGCGCCTGATGCAGGCCAGTACCCGCTTGTAGTCCTTTGGCAGGATCTTCACGAAGCGGCTTACGGTCTGGGACCAGTTATCGAGCAGCTTGCGGGCACGGACACTGCCGGTGTATTCCATGTGCCGCTCGATCAGCGCTTTCACGGCGGCAATCTCCTCCGGCTCATCGAGCGTTTCGACGCCGACCATCTGCTTGTTGACGCGTGTCGGGAAATCACCGCTCTCATCGAGCACATAGGCCACACCACCGGACATGCCAGCACCAAAATTGCGGCCGGCGGCGCCCAGCACTACGACACAGCCGCCGGTCATGTACTCGCAGCCATGGTCGCCAACCGCCTCAACGACCGCGGTGACGCCACTGTTGCGAACGGCAAAGCGCTCCCCGGCCATGCCGCGGATATAGACCTCGCCGCTGGTCGCTCCGTAAAGGGCCACATTGCCGATGATGATGTTCTCTTCAGCCGCGAAAGTGGCTTTGGGAGAGGGGTAGATGATCAGTTTGCCGCCCGAGAGTCCCTTGCCTACATAGTCATTGGCATCGCCTTCGAGGCGAAAGGTCATACCCGGGGGCATGAACGCCCCGAAGCTCTGCCCGGCCGAGCCGCGAAAGCGGATGCTGATCGTATCCTCGGGCAAGCCCGCCGGCCCGTGCCGTCTGGTGAGCTCGCTGCCGGTGATCGTGCCTACCACGCGGTTGACGTTGCGGATCGGCAGCTCGGCATTGACGGCTTCACCGCGTTCGAGCGCCGGCCGGCAGATCTCCAGCAGCTGCGTCACGTCGAGGGATTTTTCCAGCCCGTGATCCTGGGCAATCTGGTGGTATTGCCCAACGTCCTCGGGCACGTCCGGCTGGTAGAGAATGTTGCTGAAATCAAAGCCGCGCGCCTTCCAGTGCTCGATTGCGCGCCGCGGCTCAAGCTTATCGACGCGTCCGACCATCTCCTCGACGGTGCGGAACCCCAAGCTTGTCATGATCTCGCGCATGTCCTCGGCGATGAAGCGCATGAAGTTGATGACATGCTCGGGCTTGCCCGCGAAGCGCTCGCGCAGCTTCGGATCCTGCGTCGCCACGCCCACCGGGCAGGTATTGAGGTGGCACACGCGCATCAGGATGCACCCGACTGAGACCAGCGGCGCGGTGGCGAATCCGAACTCCTCGGCACCGAGCAAGGCCGCGATCACGACATCACGCCCGGTCTTAAGCTGGCCATCGGCTTCGACCACGATGCGGCTGCGCAGATTATTGAGCACCAGGGTCTGATGCGCCTCGGCGAGCCCCAGCTCCCACGGCAGGCCGGCGTGGGCTATCGAGGTCTGCGGGGCGGCGCCGGTGCCACCATCGTAGCCGCTGATCAGCACCACATCGGCGTGCGCCTTGGACACGCCGGCAGCGATCGTTCCGACGCCGACCTCGGCAACCAGCTTGACGCTGATGCGCGCGTGCACGTTGGCGTTCTTCAGATCATGAATCAGCTCGGCCAGATCCTCGATCGAGTAGATGTCGTGGTGCGGGGGCGGCGAGATCAGGCCGACGCCCGCGGTGGTATGGCGGGTCTTGGCGATCCACGGATACACCTTGGTGCCGGGCAGCTGCCCACCTTCGCCAGGCTTGGCACCCTGGGCCATCTTGATCTGCAGCTCGCGGGCATTGACCAGATACTCGCTGGTCACGCCAAAGCGGCCTGAGGCGACCTGCTTGATGGCCGAGTTCTTCGAATCCCCATTGGGGAGCGTCTGGTAGCGTTCCGGATCCTCGCCGCCTTCGCCCGTGTTGCTCTTGCCGCCGATGCGATTCATGGCGATCGCCAGCGTCTCGTGCGCTTCCTTGCTGATCGAGCCATAAGACATGGCCCCGGTCTTGAAGCGCTTGAACAGGCTCTCGACCGACTCCACCTCCTCGAGCGGTACCGATTCACTGCGCTTGAACTCGAGCAGGCCACGGAGCGTGCTCAAGTGCTTGGACTGATCGTTGATCAGAGATGCGTAGGACTTATAAATACTGTAGCTCCCGGTGCGCACCGCCTTTTGCAGGCGATGGATGCTCTCGGGGTTGAACAGGTGCTGCTCGCCGCCGCTGCGCCACTGGTACTGGCCGCCCACCTCCAGGGTCAGCTGCTCGGCGTGGCGCTCGCCGAAGGCGGCGCGGTGGCGCATCAGCACTTCGCGCGCGATGACATCCACGCCAATGCCGCCAATGCGCGAGGAGGTCCAGGTGAAGTACTCGTCGATGACATCCTGGCGCAGACCGACGGCCTCAAATACCTGGGCACCGTGGTAGCTCTGGATCGCAGAGATCCCCATCTTCGAGGCGACCTTGACCACGCCCTTGGTCGCAGCCTTGACGAAGTTCTTGCAGGCGAGCTTGTGATCCACGTTGGTGAGCATGCCCTCGTGGATCATGCCGTCGATGGTCTCGAAGGCCAGGTACGGATTGATGGCACTGCAGCCGTAGCCGATCAGCAGTGCAAAATGATGGACTTCGCGCGCTTCGCCGGTCTCGAGCACCAGGCTGACCCGGGTGCGCAGGCCCTCGCGAATCAGGTAGTGATGCAGTCCGGCCACCGCCAGCAACGCCGGTACCGCTGCATAGTCGCGGTTCACGCCCCGATCGGAGAGGATCAGGATGTTGATCTCCTCCTCCTCAATCAAGCGCCGCGCCATGATGCGCAGCTCCTCCATGGACTTGACCAGACCAAGCTCTCCGCGGGTCACCTTGAAGAGGATCGGCAGCACGCCGACCTTGAGCCCAGGCAGATCCATACGGCGGATGCGCGCGAAGTCCTCGTTGGTCAGGATCGGGCCATCGAGCTGCAACTGGCGGCAAGCGGCTGGCCGCGGTTGGAGCAGGTTGCCTTCCGAGCCCAGGAGGACCTCGCTTGAGGTGATCAGCTCCTCGCGGATGCAGTCGATCGGCGGATTGGTGACCTGGGCAAAGAGCTGCTTGAAGTAGTCATAGAGCAGACGCGGTTTGGCCGAGAGGGCCGCGAGCGGCGTGTCATTACCCATGGAGCCGGTGGCCTCGACGCCCGTGCGGCCCATCGGATCGATCAGGATCCGCTCATCCTCGAAGGTGTAGCCGAAGGCCACCTGGCGGTGCAGGCGGGTGTTGTGATCCGGGGCCGGGATCTCTCCGGCCGGCGGCAGGTCCTTGAGGTAGACCATGTGCTCATCAAGCCACTGACGGTAGGGCCGCTCGGAGACCACGGCACGCTTGATCTCCTCATCGTCGATGATGCGGCCCTGAACGGTGTCGACCAGGAACATCTTGCCGGGCTGGATGCGCCCCTTGCGCACGATATCCTGCGGCGGAATCTCGAGCACGCCGGCTTCGGAGGCCATGATCACCACATCATCGCGGGTGACGTAGTAGCGTGAGGGCCGCAGACCATTGCGATCGAGGATCGCACCGATCTGAACACCGTCGGTGAAGGCGACCGCGGCGGGCCCGTCCCACGGCTCCATCAGGCAGGAGTGGTACTGGTAGAAGGCGCGGCGCGCATCGTCCATGCTCTCGTGCGCTGACCACGGCTCCGGGATCATCATCATCGCTGCGTGCGGCAAGGAGCGCCCGGCGAGCACCAGCAGCTCAAAGGTGTTGTCGAACTTAGCCGAGTCGCTGCCGTTCGGATTGACGATCGGCAGGATCTTGCGAATGTCATCGCCGAATACGTCCGTGTCGAACAGCGCCTCGCGCGCCTTCATCCAGTTGATGTTGCCACGCAGCGTGTTGATCTCGCCGTTGTGAGCCAGGTAGCGGTAGGGGTGGGCCCGATCCCAGCTGGGGAAAGTGTTGGTGCTGAAGCGCGAGTGCACCAGGGCGAGCGCCGTTTCCATGGCCGGGTTGACCAGATCCGGAAAGTACTGCGGCAACTGCTCGGTCAGCAGCATGCCCTTGTAGACGATGGTCTTGAACGACAGGCTCGCCAGGTACCAGTACTCGGCCCCATCGATCGTTGAAGTGCGGATCTCGCTATAGGCGCGCTTGCGGATGACATACAGGCGCCGCTCGAAGGCCAAGTCATCGGCAAGCTCGGGACTGCGGCTGATGAAGACCTGACGGATGAAGGGTTCACTCGAGCGGGCGGTGTCGCCCAGCATCTTGTTGTCGGTCGGCACACTGCGCCAGCCGACGACCGCTAGACCCTCGGACTGCACGATATGTTCGAACTGCTCCTCAAGCCGGCGCCGCTTGGTCGGGTTGCGGGGCAGAAACACCAGACCCGCGCCGTACTGGCCCGCCTCGGGCAGCAGGATGCGCGCCTTCTTGCAGGCTTCCAGGAAAAACCGGTGCGGCATCTGCAGCAGCACGCCAGCACCATCGCCGGTATTGGCCTCGCAGCCACAGGCCCCGCGGTGATCGAGGTTGCGGAGCACCTCAATGGCCTGCTCCAGGATCTTGTGGGAGCGGCGACCTTGGATGTCGACCACGAAGCCGACGCCGCAGGCATCGTGTTCGAAGTTCGGGTCATAAAGACCCTGTTTCTGGGGCGGACCCAGTTGTGGATGACTCTCAGGCACCGGCTTGCACTCCACGTCGCTAAATCCCATGAATCCCTGCGGCTCCGGACCTTCGGAGGTCCGGTCCAAAGCCACAGGCGCGCGGCCCAGCCGCACAAGCCGGTCCTCAAGTGAGGACCGTGCGGCGGCCGCTGCCCTGCCAGACGGTTTCTCACCGCCATGGCCAAACATTATTAGAGACTTGCGTTCGGGAATCCTGGGCTCGACCCCCCAGGACGACTCATCTTCATCGCACCGTCCCCTGTATTAAGGAGAGCGATACGCGGCGCCGGACACCCGCTGTCACCAGTCAACTGTGACATCGAATATTACCGAGAGCAGCCCTGCGGTCAATGCATATGAGCGAAATGCCCTGGAACCCGCTGGCTGCCGGTGCGCGGCGGCCGCCAAGGGGCCTGCCCGGGATAGCTCAACGGAACGAGCTGGGCACCGGCAGGTGCCCGCACGGCTTCGTGCCCGGCGCCGGGGCCGGAGCGAGCGGGCTGAGCGCGCAGGTGCAATCTCGCGGCGCCCGGCTGCCTTGGCGCTGCTTGAGGCCAGCGAAATTGCCGAGCTTCCGGAGTAAAGCCCGCTAAGAACTCGCCGCGCGCGTTCGCGGTGTGATCACACACCGAGCACCGGTCCCGCAAATTTTTCGCAGCGTGAACTGCCGCACTATGTTTTGCGTAAAACTTTTCTCGCGGCTCTTGCATCAGCACCCGATGTGCCTTAAGTTTCGCGCGCGTTACGAGGTGTGGTTCCGCTCGTGACGTCCAGAAATGGTTGTCCGGACCCGCTTGGAGGTGAAACTACCCTAATGAAGAAGCGCAAAGCGTCCGCGATCAGCGAACCTGGGCCCCGTCTTCATCGTGTTAACGATTATCTCGCGAAGAATTTCCCCGATTTTTTTGCCGAAGCACGCTTTCACATCGGGGATGACGATTACTACCTCTACAGTCGCTTCGGGCAATATCTGGCCCGCTCCATTGAAGCGAACCGAGTCCCCCGCGAAAAGATCTATCGCGGATTCACTGTCCTGAACAAGATGGCGCGCGTCTCGGCACGCGATCCAGCGGTGCGCCGCATGCTGGTGTCCGGGCCCCTCGAGTACATCGTGGATGCGCCCAAAGCTCACGCGCTGGCGCGCAAGCGCCTCTCAGCAGTAGCGCAGGGGTACCTGGAAAGCCTCTGCGAATAAGTTGCTGGCACCCCGAGGTGCCAGACTTCGGCCTGATCAGCCCGCCTCCACCCGTGGGCTTGGGTCGGAGAAAGCGCGCGCGCAACCGATCAGGGCCGGATTGTGGGCCGTGATCAGCACGGTTGCGATCGGTGCCAGGTAGGCGGCGAAGCGTCCTTTGGCCTCAAAGCGGGCGCGGAATGGGGACTTGGCCAGAAATTCCGGGATCCGCGGCGCGATGCCACCCCCGATAAATACTCCGCCGCGCGCACCAAGCGTCAGCGCCAGATCACCCGCGACCGTACCGAGCCAAGCGCAGAACATCGTCAGCGTCTCGCGACACAGGCCTGAGCCGATCGAGAGCGCCTGGGCGGTGATTGCCTCGGCGCTCAACGCCTCGCCACTCAGGCCGTCGAGCTCGCACAGCGTCCGATACAGCAGCTCAAGCCCGGGGCCGGATAGCACCCGCTCGGCCGATACATGCCGGTGATCGCGGTGCAGGCGCTTGAGCACCGCGAACTCGCGCTCCTCGGTCGCCGGCAGTGTGACGTGCCCACCCTCACCGCCCAGCGGCACCCACCCCTGACCCACCGGCACCAGCCCCGAGACGCCGAGGCCCGTGCCCGGTCCAATGAGCGCGATCGCCTGGCCGGGGATACGGCTGCCCTCACCAATCTGCTGCTGGCCGCTCGGCGGCAGGTGCGGTAGCGAGAGTGCCAGCGCGGTGAAGTCATTAATGAAGATCAGTCGCGCGAGGCCGAGCGCCTCGCGCGTCGCGCTGGCCGAGAATGACCAGGCGTGGTTGGTCATCGCAATGTGATCGCCCACTACCGGACAGGCCACCGCCATGCAGCCCGCGCGCGGTGCGCCCAGGGTCGCAGCATCGGCGCTGGCTAAGTAGTGCTGAGCGGCAGCGGTAAGTGTCGGGAACGCGGCGCAGGCCAGCACCTGTTCGGCATGGATGCTGCCGCCGAGCTCCAGTGCGAAGCGGGCGTTAGTGCCACCGATGTCGGCGATCAGCCGCGGCAACAGGGTCTTGGTCATCGCACTCTCGCTCATGCCGGCTGGTGTCTCCACGGGAACCCGGTACTGAGGCAATGCCGGCCTGGGCTCACCCTCAGGGCCGCGCCGGCGGCGCATAGTCCGGCGCCGACAGCGGCTTTTCGCTGACCGGGCCGAATTGCGCCACGTCCGCGCGGATTTTGGCTGCGTCGCCGATCAAGACCAGATCCAGATCTGCCGGCTGCGGGAAGGCATCGGCGATCACGCGCGCAATATCTTTGGGCTGCACGCGTAGCAGTTCGCTGCCATAGCCACTGATGCGACTGATCGGGAAGGCAAAGAAGTCCAGGTCCGCGAAAGTCTCAGCCCAGTCGCCGGCACTCTGGTAGGCGAGCGGGTATTGCCCGAGGATGTAGTTGCGGGCCGCGTTGATCTGGGTGCTATCCAGTCCCTGCTGGTGCAGCGCTTCGAGCGTATCCAGCGTGGTCTGGATCGCGCGGGCCGTGTCCTCGGTTCGCACGAAGGAGCTGATGGCGAATTCACCCGGTACACTGCCGCGAACGAAATAGCAGCTGATCGAGTAGGTCAGCCCGCGCTTTTCGCGCAGCTCCGTGCTGAGCATCGAATTGAGCGGTCCGCCACCAAAGGCGATGTCGGTGATGTTGAGCGCGCCGCGTGCCGGGTAGTTGCGCGCCACGCCAACGTTGCCCAGCCAGAAATAGGTCTGGGTGGATCCGGGCGCATCGATCAGCAGCACGCGACGGCCATGACGCCGCTCCGGGGCCGGCAGCACGGGCAGCTCGCGCCCGAGCCGGGGCCAGGCACCGAAGATCTTTTCGACTGCCAGCCGCATCCGGCCGGGGTCGAAATCGCCGGCAATCACCAGCGTCGTACGCTCGGGCCCGAACTGCTCCTGATAGTAGCGCTTTACATCCGCGAGCTTGAGCGTGGCGAGCGTCGCTTCGCTGCCGCCGACGGGCTGCGCGAAGGGGTGTCCGGCAAACAGCAGCGCATGGGCATAGTCACCCAGCAGCGCCTGCGGCTCCGCGTCCTTCGCAGCGCGCAAGCCCTCGATGCGGCGCGAGCGCAGCTTCTCAAACTCGGCCGCCTCAAAGTGCGGTCGCAGCAGCATGTCGCCAAGCAGGCTGAGCATCAGCGTCTCATCGCCGGCCAGGAACTGACCGCTCACGCTCAGTGACTCGTTACCCGCGGCGGCGGCGAGTGAGCCGCCCGAGTCTTCCAAGGCATCGGTAAAGGCATAAGCATCGCGCGCACCAGCGCCGCGCGAGAGCAGCTCGGCCGTCAGCGCCGCCACGCCGGCCCTAGCGGGCTCCTCGACGCGCGCCCCGCCGCGCAGCACGGCCTCGACCGCCAGCAACGGCAACTCGTGGCGCGGCACCATGATCAGCTTCAGGCCATTGGCAAGCGTCACGTGCACCGCGGTCGGCATGGCAACGTTCGGCGCCGCCAGCGAATCGGCAGCCTGCGCGAGCGCACCGCGACTGACCGCGCACAGGCCAAGCGCTGCGGCCGCCAGCATCAGCCTGGCACGCGCGCTCACGGCTGCGCTCCGTTTCTATCGGGCACCAGTTCACCGACGGTGCGATGCAGGGGATTGAGGATCTGCTGCGCGACGGACTTCACATCCGCCGCAGTGACGCGCTCAAGGGCCGCCGGTGCGCTGAAGAGCAGCCGGTAGTCGCCGTGCATCAGCGCGTACTCGCCCAACAGCTCGGCACGCCCATCGAGCGTCGTGACACCGCGCCAGAACGCCACCGCCGATTGCCGCTTGGCTCGCGCCAGCTCGGCATCGCTTACGCCGTCATGGACCACGCGTGTGAGCTCCTCCTCGAGCGCCTGTTCGAACTGCGCGCTCGTGGCCCCTTCGGCCAGCGTCGCATAGAAACCCAGCAGGCTCGGGTCCAGGCCCTCGCTCCAGTCGCTGTCGACCTCGATGGCCAGACGCCGCTCCTCGACCAGCGCACGATGCAGGCGCGAGGATTCACCGCCGGTCAGCACCATCTGCAGCAGATCGAGGGCCGGCTGGCGCGGATCGGCAGCCGAGAGTGCCGGATAAAGGACCTGCACCAGGCCAGTCTCGGCCGGCCGATGCAACTGCAAGCGCCGCTCGCCCAGCTGTTCGGGTTCGCGCGTACGCACCGGCTCGGGCAGCGCGCCGCGCGGGATTGGGCCGAAATAGCGCTCGATCAGCGCAAACAGCGGGGCCGGCTCGACATCGCCGACGATCACCAGAGTGCAGTTATTCGGCGCATAGAAGGTGTGGTAGAAATTCTCCAGATCAGCCAGCGTCCAGCTCTGAATGTCACTCGGCCAGCCGATGGTCGGAATGCGGTAGGGATGGGCCAGCAGGGCCACGGCCTCGAGTTGCTCGCTGAGCAGCGCCGGAGCGCTGTCCTCTACCCGCAGCCGGCGCTCCGAATACACCACCTTGCGCTCGTTCTCCACCACCTCAGGCACGAAGGCCAGATGGGCAATGCGATCGCTCTCGAGCATCAGCACCGTCTGCAGCGCCGAGCGCGGAAACCAGTCCTGGAACACCGTGACATCCTTGCGCGTGTTGGCGTTGCTCGAGCCCCCGGCTTCGCCAAGCAGGCGTTCAAAGTCACCCTTGGGATGATCGGTGGTGCCGTTGAACATCATGTGCTCAAAGAAATGCGCCAGGCCGGTGGCGCCGCTGCTCTCATTACGGCTGCCAACGCGCACCCAGTTGTAGAGCACGACATTGGGGATGTTGTGAACCGGCCAGACGATGATCTGCAGTCCGTTGGCCAGCGTCTTGGTCTGCACCTGGCCCGCTGCGGCGGCAAAATCGGCACCGCGCGCCGGCGCGCCCCACGCCAGGCTCGAACTCAGCAGCAGTCCGAGGGTGATGCGCGCCCAATAAAAAGGCGCCGCCAGCTGGGATAAGCCGCGGCGCCTACGGGAAGCGAACATGGGGAAGATGTTCGCACTGAAGGTCGGGGTAAAACCTTACGGGATGGAGGGAGCAAGCCATATGCCAACCTGCGATATGATTAACTATCAATGATTTAAGAAATTTCTTCCGACAGCCCGACTGACACAAAATGTCAGTTAGCGACTGCACCGCTGCGCCGCGCGTCAGTTTGCGGCAACGCACTTCTGTCCGTGACGGGCGAGGCTGGCGCAGAGCGACTTGACGGCTTTATGCGTCGGCAGTTCCACCTGCAGGCGCCACAAAGTCTTGCTGCTGCTCTTGACTGCCACGTAGCGCACCTTCAGTGCCTTGAGGTCCGTCGGGTATCTCTCCTGCAGATGCTTCCAGGCTGTCTCGGCGCGGACGCGCGAAGTGTAGGCCCCCAGTTGCGCCAACGGCGAATGGGTATGGGTGGCTGCTGCGCTCTTGGCCGGGGGCTTGGGCTTTGCCGGCGGCTTGGCCGCCACTCGGGGAGGTGCAGCCGCGGAGGGTTCCAGGGCTGCGGGCGGTGGCGGCGCTGCAGCTGCCGGGCTGGTGCTGGCGAGGGGTCCCGGGGCCCCTGACGGCGGCGTCTTGGATTGCTGGAAATTCTCGATCCGCACGCGCGCTTCCTGCGCCCACTTGCTGTCGGCGTGCTGTGCCACAAACTGCTCGTAGGCATCAGGGGTATCGGCGGCCGACGCGCTCTGCCAATCCTTGTCTTCGCTCAGTTGCTTGATGCGGGCCTGCGCCTGCACGCTGTACTCGCTGTCTGGGTGCTGGTGCAGGAAGTCCTGGTAGGCCTCGCTCGTATCGGCCGACTGGGCTGACTTCCAGTCCCCGCTGACCCGGCTGCAACCACCCAGGGCCAGCACCACGGTTGCTGCAACCGCCATCGAATAAAACCGAAAATTGCGCATCAGGTCCTCCCCTACAGACCTGCCATTGTAGCAGCCTGAGCACCTTGGGCTGCCTGCCGCTTGAGGCGCGCGTCCCCGACTTGCCCCTTAGGACGCATCGATGTGCGAACGAGGCATCGAACGGAGATCGATCTCATGAGTGATTTTCCGCGCCGGCGACTGCTGGATCGTTTTGCGGCCGCCCCTTCGCTGATCGCATCCAACGCGCGCCTGGTTGGCGACTTCGAGACCGATGGGGCACTGCTGCTCAATGGTCAGATCACAGGTAACGGACGCGTTGGCGGTGAACTGGGCATTTCCCAGGGCGGTCGCTGGGATGGCGAAGTGCGGGCCCAGCGCGCAGTCATTGCCGGCCATATGCACGGGACGCTGATCGTGGCCGAGAAACTTGAGATTGGCGCCAGCGCTCGCATCAGCGGCCGCGTCACAGCCAAGCAGATCGCCATGGCGCGCGGCGCCATCATTGACGGCGAACTGGCGGTGACCGGCTCGCAGCCGATCATCGAATTCGACGAAAAGCGCCTGCACCCGAGCCTCGAAGGCTAGTGCCCGGCGGCCGCGGCGCATGCCGCGGCCCCGCTATAATCGCCCAAGGATACGCCCGGTGAGTCCCTGCCGGCCTCGCCCGGCTGCCGCGCAAGCCACCGACCGTGTCCTTAAGATTGCGCCAAAAGAAGATCGGAGCCCGCGATTTGAGCAACCCACGCCTTATTCATCTGGTGGCCCACCGTGGCAATGCGCGGGAATGCCCGGAGAACACGCTGCCGGCATTTCGTTCGGCACTTGAGCTGGGGGTCCGCTTTCTGGAACTGGACGTCCAGCTGAGCGCCGATCACGTGCCGGTGGTTATCCACGATCCGCAGCTGGCGCGCACCGCGGGTATTCCCGGGAGCGTCTTTGAGCTCGCTGCCAGTGAGCTCACGCAGATCGAGGTGGCTGAGACGGGACGCCTCGGCGAGCAGTATCGCGGCACGCGCATCTCGCTGCTCAGCGAAGTGCTGAGGTTGCTCGAAGGGCATCCGGAAGTCACCCTTTTTGTTGAGATCAAACGTGAGAGCCTGATTCAATTCAGCCACGATCTGGTGGTTTCGTGCGTCCTGGAGGTCATCAAGCCCTGGCGCGCGCAGTGCGTGATTATCTCCTTCGATCTGGCCGCCATCTATCGCGCCCGCCAACTGGGCGAGGTTCAAATCGGCTGGGTGCTGCGACACTACGATGCGCACAGCCAGCTCAAGTGCGAGGCGCTGCGGCCCGAGTACCTGTTCTGCGACCAGCTCGAGCTGCCGGCAAGTGGCGCGCTCTGGCGCGGACCTTGGCGCTGGGTGATCTATGAAGTCGAATCGCTCCCGCCTGCACAGGCCCTGGCCGAGCGCGGCGCCAATTACATCGAGACCATGGCGGTGCGTGAGCTGGTAGACGCGTTGCGCGCGCAGCGTCCCTGAAGGCCATGGCACGCAGCTTTGATCTGATCATCGTCGGCGGCGGCATCCACGGTGCCGGCGTGGCCCAGGCAGCGGCGGTCGACGGCTACTCAGTGCTGCTGCTCGAGAGCCGCCTGATCGGGGCCGGCTCCTCCAGTCGCTCCAGCAAGCTGATCCACGGCGGACTGCGTTATCTTGAGTCCGGCCAGTTGCGCCTGGTGCAGGAGAGCCTGCACGAGCGCACCACGCTGCTGCGCATTGCGCCAGAACTCGTGCGCCTTGAACGCTTCTACCTGCCGGTGTATCGACACACGCGCCGGCGGCCGTGGCAGCTGCGGGCTGGCCTCACCCTCTATGCGCTGCTGGCAGGACTGCGTAGCGGTGCCGGTTTTGGCACGCTGCCGCGTAGCCGTTGGGGGGAGCTCGATGGCCTGGATACCAAGGATCTGCAGGCCGTACTCTGGTATCAGGATGGGCGCACCGATGATCAGGCGCTGACCCGCGCGGTGATCGGCAGTGCGCAGGACTACGGCGCTGAGGTGCAGATGCCGGCCCGCTTCACCGGCGCGCAATTGCTCGAGCAAATGGTGCGGGTGCGCTATGAGCAGCATGGCATCACCCATGAATGCGAAGCGCGCGTGCTGGTGAATGCGGCGGGCCCTTGGGCCAGCCAAGTCGCCTCAGCCGTGAGCCCTGCGATCAGCGTGCCGGCTACCGAGCTGGTGCAGGGAACCCATATCCTGCTGCGGGCCGAGATCTCGCAGGGTGTCTACTACGTGGAGAGCCCGCACGATGGTCGCGCTGTATTCATCATGTCCTGGTACGGCCAGCTGATGGCCGGCACCACCGAGGTCCCCTACCGCGGTGATCCGGCTCAGGTCGCGCCGACTCCGGGCGAAATCGACTACCTGCAGGGAATCGTGCGTCACTATTTTCCAGCACTCCGTGACGCCGCCGTGCATCCGCTGATCGGAAGTTTCGCGGGCTTGCGCGTGCTGCCCTCCGGCAAGGGCCGGGCCTTTAATCGCTCGCGAGAAACGCTGCTGGTTACCGACCGGCGCGCACAGCCGCGCGTGCTTTCGATCTATGGCGGCAAACTGACGACCTGGCGCGCGGTGGCGGCTCGTGCGCTGCGGCAACTGGCCCCCACGCTCCCCAGACGTGTGGCGCGCGGCCGCACCGATCAGATCCTGCTGCGTCCGCGCTAACCAGAATCGCGCGCGCAGGCGGCGTCCTCGAGGGCGGCGCACCGGTGCGCAATGAAACGCTCGCCATAGCCCGGCGCGCCCAGTCGATCCACGAACCCACAGTGCCCGCCATGCTCGGTGATGCGGATTCGAAGCAGCGGGCACGGTGCCAGGCGCTCGAGATCCGCGATCGGGATGATCGGATCATCGGCCGCGCTCAGCAGGAACGCGGGCACACTCAAACTGGCCAGCCGCCCACCGGTGATCGCATAGCCGCTCAGGTAATCGGTGAGCGTCGGGAACTCGGTGTACTCGCGCACCAGATCGGCAGTCATTTGCCGCAGGTTGCGCGAGCGCAGCAGCGGTTCAAAGTGATACACGCCCGGCCAGGCGCGCGCCTTGATGCGCAGCGACTGCGTCCAGCGCCGCACAAAATAGCTGTGGTAGAGCGCCAGGCCCTCCTCCAGGGCATCAAGCGTCCGATCCGGGTCAAGCACCGGCGAGATCGCCACCACGCCGGCCAGATTGGCGGGCGGCGCCGGCTCCGCGGCGACGCGCAGCATGAAGTTGCCACCCAGTGAAAATCCGCCCAGGTACAGTCGGCCTGGAGCGATGCGTGCGGCCACGGCGGCGACCGCGCCGGCCACCTCGGGCAGCCGGCAGGAATGAAACAGCTCGCGATTGAGCGCCTGCGTGCCGCCGTGGTCACGCAGGTTCAGACGCACGACATCGAAGCCGCGCCGGAGCAGTTCGGCCCCAGCCGACTGCACGTACAGCGCGTGCGCTCCGCCTTCCCAGCCGTGCAGCAGCATGGCCGTGCGCCGCGGTGCCGGGGCATTCTGGGCTTTGCTGTAGAGTGCGAGCAGTCGCACGCCTGCGCCACACTCAAGCAGCCACGGCTCGGCGCGCGCGCGCAACTCCCGCGCGCGCGCGCGCATCAACCAGCTGCGTGGCGGCAGGCTCGAGATCGTGGATTGCAGGTGCGCATTGCGCAACCACGGCGCGGGCCGGAACGATTGCTCAACCTCCAGGCTCTGCATCCGCTTCAGGGATCAGCTCTTGCCCGGTGTGTGCCAGCGCACCTCGAGGCGGTTGTTGAGCGCGGCCACGTGGTTCCACTCCCCGGCCGTGAGTGCGTCGGTGACGACTGGATAGTCGCTGACAGTTTCCTCGGCGGTGCCCTCGCTCAGCTGCACAGTAAGGCCTGCACCAGCGCGCTGCTTAGCGGCGGCCAGCATGCCGGCAAACTCCGGCGACTCGCGTTCGCCGGCTGCCGCCGCGGCGAGCGGGCTGGCAAAGACCGCGCACTGCGCATACGGCGTAGCGGCGGCGGCCAGCATCGCGCCATCGGCACTCGCCAGACAGAATCGGCCCGGAAAGCTACGAATCTGCAGGCTGCCGTGGAAACCCTGCGCCTGAAGCCGCTCCAGCACCGACCGGATGCGCGCGATACGCTCCTGCGCCAGCGGCGGCTCGCCGAACGGGACGCTCAGCGTCATCGAACCGGTGTCGGCAAGTGCCGCCGCGTTCTCCGTTGCTGCAGCCGCCAATGCAGCGTTTTGGCTCTGCAGTGCTTTGAGCTGCGCGCTCACCGTGGTCAACTGCGCCTGGCTGCCACTGAGCTGCAGGCTCAGCGAGCGCTCGCTGCGCAGCGCCTGCGCCCACAGCAACGCCAGCGCTGCGGCCACGAGGAGCGCCCCGGCGGCCAGTGCCAGTGGCAGAGCGCGGCTGCTCCGCCGCGGTGCGGGCTGCGCCGCGCCCTGAAACTCCTGGAACATCGAGCGCACGTCAGCAACGATGCGTTCAGCCTGGGATTCCAGCGCTTCATTGAGGGTGTGCTGCAGCTCACGCGGCGACTGGTCCTGCGCAGTGGCGCTGCGTGCGCGCTGCGCCAGGCTTGGCACGGCGCTCAGCATCGTGATTGGCGCGGCCGTGTTGGGGCCAGCCTCAGCCGCGAGGCCCGCACGCTCGCCGGCAGGCAACCTGATCAGCTCGCTCTCGGTAGATGCCGGATGCAGCAGGTCGAGCTGTTCGAGCGCCCGCGAGACATCCGCCGAACGGGTCTGCTTCGGAATGACGCCGGCGGCGCCCAGCGCGCGCGCCTGGCTCAGATACAGCTCGCCGGCCTGGGAGGTGTACATCAGTATCGGTATCGATGAGGTGCGCGGATCATTCTTGATCGCCTGCACCGCCTGAAAGCCATCCATGCCCGGCATCAGGTGATCCATGAAAATCACATCCGGGCGCTGGCGCTTCAGATAATCGATGGCCTGCTCACCTGACTCAGCCGCATCGACCTCAAGCTCGTGGCGTTCGAGGATGCGCGTCAGAAAGGCGCGCGCTGACCTGGAGTCATCCACGACCAAGGCACGCTTCGGCGACATGTGCACTCCGGCAGGCACCGCGGCAGGCGCGGCGGCGCGAATCTTAGCGCATCAGAGCGCAGTGACAGAATTTTTGGGGATTAAGTCCGGATCTGGGCGGCGACGCTAGGATCCGGGGCCTGGGCTCGGCAGATGGTGCGAGGCCGTGGCAGCAGCGGCGGCGCTGGAAGGAACATGGGTGCTAATCAGTTCGCGATACAGTTCGGCCAGGCGCTCGGCCATCAGTGCCGAGGACCAGGTGGCCGCATAGCGGCGCGCCTGCTCGCTCAGGTGCGCTGCTCGCTGCGGATCCTCCAGAACATCCGCGACCAGCCGCGCGAAGGCGATCGGCTCCTCGGGTGCCACGCGCGCGCCGCAGCCGGGCGTCAGGATCGAGGCCGTGCCCAGATGCGCGGTTGAGACCACCGGGCGCCCCTGTGCGAGCGCCTCGAGCAGCACCAATCCCTGGGTCTCGGTGCGCGAGGCAAACACGAACACATCAGCTGCCGCGTAGCAGTCGCCCAGCCCCTGCTCGCGATCGAGGTAGCCCACAAAGGTGACATCAGCACCCAGGCCAAGTTCTGCTGCCTCCGACATCAGTGATTCGCGCGCCGGCCCTTCACCAGCGATCACGAGCAGCGCATCGCGGCGCGTCCGGCGCAGCTCGACAAAGGCGCTTAGCAAGAAGCGGATGTTCTTCTCGTGGGCCACGCGTCCGACGTACAGCAGCAGCGCTCGATTGCGGGCAATGCCAAAGCGGTCGCGGAAGCGCATGCCATCGCCGGGCACGAAGCGGTCGGCGGGAAGCCCTGTCGGGATGACGCGGATCGGCGTACTGACGCCGTAGTCAGCCAGCAGTTCGCGCATCGGCTCGGACGGGGCAATCAGGGCCTGCACCTGGGCACACTGTGAGCGGGTAAAGCCTCTGGCGATCATCCGCCCGAGCGGGCGTGGCAGCAGTGGGACGTAGTGGTGCAGATACTCTTCGAAGAAGGTGTGGTAGGTCGCTACCGCCGGAATCCCGGCCGCACGTGCAAAGCGCACGCCGGCATAGTGGGCGAGAAACGGCGTGTGGATGTGTACCAGATCAAAGGGCTCGCTACGCAGGCTCGCGAGCGTGCGCCGCAATGCGCCCAGATGCATGCGCCGATCCTCTGGGTCACGCGGGATGCCGCTGGAGGCCACCCGCACGATGTCAGCTTCCCCTTCAGGTGCATCGCTCGGATAGCTCGGGGCCAGCAGCACGCTGGAGACGCCAGCTGCTGGCAGATCGGCACGGAAGGTGCGGATCGAAGTGGAGACACCGTTGACGCGAGGAAAGTAGACGTCGGAGAGCAGCAGTACCCGCACTGCTATACCAGCGCGTGGCCACAGGCACCGAGGGCTGCGCCGATCAGGGCGCCAGCGCCCACATCCGTCGGATAATGCAGACCGAGCACCACGCGCGAGGCGGCGACCAAGAGCGCGAACGGCACGACCACCCAGGCCAGCTCCGGAAACTGTGCCGCGATCTGCCAGGTGAAGCACACCGCATGCAGCGTATGGCCCGAGGGAAAGCTGTAGCGATCCAGCGGCGGCATCGCCAGCGTGATCCCGGGGTGGCGGATGAACGGACGCTCGCGCACCAGCCAGTGTTTGAGCGCACGGTACAGCAGCAGCCCGGCGATTCCGGTCGCGGCCATCAGCAGTGCGCAGCGCACACCCGCCGCCCCATAGATTATGGGCAGCAGCGCCATCAGCGCGTACCAGAACACGCCATTACCGAGCCGGCTGGCCGTTTGCATCAGCAGGCGCAGGCTGCGATGCGCGGCAACGCCGTTCATTCCCCGGCACAGGCGGTATTCGGCCAGATCGAACCGGGCAAACATCGTTGGTGTGCGGTCCATGGGCGCGATGCTGACCATCAGATGCTGCCAAATGATGACGGCGCTGTGACGGGCGTGTGACAGTGGCCCGGCTGTCACGATGTGCGCGCAGTGCATGCAGATTCCGTGAATTGCTTCACAGTGACTCTGAAGCGGAAGAATTTTCTGGTCCGCCTTCACGTGCTGGCGGCGCCGCGCGCACAGCGGCTGTTGCGTGCGCCGCTACGAAGCCTCACGGACGAGGCGACCCGGCGGCGGCGGGTTGCGCAACGCGAGTGGAGCAGAGCCGCCAGCTGCCAAGGATATTTAGCTCATGCCGCGCTCGTTCCCCGCAATTCTTAA
>Ga0182030_10008258_pt1 | contig 21604 bp, 13 predicted proteins | sample 812S3MmetaG_FD_121299 | JGI IMG/M metagenome (GOLD analysis project Ga0182030, IMG submission 121299) | Permafrost microbial communities from Stordalen Mire, Sweden - 812S3M metaG (Illumina Assembly) | ecosystem: Environmental > Terrestrial > Soil > Wetlands > Permafrost | place: Sweden...
CCGACTCATCAGGGTACTTCTGGTAATCGATGTGATAGTAGAATGCGGACACGTCCTGTGCTCCATCGTTGCTGATGGTGATCCGTGCGCCCTTGCCGAATGGCATTGCGAAATAGCAGTTCATCGCGTTGCCATATACGGTCAGCGGAAGCGAGTGCCAGGAATGATAAGCTTGGCCCGTATTTCCGCCGGGAATGTCCTCATAGTCGAACCCGGTTCCGAAAAAATCGCCGATCGGAACCTCCACACTAGGATCCGCTTCGCCGTCCCAATACATCCGAATCACCAGTTCCCGAAGGTGGTCGGGACTGGGCGAAGCGATCGTGAACCACATGTGCCGAATTTCTCCCGCGCCACCGATTTCTGCCAGCGGGACCGTGGCACCGGATTTCACCACGATAAAATCGGCGTTCCCTACGGACCGGTCCCAACTCGACGCCCGCTCTGAAGTGATGCCGGAATGCAACGTCGCCAATCCGCTCAGGGGCCCTGTATCCTGTGCCCAGCAAATCGCGGTCATCGTCAGCAATAGGAACGATATCCCTTTCACTCTCAATCCCTCCAATTCGTCTCCCGCCGCCGAATCTGCGCGTGCAGCAGCTAAGACTGTGAACCATACGACTCAGGCTTTCACTAGTCGAAGTTGTAGTTGTTCCAGAGTCTGGCCCTTTGTTTCCGGATAGGTGAACAGCACAACTATGAATTGCAATACGGTCATCGCGGAGAAGAATACAAACGGTGCACCGCGGCCCATGGTAGCCGCCACGGTGGGAAAGACCAGCGCGATGCAGGTATTCATGATCCAATGGCTGGCGTTGCCGACCCCTTGGCCCTTGGAGCGCACGTGATTGGGAAAGACTTCTCCAATGTAGACCCAAATGACCGCACCCTGCGACAGTGCGAAGAACGCGATGTACGCGACGAGCAGCCATACGAGTGCCGACTGGTGTGAGTTGGAAGTGAAGATCCATGCCACACCGGCCAAGCAAGTGGCGGTACCGGCCGCGCCAATCAGCAGCAGCGTCCTGCGTCCCAGCTTGTCGATCACCGACATGCCGACCATGGTAAAAATGAGGTTCGTGAAGCCTATTGCAATAGCCTGCTGATCGCCGGAGATCTGGCTGAATCCGGCCGCCGCGAAGATGTTGTTCAGATAGTAGAGGATCGCGTTAATGCCTGCTAGTTGATTGAACGCCCCGATCGTGATGGCGAGGAACAGCGGATACCGGTACTTCCAGCGGAAGACCGGCTCGTGGGCGGTGGTGTGCTCTTGATCAAGCGCGGCCCGGATCTCTGCCAGTTCACCTTCTGGATTTGGTTCGCCCATTTGCCGCAGCACTTCGAGAGCCTCATCGATCCTGTTCTTGGAGGCGGACCAGCGGGGGCTCCGTGGAATGCTGAACAACAGGACCAGAAACCCAATCGCCGGAACTGCCGCAATGCCAACCTGCCAACGCCACTCCGCCGCGCCCAGATGTAGAAGCCGAATGAGGTAGTTCGAGGTGTAGGCTACCAGTATCCCGAGGACTACGTTGAATTGAAACGCGCCCACGAGCCTTCCACGCCACTTGGCAGGGGCGAGTTCGGCAATGTATACCGGGCCCAGCACCGACGAAGCGCCGATGCCCAAGCCGCCGATGAAGCGAAACACCATAAGCGAAGGCCAGCTCCACGCGAGCGCGCTACCCAACGCGGAAATCACGTAAAGGATGGCGGTAATCCGCAGAGTTTCGCGGCCGCCGAGTTTCTGGCCAACGACGCCGGCGCTGAACGAGCCGACGACCGTTCCGATAAGCGCGATGGCCACCGTCCATCCTTTGCCATAATTGCTCAGGTGATACAGCCGGACAAGCGCATCAAGGGCGCCGGAGATGACGACAGTATCGAACCCGAACAGCAAACCGCCCAAGGCGCCTGTCAACGTCGCTTTCATCAATTTGGAATTCGGTCGCATTCTTTACCATTTCTTAAGTGAGCCTTTGATTGTGCACTCGAAAATGCGTACTGTGAATTCAGACCGCACGCGAAGGGTTGGGACGCAAACGATGGTTTCCGCTTTGCTCCCTCATGTAGTCAGACGATCGGAGGATATCGGCCGCAACTGGAAGACGGAATAGTCCTTGAGTTGACCGGGAGAACCGCTCCAGGTAACTTGCACCTCTCCAGCCTGGTCCGCCGGTTCGTAACATCGAGTGGTCATAGCCTGCCGATTGTCAAGAAATGTTTCGACGACCGAGCCATCTAGCCAGATATGAACTATCGAAACATGATCGGAGGCAGGGCAGAGCGGCAGCAGGCGATCGCCGATTGCCGCCATTGCTTTTCCATTCGCATATGAAAATGTGACTTTGAGCAGAGATTGGGTTCCAGATGGTCCCTGAGCCTGAAGCTCCAGATTGCAAGGATCAGCAGAAGTGCGAAATTTACATACGAATTCACCCGACCGTCCGCGAATCTTCCCTAGAATGATCGCTGCAGCGGAGCCCATGGACAATGGAATGTCCGTCGAGACCTCGCTCTGGCGGAGCAGTTCCAATTCCGGTGCGACCTCTATCTGCAATTTGTGATCATCACTTATGGTCAGCACGCGCGGCAGCGAGATGCAGCCGGACCAACCTGCCTGCGTAGCTTCGACGCGGGGTCGGGTCTCTTGTATCCAGCCCCACAGTATCCGACGCCCACTTCCGTCGACCATGCTCCTGGGAGCGTAGTAGGCGCCGTGATCGAGAATGCCCTTGGATTCCGAGTGAAACCGCAGTTCCAACTCGTCGAAGGTTCCCACTTCCCAGAAAGTGGCATGCTCGGTGGAGTAGATCAAAACATGTCTATCTCCGAGCGGGAAGAAATCGGGACACTCCCACATTTCGCCACTGGGAACGGGGTTTGAGAACGACTGTCCATTCCAGACGCCCTGCGCGAGCGGATGGACGTATTCCCAATTAAGCATATCCTTCGATCTGTAAAGGAGGACGGCGCCCCCGACCTGAGGAAAACCTGATCCCACGCCCATGTACCAGGTATTTCCGGACTTCCATCCGAACGGATCCCGGAAGCCAGTCACCTGCATTCCAGGCGGAGGTCCAATTATTACCGGTGCAGGTAGCTTTTTGAATTCGCGAAGATCTGGGTCCGTCGATGTCGCAATGCACTGGGTCTCTCTCAAGCCCTCGGCGCGGATCGTTTCCTGATCACGCGAGACCTTAGTGACGCCCGTGTAGACAATGCTCGCACCTTCGCCGCCCGGCATGACGCCACCCGTAAAAGTTCCGTAAGAGTCATAGCCGTTCTCCGTGGGGATTAGTGCAATCGGCATGTGGTCCCAGTGAACGAGGTCCGAGCTGACGGCATGCTGCCAACCCCGCCCTCCAAAGCTGCCGTGAAAAAACACATGAAACTTTCCACCGAAGAACCGAGGCGCACACGGATCGCCCACAAAACCGGCCTGCGGCAAGAGATGATATTGCGGTCGCAATGGGTCGTTGGCGAGTTCCTGCCGGGCTGATGGATTCTCAAAAGCCGGATCTACCGCAACTGAATCAATGGCGAACGTCTTTCCTGTCAATAGAGCGGAAGATGCCGAGGCAAAAACGAACTGTCGTCGGTTCACATGGTCTCCAATTCAACATTTTTCGGAAGATCGACGGGGTTGGCATCGTTGGTGCGCCAGTCGGCTACTCTTGTTACCGTTTGCCCATTGCGGCCAAGGACGACTTGGCGGCACGAATTTTCAGAAAGAGATTCATCTCGCGTTTTGCATCCTCTTGCCGACCCATCGCTGCATAGGCAGGCGAGAGCTTGTAGTGAGCGGTCGATAGTCGCATAGCGGAGTTGAAACGGTAAATGACATCCCTCCAGTTGGGTCTGCACTACGCTTAAATGAGAGAAGCAATTTGCAGGTTTGAAATCGCCGCACTTCCGCCGGATGCCGCAAGAGCAACAACGGTCGCATCCGATGGGGTCGTAATGAGCGCTGAAATAGCCTGCTCACCGCCGTTTAGAAACACTTCCACCGAGCCTGAGTCCACAAACACACTTACAGAAACGGGCGCGCTGAAGTCACAGACGGCCTGGCGCACCGTATTCCATGCTGCATCTGATATGGGAGCTTTTCCGCACTGACTGCGGTTTAACGCCACGATTGACTGCGAGGGCTGGAAAACGAGCTTGGTCAGATCCCCGTCTCCGGAGCGCAGTGTGAGATCAATCTCGCTTGGCCAGGAGCCATTAACGGAAGAGAGCGTGAAGTCGATCCTGCAACTCGGATTGGCTGTCCATCCAGGCCACGAATACGGCGTTGCGTCAGAGATGGTCTGGTTTGATCCCTGAACTTTGGATTTGAATATGCTGTCCTGCGCCGCAATTGACTTGTTCACCAGGAAAGACGCACCGTTAACGAACTGCAGAATCAGCTGGCGCATGATGCTCAACTGGCCGTAATAGCCGGTGGTCGGCATTGCCTTAGCGTAATCCCAGTTGTTTTCCCATGCGATGGCGTATGCATAGGCCAATGGATCAGCGGCATTGGCATCGGCAAAGACGGTAGAGGCGTAGAAGTCCGGCCCTGCATCGAGCCAATTCCCAGTCCAGTCGTCGGGGGTAAAGGTGGTGCCATCGAAGTTTCCAACCCAGTACTGTGTGCCCGTGGTAAACCTCGCAGCCGTTCCATTGGCGCCGCACAGCAGCACCCATTTGTCCTGGCCGGTTGTGCCATCGGCATTGTAAAGGTGTAACGGGAACATGTGCGGACACTCCATCGTGCCAAGATCGCTACGGACCATGGCGCTCTGGTAAGTCCAGGTTTTCAAATCTGTGGATGTGTAGATGCTGAGCTTGCCGACCTCTGCCAGGTTCATGACCCAACAATTGGCGGGTGCGTACCAAAAAACGCTTGGATCACGGAATACCAGATCAGAAATGGAAGTATTGCCTGCAAGTGGATTGGTCTGCACGATGGAACCGAACTGGAAGGAGACGCCACCATTGTTCGAGTACCACAGACCTGTCCCCTGCCCGCCCAGATTGTTGCATGGCATGGTCATAAGCGCGATGACTGCGCCGGCACCGTAACCTGCAGTATTGTTCGTGTCCACCACTGACGATCCACCCCAGACGTCGCCATAAGCGGTGGTGTACTTGGGAATCGAGACTCCCTGGTCCGTCCAATTCACTAGGTCTGAAGATGTGTACCGCCGCCATGCTGTGCCGTTGCCCGTGGGAAAGTCCGTATTCCACAGAACCCAGAGATTCCAGATACCGCCCATCCACAGTGGACGGACCGGATCGTTAATCCATCCGGAAGCGGGCGTCAAATGATAGGCCGGACGCGCCTGAGTTGGAGTTGGAGTTGGTGGTGGGTTGGAAACTCCGGAGCCGGACGAGGACGAACATCCGTGCAAAAAGAGCGTGGCGGGCATCGCTCCGGCAATCATTGCCAGAGCGGCACGACGGGACATAAAGGTTTCATCCATTTAGAGGCAATCCTCTGGTTCAGTCGATGCTGAACAACTAACCAAGGCACTTGTATCACGGGCATGTCAATCAGGGAGTCTGAGTGATGTTGCCAGAAGCGGGAGAATTGGGAATAGGGTGTTCGGCCGCATGAGCCGTGTGAAGCTTCTTGAACTCAGACATCTCTTGATTCGCCTCTGCGGAGCGGCCTAATACGCGGTAGGCTTTCGCCAAGTGATAATGTGCTGTCTCGTTGTTTGGGTCGAGGCGAGTTGCTGTGACCAAATGCTCCACAGCCTCCGCTGGCTTTTCTGCATCCAGAAGGAGATCCCCCAAACCAACCTGTGCGTTCGAATAATTCGGATTAATTTGAAGAGCCTTCATGAAATGTGATTCAGCCAGTTCTGGATGTTGAGTAAGACGCAGGATTTCACCCAATTCGCATTCTGCACGATAGTCGCTTGGATCAGAGGCTATAGCCGCTTCAAATTCATGCTGAGCCTCTTCCGGACTGGACGAATTCATCACCAAGGCATGCCCCAACTGAAAGTGGATTCCAGGAAGCGTGGGATCGGCCTTGATTGCTGCCCTAAACTGTTCGACAGCGCCTGACATATCTTCCTGCGTAAGCGCCGACTCTCCAAGAATCTGATGGACCCGCCCGGAATCCGGTGCATCTTTGGAGAGGGTCGAGAGGGCTTGTGTTGCCAATTCCAAATACACGCGATAGCTCACGTACAGAACTTCTTGATCGTGTGGATTGGTTTTCTGAAGTGCGCGAACGACATCGATTGCCTGATCGAGAGTTTTCGATTCTTCGTGGACCTGAACAAGCGCAACGCCCACATTGATTTTCAGTTCATTGTTTCGAATATGTGCAAAGGATTGCTCAAGGAGGGCGATACCTGCTTCCGGAGCCCCAGTGCGCATCTGACAGAATCCCAGGAATGCCTTCGCATCCCACAAGGACTCATCTCGCTTGAGTGCATCGGTAAATAGCTTCTTGGCCTGTTCGAAGTCGCCGCTCTTATATGCGATAACGCCAAGATTGGCGTATACGCCGGCATTGGACGGGTCCAGTTTCAGAATTTGTCTGAATTCTTCGGCCGCCTTATCAGGTTGACCTGACGCGAGAGCCGCTTCAGCTTGCTTGAAATGCGCGACGACTTGGGCATTCCTGTCTGGTTGAGCAATAAGATTGCCAACAAGGCAAAGCGGGAAGATCAGACATAGGACGATTCTACGTTGCATTTTGCATGGCATGATGATTATGATGCACCCTTGATCAGTCATAATGCAGTTCCCACGGACCCGCCTAGACGCCGAAGGCGGTTGTAGAAGACATCGCCCGTCTCCGATAACATGGACTTGCAGGATCTCGCAAGAGATACTCAATACCTTCAGGGCGTCTGGCGGTAAGATTCTCATTACCGACAAACGCCTTAAAGCAACGCTGACAATGTTGACTACAATCCCTCTTCAATTACCCCTTAACTCAACTCGGCTTCGGGAAAATTCCAAAGGGTCCGGCTCTACCATCGAACGTGCAGGTCGAACTGCATCCGTCGCATATCTTCGGAAGTACCGTAGATTTTTCCGTAGTTGGGGTCCTCCATGTTCATGTCCGGGGATCCGAGGTTCGCATGGTTTAGGACATTGAAGTTCTCCCACCGGAAGTCCACGGTGGTGGGATTCTCAGAGGACAGCTTGGTCTTGATCGGAAAGGACTTGCCGAACGACCAGTCGGCATTGTAGAGCCCGGGCCCGCGCATGATCCCAGGGTGAGCATCTCCAAACTGGTAGAGCACAGTGGGGTGCGAGAGAGCAGCGGCATTGAGCCAGCCGTTCCGGTTTTTTTGCGTCTTCGGGTAGAAAGACACGCCGGGAACCCGGTTTGGGCGCTGGCCAAAGTACGCGTGCAACTCTCCATTGTAGGCATCGTTGGGCGACAATGCGATGCCGGATTGCAAGGTCGTTATGCCATCGAAGGTCCATCCTCCCAGCAGCGTTTGCACAACAGGATTTGCTGTGGCTCCAAAGTGTTGGCCCTTTCCATAGGGAACTTTGAAGCTGTGCGTTGTGTTCCAAATGGCTGCTCGGTTGAGGTAAGACACACCATGTGCGGCTCTGATATCAAAGAATTCCGTGGGGGCGTTGCCACGGTTTCCAATCTGGTTGTCAAGCGCCTTAGCCCAGGTAAAGTTCGAGTTGACACTGTAGCCATTTGTGAAGTGCTTGGTAGCGACAACCTGTAGCGAGTTAAAGCTGGAATCATCGCAGGTGCAGTTGACGTAAACCGAATTCCAGTAATTACCGAAATGGAAGTAGGGGCGACGCAGGTCCCAGTCGTCTCCGGGTCCAGGTACGACATCGTTGGCGTTGTAGATCGAATAGTCAAGGTGATTGCCCCGGTTCCCGACATACGCCGCGGTTAAAGTAAAGTCCTTGGCGATCTGGCGTTCGATCGAGAAGTTCCATGAATCGACACTTGAAGTCTTGCGTTCAAGAGGAAATGCCTTGACGCTTTGGCTCGCAATGAGAGCCATGTGGCCGGATTGCGGTATAGGGTCCGTGGAAAATGCCGGCACTTGTGTGCTGAGTGTGGGAATACCAGAGAGCCCAAAATAGGGACTGTTTTGCGTCATTATCTGATTTTGGGCAACAGGATAAAAGGTATCTAAGTGGTTAAAGGCGGCGTCGAAACCATTAATGAAATAGCTGCGGCCCAGGCCTGCCCGAATTACGGTTTTTTGCGTGACCGCGTAAGTAGCGCCCAAACGCGGGGCAAAGTCTGTGTACCGCGGCTGGACATCTCCATACTTGGACACGTCGCCTAGCCCTGAGATGAGAATTTCACCCGTGTTCAGATTGAAGTTGGCGTCCCCGCCAGCCTTCTTTGGAGTGATCGGAGAGATATAGTCCCAGCGACCTCCGTAGACAAGAGTCAGCTTGGGGCTTGGTCGCCAGGTGTCTCCTGCGTATCCTGAGATGCGTGTGGCCCGTTCATCCGGAGCCTGGATGATGCCGCCGTGATCAAAGTAGGTTGGTTCTCCCAATAGGAACGTCGCCATTCCCAGTCCGGCGTTCGGCTGCTCCATTGTACTTGTGACGTCGTCACCAAACGAGAAGTCACCGCGAGTGCTCGAGTTCAACGTAAAGAGATCTTCCAAATTACGGTGTGCATCGACGCCCCACCGAAACTGGTGTTGCCCTGCAATTTTGGTCCAGTTGTTCACGCCTTGAAACATGAGCGAGCGGTCAAGGCGTGGCACAGAACCAGCAACGCCCCACGAATAGTTAGCGATTGGAGTATTGATCGTGATGGGAGACAAGCCACCATAGATCGGATTCCCGTTATTGATACCAGTGAGACCGACCGAATCGTCAGTCGCCAAGTTCGAATCATTCTGGTATTCATTCAGATAGAAGCGAGCATAGCCAATACGCCCTTCAGTCAGCAATGAAGAACTGAAGACGTGCGTGTAATTTAGCGACAAGAGTTGGTTTTTCGTGTCAGTCGTGGAGGCATTGCCTTCAAGACCAAACCCCCCAGCGACCTGTCCAAAGACGCCCGGGCTTGCCAGGTGGGACCACATTTGGGAGAACCGCCCGAAGATCTTGTCGTTGTCCTTGAGATTCCAGTCCAAACGTCCGTCAATCTCTTGTGTGGTGAACAGAGCCTTGCCAGTACCGCGATAATTCTGGTTGACGTTCTGATTTAGGTTAGGCTCCGGCAGGAGAGCCAGGAGCTTGATCGCAACAGGATTAAACCGATTGGACGGAATGATGTTGCCCGGAAATTGTGTTCTGCCGCTACCGTCAGGATTACCTGTTGCTGGATCAAAGATGGGATTCGTAGCCGCATATGCGCTGAAGTCGCCACTACGGAATGCGTCATTGGGCACATCGGCAATTGCCGCGGAGGTCAAGCGGCGGTCGTTGCGCCTGTAATCCGTAAAGAAGAATAACTTCTCTTTGCGGATCGGGCCACCCAAGGCGAGACCCTCAATGTTCTCATTGAAAGGGCTTGGCTTGGTGGTACCTGTTTCAGTGAAAGGATTGCGTGCAAACGAGAACGAGTTGCGGTTGGACCAATAGGTCGAGCCATGGAACGCATTACTTCCCGACTTCGTTACGTACTGTGCCACCATTCCGCCAACTGATCCGTATTCAGGGTCATAATTGGCTGTGGTAATCTTCAGCTCCTGCACGGAGTCGGGTGGAGGCACAATGATCTGGAGCCCGGTGAACCCCCAGGCTATATCCGTGATGCCGTCTACTTGGTAGTCGTTCGCCATCCAGAGTTGGCCGTTGACTGACGTCATAAAGCCTTCTGATGGGTTCTCATTGTTGCCAATCTGAAAACTATGCGGCTCGACTCCTGGAACTGTCAGATAGAGGTAGGTGAGGTTGTTGTCGCTGACGGGCAACGTTTCAAGATCGTGTTGATCTAGAGTCGTATCGACATCGGTCTTATCTGTTTTGAGAGCCGCAGCCTCGGCGGTTACCGTCACTGTTTCCTGTGCGGATCCCACAGCTAGACGAGCATCGGTACGAACGGTCGAGTCCACGCCGAGAACGATATGCTCCTTGCTGAAGGTCTTGAACCCATCCCGGACGACTGCCACAGCATACTGACCCGCAATAATGTTGGTGACGTTGTAGAAGCCCGAATTGTCGGTGACGGTTTTTGATTCAACGCCCGTTCCTTCGTTCCTAACACTCACTTGCGCATTGGGAACGGCTGCCCCTGTGTTGTCGGTTACAAATCCGGATATTGAACCGGAGGTTGCTTGAGCTGCTGCCCAATGGGGAGAAGCCAGCACGAGAGAGAACAGTGCGAGGAGGTGGACTACACCCCAGAAATTCCTAGCACTGAGTCTGCCTATTGATTTACAGCGTTCCATATTGCCTCCTGAAGTGGACCGCTTCTTTTTAGGCGCGCTAACTAGTCATTGTCAACAAAAAATAGTGTACAGATTAATATAACCTGACTATACAACCGTGAGGTCATCAACGGCTAGACGATCTGCCGCTGGGGAAGGATCACTCGTAAACACTTCAATTTCGATGGATTGGCTTCTATCGGGTCAAAATGAAATCGTATTCAATTCTTCTCGCTACTGCCGCAAGACTCGCGTATCACCAGACGACAGTTCAGGGATATCTCCCGGATGGGCAAATCCGGATTGTTCAAGCGCTCGAACATCGTCGCCATCGCAACTTTTCCGATGTCCTGGCAGGGCTGACGCTGAGTGGTAAGCGGGATGGGCAGAAGGCTGGCGTATTTGACATCATCGATGCCTACGATGCGGATCTCTTTGGGTATTTGAACCCCTAACGCAATCAGAGTCTTCATCAGCGTTGCCGCGGTATGGTCATTGGCACACAAAAACGCATCGGGGCGATGTTTCTTGAGCACTGTGCGTAGCAGCGATTCATCGGCCGGATCTCCACGGGTCACCAAGTTCTCGCTGCGGTGCAGGTCAGAGTCGAACAAAGCTTCCCGGTAGCCGGCAATGCGCGCATCAACCGTCGATGCAGATAACTGCTTTCCCAGGAATGCGATGCGCTTGGCGCCAAGTTTAACAAGATGCATCGTCGCTCCAAAGGCTGTCCGCCTGTTGTCAATGCCGACGAGGTCATATTCCGCTCGCGCTGGATAGCCGTTGATGCAACGGTCGAGCAGGACAACCGGGATGCGCGCCTTGTCAAGTGACGCTACCACCATCTTGTTCACTTCGTCTTTGGTAGGAACTAATTCGAGAGGAGCGAAGAAAACGCCTGAGACCCGTTGCCGGATGAATTCTTCGCACAATTCTCGAGCCACAACCTCGTTCTGGTCGCTTTTGATGAAGGAATTACCCCACAAAAGCGATACCTTGCTTTCCGATCGATATTGCGTCATTCCCTGGCAAATGGGTTCGAAGATCTCCGTTTGCCCCAGTTCCGGAATCAACAATCCGAACAACCTGTTGTCCTGGGCGGTAGGAGCTACAAACGTCCCCGAACCGGGACGACGCACCACAAGTCCCATTTGCTCCAACTCTTTGAAGGCCTTGACTATGGTCATTCGAGCCACGCCGAAACGTCGCACCAGCTCGGCTTCACTCGGGAGCCTTGCTCCCTCGCGATATTCGCCACTGATAACGCTTTCACGCAGGGCATCAAGAATGATCTTGAATTTCGGAATATGACGACCCTCGTCGGTAACTGTACCCTCCCGGAGAGCGTTCGCTGCAGTTTTCATAGACTTGGAGATCATTGTAGGACATCTCCTTTCTCTTTACCCGGCCTTCTCTGGTTGCTCGCAAAGAACAGGCTAGACAGATCGCCCACTTGAAGACTATACCTTTGGCTACATCTTGTATATGCTCGTTTACGGATGCGAAGGGAGTCTCGATGCAGATCCTGAGTACTGGGGAAATATTGTGGGACATAGTTGAAGGCGGGGAGTTCCTGGGCGGCGCTCCTCTTAATTTCTCGGTGACATCTCAGAAGCTGGGGGGGCTGGTTTCACTTCTGACTGGAGTCGGGGAGGACGAATTAGGCCGGAAGGCACTTCAACAGATGAATTCACTTGGCCTGAAGACCGATTTTGTACAGATAGTTCGAGACGCTCCCACTGGTACCGCGCTGGTCACTCTTGACGACTCAGGGAGCGCCACTTTTCGGATCGGTCGGCCCGCGGCGTTTGATGTGCTAACCGTCAACTCCGGCTTGATCGAGCGATGTCAAACAGCGCGACCGGATTGGATCTACTTTGGAACGCTCGCGAATGCTCACGCCTCCAACGAGGAGTTGCTTCACAGTCTTGTGAAGCAGTTGCAACCAGTGAGGTGTTTCTATGACATGAACTTGCGGGACGGACACTGGAGTTTACCGCTGATTGAAAGGCTTTCCGCATTGGCTACAGTGATCAAGCTAAATGACGAGGAAGCGAAACGAATCTTCGACATGAAATTTGGAAGCCTCCCGTATTCATTGGAGCGCTTCTGCCAACGCTGGTCAGAAGCATTTGGAACTCAACAGATTTGCGTGACGATGGGCAGCGCCGGGTGCGCCCTCTACTCGGATAACGTTTTGAAAACGTTCGGAGGCTACTCCGTCGACGTCGTAGACACAGTCGGCGCCGGGGATGCTTTCGCCGCGGGCCTGTTGTACGGACTTGACCGCGGCTGGCTGCCACAACGTATTGCATCTTTCGCGAATGCTCTCGGAGCAATGATTGCAAGTCGGCGAGGCGCCACGCCAGCATGGACCGTCGAGGAGTGTTACGCCATGATCGATGGTCATCAGAACCAGTCTGGAAGAGCGGCACAGGCCAATTCAAATGGCAACTGATCGGCAGCCTAAGAGCAATGACGGGAATCAGGAGAGTGGCAAGTGAAATCCATACCGACTATCGCAGCCATCATTTTCATCGCATCCATGCTCACTGCTTCGTCCTTCGCCAGTGCCCAGCAGCAAACCTATGATCAGCCCTATCGCCCTCAGGTTCACTTTTCTCCGGAGCGGAACTGGACGAACGATCCCAATGGACTGGTTTTCTATCATGGCGAGTATCATCTGTTTTTCCAGTACAACCCCTTTGGAGATACCTGGGGACACATGAGCTGGGGTCACGCGGTCAGCCGCGATCTCCTTCACTGGCACCAATTACCGCTTGCGATTCCAGAGCAGAATGGGGTGATGATTTTCACCGGCAGCGTGGTGATTGATCGTACCGATTCGAGTGGCCTTTGTAAGCCCGCCAAGGAGTGCATTGTTGCGGTCTATACCGGCGATGGAGATACGCCTGATGGCCATAGGGAGACGCAGAATCTTGCCTACAGCTTGGACGATGGCCGAAATTGGAAGAAGTACGAGAAGAACCCTGTGCTCGATCTGCACCTTGCGGACTTCCGCGATCCGAGCGTTAGCTGGGACGAGGAACGCCACCACTGGGTCATGGCAGTCTCTCTTCCGCGAGAGCACAAAGTCAGTTTCTATCTGTCGAAGGATCTCAAGCAATGGACGCACGCGAGCGATTTTGGCCCAGCAGGCGATACCAACGGTGTATGGGAGTGCCCTGACCTATTACGCGTACCGTCGGAAGGAAAACACGGGTCGCTCTGGGCATTGAAAGTTGGCTTGAACCCGGGTGCACCGCAAGGCGGATCAGGAGAGCAGTATTTCCTGGGAGAGTTCGACGGCACGAGCTTCAAAGTCTCAGACGAAGAAGGGGTGCACGGTTGGACCAACTACGGTAAGGACGACTACTGCGCAATTAGCTTTAATGGAATTCCGCCTGGAGGTCAGCCGGTTCTGCTTGGATGGATGAACAATTGGGACTATGCAGCGAAGTTGCCGACCTCGCCTTGGCGCGGGCAGATGAGTCTGGCGCGGAAGCTCTCATTGATTCGTGATCAGAACGGACTCGCGCTCGCCCAGGATCCAGTGATCGATTCTCTGCGGAAAGGTTCCGTGCCTTTGCATTTGAAGGAATCATCTGGCAATGAAGGAGCCGCGGCAACCCTCTCCCCTCCTTATGAGTTGGATTTTGAAGAAGTCAACCCAAGCGCAAACAGCTTTGGAGTGCGGATCTATTATGACGATCAGCATTGGACAGAGATCGGGTTTGATAAAGCTAAAGGGGAGTTCTATATCGATCGAACCAGATCCGGCGAAGGGGCTATTCCTGCCTTCGCCACAAAAACAACTGCTCATGTTGTACCAGGTCGGCCATACAACGTTAAGGTGATTATCGACCGATCTTCGGTCGAGGCGTTCGCTCAAAACGGCACGATCGCGATGACGAACCTAGTCTACCCTCCAACGGCAAGCAATCGAGTCCTCTTCTTCCCCTCGTCGAGTCCTCAAACTGCGAACGTCCGTGCACATTTATGGAAACTAGCATCAGTCTGGCAAGGCGCAGATCGAGGACACGGCCCGAACAGCCGCTAAGAAGGATCTTGGCAATGATTCAGCACACCATCGCACGACGGACGGAGCTAGACCGGACGACTTCCCAAGAAATGCGTTGAACACTGAGACTTACGACCAACTATCTATCGGGAATTTCAGCGCTCCCTCCTGCACGCGTGACGTGATGTTGATGGTCCGTGGGTAACGGTGGCAAACCCTGCATACTTCCAAACTTGCTGCGCGCACATCGGAGAGTCTCGGAGCCGCCGCCCATTGGAAGACCTTTTCCGTAGTCGCAAATCTTCTCGAGCAGCGGGAACCCGGCGCGGGTTGTCTGCGCGAACGACTCCATATTCGCGAAGTCTACGGCCGGCTCAACAGACCGGAGTTCTCTCAACCAATATATCCGTTGTGAAAGCGAAACAAGCGCAGTGCCGGGTTCCCACGATTGCGATCAAATGCTCGGGGACCGACTCGAATGGGAGCGCCATAATTCCGATTTCCGGCTTACAACGGATCACCGGCAATAGGTAACTCAAGTGGACGAAAAACCGGCTTTCCGGACACTGAACTTCAATTCCGATGAAGCATAATTATGCTTCATTTCATACTTCTGGTCGTCGCGGTCCCGAATGAACCCCCAACGAAAATCGGTATGGCTGCTTTGAGCAAATGGTGCACACCAAGGCGCATTTCGCCCCAATGTGCATTGATGAACGTGGCAGTTTCTGGCTCTTAGCTCGTCACGGGCACTTTGTAGGTACATCGATGACAACTTATGACTACAGAGATGACAACTTATGCTTCAAATCACACACGAGGCACCAGCAGGCATCCGCATCCAGAAGGCTCGCACCACGCTCCTGCTGGATCACCCGTTTTTCGGCTCGCTCCTGTTTCGATTAAAGGGGAGTGAGAACCGGTCGATTGCAACCATGGCGACCGATGGCGTGTCGCTTTATTACAATCCCAAATTCGTCGATACGCTGAACTCGGCCACATTGGCCGGAGTCCTGGCACACGAGGTCATGCACCCGGCGCTGCAACACCATGTGCGGCGTTCCGGTCGCGATCCGAGGCGCTGGAACGAAGCCTGCGATTACGCCATAAACCCGCTGCTGCTCGATGCGGGGCTCAGTCTGCCTGATGGCGTCCTTGTCGATCACCGCTTCCGTGGGATGAGCGCCGAGCAGATATACAACATGCGCGAGGGCGAAGCGCAGCCACAATCCGGCGGCCAAGACAGCGCAAGCGACGGTGCCGGAGCTGGCGCGGGCGAAACGCCAGAACCGCAAGCCAACTCCGATGAGCCGATTGCGCCAGTAACCGAAGGCGGCATCGGCCAGGTGCTTGATGCACCTCCGGCGGACGAGGAGATGCCCAGTGTTGAAGAGCATGCACGAGAATGGAGTGTTGCTCTCAACCAAGCGGTCACTCTCTCGAAGCAATCCGGCAAGGTTCCCGCGGGCCTCGCACGAACTCTCGAAGGCGCGGCGGATGCAGCGGTCGATTGGCGCGAGTTGTTGCGCAGGCTCTGGTCGGACACCATCCCGGCCGATTCAAGTTGGATGCGGCCCAACCGGCGCCACATCTGGGCAGGTCTCTACCTGCCCGGAGTCGTGCGGGAGGGCGTCGGCGAGATAGCCATCGCTGTCGATTGCTCTGAGTCAGTCAATGCCCGCCTGTTGCGCCTGTTTGAAGCTGAGGTTTGCTCGATCCTCGGAGGCCAGCGGCCTCAGTGCGTTCACGTTTTGTACTTCGACACAGAAGTAAACAAAGTGGAGACCTATCAAGCCGGTGAGCAAGTTCATCTCAATCCCGTCGGCGGCGGAGGGACCGACTTCGGTCCATGCTTCGACTGGCTGGATGAGCATGGAATCCAGCCACAGACTCTGGTGTTCTTGACCGATCTATGCGGAACGTTCCCCGAGACTGAACCAGCGTATCCAGTGATCTGGGCATCCACCGAGCGCCGACATGCTCCATTCGGCAGCGTCGTTCCGATGCACGCGGCATAGAGTTCGACAACCTGAAATAGCCAGCGCTACGGGCGGTGACCAGCCGCCCAGCGGGCGCTGCCGGGCTTCGCGCTGCGTGACCGGCAGCCTGCGTTCGTGTGCCACGGTGGAGATTCAATATGGAAAAGACAATCCACATCTATACGGATGGTTCTGCCATCCGGAACCCTGGACCGGGCGGATGGGCAGCAGTATTGATTCGGGGAAGCAGGAGCTGGGAGATGTCGGGAGCAAGTCCGTGGACAACGATATCGGAGATGGAGCTTCTGGCTGCGGTCAAGGCCTTGCGGTCGATTCCGGAAGGGTCGCTGGTTGAGCCGCGCTCGGACTCCGAATTGCTGATTCATGGAATGCGCTTCCGTGTTTTCCGCTGGCAGAGGCAGGGATGGCGCAACAGTCGCGGGCTGGACTTGCAGCACCAGGTGCTTTGGTCAGAGTTGATGCAGCTGAACGAGCGACTTAACATTCGGTGGCGCTGGATCCGGGGACACAGCGGGCATCCCGTCCAGACCCGCGTCGATGCTCTCGCCTATCTAGCCGCCGGCTCTGTCTGGGTGAAAGAGAATATCGCGGCATAATGCCGGCGAGGAAGTCAGAAAGTCAGAGAAGGAGAAACACAGATGGCATCGATTGCGGAAGCAAGCTCGCTTTTTGAAATCGACGTGGAAATCGACGGACTGCTCGAAGAGATCGAAGGTCAGGTTGAATCAGAAGGTCAGGTCGCGGAAGACCTGGTTGCTCGGTTCCAGCAATTCTGCGAGGCGCACGGAGAGAAGGTCGACCGGCTCGGCCGCTTCCTACGCCTGATGGAGGCACGCGAACAGTATTGCCGCAGCGAGGCCATGCGGCTAACAGATCGGGCCCGCGTCGCAGCCGGCAAGGTGGAGCGGACCAAGGATATGGTGCACTACTGCCTGCTGAGCCGGGACCTCAAGAAGATCGAAGGCCATCAGTTCACGTTGCGCGCTCAGAAGAACAGTCAGGACTCCGTGCGAATTACCGACGAAGCCGCATTGCCGAGGTCCTATTGCAGAATTGATGGGCGGATTGACGGAGTTGTCTGGGAGACGGTGCTCTCGCTCCTTCCAGACGAACATTCGAAGTCTTTGGAGTCGTCTGTTCAGGAGACGCGACCGGACACTGACGCAATAAGAGCGGCTGTGATGCGTAATGAGCAGGTGCCTGGAGCGGAGATACGGCGTGGCTCGCATTTGCGAGTGGTATAAGAAACTCGGTTACAGCCTCGCTGAGTCGCTAACGGGCGGCGAGTATGTGGTCAGGAAGTTTGAATCACCGAGCCATTTCTTGAAGGATGGATTGTCGCTGAACTGCTTGAAAAGCTCGGCGTGGTCCGCGAGCAACTCCACGATCACCCTTTGGAGCGCTTTGTCGTGCTCAATGCGGGCGTTCTGCCGATCAGAGTGTTTCATCGCATTCTGGTAGGCTTTGTCGGCAGATACCTTCGCTGGAATTTCCTCTGCAATCACCTTCCGAATCTTGTCTCCGTCCTTCCAATCGATGTTTCCGAACTGGTCGTTGAATGCCTTGATGATGTTGGATAGCTTATCCAATTCCGGCTCAGGCTTGTGTCCGCCACCAGCCGTTGGCACCGACTCAATCTCCGCATCCGCATCTGGAAGAGCAATTGCCCGTGTCGTCTGTTTCTCGACCCGATAGCTATCCATGTCGATGGTCTCGATCAAGCCCTTGGACAGGTCTTCCTCCTTCGGCGCCGGTAATTTGGAGATCAGGCAGTTCAGCAAGATTGAAAGCTTCTCCCAAGCGGGGTTGTTGTATGGCAACACTGCGGAGAGGAATCCGTATGTGCGGACGAACGCCTTTGCGTTTCCTTTGAATTTCACCTGTCCGTCTTCGTCGAGGTCGGATAAATACGTTGCGACACAGGCGTCGAGGATCGGGTCCAACTTCTCTCGTGGGGCGCTGGCCAAGAAGAGTTCTACAAACTGCTCCACCTGGTTTGGGGTGCCCAAACTGGCAGCCACACCGGATGCAGACACGAAGCAATGGATTGAAATCGGCTCGCCGCCGGATCTGCGCTTCACGGCGGCCAGCGAAGGTGTGAATTACAAACTGAAGCCGATGTACCAGATTAGCGATCAGCGCTACTCCGTCTACTGGCAGATGCAGAGCCCGAAAAGGCAAAGCTAACGGCCCGAAGTTGGCCCGGAAAATGGAAAACTCGTCGCGCCGGTGGAAATCGAAGGATCAAAGGACGGAATCCGGCCGGAGTTCTTGTTTTCCCAGGGGTGGCCCTCTGCGGTGCTGGTTTTTGTCTGGCGCATTCCTGTTGAACGGAAGGTGGAGACTATGACTCTGCAATCCTGAAGTCGCGAGCGTTTTCTGCATTTCGCGAGCGCCATTTTAGCCCCATATTGTATGCAGCTGCCCGAGGTCGCAAACCGGTGGGATGGGACAGCACAGAGCGGATTTTTGGGCGAAGTTGCGTGGACCGACATCCCAATAGAGCGCCCAAATTATCAAGGCGTTCTGCTTTGACCGTGGTTTGCAGGAATTGCTTTTCTACTTTCGAGAAAAGCAACTGTGCGATGGCAAGGTGGCGAAGTTTGTTGGATAGAGAGCTAAGGTAACTTGCCGCTCCCGCCCCGTCGAGAGTCGTCACTCAGATTCATCGATGACTTCAATTGCCGATATCGTCGCGTAGTTTTCGATTGGCTCGAACGTCAGATCAAGTTTCCCTTCCGGGGTGGGCCTCAGGTGATTGAACGTCTTGGTGAGAGGGCGAAGGCTGCCAACTTCTTTGAAGATGTCGAAGTTGTCGAGCAAAGTTGAGCCATTGCAATAGACTCGAAATACCCGGCTTCCCGTGCCTCCAGAGCCGGAAGCCTGTGGCCCCCAGAATTGTTCGGCAAAATGGAGCACCAGTGTGTAACGGCCTCGAGTGTCCACCGGAATCGAATAGGTGAAGTGGCCGTACCGCTCCTGCGCATAAAGGTTTGGATCGGGAGTGCTACTGACCTGTCGAGGCGGATCGGAAAGCGCGCCACCCTGAAAATAGTCATCGGGATGCCAGACGTTTCCGTTGTGGTCAGTGACCGCTGCGTGTTGCATGACGATACGAACGGGGAGTTGTAGATGAGGCAATCCGGGCAATATCTCAAGTGCATTGAGAGACGGCGCACCTCGATCCATGAAGAACCTGATATGGAGGAAGCCATCTTTGTCCGGATAGATGTCTTTGAATACACGCTCGTCAGCGATATTGGCTCCAAGGACATCTGAGCCGATGTTGAAGACTCTCAGAAGCGATTGGCCGTTGACGCTCACATTAAAGAAACTGATCTTGGGATCATCCTGCGGCGAAGCCACGAAATACAGGTGTAACTCGTAGGGGCCTGGCGCCACGGGAATATCGTAGGTGAAGTCGCCTGTTCGCCTATGTTCAAACAGCATCGGATCACTGGTTTGTGCCACCGGGAAATCTGGGCGCCGGAATGCGCCGCCACCATGAAAATAGCGATCAGCTTGCCAATACACACCCGCGCTGTCGATTCTTGGAGTTCCATCGTACCCAGCAAGCAAGCGTAGCGGAACCTGAGCCGCATTCAGCGGGGAAGGTTGAGCGGCGTTGGTCCGGCGCGACGCAACTGCGCCCGCTGGATGGCTTTCTTTGGTTCGCGTGTAGAATCGGGCTGCGCCGAAGCCTACAACGAGCAGCGCGGCAATTCCTGCGATGGCGTAGACCAGAGTTCGTTTGCGATGATCGCGCTGTGAAGCATGGGTTGTCTCAAAACTGTCAGTTTCGGACGAAACTTGCTTCTTTTCCGTCTCCGCAACAGGCCCCGAGGACAAATTGTCGACTTTGTCGTCATCAACCCGAGCCTCAGGTACGAATGTCATTTGACCCGACGAGTCGCGGCGGATGAACGACGGAACATAGCTCCCCTGTGGGAGTAAGACCTGAATCTCGTGTCCTTTGCCTTCATTCTCGTAGTACGCTTTCAGCCTTTTTCTCAGCCGATGAGCCTCGACGCGCGCGATGGAATCCCGAGACGCATCGAAAGAACTCTTGGAGCGACCCAAGACTTCGGTTGCAATGTTGTACTCATTGATCTCGTTGATTCTGTTCTGAAAATACCTCTCGGCAATATACCTCAAGAATTTCTCAAGACGCGGAGTGTGCGCGAGTGCGGCCAAAACAAGTTCCAGCTCGGCGCGTTCTGAGTCCTTCGATTGAGAGGCAACCACTTGGTTCATGAATCCACTCCAGATTGATAATTCCATCTTACGAATGCGCTTCTGGATTGCCAATGTTAAATGCCCGGATGCAGCTGGCCGGACGGTCTTGGTCTTGACGTTAAATTTGTTTAATGCGCTGAAAATAAAAGCATTAAACGCGCGATTTTCGCATTAACAATTCTGTGCATGAATAACGTTTACACGCCAATTCTCGCCTCACTATAGTTCTCCCTCGTTGAGCCCGGCCCGAAATTCCGCGGATGTAGTGATTTTGGCATCCGGTGGACGGAGTGAGCGACCAAAGGGTACCAATGCACATACTGAGCCCGAGGCGGTCATTTTCCAAAGCATCCGGGCAAACAATTGAGTTAGAGGAGCCGGGCAACCGGACCTCACAGATTTGGAGGCACATCTTGTCAACGTCAAAGAAACTGAATTTCCGCGAATCGTTCCTGCGGTTGATGAAAACGTTTCCGCGCAAGGCGCTCGATATTTCGGCCCTGATGCTGCTGGTAGTGTCAGTTGCCGGGGCGCAGAACACAGCATCGATCTCCGGCACGGTCCGCGATACGGCCGAAGCTCTTGTTCCAGGGGCTAAGGTGACTCTCATCAACGAGTCCAGCAAGGCGACGCGCGAAACGACCAGTAACGGCGAGGGATTCTTCAACTTTCTTGCCGTGCCGCCGGCCACCTACTCGATCCGTGTGCAGAGAGCGGGGTTTGAGACCTGGAAGGTGACGGGTGTCGAGGCTCACCCTGGCGACAGTCTGACGGTTCCAAAGATCGGGCTGAAAGTGGGCGCGATTGTGGAGTCGATTACGGTAACGGCCGAGGTAGCGGGCGTCACGCTGAACTCCGGCGAGCACAGCACCATGATCACCGCTTCCGATATTGCGCGCCTCTCCACCACCGGCCGCGATGCGCTGGAACTGGTGAGCATGCTGCCCGGCTTCACACTCAATGCGGGCACCGGCCTGAACAATGTGGGCGCGGACTACAACACCACCAGCTTC
>Ga0182030_10008259_pt1 | contig 21602 bp, 20 predicted proteins | sample 812S3MmetaG_FD_121299 | JGI IMG/M metagenome (GOLD analysis project Ga0182030, IMG submission 121299) | Permafrost microbial communities from Stordalen Mire, Sweden - 812S3M metaG (Illumina Assembly) | ecosystem: Environmental > Terrestrial > Soil > Wetlands > Permafrost | place: Sweden...
CTCCAGCCGGCCGGCAGGCGCATGGCCCCACACCTGCGCGCCGAGCCGGCCAGGTTCCAGGCCGAGGGCCCGTACCCGCGAGCTCACGAACACGTTCGTCACCGGGTCGCGGTCGCAAAGAGCCAGGACGGCCTGGCGGTCCCGCTCATCGAGCTGCCGCACCGATGCGGACCACGGCGGCTTTACCCGCAACATACCCCCAGCGTACACCGGGCAATAACGCAGAGAATTCTCATCCCGGACACGCTGTCGTCATTGTTATCCGCGCCCGGCCTCGATTGTTACCCGCGCCCTGACCTGGATTATTACCCGTGCCGCGGCCCGGCTAGTCACCGGAGGCCCCGGGCGTCGGATCGGGCACCGCCGGGCAGGTGGCGTTGACCAGCCCGGGTGCCTCCGGCAGGGCCCCGGTCGCGAGATAGGCGTTGAGGTAGCCCTGCACGCAGGAGTTCGACGGCTGCTCAAGCGACTGCCCGTGGTTGCCGCCGCCTTCGACCACGACCATCCGCGCGGACGGCAGCGCCTTGTGCGCGTCCTGGGCCCCGGCGTAGGGGGTGGCCGGGTCCAGCGTGCCCTGCAGCATCAGGATGCCCGGCAGGCCGGCCCCCTTGATCAGCAGCGGCTTGGCTGGCCCCCGCACTGGCCAGAACGCGCAGGAAGCGTTGAACCAGGCGTTGTCCCAGGCCTGGAACGGAGCCTTGGAGTAGACCATCTCGGTGTCGGCGGTCCAGTAGGCCCAGCTGCGCGGCCAGTTCACATCCGAGCACTGCACGGCGTTGTAGACGGCGAACTCGTTCTCGTTCTGCGTACCGTTTCCCTGGTACTGGGTGATCAGGTCGCCGGTCTGCCCGGAATTCAGGTAAGACGAGAGCGCCTGGGCCAGGCCCGGCCACAGCTCGTCGGAGTAGCCGCCTGCCAGGAAGGTGAAATCGAATTCGTCGGCCCCGATCATCTGATCGACCGGGTACGCGAGGAGCTGGTTACGGGCTTTGTACCACTCAGCCTGTACCTGCGCGGTGGTACTGCCAAGATGATAGGTACCATCGTATTTAGCCACCCAGGCGAAGAATGCCTCCATACGACCCTGGAAAGCGTAATCCTGGTCGATATTGTCGGTGTACCAGACCCCGGTGGGGTCGACGGTGCTATCCAGGACCATGCGGCGAATCCGGTTCGGGAAAAGAGTGGCGTAAACCTGGCCGATATAGGTGCCGTAGGAGAACGCGTAGTAGTTGATCTTGGCTACGCCGAACGCCGCGCGGATGGAATCCATGTCCCTGGCCACGTCTTCGGTGGTCATGTAGGGCAGCAGCCAGCCGAACTTCTGCTCGCAATCGTCGGCGTACATTTTCGCCCGGTTGATGAGCACCTGCTCGGCGGCGGCATTGGCCGGTATGTAGTTTGGCTGGACGCCGCTGAAAAAGCTAGGATCGCAGCTCAGCGCGGGCACGGAGGACCCTACGCCCCGCGGGTCGAAGCCGACGATGTCATAGTCAGCGGCCACGCTTGAGTTGATGCGCTGCGCCACCGCGGCCGCGAGCGGCAGTCCTTCGCCGCCGGGCCCGCCGGGATTGACCAGCATGACTCCCTGCTGCTGGCTCCGCGGCGCGGTCGCCGGGACCATGTCCAGGGCCAGGCTGATGTGCCTGCCGCCGGGGTCGGCGTAGTTGAGCGGGACACTCAGCATCGTGCAGTCGGGCACGCCCGCGGTGGCAAGCTGACCAGAACAGGAGTGCCAGTGCAGGGTGCTGCGCGCCGGGATGATGGAGCCCGTGGGTTGCGCGGCCTGGGTGCCCTGGGCACTTCGGGCGCTCGGGCTCGGTCCCGTGACGGCCGCGGCACCGGAGGAGGTACAGGCGGTGAGCGCGAGCAGGCCGGTCATGGCGACGATCAGCGCCACTGGGCCAACCCGGCTGTCCCGCGTCCGCCCGCGCGGGCGTGACAGCGAAATGGGCCCCATGATCCCCCATCATGCCCGGCGCGTTCGGCGGCCTAGCCGACGCGCGCGTCATCCGTGACTTCCGGTCGCAGCTAGGATGCGGCGGCGCGATGGCGCTCCTCGAGCGCCTGGCGGTACTCGGCGACGACCATGTTGGTCAGATCCTCTACCGAGGTGTCCCTGGCGTACTTGTCGAAGGTGATCTTGCCGCCCTGCAGCAGGTTCACCCGGTCACACACCTGGAGCACCTGGCCGTAGTTGTGCGCGATGATGATGACCGAGATGCCCCTGTCCTTGACCTCGCGCACGATGTCGAGGATCATCGCGCCTTCCTTGACGCCCATCGCGGCCAGCGGCTCGTCGAGCAGCAGGACCTTCGCGTTCGAGAACACCGAGCGGGCCACCGCGATGGCCTGCCGCTGGCCGCCGGACAAGCTGGCCACCTCGACGTCCACCGACTTCAGGGTCTTGATCCCCATCGAGTCCAGGTGCTTCTGGGCCTCCCGCCGCATGACCTTGTTGCGCAGCAGCGGCCAGCGGACCGGCTCCCGGTTGAGGAACATGTTGTGGTACACGGTGAGCTGGTTGATCAGGGCGAGGTCCTGGTAGACCACGTCGACGCCGCGCGCGCGGGCATCCGTCACCGAGGAGAACGTGACCTCCTCGCCGTTGAGAAAAATCCGCCCGCTGGTGGGCTGCTGGAAGCCGCAGATGATCTTGATGAGGGTGGACTTGCCGGCCCCGTTGTCACCGATCAGGCCGAGCACCTCGCCGCGCTCCACCCGCAGGCTCACGTCGACCAGCGCGGTCACGGCCCCGAAGCGCTTGGAGATGTGCTCCACCCGCAGGATGTCGTCGCCGGTCGGCGGGGTGAATTGTTCGGCTGGCTGGGTACTCACTTGGCTGCCTCCGTGCTCGGTCTGGCCATGTCCGGTCTGCTGCGGTGCGTTCTGGTGCTATTCGCCGCGGAACGGGCGCGTGCCGATCCGGTCGATGGCCTCGGCGGCCTTTTGTCCGGGCGTCTTTCGCGGGTTCGGGGCGCCCGCCAGCCGGCCCGAGCCTCGCAATCGCCCCAGGCGGATGTTGAGGATCATGAAGACGAGGATCGCGATGCCCAGGATGATCTGGTACTTGTCCGAGCTGATGCCGCGCAGGTTGAACCCGTCCTGCAGTTCGCCGAGGACCAGCACGCCCACCCACATCCCGATCATCGTGCCGACACCGCCCAGCATGGCCGTGCCGCCGATGACCGCGCCGGCCAAGGCCACCAGCACCACCGCGAGCTGGCCCGCGCTCGGGTCGATGATGTCGTTCTTGAAGGCTTCCAGGATCCCGGCGAGCGCACCGAGCGAGCTGCACATCATGAAGTTGCCGATTTTGATCCCGTTGACCTTGATGCCGGCTTCCCGCGCGCCGAGCAGGTTGCCGCCGACCGCCACCGTGTACAGGCCCCACCGGGTCCTTCTCAGCAGGACGTTGAAGATCAGGACCAGGACGCTGGCCCAGATGATCTCCGACCACGCCTCGGAGCCGAACCAGTGACCCAGGCCCACCGACTGAGGGTTCAGGTTGATCTGCTGCGCCGAGGAGATCGTCAGCATGTAACCGTAAATCGCGAAGCCCATGCCGAGCGTGGTGATCAGCGACGGAACGCCCAAGATGGTGGTGACCACGCCGTTGATCAGCCCGATCACCGAGCACAGCAGCACCGTGATCACGATGGCGAGGAGGGTGGGCAGACCGGAGTCGATGAAGAAGTGCATGATGAACGGGGACAGCGTCCAGACGTACCCGACCGACAGGTCGATCTCGCCGCAGACCATCAGCAGTACCAGGCCGATGCCGATGATCACGTAGGGGCCCATGTACTGGGCGATGTCGACGAAGCTGCCGTGGCTGAAGAAGTTCGAGGTACCGGACGCCCAGAAGTAGATGAACAGGATCACGGCGATCACCGTGATGCTGGCCTCGCGCTGATTCAGGAAGATGGCGCCGACTTGGCTGAGGACCCTGGGGCGATTTCGCCCGTTTGGTGCGGCACCGAGGATCTCCGGGCTGCGTTCTGCAGTGTCACTCACGTCGCTCATCCCAATCGTGCTACTTCGCCCGATGCCGGTGTGGAGGGAGTCATACCCAGGCGCCGCGGCGATTCACCGTTGTTGCCGCCGGTGAATCGCCGCGGACCTGCACTTCCCAGTGTCGCGCGCTCAGGCGATCAGGTCGAGATCGCGCCGGAGTGCTTCTCGTACTTTTGCGCGCTGGTCGAGCCCTCGAACCGGGTGGCCGGCGTGGTGTACGCGCCGGCGTTGCTCTTGGTGACGAACTTCAGGCCGGTGTCGGTGGTGGCCGGGTTCACCAGTCCGCCGGACAGCTGCCACAGGTAGAGGTAGATCGTGGGCAGGAAGCCCTGCAGGTACGGCGACTGGTCGACGGTGAAGCTGATCTGGCCGGCCGAGATCGCGGTCAGCGTCTGCGGCTCCAGGTCGAAGCCGCCCGCCGCCACCTTGCCCACCAGGCCGTACTTCTGCAGCGTGGAGCCGAGCAGGGCGGTGTCGCCGCCGTCGACGGCGAAGATGCCCTGGATCTTGGACCCGTGGGACTGGACGAACTCGGGCAGCGCGGTGGCTTCGGCCGAGGCCGAGGCGCCCGCGTCGAAACCCTTGTTCCCGAACAGGACGGTGATGCCCGCGGCCTGCAGCGCGGCCGCCGCGCCGTCCAGGCGCGGCTGGATGTTCAGCGCGCCGGGCTGCGCGATGATGCCGACCGCCGTGTCGCCCTTCTTCATCAGCGAGGCGAGCCGGGTGCCGACTTCCGTGCCGGACGCGAGCAGGTCCTGGCCGATGTAGGCCAGGCCGTTCGTGGGGCTGCTGGAGGAACCGTTCGCGTTGTACGTGACGACCGGGACGCCGGCGGCCTTCGCACTGTTGATCGGGCTGATGAAGGAGGTGGCCGCGACCACGGTGGTGGCGATGCCGGGAGAGCCGGCCGTGACCGCGTCGTTGAAGGCCGACAACATGGTCGGCACCGTCGGCTGGGTGGACAGGGCACCGGTCCAGTGCGGCGTCGGGATGCCGAGGATGGCGGCGGCGTCCGCGAAGCCGTACTGGGTCGGCGTGAAGAACGAGTTGTCCGTCACGTGGTTGACGAAGGTGAACTGCCACTTGGGCGTGGTGGGGAAGTTGCCCGCGGCCGCCTTAGCCGTCGAGGCCGAACTGCTGGACGAGCTGCTGCACGCCGCGATAAGCGCCGAGGCGGCCGCGGTCGCACTGAACAGCCCGGCCCCCTCGAGCAGCCGACGGCGAGAAGGCCCGTCCTTCATGTTCAGGGTCTCAATCGCTTCGTCGACTACTGGGTCGATCTTTTTCCTCATCTAAGGACCTCCATGGAATTTTTCCCTGGACGGGCTACTCTCCCGAGCCAAGCCCGCAGCGCGCGCGGCGAGTCCCGTCGACTTCGTCGCGAGAGAGATAACGTGAAAACAGTCTTATATGCTTATGTCCGCTCCGGCCGTTCGCCCGGTGTAACCGCGCCTATGTCGTAATGCGACTGGCATTCAGCCAACCCGACGATCCGCCGCCGACGCTAAGTCCCTTCACGATCACCTGTCAAGGCACCACGCAGGCCCGATTGTGTAACGAGCCCGTTTTGGTATCAGCCTGAGCATGAGCACACCCATGCCCGCCGAGCAAAAAGGCAATCGCTGGCGATCCTTGGTTTGCCACATCCCCCCTCGCCGCTCAGGCCGGACCGACCGCTCCGGTCATTATCTCCAGCCATAACGATTCTTGCCTCGCAGGTAACTGAATGCAACCAAGTCGTCATCCGTACCGCAGTCATTCATTCACTGCGGACAAGAACATGTCCGACGATGTTAACGCTAACAAGTCACTAAACGGCAACGAACGCGAAACACCATAGACACGGACGGAGCGGCCAGCGCTTCGAGCCGCGGGCGCGGCGGGAGGCCGGGGCGCGGCGGGAGGCCCGGGGCCGGGGGCGCGGCGGGAGGCCCGGGGCCATATACCAAACGGGCTATTCGGACAACGGGGGGGCGAGGGCATGATCGTGGACACCTACCGTCGTATAGCGAGGGTAGGTGTCCACGATGATGAGTGTCTGCCGGGGCTATGCACCATCAGCCTCACGCGACCCAGGTCCGATATCGGTGGAGGACGATCTGCTCTAGCTGGGCCGCTGGTTATCCAGGCGGGGAAATCCGCCTGGTTCCGACATGGGAGACCGGAACCGAACACGCGAGGCAAACGTCTCATTCTGGACGGATGACGCGCTCCGGGGTCATCCGCCCGACCCCGGCGCCATCCGCGAGAAGGAGGCGAAGCACGGATGCTAGCCAGACACCGCCAGTCGCTCATCCTGCAGGCCGTCAGAAGCGATGGCAGCGCCCGGGTCAGTGACCTCACTCACCGGCTCGGCGTTTCGGACATGACCATCCGCAGAGATCTCGAGGTGCTCGCCCGGGACGGCCTGGTGGAGAAGGTTCACGGCGGCGCGGTCCTGCCGGGGACGCCCGCCAGTCAGGAGCCGGGCTTCGAGGCCAAGCTGGTGCTCGAGCGGCCGGAGAAGACCGCGATCGCCCAGGCCGCCGCGGACCTGGTCCGGCCAGGCACCGCGATCGCGCTGGCCGCCGGGACCACGACGTTCGCGCTGGCGCAGTGCCTGCTGGACGTGCCGGGACTGACCATCGTCACGAACTCGCTGCGCGTGACGAACGTGTTCGGCGGGACGCGAGGGCTGGACGGCACGGCCGACTCGGTGGTGCTGACCGGCGGCGTGCGCACCCCGTCGGACGCCCTGGTCGGCCCGGTCGCCGACCTGACCATCCGGTCCCTCCACTTCGACCTGCTGTTCCTCGGGTGCTACGGTTTCGACCCCGAGGCCGGGCTGACCACGCCCAACCTGGCCGAAGCCGAGACCAACCGGACCTTCATCCGGGTCGCGCGCCGCGTGGTGGTGCTGGCCGATCACACCAAGTGGGGCCTGGTCGGCCTGAGCTCGTTCGCGCGGCTGGACGAGGTGGACGTGCTCGTCACCGACGACATGCTGCCGCCCGACGCCCGGGCCCAGCTGAGCGATCAGGTCGGTGAGGTGGTCTTCGCCGAGGGCATGACGGCCAGCCCGGTGTCCCGGACGGCGTAGGTGTCCCGGACGGCGTAGGTGTCCGGGACGGCTTAGCGGTCCGGAGGAGCTTAGTAGGTCGTGACGACCGGCTTACCTTCTTCGCCGTCGGTGACGGCGCCGGCCTCGGCGAGGCGCATGGCCTCCTCGATCAGCGTCTCGACGATCGCGGACTCCGGCACGGTGGCGACCACCTTGCCGCGGACGAAGATCTGGCCCTTGCCGTTGCCCGAGGCGACGCCCAGGTCCGCCTCGCGGGCTTCGCCCGGGCCGTTGACCACGCAGCCCATGACCGCGACCCGCAGCGGCACCTCCATGCCCTCCAGGCCGGCGGTCACCTCTTCGGCGAGCTTGTACACGTCTACCTGGGCCCGGCCACAGGACGGGCAGGACACGATCTCCAGGCCCCGCTGGCGCATGCCGAGCGATTCCAGGATCGAGATGCCGACCTTGACCTCTTCCACCGGCGGCGCGGACAGGGACACCCGGATCGTGTCGCCGATGCCCTCGGCCAGCAGCGCGCCGAACGCGACCGCGGACTTGATCGTGCCCTGGAACGTGGGCCCGGCCTCGGTCACGCCGAGGTGCAGCGGGTAGTCGCACGCCGCCGCCAGCTGCCGGTAGGCATTGATCATCACCACCGGGTCGTGGTGCTTGACCGAGATCTTGATGTCGCGGAAGCCGTGCTCCTCGAACAGGGAGCACTCCCACAGCGCCGACTCGACCAGCGCCTCCGGCGTCGCCTTGCTGTACTTGGCCAGCAGTCGCTTGTCCAGCGAGCCCGCGTTGACGCCGATCCTGATCGGGATGCCGGCGTCAGTGGCGGCGCGGGCGATCTCGGCGATCTTGTCGTCGAACTGCTTGATGTTGCCCGGGTTGACCCGGACCGCGGCGCACCCGGCGTCGATGGCCGCGAACACGTACTTGGGCTGGAAGTGGATGTCGGCGATCACCGGGATCTGCGACTTCTTCGCGATGGCGGGCAGCGCGTCCGCGTCGTCCTGGGACGGGACCGCGACCCGGACGATCTGGCAGCCGGCGGCGGTCAGCTCGGCGATCTGCTGCAGCGTGGCGTTCACGTTGGCGGTCAGCGTCGTCGTCATCGACTGCACCGACACCGGCGCTCCCCCGCCGACCGGCACTGAGCCCACCATGATCTGGCGGGACAGCCGGCGCTCGGCCAGCGGCGCGGCCGGCGCCTGCGGCATCCCCAGGTCAGTACTCATGGACTCATAGCCCCCATCTGATCGGTTGAGTCTCGTGACCATTGTTCCACCACCCGCAGACCAGGCGGGGCCCGACGCTGACGGACGCGTCGGGTAACACCCCGGAAATTAACCTGCCTCCAGCCGGGAATTAACCTCCGCTGAGATTCAGCGGATTCACGATGTCGGCCAGGATCAGCACCACGCCGAAGACCATAATCACCATGAAGATGCTGAAGCTGACCGGGAGCAGCTTGGCCATGTCGACCATGCCGGGGTCGGGCCGGCCACGCAGCCGGGCGAAGCCGGCCCGGATCCGTTCCCAGATGACCACCGCGACGTGACCGCCGTCCAGCGGCAGCAGCGGGAGCATGTTGAACACGCCGACGAAGATGTTCAGCGACGCGATGAGCAGCAGCACGAAGCTGACCTTGTACTGCCAGCCTACGTTGGCGGCCACCGCCTGGCCGGTCTCGTCGGCCGCGCCGACCACGCTGCTGACCTGCCCGCCGGTCGTGCTAGCCCGGTTCTTGCCGAAATCCTTGGGAAGCGCGGCCGGCAGGGCCGCCACCGCCTTGGCCGAGCCGGCGATGACCTGCTCGAACGACGACCCCGAGTACGTGACGGCGCGCCACGGGCTGGCCGTGGCGAACACCACCTCCGCGATGCCCAGGTAGGCACCCTTGCGTCCGCTGACGGAGGCCAGCGTGGCGTGCAGCGTCACGGTCTTGCCGTCGCGCAACACGGTGATGGTCGCGTGCGAGCCGGCCGGCGCGGCGGTGATGATGTTGGTGAGCTGCGTCCAGGTGCTGACCGGCGTGCCGTCGAAGGAGGTTACCTGGTCACCGGCCCGTAGCCCGGCCAGCTTGGCCGGGGATTCCGCGTCCGACGCGGTGCACTGGCCGTTGTCGAGCTGCGTGACGTTCGCGGCCACGCAGGGGCTGATCGTGGCCAGCTGGGTGGTGTTCTCGACGCCGATGCCGAGGGCCAGCCCGGCGATGAGCAGGAAGGCCAGCACGAAGTGCATGAACGAGCCGGCGCAGAGCACGATGATCCGCTGCCAGGCCGGCTGGCGGCGGAACGACAACGGCTCGTCCTCCGGGTCGTCCACGTCGTCGAGGGAGTGCATGCCGATGATCTTGACGAAGCCGCCGAGCGGCAGGGCCTTGATGCCGTACTCGGTGTCGCCTCGCCAGGTGGACCAGATCGTCGGCCCGAACCCGACGAAATAGCGGGTGCACTTCATGCCGAACTTCTTCGCCATCACGAAGTGCCCGGTCTCGTGCAGCATGACGGAGAACAGCAGGGCGACGACGAAGATGACCCAGCCGATCAGGTCCATTCAGCCCCCTCCTGGGTGTTGAGGCCCTTCCGCGTCGTCTTAATGGCAGTTCAGCTCCTGGGCCCGCCGGCGGGCCCAGTCGTCGACGGCCAGCACGTCGGCCACGCTCGTCACGGCCGCGCGTGCGGTGTCATGTTCAGAGACTATCCGGGCGACGGTGCCGACGATGCGGGGGAAGCTGATCCGGCCGGCCAGGAAGGCGGCCACGCAGGCCTCGTTCGCGGCGTTGTAGACGGCCGGCGCGGTGCCGCCGGCCGTGGCCGCCTCGCGGGCCAGCGCGACCGCGGGGAAGGCGGCGTCATCGAGCGGCTCGAACGTCCACGAGGCCGCCGTCGACCAGTCCAGCCCGGGCGCGGCGTCGGCCACCCGGTCGGGCCAGGCCAGACCCAGCGAGATCGGCAGCCGCATGTCCGGCGGGGACGCCTGGATGATCGTCGCGCCGTCGCAGAACTCCACCATGGAGTGCACGATCGACTGCGGGTGCACCACCACGTCGATCCGGTCCAGGGAGAAGCCGAACAGCAGGTACGCCTCGATCACCTCCAGGCCCTTGTTCACCAGCGTGGCGGAATTGATGGTGACCAGCGGGCCCATGTTCCAGGTGGGATGGGCCAGGGCCTGGCGCGGCGTGACGCTCTCCAGCCGGTCACCGGGCCAGCCGCGGAACGGCCCGCCGCTCGCGGTCAGCACCAGCCGGCGCACCTCCGAATCGCGCCCGGCCCGCAGGCACTGCGCGATCGTGGAGTGCTCGGAGTCCACCGGCACGATCTGGCCGGGCTTGGCCCGGCTGGTCACCAGCTGCCCGCCGATGATCAGCGACTCCTTGTTGGCCAGGGCCAGTGTCCGCCCGGCGTCCAGCGCGGCGAGCGTCGCCCGCAGCCCGGCCGCCCCGGTCACGCCGTTGAGCACCACGTCACACGGCCACCCGGCCACCTCGCCGACCGCGTCCGGCCCGGCCAGGAGCTCAGGCACGGCGGCCGCGGCCAGCGGGTGGTCTGGGGTGATACCCGTGTCCGTTCGGGAAAAATGATGGCGGAGCGCGTCCTGTACCGCGGCTACGGCGGCCGGGTCGGCAACCGCGACCGCCGCCACCCCGAACTCGGCCGCCTGCCGGGCCAGGAGGTCCGGGTTCCCGCCGCCGGCGGCCAGAGCCACCACCCGGAAGCGGCCGGGGTTGCGCCTGATGATGTCCAGGGCCTGCGTGCCGATCGAGCCGGTCGAGCCGAGGATCACGACCTCGCGGGTCTGCGTGGATGCCACCGGTCCATTGTCCGCTACCCGGCGCGCGGGCGCACCGCTGCCACGCAGATTACGTCGCGGCACCGGACTCCGGGCCGATCGCGGGCCGCCGCCCCGCTGGGCGGCGGCCCGCGATTCATTCAGACGTGGCTGGCCAGGGCGTGCGCCGTTCCGATGATCGCCTGGCAGGCGAACGTCTGGAGCTGAGCGCCCCGGATCGGGGTGTCTTCGAACGCCGCCGCTTCCAGCTCGCCCTTGATCCGCAGCGCCAGCGCGTCGCGGACCCGCTCGAGGCCGGCCAGCGCCTTGTCGGTCGCCAGGTACTCGGCGTCCCCTGGCGTCTTGCTCTGCACCGCGGCGGTGTCGGCCGCCAGTGTGTAGCTGCCGAACTCGCCGACGCTGGAGTTGAGCTGCTTGTAGCAGGCCCCCAGCTTGGTGACACCCGGACGGCTGAGCGCCCAGTTCGGGTCGGCCAGGATCTGGGTGATGACCCGGCCGTCGTGCTCGTAGTCGTCTGTCAGTCCGGTGAGGTACATCAGCGTCGGGCGGATGTCGGTCTCGTCGGTCCACGGTCCGGTGGTGCCACTGTTGATGGCGATCGTCTGCCCGCTGCCGGGCCCGGCGGAGTTCGGGCCCTCGTTCGGCGGCAGGCCCTGGAGGCCGAGATCCTTGACCCCCGGCCCGGCGAAGCCGATGTAGTTCGTGTTGATCTCGGCGGCGAAATCACCGTGGTCCCACGCGTACGCGTCGTCCACCGTCACGCAGTCAGCGGTATCGCTGGCCGTCGTGCCGGTGACGGCGTCGTCGCAGGTCGACTTCCCTTGCCCCAGGTAGTAATCGGGCTTGGCGAACTCCGCCAGCGTCGGCGTCCGGGCCGGGTCGGCGTTGACCATGTGCAGGATCGCCTCCTCAGTCGGGTCGGCCAGGTAGTTCGCGATCTGCTGGGTTTTCCCCGTGTACGGGTTGTAGGCGGTGAGCCCGGCCACGTCCCGCTCGAAGGTGCGGGTCAGCGGGGTATCAGGCCCCGGGTCGCCGTTGATGTAGTACTCCGGCGCGGTGTCGTACTCCATCCCGAACGCGGTGGTGTCGTGCTTCTCGGTGGCGAGCAGCCCGGTCACGTTACCGTCCAGCTCACCGAACGTCCCGGTCGGGTAGGTGCAGGTCACGGTGACGCCGTCGCAGTTCGCCGGGGTGGGCTGGACCGCGCGGCCGACGTTGGCGCCCGCCTCGTGGTCGCCCTCGTCGGAGGACAGGATGAACTCGGTGTTGGCTGGGGTGATGCCGTCGGCGGCCAGCCGCTTGAAGAAGGTACCGAACGCGGCGTTGTAGTACTTGGCCTGGGCGAGGTAGCACGGCGTGCCGCTGCCCAGGGCGCTGCCCGCCTTGGCGCAGACCGAGGACAGCGCGGGGATGTCCTCGTTCCCGTGGATGTCCGCGACGTAGCTGTACACGACCGGGACGCCGGCCTCCAGTATGTCGGCCATGTAAGCGGTCGCCTGCGAGGCGTCGATGTCGTAGCCGGGGAAGCCGGGATGGTCGGTCAGGTACTCGCCGTTGATCTGGTTGCCGTTCTCGTCGACCAGGTTGCCGGCCGCGTTGGTGACCTCGTACCCGTTCCGGGTCACGTTGGGCGTACCCGCGCCGAGCTGCGGCGCGAGGTACCGGTGGCCGTACAGCGCGGTGTAGCCGGTGTAGCCGCCCGGCTCGTCGGGCAGCAGGTCGGCCGCCGCGGTCGGAGACGGTGAGGTCTGGCCGTACTTGATCCCCTTGGCCGTGGCGCAGAACGCGTTGCCCCGGGCGCAGTGCACCGCGACGCCGATGTAGTCGGCGGTCTCCGGGTCCTTGTAGGGATCGGAGTCCGCGGCGAGCTGCTTCGCCTCCGGAGAGCTCGCGCCGAACACCTCGGGGATGTCCGAGGTGTTCTCCAGCTCCATGTTGGCCGTGGCCACCTCCCCGACGTCGCAGCCGGACCGGGTGAACGGCACCCAGGGCGCCGGGGTTTGCGTATCCGGCGTCACCGGGGTCTTCGCGGTGGCCGGCGGGACCGGGGAGTAGACCATGTTCGGGTTGGTGTCGCGGTCCGGGCTCGGCGGGCTGGACGTGTCGTCGATCTTGTCGGTCCAGTAGGTGAACGCTTCCGCGTTGTCCGTGGTGCCGTACGTGCCGTGCGGCCCGTCGGAGTTGTAAACCTCGTAGTCGTTGGAGATCGGGACGCCGGCCCGGTCACCGTACAGGCCGGTGTAGCTGGTGAGGCTGTCGTCGGCGGTGTGGGCGATCAGCGGGGTGTGGTTGTTGGCCAGGAACGTGCCGTTGTCTTCGAAGAAGTTCAGCAGGTTCGGCATCATCTCCAGGTCGGAGGGGACGTTCGGGTTGTCCCGGAAGTAATGCACGTTGTCGAAGAGAATCTCCACCACGTGCTTGACTCCGTGGCCCAGGTGACAGGAGGACGAGCTGTCATCGGCGAGCCTGACCGCGGTCGCGCGGGTGGCCGTTTTCGTGGCGGCCGCGGTCGCCGCCATCGAGGTTCCTGCTACGCCGAGCAGGCTGAGCATGGCCGCCGAGCTGACGGCCGCGGTGACACGGAACCAGGTGGGCCGGCGATCGGCCAGGCGGCCACGTGGTGGCCGCGCGTTCCCTCGTCTCCTCATTGAGCGTTTCCTTCCACAGGGGGTACGCGGCCCGCCAAGCCGGTGCCGCGCCAGCCCACGATGCCACGCCTTCAGCCCGCCCAGAAGAGGCGAGAAGGTGTCTTTTTGTGCAAATCTGATTGAACCCAGGCCCCGCGGTTCGGCGACTCCGAGTGCGGGAAGGATCACTCGATGTGACTTCTCGTTTTCGCCGAATCGCGTCTGTTTCCGGCATGGTCGCCCTGGCCTGGTTCTTCGGCGCGGCCGCGCCGCGCGCCGCGGCCGTGCCGCGACCGCACCCCACCGGATACCTGGCCGAACGAGCCCCGGTGACACCCGTCCGATACTGGACCCGGGCCCGGATGGACGCCGCCAGGAACGTGAACTCGACGGCCCGGGTCCCCCGGGACCCGGCGGGCCCGGCGGGCCTTGGGAGTTCAGCGGGCAGCGATGACCCGTTTGCCTTCGGCGCTCCGTGGGCCGGCGGCGGGGCCGTGACCCGGACCACCGGCCGGGTCTTCTTCACCCTGGACGGAACCGGCTACGGGTGCTCCGGCTCCGCGGTGGCCAGCGCTAACGCGAGCGTGGTGATGACCGCGGCGCATTGCGTCTCCGATGGCAACGGCGGCTGGGCGACCCACTGGATCTTCGTGCCCGGCTACCGCGACGGCCACGAGCCCTACGGCAGCTACCCGGCGCGGACGTACTTCGTGGCCAGCTCGTGGGAATACGGCGCCGATGAAGACGACGACGTCGCCTTCGTGGTGGTCGGCCCGGCCAAGGTGAACGGCGTCGAGCGCCGCGTCGCCAAGGCCGTGGGCGGCCAGCCGATCGAGTTCGGCGACCGGGGCGCGATCCAGACGGTGTTCGGCTACCCGTCGCAGGCCCCGTACAACGGCCAGCTCCTGGACTACTGCGCCGGGATGCTGCTCCCGGATCCCTACGGCGCCGCCGACGCGGGCGTGGAGTGCACGATGACCGGGGGAGGCAGCGGCGGCCCGTGGTTCACCGGCTTCGACCCGCTCACCGGCCGGGGCACCATCACCGGGGTGACCACCTTCAGGTACGCGAACGACAGCCTCATCCTGTACTCAGCCGACCTGGGTTCGACGGCCAGGACGCTGTACGACAAGGCGCAGCACGCGCCCTGGTGAGCGCAGGGTTTGGTGTTTAGAGGGCGGTGTTTAGAGGGCGGTGTTTAGAGGGCGGAGATCTGCCGGGCCAGGGCGAAATCGGCGGCGGTCAGGCCGCCGGCCGAGTGCGTGCTCAGGGTCAGCGTCACCCGGTTCCAGGAGATGGCGATGTCGGGGTGATGGTTGGCCGTTTCCGCCAGGTAGGCGACGGCCCCGACGTACAGCAGGGCAGTACGGAAGTCGGCGCGCTCGGTGACCGTGGTGATCGAGTCGCCGTCGCGGGTCCAGGCGGGGACGGCGGCAAGTTCCGCGCTGATCTGGGGTTCGGTGAGAAGGTCCATGGTTCCGGCATACCATTCCCAGGTGACATCATCAGGGGAACCGCCGAGGCAGACCCCGCTGCACGTGATCCACGAGCAGCTCGGGGCCACGATGACCGCCTTCGCCGGCTGGCAGATGCCGCTGCGCTACGGCAGCGAGACGGCCGAGCACCACGCGGTGCGGCGGGCGGCCGGCCTGTTCGACCTCTCCCACATGGGCGAGATCACCGTGACCGGGCCGGGCGCCGGGGCGGCCCTGGATCACGCGCTGACCGGGTATCTTTCCGTGGTCCGGCTGGGGCGGGCCCGGTACACGATGATCTGCGCCGAAGACGGCGGGGTGCTCGATGACCTCGTCGTGTACCGGCAGGGTGAGCAGGAGTTCCTGGTCATCGCCAACGCCTCGAACACGGCGACGGTGGCCGGCGCGCTCGCCGAGCGGGCGGCGGGCTATGACGCTGCCGTACTCGACGCGACCGGGGACTACGCGCTCATCGCGGTGCAGGGGCCCGCGGCCGCCGGGATCCTGGCCCCGCTGACCGAACTCGAGCCGGGCCCTGCCGAACCGAACGGGGCCGAGCCGAACGGGGCCGAGCTCGGTGCCATGAAGTATTACGCCGGGGCGTTCGGCGAGGTCGCGGGCCGCAAGGTCTGGGTGGCGCGGACCGGGTACACCGGCGAGGACGGCTTCGAGCTGTACACCCGGCCGCAGGACGCCGAGCACGTCTGGACCGCGGTGGCCGCTGCTGGGGCCGGCGCCGGCCTGGTCCCGGCCGGGCTGGCGGCCCGCGATACGCTCCGGCTTGAGGCCGGCATGCCGCTGTACGGCAACGAGCTCGGCCCGGACGTGACACCATTTGAAGCGGGCCTAGGGCGGGTGGTGAAGTTCGACAAACCGGGCGAGTTCACCGGCCGCGAGGCCCTGGCCGCCCGCGCTGCTTCCGGACCCCGTCAGCAGCTGGCCGGGCTGAGAATCGCGTCCCGCCGGATCGCCAGGCACGGCTACCCCGTGCTCGCCGACGGCCGGCCCATCGGCACCGTCACGAGCGGCGCCCCGTCCCCCACCCTCGGCGTACCCATCGCCATGGCCTACCTTGACCACCATGCTTTTGATGGCACTGCTGCCAGCCTGGCTGGCGCGGTTCTTACGGTCGGCATCAGGGGCGAAGCTGTCCCCGCGCACCTGACGGATCTGCCGTTTTACTCCAGGAGACGATAACGATGAGCGTTCCAGCCGAACTGCAATACACCCCGGAACACGAGTGGGTGGCAGTCGAGGGCACTTCGGCGTCGGTCGGCATCACCGAGTACGCGGCCCAGCAACTCGGCGACGTGGTCTACGTTTCGCTGCCCGCCCCCGGGGCGACCGTGACCGCGGGCGAGCCGTGCGGCGAAGTCGAATCGGTCAAGTCGGTCAGCGACCTGTACTCCCCGGTGGACGGCGAAGTCACCGAGGTCAACACCGAGCTGGAAGACGACCCCTCGCTGGTCAACGCCGAGCCCTACGGGCTCGGCTGGATGTTCCGGGTGCGGTTGGCCGCCGACGGCAACGGCGACGCGGCCCTGCCGACCGACCTGCTGTCCCCGGCCGAGTACGAAGAGCTGACCAAGAGCGCCGGCTGACCCCGGCGGCCCGCTGCCGCGGCGGTCAGCGCCTGCGGCGGCGCAGCAGGATGAAGGCCGTGAGGCCGACGACGACGACCGCGGCGGCGGCGGCGGCCACGAGCGGGTCGATCTGGGCGGCCCGCTCCCGGACTTGGTCCATCGCCCGGTGGACATTCTTCTTCGGGCTCACCCGGTCCGATATGGCGTCGATGGTGCGCGCCAGATCAGCGCGGGTGCGGTCGATGTCCGCCACCAGCTCGTCTTGATCAACGGGCTTGGACTCGGTCTCCGGATCAGCCATGACGTGCTCCGTTTCCTGGCCGGGGCCAGATCTCCGGCAACGGAGAACATGGCCCGGCGGTGTTACCACTGCCCGTTCGGGATAGAGGGGTTTATTTTGTCAGGTCTATGGTGACCTTTACATCACCTGGTCCTCTGGTGAGCGCGTGTTGCCATGATGACAGCGGGACACGGCGGGTGATCAGGGCGCCAAGCCAGCTCGGGTCCGCCGCCGCCAGCGCCGCCGCGGCCCGCTCGTAATGGCGGCGCGCCGCGCTGACCGTGCCGAACATCACCGAGTTCTCGCGGTTCGGATGATCCTCTCCCGGCCGTTACATTAGTCGGTTTCTGTGCAGCTTTAACGCTGTGTCATACCTCATCTACCTTGTCGCACCCCATCATCCGCAAAGTCGGACTTTAGCCAAACCGGTGAGGGGACAACGCCCGCTGCTTTATGCTGCCCAGTGACTGTGAGCAGGGAACACCGGAAGGGTTAGACGCATGAGAACCAGGCGGGTGCGGGGTACCGCGCTGCTGGTCACGGCCGCGACGCTGGTGCTGGCCGCCCAGCGCGTCCGACCCCGGTGCCCTCACCGCCAACCTGGACATCTTCGCCGAGGGATCGGTAATGGAGCCGGGCGTCCAGGAGCTTTACACGATGCCCGGCTCGCCGATCAGGACGCTCGGCGACCTGACGGGGCGGACTATCGCGATCAACGCGCCGAACAACATCTTGTACCTGCTGGCCGCATCGGTCCTGACCGAGCACGGCATCTCCCCCCGCGACGTGCGCTTCGTCACCAAGTACCCGTTCCCGGCGATACCCGCCGAGCTCAAGGCCGGAGCCGTCAACGCGGCCGTGCTGCCCGACCCGTTCGCCAGCATCGCGGAAGAGGCCGACGGCGCCGTGCCGCTGGCCGACCTGAATCAGGGCGCGACCACGAGCTTCCCGGTCGAGGGCTACGTGGTGACCAAGCAGTGGGCGGCGAAGTACCCGCATACGCTGGCGGCGTTCTACCAGGCACTGGAGCAGGGCCAGCAGATCGCGGACAGCAACCGGGCGGCGGTTGAGCAGGCCATGGAGGACCTGCCGTCCCCGCTTGGCTTGACCAAGCAAACCGCGGCGCTGCTGTCCCTGGATGAGTACCCGGTCAGCTCGGGACCGGTCGGCACCGTGGACAAGGACCGGCTGGAGCGGGTGGTCAACGTCATGACGCAGTTCCTCGGCTTTCCCAAGTCCTTCAACATCGATTCGATGCTGCTCAACGGCGGCTGAGCCGCGCCGGGCGAAGGTCCCACGGGATGTCTACCTTCGGCCCTGGTGGCGCAGGCGCAGGCATGATGTGATCGAATCGGCGAGAAAAATGGCCGCGCCAGTGCGGTCCGCTGGGAGGTCCGATGGCAGCCAAGGGCATACGCCGGGACGCCGCACTCCTGACTCGCTACCTGAACCGGGACCGGGCCGCGATCGCCGCGGCCGTGGCGGCTCCGCTCGCGGCGGCCGCGATCTTGCTGCCGTGGCGGTCAAGCTGGCCGAACACGAACGTGGCCCTGCTGCTGGTCGTGGTGGTCGTCGCGGTCGCCGCAATCGGGAACCGCACCGCGGGCGCGCTGGCGGCGGCAGGGGCAGCGGTCTGGTTCGATTTCTTCTTCACCGTGCCCTACGAGCAGTTTTCGATCCGCAGATCGTCGGACGTCACCACGTTCGCGCTGCTGCTGGTGGTCGGCATAGCGGTCTCGCAGCTTGCGGCCCGTACCCGCCGCCTGAAGGTGATCACGATTACCGACGCGCATTACCTCGCGCAGATCCACGAAAGCGCGTCGCTGGCCCAGTCCGCCAGGTCCGCCGAGGCTGTCGTCGATCATGTCCGTGATCAGCTCATCGGCGTGCTGGACCTGCGGGACTGCCGGTTCGAGTACGGGGTGCTGATCGGTCACCCGGCACGGCTTGAGCCGGACGGCACGGTCGTGACCAGACACGGCCGCTGGGACGTGGACCTGGCGGGGATGCCCGGCGAAGAAATAGAGCTGCGGACGTTCGGCGGCGGCCAGTATTACGGGCGGTTCATGCTGACGCCCAAGCCGGGCGCCAAGCCGTCCCAGCAGGCACGCCTGGTGGCCGTCACGCTGGCCGAGCTGGTCGGGCGGGCGCTCGGCACCGCGGCGTCCTCCCGCTAGGGCCCGGTCACCGCGGGCGGGGAGCCGCCCTCCTCGGACGTCATGACCTGCACCAGGGCGGCCCGTTCGGTTGAGCCCGGCCCAGGCGGCCCGGACGGCCCGGACGGTGATGTCTCGCGCAAGGCAATGACGTGGACGTCGATATTAAGCGCACCCGCCTCATCGATAACCCGTTTAACCCTGGAGCCGCCGCCGGTCAGCTGCTGCCACCGGCTGCGCTGACTGGAACCGATCACGATCTGGGTGACCTGATTCCGCCGCGCGAAGCTGGCGATGGCCCGGGCGGGATCGTCGTCTTGTATCTCGTGCCAGCGAGCGCCCACGTCCGCGGTCAGCTGCTGCAGCTTCTCGACGGACCGGCGATCCCCCGGCCGGGTCGCGTCGCTGGCGGCGACGTGGACGACGTCGAGTTCGCCCTTGAGCCTGGAGGCCATCCGGGCCGCGCGCCGGAGCAGGCCATCGGTCCCGGGCACCGTGGTGACGGCCACCATGATGCGTTCACACGTCTCCCACACGACGGCCGACTCGTGCCGCCGCAGGTGCTCAAGCAGCTCTTCGTCCGTCTCGTCGGCCAGGAACCGCAGCGCCAGCTCCCGCAGGGCGATCAGGTTGTCGGTACGGAAGAAGTTGGCGAGGGCGAGCGAGGCCCTTTCCTTCGGGTAGATGTTGCCGTGCAGCATGCGGCGGCGCAGCTGTTCCGGTGAGGAGTCGACCAGCTCGATCTGGTTGGCCTTGCGGACAACCCAGTCCGGGACGCGTTCGCGCACCTTCGCCCCGGTCATGTGCTCGACCTCGTCGGCGATGCTCTCGAGGTGCTGGATGTTGACGGTGGTAATGACGTCGATCCCGGCGGCGAGGATGTCCAGGACATCCTGCCACCGTTTGGCGTTCCGGCCAGACCCCGGCACGTTGGTATGGGCCAGCTCATCCACCAGGGCGACCTTGGGTCGCCTGGCCAGGACGGCGTCGAGGTCCATTTCCTCCAGGCGGCTGCCCCGGTAGTCAACCTCCGTGCGGGGGATGACCTCCAGGCCGCCGATCAGTTCCTCGGTTAGCCGGCGCCGGTGACATTCGACGAAGCCGACGACGACGTCGGCGCCCCGGGCGAGGCGCCGGTGCCCCTCATTGAGCATGGCGTAGGTCTTGCCGACCCCCGCGGCCGCGCCGAGGTAAATCCGGAAGTGACCGGCCGCCTCGACCACGCCGGTGGCGTCGGTATCCGCCGCTTGCGGTGCCGCCGCCAGATCGCTCACGCATTCCATTCTGGCTCCGCGCGAAGCTCCCTGCTAGCAGAGATCCGCTTGGAGTCGGGCCGAACCCGCATGGAAACCGTATGGATCCCGGGGATCGGGCCAGGGCGGGCGTAGCGTCCGTAACCGTCGGGTGAAGCCCCTGATGAAGGACTGGTGGTTTTTTGACTGTCGCTGAAGGCCTCCTGCTGGCCGTATCGGTCGCGGTGTTCATCTACCTGGGCGTCGCGATGTTCAGGCCGGACCGGTTCTAGCGGGCCGTCATGACCGACATCATTCTCATTGCCACCATCGTGGCCTTCTTCGTGGCGGCCGCGCTGCTCGTCCGGGTCCTGGACCACATGATCGCGAGCTCAGGTCCCGACGTCGATCCCGGCGATCCCGGCGATCCCGGCGATCCCGGCGATCCCGGCGATCCCGGCGATGAGGTGTCCCCGCCCGACGTCGAGTCCGGCAGGCTGGCGTGAGCGAGCAAGCTCTCCCCGCGCCGCGAACCGCGGGGGTTTCCGGGTCCGGGTCGGCGACGCCGGCGCCGACACGGCCGCCGAAGGTACGCAGCCGGCCGACTGCCTCGTTGTTCGAGCCGTCGATCCTGCGCCGCGCCGCCGGCCAGGCGTTCGTCAAGCTCGATCCCCGCAAGATGGTGCACATCCCGGTCATGTTCGTGGTCGAGATCGGCAGCGTGATCACCTCGATCGAGTTCGTCAGCCGACCGGAGGTGTTCGTCGGGCTGGTCACGCTGTGGCTGTGGGCGACCGTCCTGTTCGCCAACTTCGCCGAGGCGGTGGCCGAAGGCCGGGGCAAGGCCCAGGCCGATACCTTGCGCCGCAGCCGCCAGGAGACCACCGCGTGGCTGCTCAAACCGGACGGCAGCACGCAAGAGATCCCGTCGACCGAGCTGCGGGCCGGCAACCTGTGCGTGGTGACGGCCGGGCAGGTCATTCCCGGTGACGGCGACGTCACCGAGGGCATGGCCGTCGTCGACGAGTCCGCGATCACGGGCGAGTCAGCCCCGGTGATCCGGGAGTCGGGCGGTGACCGCAGCGCCGTGACCGGCGGCACCGTCGTCCTGTCCGACCGGATCGTGGTCCGGATTACCTCCGACCCCGGCGAAACGTTCATCGGCTGAGCCAGGTCAGGGTGCGCGGCTCACCGGGAGGGCGGTGACGAGTACGTCGGAAACAGGCGAGCCGGGACCGGCATCGCGGGTCCGGGCGACCTTGCGCCAGCCCCATTTCTGGAACCCGCTCTGCGCCGGGGCGGCCGCGGGCGCGACGGTGAGCGTGGCCCGTTCCTCGGGCCGGTTCGTTAGCAGGAGATCATGCAGGGTCTGCGCGATGCCCTGCCGC
>Ga0182030_10008260_pt1 | contig 21600 bp, 19 predicted proteins | sample 812S3MmetaG_FD_121299 | JGI IMG/M metagenome (GOLD analysis project Ga0182030, IMG submission 121299) | Permafrost microbial communities from Stordalen Mire, Sweden - 812S3M metaG (Illumina Assembly) | ecosystem: Environmental > Terrestrial > Soil > Wetlands > Permafrost | place: Sweden...
CGCGCCGATCGTTCCTACCGATCGCGTGAACCTCGATCAACTTCCGGAAGAGAAGCAGACGCCGGACGAACTGGCGGAGGTGGCGTTCACCAATCGTCCAGAGCTCGAACAAGCCGTCCTTTCGATCAGAAAGGATGCCATTACACTGCGTGGCGCCCGCAACGCTCTGCTTCCCACGTTCGACGTCTACGGCTTCTACGGCGCAAGTGCCGCGGGTGGTGCGCAGAGTCCTACTTGCACCAACTTCTTTGGGCCGAGCCCCGGACCGTGCGCGCCGGACACCGTCCCCTCCGTCGGATACGGAACCACTCTGAACAATCTGGTGAACAGCTCTTCACCGGACAAGGGCGTCGGCTTCAGTCTCAACGTGCCCATTCGCAACCGTACGGCACAGGCCGTTCAGGCTCGTTCACTGATCGAATACCGGCAGGCTGAGATGCACCTGGAACAGCTCTACACGCAGATCCGCATGCAGGTTGTCGCCCAGCAATACGCACTGGCCAACGACCGGGCCCAGGTGCAGGCCTCCATCGCGGCGGAGGACTACGCACGGCAAAGCCTGGACGCCGAGCAGAAAAAATTGCGGCTAGGTGCTTCGATCACGGCAAACGTGCTGCTGCAGGAGCGCAATCTAGCCAACGCGGAGAATGCCCGCATCACGGCAAATCTCACCTACGCCAAGGACCGCGCACTCCTGTATCAGGTGTTGGCATCGACGCTGCAACACTACGGCATCAACATGAACGATGCGGCGACCGGCAAGCTGGGAACGGCTCCTGTGATTCCAGGCCTTCAGCCAGCTTCGAATACGACGGTTGCTCCGACGACACCCCCGTCGACAAACTAACCTTTCAGCTGTTGGACTGGCCCGGCCTCAGCGCCGGGCTTTTTCTTGATTGTTGCGCGAGAAGCCGTGGCGTAGAGCGGCCCGAGCCAGCGGGTCTATCGATCCGCGACGCGCTCGAGCAAGTCAAAAAACTCCGGGAAGCTGATGGCTGCGGACTCCGCGCCCTGGATCAGCGTTTCTCCTTCCGCGCGAAGAGCCGCAACGCTGAAGGCCATGGCGATGCGGTGGTCGCCGCCCGAGTCAATGGCCGCACCATGCAGACTCTGGCCACCGGGAACGTCGAGGCCGTCTTCGAACTCCGCGACTTCGGCTCCCATGGCCCGCAGGTTCTGTGCCACGAGAGCGATCCGGTCCGACTCCTTCACGCGCAGTTCTTTGGCATCGCGGATCCGAATGCCACCCGACGTATAAGGCGCAATCGCAGCGAGCACTGGTAGTTCATCAATGAGTTGCGCCGACAGGGAACCGCTGATTGCAGTCGATCGCAATCCCTCAAGTGGGGACGTGATTTGCACCGTACCGATCAGCTCGGCATGTTTTTCTTCGATATCAAGTACTGCGATATGCGCGCCGAGGATCGTGAGTACGTCGAGCAGAGCAGCGCGAGTTGGATTGAGTCCCAGTCCATCCAACACCAACGAGGAGCCGGGAAAGACGGCTGCGGCACACAGAAAAAATGCTGCGGACGAAAGATCGCCGGGGACTGTGGCTTCGATGGCGTGCAGCGTCTGAGGCCCAGTAATAGAGACCGAATCGACGCTACGCGTAACCTCAGCTCCAAACGCACGCAAGGCTAGTTCGCTGTGATCGCGGGTGCGAACCGATTCACGTACAACCGTTGTGCCTGCGGTTTGCAATCCGGCGAGCAGAACGCACGTCTTCACCTGCGCGCTGGGGACGGGAGTGGTGTAGTCGATGGCTCTCAGAGACGAGCCTTCAATTTCGATCGGTGCGTGGCCCTCGGTGAGCGTCAATCGCGCTCCCATGGCTTCGAGAGGTTTGCGAATGCGTTCCATCGGCCGCCGCGAAAGCGAGGCGTCGCCCGTCAAAGTGAATCTGCCCTTCTGCGGCGCAAGCAGGCCCGAAATCATCCGCATCGTTGAACCGGAATTGCCGCAGTCGAGCGGATGGTCCGCTGGAACTACACTGCCGCCCACGCCGGTCACCTCCACCGAGCCGTCGTCCAGCGTGCGTACCTGCGCGCCGAGAGCCTGCATACAAGCCAGGGTCGAAGCACAATCCGCGCCGGTTGAGAAGTTGCTGAAGCGCGATCTTCCTTCGGCAAATGCAGCTAGCATCGCATAGCGGTGGCTGATGGATTTGTCCCCCGGCAGGTGAAGACTTCCTAAAATATTCCGAGCCGGGCGAATGATGCGTTCCTGTGTTGCGGTGTGCAAAGGCGCTCCGAAATAGATTTCCCTTTCAGTCTATCGGAAGAGCGGAGAATGCCATGTCGCCCACCAAATGAAAGAGTATCCCGACTCTTCTAGCGCGCCTTGAGAACAATGATGGTCTCATCATCGAAGCGGTCTTTCCCGTCCTGAAAACGCGTGACGTCGCCCATGATTGCATCGGCAATCTGACCCGCTGATTGTTCGGGATTGGTGCAGAGGATTTTCGACAATCGCTCCGAGCCGTACATTTCGTTTTGCGAGTTTTCAGCATCGAGTATTCCGTCGGAAACGAAAACGACGATATCTCCGGGCTGAGTCACGACGCTGATCTCGTCATAGGTCACATCGGGAAACATGCCGAGCGGAAAACCCTCAGCCTTGATGGTGAGCGATTGGCCCTCTCTGCAAAAGATGGGCTGAACGGCGCCTGAATTCGCAACCTGCAAGGTCCGGCTTTCATCGTTCCAAAGTGCGAAGAGCATGGTGACATACTGCGATTCGAGCTTGCGCTCTTGCAGTGCATCGTTGAGCATGCATAACATCGCGGCGGGTTTTGGGCGCTGAATCGCCGCCGATCGCATAATGCCGCTCACCAACGCGGCGAACAATGCAGCGGGTGCGGCTTTTCCGCTCACGTCCCCGAGCACGATGGCTGTCTCGCCTGGCTCGTACTCCACAAAGTCATAGAGATCGCCGCCAATAGTTCGAGCGGGCAGAAATCGTACGGCCAAATCCGCGTGGGTCTGCTCGGGAGGGGAAGTTGGGAGCAGTCGCAGCTGCACCTCGCGCGCCATCGCGATATCGCGCTCCAGTTGCCTCTCCTGGCGGCTCACGGCCTGGTAGAGCCTCGCATTCTCGATGGCAATCGCAACCTGCGCTGCCATGGTTGTCAATGCACGCTCGTGATCTTCATTGAAAAACCCGGGCCGCGTATGTTCGAGATCGAGCACACCGATGATGCGTCCCTTGTGAAAGAGCGGCACAATTAGCTCCGAGCGCGTTTCGGGATTCATTGGCAAATAGCGCGTGTCCTTGCGTACATCCAGCACGTTGATCGGCCGCCATTCTCGCACCGCGGCGCCCACCAGCCCGCTGGTAATCGGAATGCGGCGCAAGGGCGCATGCGCATAGCCGAAGCGCCAGGCATAGCGCGTAATCAGCGTCTCTCCCGTGTCGTCGAGCAGCATAATGCTGAACATCTGGTAGTCGATGAGCCGGCGCAAAAGTTGGCCGATGCGCGCAAGCAGTGGGTCGAGTTCCAGAATCGATGTGAGTTCGGTCGAGATTTCATTCAACACGGTCAGCGTCTGCGCCTGCCGCGATACGCGCGCATACAGACGGGCGTTTTCGATGGCCTGCGCGATGCGCGACGCGGTCAGAGTGAGCAGATGCATGTGCTCGGGCCGGAAGTAGCCCGTTTGTTCGCTTTCCAAATCCATCACGCCGATCAGCCTGTTCTTTGCGATCAACGGCACGGCGAGCTCCGAGCGCACTGCGGGATTGGCGGGAACGTAGTTTTCATCGGTCGTCACGTCGTTAAGCAGAATAGCCTGACGTGTCAGTGCGACTTGTCCAACGACTCCTTTACCAAGCGGAAAGCGCATCCGTTCGACTTCCGGACTGTGCCCGATCTGAAAGCGCATTCGCAACTCGTGGGTGCGGTCGTTTAGAAGCAATATCGCGAAAATCCGATAGTGAATGATGGACTGCACCAACTCCGAAGTGCGGCGAAGCAAAGTTTGCAGATCCAGTGTGGTGTTGAGCGCGTCTGCCAACTGCACCAGGTAGGTGAGGTCAGCCGGCTCCACGCGCACATTGACCGGATCGAGATGCGCATGCGGATTCTCAGCATCGACGGGACGATAGTCGCCTTCGTACTCTGGCTCTTCACGCGGAGTTGTCGGTCTGGCTGGCATGAACCTAGAAGGGAATGATAACGCAGGGAGAAAGAACAAGGATGAGGGAACAACGTGACGCATCTCCGCTGCCCGCGTCGATTATCGATGATAGCGATCAATGGTTGCCGAGCAGACTAGACATCAATGCCCGAAGATCACTCGGAAGGTGACAGCGGCACAGAATTCTGATCCCTGTTCCTTGTGTTTACTCCGCTCCCATCTCGCGAACGATGGCAACCGAGGACGATGCGCCGATGCGATTCGCGCCAGCCTCGAGCATAGTGCGCACATCCGCAAGCTTGCGGATGCCGCCAGAGGCCTTTACTCCGCAGCGTCCGCCCGCCACACCGCGAAGCAGGGCCACGTCAGCTGCTGTCGCGCCGCCGGCAGCGAAACCAGTGGAGGTTTTGAGAAAATCCGTTCCTCCCTGAATGGCAAGTTCGGCCCCGCGAAGCTTCTCCTCGACGGTCAATAGCGCCGTCTCGAGAATCACCTTCAACAGCGCGCCGTGGTGGTGAGCCACTGTGGCGGCAGCGTGCACAGCATGCTGGACGGCGTGGTGGTTGCCGCTCTTCAGTTGTCCGATCGGAATAACCATGTCTAGCTCGCGTGCGCCCATCCGGGCCAGCGCGGCGGCCTCCTGCCGCAGCGTGGAAACGAGCGAAGCGCCGAGTGGAAAACCGATGACTACTCCTACGGGAATCCCGGTACCCGAGAGCATGGCGACCGCAGTGGATGCCCAGATCGGATTCACCATGGCACAGGCGAAGCGGTAGCGGACTACCTCATCGCAGACACCTTCCACCTGTTCGCGGGTCGCATCCGGCTTCAAAAGAGTGTGGTCGATGACCGCGGCCAACGTCTGCCAGTTCGTCATAGCCTGCCGCGTGAATTCAGCTGCGTCAAAGCTTCCGTTGTCGAATTCCAGATCAGCCTCGCTGATCGGCGTAATGACGGAGGTGGTGCTTTTTCCCATAGACTGGCTCCTTTCTCAGCTCGCCAGAAAGTCTCCGGGAGTTGAGTATAGTTCCTGCCGGACATCAGGCCAAGTAACAGAATCATCGGTTACCGCGGCAGAATCCCTCTGGCCCGCTTGGGTGATTTACTCGATGTCCATTCGCTTGATAAGTCCGTCGGCGAAGCGATACGCATGATGAACGGTTTTGTCGAGAAGGATATTGCCCTTAAGATCACGGACCACCTGGTGCACTTCGACGATCAGTCGGCCCTTTTCATCGGGTTTGATGTTTATCGGATCGACATGTGGATCGATAATGGCCCACTGGCGGGTCCAGTATTCACGGACGCCGTCACGTCCATGGACGTGGCCGCCTTCCATTCCGTTCGCCCATTCCACTTCTGGATCGAGGCCTGCCAGAACGGCTTCAAGATTCCGCGCATTAAAATCCCGATAAGCGGTTGTGAGCAATTCTCGCTCGCTGAGCAGACTTGCTATCTCGGTCATTTTTTTCTCCGCGGCCCGAAGGTTATTCCGGATGGCTGGGGGACATAAGGCAAATGTCCGGAAGGTTGCGGTAACGTTCCGCATAATCCATCCCATACCCAATCACAAACAAGTTGGGGATTGAGAATCCAACGTAGTCCGCGTCGATCCGCTCGATTCTGCGGGACGGTTTGTCGAGCAGAGTCGCGATGCGCAGTGTTTTGGGGTGATGCTGAAGGAGAATCTTGCGTAAATAAGCGAGCGTGAGGCCGGTGTCGAGAATGTCTTCGACCAGCAAGACGTTTTTCCCTTCGATCGGCTCATCCAGATCTTTGATCAGTTTCACCGCCCCGGAGGTGCGCTGACCTTTGCCGTAGCTGGAAACCGCGACAAAATCGAAGGTCGTGTCGACCTGAACGGCTCGCGCCAGATCCGAGAGAAAAATGGCCGCGCCTTTCAGCACTCCCACCATCACCGCCTTTTCGCCGTTCAAATCGCGCGTGATCTGGGCACCCATTTCGGCTACTCGCTCGGCTATCTGTTGACGCGTGTAGAGGACTTCCAGTCCCTGATATGTGATGGTTGCCATACGGGTAGTATCTCGCGAATCCACAGTTTACGGGTGCGTAACCCTGTGAAAATGTGGCTCAGCCCGCATCGAATCGAATGCCTCAGGCTGGCGTCTATACTCAAGAGAGATGATTCCGTACCTGCATTTCTGGAGCTTCAACGTTCCCACATTCGGGCTAATGCTTTGGCTGGCTGCCGTAGCAGGGGCATGGGTGATGCACGCTTCCTTTCGGCGGGCGGGGATCGACGCAGACGCGGTCGGCATTGTTGCTGTCGCCGTGGTCGCTGGCATCGTGGGCGCCAAATTGTGGCATGTCCTGGACACGCCTGAAGAGTTTCGTGAAATCGGCTGGCGGGTCTTGTGGGATCAGGCAGGCTTCGCCTGGTTTGGAGGACTCCTCTTCGGGATTGCTGCGCTTGTCATTCAAGGTTGGCGCGCTCGGATCGGCGCGTTGCGCACCCTCGATCTAGCTTCTCCCTCGGCGGCCGTTGGCTACGGTATCGGGCGCATCGGATGCTTTCTTTCCGGGGACGGCTGTTACGGGCTTCCAACCAATCTTCCCTGGGGTATGAGTTTTCCGAACGGACTTGAGCCGACGCTGGTTCGAGTTCATCCGACGCCGCTCTATGAACTTGCGGCCGGCTTGTTGATCGGGTGGTGGCTCTGGATTCGGGGTAAGAATCCAAGGCCAACCGGGTGGATTCTGGGCGAATATCTTGTTCTTACGGGGACAGCTCGATTTTTGGTTGAATTTATACGTCGCAACCCGAAGGTATGGTTTGGTTTATCGAATGCCCAACTCGCCAGCGCAGGGTCGGTCATCGTGGGATTTGCCCTTATTCTATGGGTAGCCACGCGACGAGTTCCGGATCCTGAACAAGCGACAAGCCCGATGGAGAAAATCGCATAGAGAGCAAGGTTTATCGATCAGAAGGTCTTTTAGTCTTCGGCGGGCGAGGGCTCACTCACCGAGTCTTCGAATTTCGTAACAGGGATTGTAGACCGCACTGATCCATAAGCCGTATAGAGCTTAGAAGACCCGCTATTCCGTTTATCTCGTTTTATCTGTCGCCAGCATTTCCAAACCCGCTCGCCATCTGAACCTTCGAGGGGCAAGATATTGAAGAACGAAAAGCAGAGATTTGCGAGGCCAAACCTGTGAGATAGGGGCCAGAAAGCGAGCAAAGCCAAATTGGTCAATGGCCCAGCAAGCGAAACGATCAGGTTTTTTGCTGGCGGACCGGCCTCTCTCACGGTATAGAGGCCCTTCCATTTCAGGCCCACTGTCTTGATTTTGATACCGACCAGCGGGGCTGTCACCAGGTGACCCACCTCGTGAAATGCCATGGCGATGACGCCAAGAAACAAGCCTTGGAAAAATGGGAAGAGCCACATGAGCACGCGCATTCGGTCTGCCATCTGTCCTTTAGATGCACATCTTACCCCCTTCGCCGATGATTCATGGAACCCGAAAGGCCATGCGACCACTGTAACTTGGGGTTGGTTACCACACTGGGAATTACGGTTCCCATTTGAATTTGGTTCCCGCCAAAGGTTCTATCCGGCGCACTCTGAGCCGCTACAAACGCTTGATAAACGCCAGGGCCTCTTTGAGCTGCGGGAATTGCTGTTCATCGGCCTTGAAGTCGGCGGAGTGGACACATCGGCGGAGGCCGCGCATTCTGACGGGGTGCTTTAAATGCAGCATCTCGTGATAGAGCAGGTATTCAACCGCATAGCGAGGGCTGGAGGGGCGATCAAAGACTCGGCTCACCACGATGGTGTTGTGCGCGGCATCGTAATGGCCCAACGACCGTCGGGCAAGGTTCTCACTCCACGTCAACTCGGGCCGACCTAAGAGTCCGCCAAAGAATCTGAAATTCAAAGTGTCAAAGACTTCTTCGAGATTGTAGAAGCGGCCTTCTGGCCCCGAATAGCGCTTCTTACCGCGCGCGTGGCGAACGAGTTCAGTCTGGCGCGTGACGGCAGCGCTTGAGGCGAATCGCTTGAATCGAAGACTCTGACCGGCGTCAATCGGTTTGCGGTAAAGCTTGGCCAGCAGGATGTGAGCGATGGCGCGAAGCACGCTCTCCGGAGCACCTTCAAGAAGATCGGAGAGACTGACCAGGATGCGCCCTTCGCGCAATCGAATTGTCGTGTTGAGGGAAGTAAAACGGCGGAATCGAACGATTATGGGCGGCATGGGCGCCCGGGGACGAATCGCTCGGTACTCCTCCTGAAAGATGGTCTGAAAATCGACGCTCACCAAATTGGAGGTTAGCATGGCCGGAGCAGAGAACAAGGGTTTGTTCACTGTGGTTTTGGTTCGGCGCGATCCTGACCCTTCTCATCCTTGTGCAGGTTGAAATAGTCGGTCTGCTCCTTGAGCATCTGCGCGGCTTGGTCCGCAAGATCCTTTTCGCTATCGATGGCTTCTTTTCGCGAGAGGTCAAACCCCGACTCGGAAGGTAGCGCATTGAGAACGTCAAGCCACTGCTTGTTTGCCTCAGTCAGGCCTTTGAGCGACTTGCGCAAATCCGCCTTCCGCTCCCCATACTGGTCCAGATTCGCACCGAGTTCATCCATGAGCGCGGTCAAATCCTGCAACTCACTGTCAAGGCGTTTGACGCGAGCGCCGGAATGAATCCGTGGAGTTAGACCTTTGATGGAGTCCACATGTTCCTGGAGAAACTTGGTATACAGCTTCACCCGCTCATCAGGATCGATGCCGGCTTCGCGGATTTGCTCAATTTGCGTCTCCGTGAGCGGCTGGCGCTGCTCCTTTTGAGCGAGCGCTTGCGCGGCCAGGTAGAGCAAAGCAAGGATCAACAGAGAAAGATATCGTGCGCGCATCCTTAGAGCGGTTCCAGAATTCACATGCCCTCTTTAAGGCGTCGAAAGGAGGCATTTGCTTCCACCCCAGCGACGAAGACCCGTCGCTGGGGGACCCCGGCTTTAGGAAAATGCCACTCAGAAGCAGCGGTTCCTAGGCAAAGCAATTCTGGAACCGCTGTAGCCCCTTGACGGACTGATTCAAGCACATTCGGGCATGTCAGGAAAAGCGGGGAAGCCGCATGCGAACAAAAGAGGGACAAACTCCTGAAGAAGAATTCAATGGCGCGGGAGTCTATTTCTTGAAAACCTGCATCATTGCTTCGTTTTCGGCCTGATTCACTTGCGCCAGCGTCTGCTCAACAAGCGGCCTGTCTTCGAAGCTGCTGGAATGCAGCATTTCAGTAAGCCTGAAAGCCGTGTGGCGAAGAAGAATTTCGGCGTTTTTGAGCCGCTTGTTGTCATCGGATACCGAGAGGTGAACTCTGTGCGCCAGTACCTGAATCTGTTTCAGAAGGTCGCTGGCCTTATCCACGTTTCCGGCGGAGTATTCGCGCAGACTGAATTCTGTCATCTGATGAATGAGCTCGGCGTAAAGGAAACATTGTTCCTTCGGCTGCGCCTGGGAGGCCTTTGTCTGCAGAGCCGAAATGCTGTCTTGATCGGCGATTTTTTCGTCCGGCGAGTAGGCGCAGGCCGGTACTGCGAACACCGGGAGGAGGAAGAGCACCGCCAACGAGACCTGAACGCGCATGAGGAACCTCCGCTGTTGCGGAAACCGGAGCGGCTCGTCCGTATGGCGACCGCCCTACCCCACGCCGTAACAATAGGAGCAATTCAAGAAGAGATGCAAGGAAAAAAGGACATCTCCCCTATTACTACCTAGTGGCTGCGAGGTATATTTTTGAGCATCCGATGTGGAAAGCCTGTTCCTTATAGACTGCCTGTTCCGCAAAGTATTCAACACTTCAGTTTTTTACGTCTGAGCAAGATTAGCCTTAGCTAGTTCTTTTTTTCTAGCAAAAGTAGCCTTTGTTTTGCTTGCCATTCCTGGTCCGGGAACTTGCCATTGGCCGATTCAAGGAAGTGGTGATAGTAGGCAATAGCATTTCCTTTGTCGTGCATCGTATCGTAGGATGTCGCCCAAAGAAAGTACGTTGATGGCACTTCGGGTAGGAACTTTGACCGCACGGTAAGGGCGTGCAATGCGATAGCGGGTTGACCTGTTTTTGAAGCAGCGAAGGCAAGACCGCTCCATCCATCCCCGTTGGCCGGATCGATGCGCGTCGCTTTGTCGAACACTGCCAGCGCCTGAGCATATTTGAGCTGCCGGATAAGATTCTGTCCGTGGGCGACGAGTAGTTCGGTGTCATTGGGCTGTGAAGCCAGCAGCGTTACATAGAGTTTGTCTGAAGCCGCCGCGTCCCCAGCCTGCGCCTTCACATCGGCGAGCATGCGCGTGATGGCACCGTCTTGCGGATGCGCTATGTGGAGATTCTGTAACAAGGGAAGTGCTTCCGCCTTGTCTTGCGCGGCAAGAACCGTAGCAAGCTGGGCATTCAACGTCGGGTCGTTGGGCGACTTGGCGAGGGCGGCGCGCAACAGCGTCTCTGCTTCGGGATATTGTTTGCGTGCTATCAGCAGGTGGGCCAGGCCTGCGTTAGCTGGCGACGCCCCAGGATCTTTCGCCAGCAATCGGCGGTACGTAGCCTCGGCGGCATCAAGTTGGCCGCTGGATTCGGCGAGGCTTGCGGCCAGCAGGGTGTCCGCCGCTGTTTCGGGAGTGAGCTTAAGTGCTTCAAGCAATTCCGTGGAAGCTTGTGCCGGATCTCCGGGATGGTTAGGGCCCGGCTTATCGATCTCGGCCAAAGCCCGCCACGCCCGGGCTTTGAGTACCATTCCGGCTTCGCCGGGATCGAGTGTCGTCGCAGCCTTAAGTTCTGTACGAGCGTCAGTCAGCTTGCCTTGGCGCGCGAGCAGGAGGCCGAGCGAGAGATGGGCCTCAAAAGACTTTGGATCGGCTTCTGTGGCTCGGCGATAAAGGGCGGCAGCGTCGTCGGTCCGGTTCTGTGCATCGGCTACATAGCCTGCGTCGAAGAGAGCGCGAGCGTCGTTTGGACGAGCTGTCAGCCATGCGTCGAGCTTGGTCTCGGCTGTCTTCCAGTCTGACTTGACGATGGCGGCTTCGGCTTCCGCAACCTGCGGGGCGACGAACGGGTCCGAGGTGCTCTTGTCGATGGAAGCGGTGTACGGTGCGGTTTGTTTCGGGCTGGACTGGCCTGCAGTGGTGGTTGCCGAGCAGAGGCCAGCGACCGCAGATAGGACGATAGCGGAAGAAAAGACTGCAGAACGAACCACGAGATACCTCAACATCAATTTTAGTAGGCGATGCCGAAATGGGCAGGCCCAGGCGGCGCTAGGTTTAGATGCCGGCCAAGCGGAGTGAGCTAAAACGTTTGACTTGGATAGCTGGCGGATGTTAGGTTTTGCGCGATCAAGGAGGCTGGTCGCGATGAATCGACGCAAATTTCTCGGAAGTACCTTAGCCGCTGCTGGCGGATCGTTGTTATCGGGGCGGGGCGTCGCGCATGCAAACGAAGATTCCGGTGCGATGCAGCCTCCGCCCGAATTCCCCGGAGACGTTCCTAGTGCGGAGATCAACGACGCTCGATTCCCCGATGGCTTCCTTTGGGGAATGGCTACGGCTTCGTATCAGGTGGAAGGCGCATGGAACGAAGACGGTAAGGGCGAGTCGATCTGGGATCGAAATGCGCACAGTGTGGGGCACATTAAGGGCGGAGATACGGGCGATGTGGCCTGCGACCACTATCACCTGTTCAAGCAGGACATCGCTCTGTTGAAGCGGTTGAATCAAAAGAGCTACCGCTTTTCGATTTCGTGGGCGCGCATCCAACCGTCGGGGACTGGCGCACCGAATCAGAAAGGACTCGACCACTACAAGCGCGTGATGGATGCCGTGCTTGAAGCTGGAATCAGGCCGTTCTGCACGCTCTACCACTGGGATTTGCCACAGGGCCTTGAAGACCGCGGTGGCTGGCCCAATCGCGATTTGGCTGGATACTTCGCCGACTATGCCGGCATCTTGGCGAGAGAGCTGGGAGATCGAATAACGGTCTGGGCTCCGTTCAATATGCCGTGGGCATTCACGTACTACGGCTATGGGATCGGGATCCATCCACCGAACAGGGCAAAGTTCAGCGACTTCCTCAAAGCGCTCCATACCGTCAGCCTCGCGCAGGGCGAGAGCTTCAGGGCGATCAAGGCTGCCTCGTCAAAGGCAACCGTGGGAAGCGCCTACAGCATGGCCCCAGGCTACCCGAAAACCGACAGTGAAGCGGACCGCGCGGCGACGGCGCGCTACCACGCGATGAACAATACCTTCTTTCTGCACGCGGCGCTCAAAGGCGAGTATCCGAATGCGTTCGTGGGTGATCCCCCGTATGAGTTGATGGGCGTACGCGCGGGGGATGAAAAGATCATGCGTGCCCCGCTTGATTGGGTAGGCTTTCACTACTACACGCGACGGATTATTTCCGATGCGGGCGGTGCGCGCGGAGGAAACCAACAACAGTATGGGACCGAGATTGAGGCCGATACCGGCGACACGAATGGCCGCGATCCGTATACTCGCTTTCATGCCGTCATGCCCTCCGGGGGGCCGTTGACGCATGCAGGGCTGGAAGTGTGGCCACGCGGAATCTACGACCTTGTGACGCAGATCTCGCGCGAATACGACCGGCCAATTATCGAAATCACCGAGTGCGGCTGCTGCTACATGGACACACCCTATGAGAAAGAGAATGGCAGGGTGCCGGATGAGCGTCGCATAGCCTTCTTTCAATCGACACTGGCAGAACTTGCACGGGCGATTGCGGATGGAGCAAATGTCCGCGCATTCCATGCATGGAGTTTGATGGACAACTTTGAATGGACGGATGGATATAGTCAGCGGTACGGGCTGACTTATGTGGATTTTCGTGATCAAAAACGAACGGTGAAGGACTCGGGCTCGTGGTACGGTCGATTGGCACAGACGAATCGTCTGCAAGGCTGACCTGCCGAATGCTTCGCTGTTGTGTCTGGGACGATACGAGAGTGTATCTTGCGGGCCTGCCATTTGCATCAAAGAAGGGTGAGGTAAAAAGACATGGTCGACACATCGAAGACAGTTCCTTCAACAAAGCCTGAACCGCCAGAGGAAGCATCGGGAAAGCCCGTCGCCTCGCCGAAGTCAGGGGTGCAGAAAGTTGCGGACGAAGAAGCGCACAAAGCCGTGAAAACGGAACAGGAGTACGACCAAAAGCACTCAATCTTTTCGAAATAGGGGACGCGAGAGGGGCACTGAACGTGAAAAGTTCATCGCTCCTCTCTGTCATTGACCGGATAGTAACCACGGAGGATGATGACCGTCCTGCTGAAAATGAGCCTTTGAAGTAACTGCCATATTTACCGCATGGGGAATGGAATTCACAGTCGAATTCGATTAACCTAGTGTTAGAGAGGCTGAGATTCGGCAGGGATCACGGTTCCCCAAGCGATGCGGCTTTTTTTCCTTAAGTATGTGAGAGCCCCGAAACAACTTTTTCGCTTTGAGGCCCATCAACCCTGATAGGGATCATCGAACGGTGCGCAAGCCCGCTCGTCAAATGCCAATCCAGTTCATCCAGATAGGTGAGACAATGACTTCCCCAATGCTGCAGCATATTCCCTTGAAATCGGCGTACCTTTGCCAGGATTGTGATTGCGTTGGAAATTCTGCGACACGTTGCCCGGCGTGTGCTTCTACAGCATTGTTGGGTCTGGCGTGCGTGCTGAATCGCAATGAAGTCGAGGCCGAGATGCCCATGGCGAGTTTCGCCTACGCGGGTTCTCGCGCTGCGGCCCTCGCAGCGTAGCGAAATTTATCCTGAACCTTTTGCCGGACCGAGCGCGTCTGTGCGCGTGAAATTCTGCGCCTGTAAAGACACCGAAGAACTCTGCTTTCGGTTATCGAGGCAAGCATGTCTGCGAGGTTCCAGGTTCAATCCGCGCGACCTGCGCGGACTCTAACCTACCCCCTATAATGAAAAGTGGATGTTTGCGTCCCAGCCTTCTCTGAGAAGACAGGGGCGCAACAGACAGACTTCTTCCCGGTGTCTTCCCGTTGACTTCATCGAACGATGCAATCGTGATCCGCGGCGCGCGGACCCACAACCTGAAAAATATCTCCTGCGAAATCCCTCATGGGAAGCTGACGGTGATCAGCGGTGTTTCGGGGTCGGGCAAATCCTCGCTTGCTTTCGACACGATTTATGCCGAGGGGCAACGGCGGTATGTGGAGTCGCTCTCGGCGTACGCACGCCAGTTTCTGGAACGCATTGAGAAACCGGATGTGGACGAGATTGACGGGCTGGCTCCGGCAATTGCCATCAAGCAGAAAAACACAACACGGAATCCGCGTTCGACGGTTGCCACGGCGACGGAGATTTACGACTATCTCCGGCTGCTTTATGCGCGCTGCGGAGAAGTGCACTGCATTTATTGCGATGGCCTGGTGAAGCGCGACTCGATCGACGAAGTGGCCGAGGCGACACTGGCTCTTGGCGAAGGTGTACGGCTCAACGCGTTGTTTCCTGTCCGGCACGAGGTTCAAGAAAAGGAACCGGAAAAGACAGCGAGGCGAACCACAAAGTCCGGAACCAAGTCGGGCGCGAAAACAGCTACTGCGGAGCCGATCACCGACACCATGAAAGCGCGGCTGGCGGAGTTGCGGACCTCGGGATTTAACAGGCTTTATCAAAGCCGTCAGATTTTCGAGTTCTCGTCCCCCGAATCGCTGTTGGATCTCGATTTCGATCAGCCGGTGTTTGTGCTCGTTGACAGGATTGTAGTGAGCGCGGAAAACCGAGCGCGAATTGTCGATGCCGCAGAGATCGCATATCGCGAATCAGGCGAAGTGGTTTTCGAGGAAGTATCGCGAGACGAACCACCGGAACGCCGGCAGCACAGGTTCTCGGGCGACTACAGGTGCACCAACTGTCACCGCGCGGGCAAAGAACCCGAGCCGCGCCTCTTCAGCTTCAACAATCCCTTCGGCGCCTGCCCGCGTTGCCAGGGATTCGGCAATACTGTCGACTACGATCTCAACCTGGTGATCCCCGACAAGGGGCTGAGCCTGAATGACGGCGCCCTCGACCCTTGGAATCGGCCGAAATATCGCACATGGTTCACTGACCTCAAGAAGCACGCTGCGGAGCTTCACATTCCGCTGGATGTTCCTTGGTGCGAGCTGCCGGAATCGGCCCGTGAGGCGGTCCTAAGAGGCAACGGAAGCTTCGTCGGTGTCCACGGTTTTTTTGCCCAGATGGAGCGAAAAAAATACAAGCTGCATGTGCGTGTCATGCTGAGCAAGTATCGCGGCTATGCGGAATGTCCGGATTGCCGTGGGCAGAGGCTCCGCGCAGAAGCGCGCGCAGTGCGCCTGAACGCTCTGAATATCTGTCAGGCGACGGCGCTAACCATCGCGAAAGCCAAGGAGTTTTTTTCTTCGCTCAAACTGTCGCCAATGCAAGAAGAAATTGCCGGCCCAATTCTCGATGAAGTCAAGCAGCGGCTGACGTTTCTAGATGCAGTGGGGCTCGAATACCTGACGTTAGACCGTTTAGCCTCGACGCTTTCAGGGGGCGAGGCACAGCGGATCCAACTGGCGACGTCGCTCGGTTCGCGGCTTGTGGGCGCGCTCTATGTTTTGGACGAGCCGTCGATCGGGTTGCATACGCGGGATACCGAGCGCCTGATCCGAATTCTGAAGGAGCTTCGAGATCTGGGCAACACAATCGTCGTGGTAGAACACGATGCCGACGTGCTGCGCGCTGCCGATCATTTGCTAGACCTGGGACCAGGTGCGGGAGAATTTGGCGGCAAGGTATTGGCCGAGGGTGTGCTGGCGGAGATTGGGGCGAATCCCAATTCGCTGACGGGGCGCTATCTCTCAGGCAAAGTCTCGATTCCGGTGCCGACGCGGCGGCGAATACCGGGGCGCGAGAAACTGGTGCTGCGTGGCGCTGACGCTAACAATCTGCATGGGCTGGACGTGGAGATTCCACTCGGCATGCTGGTGGCGATCACAGGTGTCTCAGGCTCGGGCAAATCGACCCTCGTGCACCAGGTGTTGTATCGTGCCGTCGCTCGAGCGCTGGGCCAGACCGACGGCGGCGACCCGGTTGGAGTCTTCAAGTCGTTGACTGGCGTGGAGCGGCTGAACGATGTGGTGCTCGTGGATCAAACACCAATTGGCCGGACGCCTCGCTCGAATCCGATTACGTACATCAAAGGCTTCGATCTGATCCGCGAACTGTTTGCCTCGCAGCCTGAGTCGAAGAAACTCTCGCTGACGCCGGGACATTTTTCATTCAACGTGCCGGGCGGCCGGTGCAACACCTGCGAGGGCGACGGCACTGTTACAGTGGAGATGCAATTCCTGGCCGACGTGGAACTACCCTGTGAAGACTGCAACGGCACACGCTACCAAGCTAAAGTGCTCCAGGTGCAATATAAGGGCAAGAATATTCATGAAGTGCTCCAGATGACAGTGAAGGAGGCGCTTCGTTTCTTCGCTGGGCAAACACGCCTTCTGGAGAAGCTGGCGGTGCTGGACGAAGTTGGCCTGGGCTATCTGAGGTTGGGGCAATCCGCAACGACGCTGTCAGGCGGCGAGGCACAGCGTGTGAAGCTGGCTGCCCACCTGGCCCAGGTTCGCTCAGCCAACGCGAATGCCAAGCCTTCGCAGGCCAGTCGCGTGCTGTACATTCTGGATGAGCCAACGACAGGCCTGCACTTCGACGATGTGTCGAAGCTGCTGACAGCGTTTCGCAAGCTGATAGATGGCGGAGGATCGCTGATCGTGATCGAGCACAATCTCGATGTAATCAAAAGCGCCGACTGGGTAATCGATCTCGGCCCCGAGGGCGGCGAAGGCGGCGGCAAAATCGTAGCAGAAGGAACGCCAGAGGAAATAGCGGGCAACCTGCATTCGCACACTGGGAAGTGGCTGGCCAGTGTGCTGTAGATTTCAAGTCTGCACTCAGACGCAGACCACCAGTTCGCTGTAGGGTTTGAGCTGTGTGTCTGCGGTGAGTAGATGCAGCGGTTCGCTCATCGCCTGCGCGATCAGCAGGCGGTCAAACGGATCGCTGTGATGCATCGGCAGCGTGGCTACGAGCAATGCATGCTTCGACCAAACGGGCAGTTCTCTGAAGCCGGCGGCAACGATATTCTCCGCAAGCTCGACAGGATCGCCATCCATCTTTCCCAGGCGGACCTTGATCGCCATCTCCCAGATCGAAGCTGACGAGACATAGACTTGCTCCGCAGCTTTGATCGTTGCGAGGGTATCTTGTGAAAGTCGGTCGGGATCGTAGAACGACCAATAAAAGATGTGCGTATCGAGCAGCAGCCGCATCAGCGGCCTTCGAATTGAGCGAGAATCTCGTCAGGCAGTGGTGCGTCGAAGTCGTCCGCTAACCATCCGCCCTTTCCTTTGAGCAATCCCAGTTTATAGTTGCGCTCTTTCGGCGCCTCCAGGGCCGTCAGCCGCGCCACCGGTTTTCCGTTCCGCGCAATCACGACATCGGTTCCTTCTGACGCCATATCCACAAGCTTTGAAAGCTGGGTTTTAGCTTCGTAGATGTTAACGGTGGGCACAAGCGCACTCCTTGATCTGACTAGGTCTAGTCTAGCATAGTCTGTGCTTCTCGGCAGGTCCTCTATTTTTGTCGGTCCTCTATCGAATTGCAGCTTTTGCACTCGATCTGGTGCAGAACTACTCAGGCATTCCGTCGCGAAGGCGTCGGATGCCGAGCGGATTGGCGTCCTGGAGTTCTTCGGGCAACATCGCTTGCGGGAATCCCTGAAAGCAGACTGGCCGTGCGAACCGGTAGATGGCGAGGCTACCCACTGAAGTGAAGCGCGGGTCCGATGTCGACGGATAGGGTCCGCCATGAACCATGGCGTGCGAGATCTCGACGCCGGTGGGAAATCCGTTGAAGATGAGGCGCCCGGCCTTTTGCTCCAGGATGTGAATCAATTCGTGATTCGCTGCAAGATCGTCTTCGTCGCCGAGAATGGTTGCGGTCAGGTGCCCATCCAGAGCACGCGCAGCACGCAAATAGTCCTTCGTGGTGTCGCATCGCACAAGCAGCGTATCAGGCCCAAAGATTTCATCTGCCAGAGAAGATTGGCTTAGAAACTCGTCGAGCTTTGCCGTAAACAACTGTGTGTTCACCGTGCACACTTGCGCGGGATTTGTTTTGGCCGCCTTCGTTGCGAGCTGTGCCTTCGCAGAGCGTGCCTGCGTAGCCCGCCCATACTCGCGGGCGATCCCTGGAGTGAGCAGCGTGTACGGCTGCGCTTCATCGACGAGTTTTCCCAACTCCTGTGCGAAGCTTGTAGCCTCCGAAGATTCAGGCACGAGCACGATTCCGGGCTTGGTACAAAACTGGCCCGCACCGAGCGTGAAAGATCCGAAGAGACTCCCGGCAAGCGCTGCGGGGCCCTTGCGCAATGCTCCGGACAACACAAATACCGGATTGCCGCTAGACATCTCCGTGAAGCAGGGAATCGGATCTGGCCGAGCAGCGGCAAGGTCCATCAGAGCCCGGCCCCCACGCAACGAGCCGGTGAAGGCGACAGCGCGAATGAGCGGGTGCTTGACGAGGACTGTTCCTGCTTCGACACCAACATCGAAGAGCAGCGAGAAAACGCCGTGAGGTAGACCTTCGGCTGCGATGGCTTCGGCGATGATCTGACCAGCGAACTCGCTGGTCCCAGGATGTGCCGGATGGGCCTTCACGATGACAGGACAGCCAGCGGCCAATGCGGAAGCTGTATCACCGCCCGCGACCGAGAACGCTAAAGGAAAATTGCTTGCGCCAAAGACGACGACCGGGCCGAGGGGGCGCAGCATCGAGCGGATATCGGGTCGAGGCAGCGGTTGGCGGTCAGGCAGGGCGGGGTCAATACGAGCATTAACCCACGAACCTTCTTCCACCACACCGGCAAAAAGCCGCAGTTGACCCGAGGTGCGACCAACTTCGCCAAGCAGTCGTGGTATGGGCAGTGCGGTCTCAAGATGCGCACGCTCAGCCAACTCTTCCCGATGCGCATCGAGGCCGCTGGCGATCCGGCGCAGGAGCGCAGCTTTCGATTTGCCGCTGGCCTGCGAGTACGCTGTAAATGCTTCCGCAGCCAGTTGAGCGGCTTCTTCGATCTCGGCATGGGTGGCCGAGTAGTAGATAGGCTCCAGCGCATCGCCTGTTTGCGGATTACACGCTTCAAAATTCTTGCCGTCGCGTGAACCGCGGCGGCTGCCAATGAGAGATTGTCCTGAAAGTTCCATCAATTGAGATTATCCCGCATTGGCAGGCGCATCGGCAGCGTAGTTTCCGATTTGGATTGGGGTCGTCAGTCGAGAATCACTCGGAGGTCACAGGATTCGAGAGCGAGCCAACCCCCTCAATGGTGACTGTGACGTTTTCGCCGGGTTTCAGCCAACGCTTTGGCGTGCGGCCGAGCCCGACGCCTGCGGGAGTGCCCGTAGAGACGATATCGCCGGGCAGCAACGGCGTGATCGAAGAAAGGTATTCAATGAGCGCAGGGATTCCGAAGATGAGCTCGCGGGTATTCGAATTTTGCAGGACTTCGGCGTCGATGGAGAGGCTGATGGCGAGTTGATGTGGGTCGGCGATTTCGTCGGCAGTAACAATGGCGGGACCGAGCGGACAGAAGGTGGGAAAGCTCTTGCTCATGGACCATTGAGAAGTGGCGAACTGCACATCGCGGGCGCTGATGTCGTTGACGATGGTATAGCCGTAGACGTGCTCGCGCCATTCCGAAGCTGGAATACGATAGCCGAACTTGCCAATGACGAACGCAAATTCGGCTTCGTAGTCGGGCTGGGTGGAGTTCTTTGGCAGCACGATGGGCTCACCAGGACCGATGATGGCGGTTGTGAGCTTGAAGAAAACAACGGGAGTCTTTGGGATTTCCATGCCAGATTCTTTGGCATGGTCGCGGTAATTCAATCCGATGGCGAAGACACGCGGCGGGTTGGAGATGGGCGCGTGAAGTCGGACGTTACTGAGGCGCTGCGTCGAGCCGTCCGGGACGGTGGTCAGGCCAGATGCAATGACCGCAAGCGCATCCGTGTAGCCGGACGAAGAGAGGTCGACAACAGTGTCGTCTTCGAGCAATACACCGGGACGAATTTTGTTGGATGTTGAAAAAGATACGAGTTTCATGATTGCCTTTCAAAGTTTTGCGCTGACCGGTCCCCAGAGATTACGCAGCAGTCCAGCCACCATCGATGTTGAAGAGCGAGCCAGTGACAAATGCGGCTTCGTCCGAGGCGAGGTAGCGCACCATCGATGCGATTTCTTCCGGCTGGCCAAGACGTCCGATGGGCTGGCGGGCGCGCAGTTCGGCGCGGACCTCATCCTTGTTGTCTTTGTGAAATTTCTCAAGATAGCCCTCCACAAATGGCGTTTCCACGGTGCCTGGGCAAATAGCATTCACGCGCAGAGTCTTTGGGTATTCGACGGCGAGCTGGCGCGTCATGGCGATCACGGCTCCCTTAGTAGTGCAATACGCAAACCGCTGCTTTATTCCGACCAAGCCTGCGACGGACCCGATGTTCACGATAGTCCCGGTGCGGCCGCCATTGGCTCCGGTAGCCAACAGGAGAGGTAGAAAAGCGCGCGTGACAAGATAGACTGCGCGCACATTCACATTGAGCAGGCGGTCGAAATCTGCGGGCTCGGTGGCCTCAATGGATCCCACGTGACCGATGCCGGCATTGTTGACGAGAATGTCGAGTCGATGCACCTGCGCCACTGCCGCTGCGATGGATTCGGGATCGGTCACGTCAAGAGGCAGCGCTTTTCCCGGGTCAACAGACGCGGCGAGCACCTCAGCAGCGGAACAATTAATGTCGGCAATCCAGACAAAAGCACCCGCTCGCGCCAATTCTTTCACAGTCGCCTCGCCGATTCCGCTTGCGCCCCCAGTTACGAGTGCGTACCGGCCATCAAGCCGAAACGGCTGCGTGTCCAACGAATTCTCCGGAGTGCTCATGAAAACCCGATTCCTTTACTTTCGATTTCGAATTGCGCTACTTCAAGAATAGCGAGAGTAGCGTCAGTGGTAGTCAGGGCACGGTTTATGACACCGTCAATGACTCCGGCAAATGCTGCCATCTTCGAGCCCACCGGCAATTGACGCGCGCCGAGAGAAATGGATTCGATCTGACTGTACGCGGGAATCCGGCTCTGGAGGTCGGCGTCGCGCCAGGTGGAAAGCCGGACGCCCACCGTACCGTGCTTGGTCATTCCGAGGTCGCGCTCGGGTGTGGCGACGAAGCGGAGGAATTCCCAGGCGAGCTCTTTGTTGGTTGAGCCAGAGCCCAGGGCGAGTGCCCAGAACACCGAGAGGGAGATGGAGGTACGGCCGTCTTGCGAAGGGATCGGCGCGATCGCCACTTTGCCAGCAAGAGGAGAGCCCTCTCGGTCCGCGCGTGCCGCAAATCCGAACCAGTTGACCATCATGGCGACCTCGCCGGC
>Ga0182030_10008261_pt1 | contig 21600 bp, 26 predicted proteins | sample 812S3MmetaG_FD_121299 | JGI IMG/M metagenome (GOLD analysis project Ga0182030, IMG submission 121299) | Permafrost microbial communities from Stordalen Mire, Sweden - 812S3M metaG (Illumina Assembly) | ecosystem: Environmental > Terrestrial > Soil > Wetlands > Permafrost | place: Sweden...
CGCCAAATGTAGCGCAACGCACTACAACTGTCAACACATGCTTTTCTGCTCAGCGACGGAGTGCCCAACTTAGGTAACCTATTCCCGGATGTACACCAACACCGTGCTGCGGGCATTGGCGGCCGACGTGATCGAACGGCTGCGGTTGCGCCCCGTCAAATTCGAAGTGGGTCACGAGCTCGAGTTCCCAGGGAAGCCGATCGACCACCTGTGGTTTGTCGAAGCCGGCATGGCGTCGCTGACGGCGACCTTCAGAGACGGCGTGCAGGTGGAAGTGGGCATGTTTGGCTTCGAGTCGATCATCGGCGTCTCGGCGCTGATGGGCACGAAGCGCAGCCTGAACCGGGTGTACACGCAGATCGCCGGCACAGGCTTTGTAGCGCCCCTCGAGCTCGCGCGCCTGGAGTTCGCACGCGGTGGAACCTTCCAGATGCTGGCGCTACGTTACGTGCAGGCCCAGCTCGTGCAGGCGATGCAGAGCGCGGGCTGCAACGCCAGGCACAACTTCGAACAGCGCCTGGCTCGCTGGCTGCTGATCTGCGCCGATCGCGCCCGCACCGACACCTTCGCGTTGAGCCAGGAATACCTGACCGACATGCTGGGGACCACACGGTCAACGGTCTCGATCGCAGCCAGCGCGCTGAAGGCGGCCGGGCTGATCGATTACATACGAGGCACGGTCCGGATCCTGGATGCGTCGACGCTCGAGTCGCACGCATGCGAATGCTATCGGGTGATCAAAGACCATCTCGACAACTACGCCGACTTCGATCACGGCACGGCGCTGCCGGAGCTCTGATGACAGTCAACAATTTCGATGTGCTGAAGCGCATGGCCGCAGAGAACAAAGACATCCGCCTGGGTGTCGATGTTCTCAACATGAAGAAAGTCAAAGCAGGCACGCAACTCACCATGGGTATCGCTGGCGACGTGATCACGCCGATCTTCCTGGGCGAACTGAATTGCTGCCTGGTGATCTTCAATAAGAAACAGTTCGACGAGCTCAAGGCGGCGATGGAGTCAGAGCCGCTCTAAGTGCGGCTCCGCACAGTGAGCAACCGTAACGACTGCGATCAATTGTGATCCTACGTTCGGCAGGTGCCCCCACATCTGCGCGTCGTTGTTGCGGTGAACGAGCAAGGCCGAAGGATCGGCGAGACCCATCACAACGCTGTCATCTCCAACGATCAGGTCGACCAGATGCGTGCCCGGCATGAGGAGGGTGGCCAGGGTTACCGGAGAATTTCGCGGGAGCTGGGCGTGGCGCTGACCACGGTGCGGAAGATCTGCACCTACGAACGCAGGGCTCAGACAGCGCAGCGGTGGAAGACGATCAGGCGCCGAAAGGGCTAGGGTCATTCGCCGGGTAGACGGCGCGGAGGGCATCGGCAAGGTCGATCGGTGTGTACATGCCCGATGCGTCGTAGCCGTAGGCGACGCCGGCCTCGTCGAGGACCAAGCGCCGCCGGGTGACCAGGTGCTTGAAATGGAACTTCCCGTCACGGGCCACGCCCATGGCTTTGAAATCCCTGAAGAGAATGTCGGCGAGGGAGGGAGAGTTCGGCGCGCCCTCCGATGCGGGCTCTTGCGGGTTCGTTGCCATGACGGGAAGAGTAGCGCAACGCGCTACATACGTCAAGATGGCACACAGCCCTGCGCCGATGCCCGTAAGCGCGCGGCCGAGCCTCACGATCAGAGGTAACAAAATGCGGTCTTGTTCTCTTTTTTGAATATGGAACATCTTTCAAACGTCGAGATTCACGCGGTTCTGAGCCAGGCGAAAGCCTCGCGCGATCGCGACTGGCTGATGATCCTGGTTGGCTTTTGGCACGGCCTTCGCGCGAGCGAAGTCGTGGCAATCACAGCCGGTTCGATCGTCGACAGGCACCTCACCGTAGCTCGATTGAAGGGCTCGCTGAAGACAGTGCAGCCGCTGGTCGCGCACGCGGATCCGCTCCTCGATGAGGCCACCGGTCTCTTTGAATACGCGGCGGAAATGCACTCCAATCAAAAACTCTTCCCCGTCTCGAGAGTGCAGTTCTATCGCCTCTTTCATCGCTACGCGCTGGCCGCCGGCATCGCGGCGCGCAACGCTCACCCGCACATTTTGAAGCACTCGATCGCGATGCAAAGTATAGGGACTGCTGGGATTGAGAACGTGCGCCAGTACCTCGGGCACAAGTCCCTCAGCTCGACAGGCGCGTACCTCGTCGTCGACGACCTCACAGCTTCGGCGCGCGTGACCGCGGCGGCCGGCGCGACCCCAGCGCATTGATTGATTGATTCTGAGCGCACGTTTTCAAAAGGACTGAACCCATGGCAGGACGCGGCGGAGCGAGATCTGGAGCAGGACGGAAGGCGAAGCCGGTAAAGCCGGCGGCTGTCTCGAAAGGCGTGGCCGACGAGATCCTCACGTTCCTCGCGCTCGATAAGACGAAACACCCTAAGAAATGCCGGTGCCTGCTGTGCCGCTGGCGAAGGCTTGCCGACGCGCTGGATTTACGGCTGCGCTTCCAGGTCGAGAAATCGTTGCTCGATCGGACGCTCGGGCTCCCAGCTCAAACGGTCGACAACAAACACTCGGGCAAGGTGACCCTCGAGGGCCTGGTGTGTGGCGAAAAGGAAGAGGATTAAGTGCACATTCAAACGATCACGTTGAAGATCTTCTCACCAGGCAACAAAAAGGCTGACACCCAGCGGATCGTCGCCGGGCCAGGCCGCCACTTCACCGCGGCCAACATCGAGACGATCCTCGCCAAGGTAGGCGAGAAGGTGGACGCAGAGTTCCCCGATCAGTACCGGCTGGTCGCGATCGGCCCCGCCGCGTTCAACTTCGTGCGCACCGACACCGACATCATCCCCGCCAAGTGACAACTGAAGCACAGCGCAGAGCGACGGCGCGGATCCGCGAGTGGAAGCTCGATCCAGTAAAGTTCGTGCGCGACTGTATCCACGCCGAGCCTGACCCCTGGCAGCTCGACGTGTTGACGCTGATGGCCAGGCCTGGGCGCAAGCGCATCGCGATGAAGGCCTGCGCAGGCCCCGGCAAGAGCGCAGTGCTAGCGTGGGCCGGCTGGCATCGGCTCGCATGCTTCGCGGCGCCGAACGAACACCCCAAGGGCGCGGCCGTCTCGATCACCGGCGAGAACCTGCGCGACAACCTATGGGCAGAGATGGCGCGTTGGCAGAACGAGTCGCCCTTCCTCCTGCAGGCCTTTCAGTGGAACGCGCAGCGCATCACCTCAAGGGACCATCCGGAGACCTGGTTTCTCGCGGCGAAGGCCTGGGCGAAGTCCGCAGATCTCGAAGCGATCGGCCGCACGCTCTCCGGACTGCACGCCCGGTACCCGTTCTACCTGATCGACGAAGCCGGCGACATTCCCCCCAACATGATCAAGTCGGCCGAGCAAGGACTCACATCCTGCGAAGACGGGCTGATCATCACCGCCGGCAACACCACGTCGCAGACCGGGCTGCTCTACGAAGTCGCTGTTCGCGGACGCTCGCAGCTCGACGCAGATGGCAAACCGATTTGGGAAGTCGTGTCGATCACCGCGGATCCAGACGATCCGAAGCGCACACCGCGCGTCCCCGTCGAATGGGCGCGGCAACAGATCGAACTCTACGGCCGCGAAAATCCCTGGGTCATGGCTTACGTCCTCGGGCTCTTTCCGCCAGGCTCGATCGACGCGCTGCTCTCGGCCGACGACGTCGAGAAAGCGATGAACATCCACCCCAGGCCTGAGCAGTACTCCTGGGCGCAGAAGCGGATCGGCGTCGACGTCGCGCGATTCGGCGACGACAGGACGGTGCTTTTCCCGCGGCAGGGGATGGCCTCGCTCACTCCCAGGGTCATGCGCCACGCGCGCGACTCGGCCGTCTCGGTGCACATCGCCGGCGCCGTGATGGCGAAGAAGATCGAGTGGCAAGAGAAGGATCTAACCTACGGCGAGGAAGAGATCCTCGCGTTCTTCGATGACACGGTGGGCTGGGCTCACGGCGCCGTCGACGTGATGAGGGCTGCTGGCCACGTGGTCTACGCGATCCAGTTCAACGGACCGGCAAACGACCCGCGCTACTTCAACCTGCGCGCCGAGATGTGGATGAAGATGGCCGACTGGATCAAGGCCGGCGGTTCCCTGCCAAACATGCCCGAGCTCGTGAGCGAGCTGAGCGCGCCCACGTATTTCTTTCACAATGGGAAGTTTCAGATTGAGTCGAAAGACCAGATCAAGAAACGGCTCGGCCGGTCACCGGATCTCGCCGACGCGCTGGCGTTGACGTTCGCGATTCCTGACATGCCAGGCGGAATGACCAAGCTGCCGGGTGCAGGACGGCACGCGGCGCCGAAGCCGTACGATCCCTACGCGGCTATTTGAGGCGGAGCACGCCGTAGGGGAGATCCTCGTCTGTGCGCAGTGTCACGCCCATGAACAGGGGCTCTGGCGTGGGGATGCCACACTCGCTCAGAAGATCGCGCAGGCTCCTGGAACTGAGTTCGGCGAAGCTGACTCTCGTGTTCCTCATCGCGTTGGCGTCCTGGATCTGCCTCGTGAACTTCGTCTTGAGCGTATCGCATGGGCGAATGTCTTCACGCCGCATCTCCGCTTTGAGGAACGCGTCGATGTAGTCGGCAGTCTCTTTGGCGAGCTCCTTTGAACCGTTGCCGTACTGGTAACTGCGCAGCGCGTGGTAAGCACCCGTCAGGGCGTTGATGAGATCGTCTCTCATTTCCATGGCGAGCCTCTCCTTTCTCATTTCCATGGCGAGCCTCTCCTTTCGCCAGGCCTCGGCGATCATCACCGCGACCGGAATCACTTCAGCAGGGTCTCAACTTCGTGCTTCGCGGCCTGGCCGATCTGGTAGGGCATCCACTCGCAGTAGTCCATCGCCGGCCTGGTGGGGCGAGTGGGCTCGTCGCTGCCTTGATAGAGGAGCACGAACTCCCGGCCGTTGCTGTTGCCGCTGGCGTTGAAGACGGCGAGATTCACCAGCGTGTTCGTGTGGACGGCGCAGATGATCGCCGCGAGAGTTATCTCGTCTCCGCTGTCAGGAACGAACGCCGGGTGGAACCACACCACGCGGCCGACTGTTGGCTTGATCATGTTCAGACCTCGTCCCAAGGATACCCGTAACGGACAAACATGGCCGCAAGCTCGGGACCATGAACAAGTTTCTGAGCATTTGCGCGCTGGTCTTTGCCTGCGCAGCCGCTGCAGCACAACCGACACCGACCCCGCCCTATCTTGCATGCCCCACCGGTGTTATCGCAATCTCGGGCGGCGTGACGACTTACGGGCCAGTGTGCGCGACGGCTGGAGTCATCCAGGCCGGCGTGGGCGGCGCTCAAACGACGATCAATGGAACAGGCACCACCTTTCCGGACGGGACCGTGCAAACCACGGCCGCGACGAATGGCGGCGGCGGAACGACGACGGGCTCGACGAGCTCGGCGCAGGTCAATGAAATCGACAACCTGGCGGCCGCACAGAGCGTCGCCGCCACACGTCCGCTGGGCGGAACAGGCTCGACCCCCTCGAAGAAAGACTCGACCAACTGCCTCTCGGCCTGGACGTCGGCCTCAGGCTACGCGGGCTCCGGACACCGTTACTGCACGCTGGCTCAGATGAACACCGCTCACGCAGCGCAGACCGCGGCCTCGCACGCTGTCGACAGCTACAGCTACATCACGCTGACGCAGGCGAACGCGGGCTCGATCTCTCCCGTGAACTCGAACGGCGCCGGCGGATCCGATGCCCCGTCCACCATGACCACGGAGTACGGCGAAACAACCTACGACAGCCTCTGCAACAATGGCCTGCTGACCGCGGCCACGAACATCCCCAACCTCTCGCTTCCAGCGTGCGGCACCGGGATCACAGCTCTGCTCGCCGAGACAACCGATGGCACCTACGGCGCCGCGTCGACACTCTGGCCTACGAACTTCCCCACAACGCAGGCCGGCGCGTCCGACCACTGGATGCGCTCGGGCATGTTTATGATGCCCACCGTCAGCGCCACGAGCCGAATCGAGTTTGATATCAACAAGTCCGACTCGAGCGGAAGCTACGAAGGGCCAGGGACCTCCTTCAACATCACCTCCGGCCGCATGGATTTCCTGCCCCAGGCAAACTACTTCATCGGGCACGGCACCTGCTCCGGCACATGGTGCCCGCTCAACCTGAACCTGCAAACCGGCTCGACCGCGATGACGGGCTGCCCTGGCGGCAGTGGGGCCAACAGCTGCGCGCTGACCAACGGCCACTTCTACGCGTTCATCGAGAAGGGCCACCTGCCAGGGACAACGGTCACCGAGCACGAGTCGCAGGACGGCAAGACGATCCCGCGCACGGTCTATCAGTACGACGAGTTCGACATCGCCGACTGCGGGACCAGCGGAACCAGCTGCCCGGCTGATTACTCGCGTTACACCCTCACCGATCCAGGCAACTCGAACGCGCCGCCGCAAGGCTACGACGTGCAGTACGGCTGGCCCCAGGGCTTCGACACCCAGTGGCAGCTCTACCCGCAGACGGTCTCGACCACGGCCACGCTCCACATCATCAACGACGTGACGCAGTGGTACCAGATCGTCAAAGGAACCAGCACCACGAACTACGCGTCGGCGCCGGCCAACCTGGGCGACTTTGAAGGGAACTCGAACACCAACAACTCCGACAGCTCGGGCGGCGACTCGACCACGCTCGCCTGCACCGGCGGCGTGAGCTACGACCTCGGGTGGTTCGTGTCTTCGGCCGCCAGCTTCAACTTCAACGCTGTCGGCGACACCTGCACGGCGACGCTGCCGGCCTCAGAGACGACGCTCACCCAGCGCGCTTACCTCGGAACAAACCAATTCTCCACCTCGTCGACCGGCTCAGCGCAGCTGCTCGATTTCATCAGCGGAACACACACCGTGCTCGAAGTCTACGAAAACGACGGCGCCTCAAACCTCACGCTTTACCTGCCCGTCTCGGCCACGGCGGCGGCCCTGAGCTGCACGCTCGACTCAAGCACCGCGGCCCAGGCCACCGTACTCAACAACGAAGACTACTGGGACATCACCTGGCACGCCGGCACATCGACGACCACTGGCTACGTGCAGGCCGCATTCGACGGCGCCGCGCCGACGGCAGCGAACTGCAGCTGGCTGGGAGCGGGCATCAACACAACCGTCTTCAGCTGGGGCACCGCGACCGGGATCTCGACGGTCGAGTTCGGCTACATCTCCGACTCGGGCTCGGTGTCGACCAACAACTTCGACATCGACATGTTCGGCCTGTCGAGCGGCACAACCTTCCTCGGCGCCGGCATTCCGGTGAACACCACGGTCAGCACCTACCAGTCGAACCTGAGCGTCACGCAAAGCACGGGAGGCCTGGACGTGTCCCCAAGTCCGTGGTCGATGCCAGGGATGACCCTGAGCCTCGAGCCGGCCACCTACCTGGCTTGCTACACCACCGGAGGCGCCCTGGGGCACTGCGCGACGGCCCCGATAGGAACGCCGCCAACGTGTGGATGCACCGTCCCATAGGGTACCCGTAAGAAGGAAACCCGACCCTAAGCTCGGGTTCATGAGCACACCCTCCATCCGGCGGGTCAGTCACCTGGCGATCCTCTGCGCGCCCAACGCGCAGCAGTTGATCGACGAGTACGCCGCCGAGTGCTCAAACCGTCTCATCGGCCCGATCGCCCAGCAGCCCGAGATCTACGCGCAGCTCGAGGCCTCGGGCATCATCGCCTTCCTCGGCGTATATGAAGCCGACGATGAGCTGATCGGATTCGGCTCCTTCGTGACAGCCGTGCTGCCCCACAACGGGCGAAAGATTGCGAGCTCGGAAAGCATTTTTGTGACCCGCGACCATCGCTCCATCGGGACCGCGCGCGGGCTGATGAATGCCCTCGAAGACCTCGCCACGGAGAGCGGCTGCGTCGCCTTTTTCTATATGGCGCCAGATGAAAGCCAGTTCGCCAAGCTGCTCGCAGCGAGCCACTCCTACACCCGCACCAACGTGGTCTATTGCAGGAGCTTGGCATGAGCGGCGAGCTGCACCCACTTCTGCGCGATCGCGATCACATCGAGGTCCAGCCCTTCCGGCTGGCTCCGCGGCGCCACGAAGACTTTGTGACCTACGAACAAACCAGCATCCGGATCCCCTCGGTAAGCGCCGAGGAGCTGGTCCGGATCCGACGCTTTGAACTGGCGAGGTCGAAGGAAGAGCAACTCCCGATCGCAACCGGGCACGTTCTCCACGGCGGCATGTACGCGAGGACGGTGCGCCTGAAGGCTGGCATCGTCATCACCGGCGCCCTGATCAAGCGAGCCACGCTCCTGGTGATCCAGGGCAGCGTGCTGATGCTGCTCAACGGCAGGCTTCAGGAGTTCGAAGGCTACAACATCATTCCCGCGGCTGCAGGCCGCAAGCAAGTGTTTGTGACGCGCGGCGACGTCGCGATGACGATGATCTTTCCCACCAAGGCCCGCACCGTCAAAGGCGCCGAGGCCGAGTTTACGAACGAGGCCGAGCTGCTGCTTTCGCGGCGCGATCCGAACCTCGACACCATCACCATCACCGGAGAGTAGAGACAGGTCGTTAGGCATGAGCCGCATCACGAAGCTGGTCATTTACGCGAGCGAGGCCGAGCTCGAGAGACACGCGGCCGGCTACCCGTGCCTGGTCAACTACAGCCCTTTCACGAAGACAGGCGAGATCGACGACGGGTGCGGCCACTACGCCCACCTGACATTCGTCGCAGCGGATCCAGAGAGCGCGGCCCCGAAGCTCCCAGCTGACAAGTTCGACAACGTCGAGTTCGTGGGCTTTCCCATGCCGACGGACCTCACCACCTAGGAGCAAAGCAATGTCGGGAATCACCACAGCAACAGCGATCGCGCTCGGCTCGCTCGTCATGGGCGGCATCGGCACCGGCGTCGCCGCGTACAACGGCGTCAAGGGCCAGGAGAACCAGGACAAGTCTCTGAAGGCCCAGACCACAGCCACGCAGACGGCCGAAGCGAGCGCGCTCTCGACCGAGCGCAAGTCGGAGGTGGCCGACAACGCCGCCAACCAGAAGGCCCCCGACATTTCATCGATCCTCTCGCAGGCCGCGAACTCTTCGAAGGCCGGCATCGGCTCGACCATGCTTACCGGCGCCGGCGGAGTTTCTTCAGGCTCCCTCAACCTTGGCAAAAGCACGCTGCTGGGAGCATAGATGCCCGACAACAATTTACTGAGACTGCAGGCAATCCGACGCTGGGGGCAGCTCCAATCGGAGCGCTCAAGCTGGTGGTCGCACTGGCAGGAAATCACCACCTACATCCTTCCCCGCAGCGGCCGCTACTTTCGCCAGGACCGCGACAAGGGCAATCGGCGCAACAACAACATCTACGACAACACGGGGATCCGCGCGCTGCGCACCCTGGCTGCAGGTCTCATGGGCGGCGCGACGTCGCCGGCTCGGCCGTGGTTTCGCCTCGGCACGCCCGACCCCGACATGAACGAGTTCATGCCCGTGAAGCTTTGGCTTGACGACGTGTCGAAGCGCATGCACACGGTCTTCCAGAAATCGAATACCTACCGCGCGCTGCACCAGATGTACGGAGAGCTGGGCGCGTTCGGCACCGGCGCCTCGATCATCCTGCCCGACTTCCAAAATGTGATTCACCACTACCCGCTGACCATCGGCGAGTACGCGATCGCGACCGACTCCAAAGGGAACGTGTGCACGATCTATCGCGAGTTTGAAATGACGGTCTCGGCGATTGTCAAAGACTTCGGCTACAAGAACTGCTCGCCGACCGTGCGCGGCCTGTTCGATAGGGGCATAGGCCTCGACCAGTGGATCCCGGTGATCCACGCCATCGAGCCCAGGGCGGACCGCGATCCGCGCATGAAGGACGCGAAGAACATGGCCTGGAAGTCGATCTACTTCGAGCCAGGCGGCGACGCCAACCTGCTGCTCCGGGAGAGCGGCTTCAAACAGTTTCCCGCGGTGTGCCCGCGCTGGGACGTGGTGGGCGGCGACATCTATGGCAACTCGCCAGGCATGGAAGCCTTGGGCGACGTCAAGCAGCTGCAGCACGAGCAGCTCCGCAAAGCGAACGCGATCGACTATATGTCGAATCCGCCACTCCAGGTTCCAACCAACATGAAGAACCAGGAAGTGAACCGCATGCCCGGCGGGATCACCTACCTCGATCCCGGCGCCGGCGGTTCCGTAATCAAGAGCGCGTTCGATGTGCACCTCGACCTCGAGGATCTGCTCGCAGACATTCGCGACTGCCGCGGCCGCATCAACTCCGCGTTCTTTGCCGACATGTTCATGATGCTCGACAACAACACCAACCCCAACATGACAGCGACCGAAGTGGCCGAGCGCCACGAAGAGAAGATGCTGATGATCGGGCCGGTGCTCGAGCGGCTTTCAAATGAGCTTTTGTATCCGCTGATTGAGACCACGTTCACGCACATGCTCGAGGCCGGCCTGGTACCGCCGCCGCCTCCGGACATGCAAGGGCAGACCCTGAACGTCGAGCTGATCGGCATTCTGGCCCAGGCGCAGCGCGCCATCGGCACCAACTCCGTCGACCGCTTCGTGCAGTCGATGGGCGTCGTTGCGGAGATGAAGCCAGAAGTCACAGACAACTTCGATCCCGACGCGTGGGCCGATTCCTACTCCGACATGCTGGGCGTCGATCCGAAGCTGATTGTCGCGGGGCCCCAGGTCGCAATGATCCGCCAGGCGCGCGCCAAAGCTCAGGCCGCGCAGGCTCAGGCCGCGCAGCTGGCACAGCAGGCGACCACAGCGAAGACCCTGGCACAGGCGCCCACGCAGGGCGGCCAGTCGACCGGGCTCGACGACATGATGAATCAATTTTCAGGCTACGGCTCGCCGAGCTAAAAGGAGCACCACGTGAAGAAAGTAATCTTGCTGTTCGCGGCGATCGCGCTCGCGCTCGGGACCGCCCAGGCACAACAGGGATTCATCCACGGCAACGGGGATCCTCGCAACCTCTCTCCCGCGCTCACGCCCAACTGCGGCCAGGCCCGGTTCTACATCGACGACACCACAGAACAGATGTACACGTCGGCCCAGGGGTCGCCGTGCGTGTGGACGCTCGGGAACACCGGCGTCGCTTCGGTGAACGGCCTAGCCATCACGCCGTCCAGCGTGAACGGGGTCTACAGCGCGGCCAACTTCGGCTTCACTTGCGATGGCGCAGCGCACGAGCCGGCGAACTCGAACGCCTTCGCCGCAATCAAGACCTTCGCTGGCGCGCTCACGGCCGGGCAGAGTGCGGTGGTTAAATTCCCGCCGGGCTCGACTTGCCTCTACGCGGCAACGCCCACAGCTCTCCCGACCGCGAACTTGACGCTCGACTTCACTGGCGTGCGCATGAAGTTCACCGGGACTGGGCCCATGGTCGACCTGTCCGTGGCGGGCTCGGAAGTGGACGCATTCAACATCCTCGGTGGAATTTGGCAGGGCAACTCCGGAGCCACCTACGGCTTCTGGCAGGACTCGACCACAGGGGCCCTGGCGCGTTCGATTTTCACGCCCGAAAACGTTCAGGACGTGACCGTGGCGGCCTTCTACCTTCCCAACTACGAGCTGAACCTACTCACCAATTTGACAGCCTCCGCCAACCTGGCCGTCCAGGCGGGAGTTGCGCAGACCACGACCCCGCAGTATGGCGTGATCCTAGGCGACCCTGCAGTGACGAACGGCTTTTTTTCCAACAACCGCGTCGTCAATCTGACCATCGAAGGAGAGACCCTCCTCGGGGTGTGGTGCAAACGCTGCCAGAATCAAAATCACTTCTTCGGGACCGCCGAGAACGTAACCTCGTCCAGCGGCACCGTTGGGGTCGGCCTCAAGGACTACACCACCGTCAACGACAACTGGTCTTCCGCCAACACCTTCTCTCTCGATTTGGAAGGGAACGGGGTCGCGGACGCCGACATCAGCGGGACGTCGGAAACGTTCCTGAGCAACATATCGCTCGGCACTTTCAACATCCAGGGCGGCGGCGGCGCGATTGTCGGAGGCGAGTACCAAACCGTCGCTCTGAGCGGATCGCGCGAGCCTTGGAGTCTCACGAACTTCTACTACAACGCAGAGCAGACCTCGGGCACCGTCTCGGGCTACGCCTGCACCGACGTCGTAAGCGGCCTGTGGAACAGGGTGGGAGGGCTGACCCTTTTGAGCCCCCCGTGCGCTGCAAGCTCGACCGCGGTCAGTCTCGCACCGGCCTTCGCCAATGCGGTGTCGAACCAGAAAGTCGACCTTTACTTCCCAGCCGCCGCCGGCTTCTCCGGCAAGCTTTTAGTCACTCTCTCGGACACCTACCAGAACGCGGACAACGCCGGCGCACTCACCAAGCTGATCGCGTTCGATGAAGTCGGCGGCTCGATCTACGGGCTGGTGTCGCGTTACACAGAAGCGATGGGCGGCCTGGCAGCCACCTACGCGATCGACGACGCGACCTGGGACTCAACGAATGGAAGGCTCCGCGTCCGCATCGCCTGCTTGATCGCGGCGAATTGCAGCACTTCTCCGAACCTGGTGGTCAACGTCACCGCTCTTTCAGACTCCCCGGCGTCTCTGCTCGCTGCGGGCGCCTTGGCCGAGACTGCCGTTTACACGACGGACACGACGGTGTATCCCACGCCTCTGGTTTCCTACCCAGGCCTTCCGACGAGCGCCGGAAGCGGCGGCCTTTTTGTGTGCGTTGATTCAACCGGGCACCTTTACCAGAAATCGACCTGCCCATAGCGCAGCGCGAAGCTCGGGGCAAGCGATACCCGTAACGGGTTGAGCCAGCCTGAGACTCGCATTGTGAACCCCTACGATCCAACCGACCTCAGGGGGCAGGAAGTCAGCCGGGAAGATGAAGCGAACCGGAGACGCCTCGCCGCCGAGAGCGAAGAGCTGGATGTGAAGTGGCTCATGGGCTCGAAGCGCGGCCGCAGAATTCTGTGGCGGCTTCTGGAACAGGCCGGTGTCTTCCGGCTCTCGTTCAACACCAATGCCATGCAGATGGCGTTCAACGAGGGCAACCGCAACTTCGGAAACCGCACCCTGGCCCTGGTCCACAAAACATGCCCTGAGCTCTTCGCGACGATGTTCAAGGAGTCGAACGATGGCAGTAGAAGCGCCGGTGACGGTAACACCTCCAATTGAAGCCGTAGCCGCGCCCGCGGCGGTCGCCGCTGTGCTCCTAGGCACAGAGCCGCCCGCTGTAACAGCAGACCCAGCAGCAACCCCTGAAGCGATCGCAGCCAAGGCAGCAAGCGATGCCCAGGCAGCCACCGACGCGGCGAAGGCAACAGCCGACGCGAAGGTCGCGGCCGACGCACTCGCGGCCAAAGGCGCCCCCGACAAGTACGAGTTCAAGGCTCCCGAGGGGAAGACCTACGACCCGAACCTGATCACGGCGTTTGAAGCTGCAGCCAAGGACTCGAACCTGCCTCAGGATGCGGCACAGAAGCTACTCGACCAGATGTCTCCGAAGCTACAGGAGCGCCAGGCCGAACAGGTTACGGCGATACGCCAGGAATGGTTCGAGGCCTCGAAATCCGACAAGGAGTTCGGCGGCGCAAACCTCGAAGTCAACCTGGGGATCGCCAAGAAGGCGCTCGATGAATTCGGGTCGCCGGAACTGAACAAGCTGCTGGTCTCGACCGGCCTCGGAAGCCATCCGGAGATCGTCCGGGCTTTCTACAAGGCAGGTAAGGCGCTCAGTGAGGACACGTTCGTTGCAGGCGGGAATCGTGGCAAGACCACGGTCACGGCAGCTTCGGTCCTCTACGACAAAACGGTTTGAAGGAGTAACACACCATGGCAGTCCTCCCCGGCAACGCAGGCCACAGCACTCTCATCGACATCGCAAAATCGTTCGGCCCCGACGGCAAAGTTATGGTCGTCGCCGAGCTGCTCAATCAGTCGAACGAGCTGCTCCCCTACATGAATTTTGTTGAAGGCAACATGCCCACCGGCCACAAGGCCAGCGTGCGCGTCGGCCTCCCCACCGTCGGCTTCCGCCAGTTCTACAAGGGCGTGCAGGTATCGAAGTCCGGACGCGCCACCATCGAAGACGTTTGCTGCATGCTCGAAGGCCGCAACGAAATCGACAAGGACCTGGCCGAGCTGAACGGCAACTCTCAGGCGTTCCGCCTTTCTGAGGGCCTGGCCTTCGTTGAAGCGATGACCGAGCAGTTCGCGCAGTCAGTGATCTACGGCAACACCGCGACGCAGAAGGACGGGATCCTCGGCCTGACGCCTCGTTACACCTCGAAGGAAGCAACCTCGGGACAGAACATCATCGACGCCGGCGGCACAGGCGCGACCAACACCAGCATCTGGCTTGTCGTGTGGGGCGAGAACACCGTCACCGGCATCTTCCCCAAGGGCTCGAAGGCTGGGCTGACGCAGGAAGACCTCGGACTGATCGATGCTTTCGATTCATCGAACAACCGCTTCCGCGCTTACGCCGAGATCTGGCAGTGGAAGTATGGGCTGCACGTGAAGGACTGGCGCTACGCGGTTCGCATCGCCAACATCCTGGCAGCCGACCTCACCGGCCAGAGCGGAACGCAGGCCATCACCGCGTCCACCTGGATCAACAAACTGATGATCAAGGCTCTCGCGCGCATTCCCTCCATGGGCATGGGCACGCCGACCTTCCTCGCCAGCCGCACGGTGAAGGAAATGCTCTCGATCGGCGCACTCGACAAGTCGCAGAACGCCCTCAGCTTCACCGAGGCAGTCAACCAGTACGGCACGGTTGCTGCGGGCTCGGTTGCAGGCACAGGCGCGGGCATCCGCGGCGGCCAGCTGATGTTCATGGGCGTCCCGGTTTTGACGGTCGACCAGATCCTCGCCACCGAGTCTCAGGTCACCTAAGGCACTGCTGACCACATAAATTAATGTGGCTGACGACCAGAACTCTTTAACGGCGAGGGCCTCGGCGCCCTCGCAGGAGAAACAAAATGGGCATGCTCGATTCTGAACTGGTACTTTCCGCTGCACAGTCGACCGCGGCTTTCAACGTCGGCGACAATCCGAGCTCGAACGTCTATGACACCGGCTCGGCCTACAACAACGCACAGGACGCAGAAGCTTCGCTGACCGGCGAAAACCTCTGGGTGCGCATCGGCTGCGCAACGCTCTTCGTCGGCGCAACCGCGACCGTGCAGGGAGTCCTGCAATCGTCTCCTGACGACGCGACCTGGACCGATGCCGTGGCTGGCGCCGCGGTGCTCGCAACGGGCGTCGTGGTCGGCCAATATCTGCTCGAGGTTCAGCCTCCCAGCGGCACACAACGCTACTGGCGCACCATCATCAGGGTTGCAGTCGCAAACCTGACGGGAGGCGCGATCGACAGCTACATCTCGAACACGATCGAACACAACATCCAGCGTCCGAGCGGCTTCACGGTCGCCTAAAAGGAACGGCTCGGCGCGAGTACCTTCGATCCCGAAGTTTGGGCGGGTTGCCGGTTATAAAAGCTCGCGTTCGAACAAAGGAACAGCAACATGTGGGTGCGTTCGCTCTGCAGGCACTACGACACCGAGTTCCGTGAAGAGAACGAAGAGTTCGAACACTCGGGGCCTCTTTACGAGCACATCGTCCCGGCCGAGGAAAAGACGGCCCCGCCGCAAAAAGGCGAGCCGGCAAGCCGGGAGCAAAAATCTGCGCGGAAGAAGTAACCGCGTCGACAAGACCGAGGGGCCGAAGCCAACCAGCTCCGGCCCCTTGTTTTATGAGGGACCATGGCTTCATTCGTTGACATCTGCAACGCCGCGCTCTCGCACATCGGAGACTCGGCCAACGTAACGTCGATCGATCCGCCTGACGGATCCGCGCAGGCCGGCTACTGCGCCACCTTCTTTCCCCTGGCCCTGGCCGCAATCCTCGAAGCAGCGACCTGGGGATTCGCGACGGTGCGCTCGACCTCGGCGCCCCTCGCGAGCCCGATCTCGAGCTGGCGCTTCGCCTATGCGTATCCAGCAGGCCTGGTGAAGATGATCAGCGTGCTGCCGGCATGCGCGCTCGATGACTACTCGGCCAACTTCGGCGGCCTCGATCGCGACTGGAGCTCGCCGGCGCCAGACTTCGCGAACCCGGCAGAGAACATGTACATGCCCCGCCCCTACGCGGTCGAGCAGGACGGCGAGGGCAACCAGATCATCCTGACCAACGAGTGCAATGCGGTCCTCCGCTACACCATCGAGGTCTCAGACCCGACGAAGTTCAGCCCGCTGTTTGTGCTGGCGCTCTCCTACCTTGTGGCCTCGATGCTGGCCGGCCCGATCATCAAGGGCGAAGACGGCGTGCAGGTCTCGGCCGCGATGCTGACCAAGTACGAGGCCTACAAAGGCCAGGCCATGGGCTCGGACGCCAATCAGCGGCACATCGTCGTCGAGCAGCGCGTGAGCTGGATGGCAGGCCGATAGATGGCGAGCACGCGGGAATTCAAACCTTCATTTTCGGGCGGCGAACTCTCTGAGGAGATGTTCGGCCGCATCGACGACGGCAAGTTTCAGAGCGGTGCGGCCGCGCTTCAAAACATGATCGCGACCACGATCGGGCCGGCCGAAAGGCGCCCCGGCTTTGAGTACGTCAACATAACCAAGAACAACGGAACCGCACGGCTGATCCCGTTCACCTACTCGCCCACACAGACTGTCGTGATCGAGATCGGCGGCGGCTACTTCCGCTTTCACACGCTGGGCGAGACGCTGCAATACTCGGCGACGCAGCCGGCATTTAAGCAGGCCGCGGCCGTCACCTACACCGTCACCGGGCCGGCCGTCTTCAACTACCCGGCGCACCCGTTCGCGAACGGTGACTCGGTGGTGCTCGCGATCGATCAGCGCGGAGCCTATGCCACGCCAGGCGCCCTCCCCGAGGGCCTCGGCTATGGTCCGTACACTGTCGAGGTCATCGACGCGAACAACTTCTACCTGGCCGACGCGACCGGAGCGCAATGCGCGGTCCTCGCGAATCCAGCCAACAGCGGCCTGATCGTCGAGCCCAACTACGCGATCGGCGACCTGGTCAGCTTCGGCCCCAATGTTTACTACCGCTCCGTGCTCCCACCGAGCGCGATTCCGGGCCCCACAAACGCAACGCTCGACGGAGAGCCCTGGAGCGTGCCTGGATCGAGCGGCGACTGGTACCTCATGCCGGCCGACCTGACCTACGAGATCCCGAACATCTACTCGGGCCCCGACTTGATGGCCATCCACTACGTGCAGAGCGCGGACGTGATGACGCTGGTCCACCCCAACTACCCACCCATGCAACTCGAGCGGCAGAGCGCAACGCTCTGGACGCTCGACGGCATCGTCTTCGGACAAGCCCTGAGCCCGCCCATAAGCGTCGCCGTCGCCGAGACACCTGGGTACCTGGCGAAGATCGCGTCGATCGCAGACGGCACGGGGATCTATGCCGGCTTCGCGCTCATCACCACCGTCGCGAACCACACCCTCGCGATGGGCGACGGAGTCTATCTCGAGGACCTTGACTGGAACCCGCCCTCCGGCCCCGACCAGCCACTCGACGGGTTTTACCTGGTCTCGGCGGTCCCCGTCGACGGCAGCGGCAACCTCATTCCGAACCAGCTCTACTTGATGAACTACAGCGGCGGGAACCTGCTCTGGGAGAGCACGGGGACCTACTCGGCTTACGGATCCATTCAGTACGGCACGCAAATCTTCAACATCACGAACGACTACGTGGTGACGGCCGTGGCCGCGGACGGCATTCAGCAGAGCGCCATCTCGGCCATGGTCTCCGTGCTCAACAACCTCGACGTCGACGGAAGCTACAACACGATCACCTGGGAGCCAGGCCCCGCGGGAGCGGTGCCCGTTTACCAGTTCTACGTTTACCGGAAGCTGAACGGCCTCTATGGCTACATCGGGACCACACTCGCTTCGACGCTCAGCTTTTGCGATAACAACATCGCTGTCGACATGTCGATCACGCCGCCCCTTTACGACCCGGTCTTCGCCTCACCGGGCAACTATCCCGGCGCCGTCTCCTACTTCCAGCAGCGCCGCGCCTTCGGTGGAACTCTCAACCAGCCACAGAACCTGTGGATGACGAAGAGCGGCACCGAAAGCGATATGAGCTACTCGCTGCCCGTGCTCGACACCGACCGCGTGGCCATCGGGATCGCGGTGCGCGAGATGGCGCAGATCGAGCACATCGTCCCACTGCTGCAGCTAGTTCTCTTGACGAGCTCGACCGAGATCAGCGTGAGCCCGATCAACACCGACGTGATCACCCCGTCGACCATCGACCCCCGGCCGCAGTCCTACATCGGCGCGTCGAACGTGCAGCCCTGGATCGTCAACAATTCCCTGCTCTACTGCGCAGCCCGCGGCGGCCACGTTCGCGAGATGGGCTACCAATGGCAGATCGGCGGCTACGTGACGGGCGACATCTCCCTGCGCGCAGCGCACCTCTTCGATGACCTCACCATCGTCGACCAGGCCTTCATGAAGTGCCCCTGGCAGGTGATGTGGTTCGTGAGCTCGAACGGGAACCTGCTCGGCCTCACTTACACCCCGGAACAGCAGATCGGCGCCTGGCACCATCACGTCACCGCCGGCGCGTTCCAATCGATTGCCTGCGTGGCCGAGGGCGCCGAGGACCGGCTCTACGCGATCATCAGCCGCACGGTGAACGGCGCGGCCGTCAATTACATCGAGCGCATGCGCACGCGCAACTACGGCCAGACACCAGCTACCGCGACGGCGCCGGCCAACGATGCGATCCAGAATTGCTTCTTCGTCGACGCCGGCGTCACCTTCGATGGAACCAACACCACATCGACCGAGGTCGCCGCGGCGCCGGCGGCCGACGACGGCGTCATCCTGACCACGGGACCGCTGGCTGGGACCTGGGGCCTGGCCTCGACGGGGGCGATCTTCGCCTACCCCGCGCAGAGCGACGTGGGCAGCTTCCTGGTCCTGACCGGAAGCGATGGCAACATGTACCGGTTCAACATTCAGAGTTCGTCGTCGACGACCGCGGCCGACGCGCTGGCTGTCTCGACCATCCCCGCCGGCGTGACGTTTCCCCCGACCGCGACCTGGTCCTGGGCGCGCAACATTTTTACCGGGCTGAACTGGCTCGCCGGCGAGACGGTCTCGATCCTCGGAGACGGCGCCGTGCAGCCCCAGCAGGTGGTCTCGGCACCGGGCTCGATAACGATTCACGAACCCGGCGGCGGCGTCATCGGCGAGATCATCGTGGGCGGAACGCTCACCCTCCCGCACCCATGCACCGTGGTGACGCTCGGCCTGCCTTACACCCCGTCGATCCTGACGCTGCCCCTGGTGATGCAGATCGATGGCTCGGGCCAGGGCCGAGTGAAGAACATCAACCGCTGCTGGGTGCGGCTCTACCAGTCGAGCGCGATCTTCGCGGGAGCGGCCGGAGCGAGGCCCGTCGAGTACAAGCAGCGCACGACTGAGCCCTACGGCCGGCCGCCAAAACTGATCACCGATGAAGTCGAGATCACGATCCCGGCGAGCTGGGCGAAATCGGGCCAGGTCTACATCACGCAAAAAGACCCGCTGCCGCTGACGGTGGTCGGGCTCACTTTGGAAGCGGCAATAGGGGGATAGATGGACTCGATCGACACAAGCGACGGCCTCGACACACTTCTGACCAGCACCTGGGACGGCATTCAAGGGTTCTTCGGAATCAACGGCCACACCACCGCGAGCCTGAGCCCGACGATGACGCCGGGCCAGGTGAACGCGGCCACGGGCGCGGCGACCATGCGCAACGCCGGCATGATGCTCACGATCATGGGCGGCATCAACTCCGCGATCGGCGGCTACTTCCAGGCCCAGACCCAGCAGTATCAGGACAAGAGCCAGGCCGTCGCGCTCGGCTACCAGGCCGACATGGCCTCGATCAACGCGCGCTCGGCCGAGTACTCGGCTCAATCAACCTTGGAAGCCGGCAAGAGCGAAGTCGCGAAGATGACGATGGAGGCCGGCCAGGCGGCCGCCTCGACCACGGCGACCATGGCCGCGCACGGCATTCGCCTCGGCCAGGGCAGCGCGCAGGATATTACGGCCTCGCAGAATGTGGTGAAGGACATCAACATGTACACCATCGACGCGAACGCCACGCGCGCCGCGGGCCAGCAACGCATCGAGGCGACGAACTACTCGAACCAGGCTCTGATGGACCGGACCAGCCAGGCCAACGCGCTCAGATCGGCGAGCTCGGTGAGCCCGTTCTCATCCATGACGTCGAGCCTTCTGACCAGCGCGTCGGCCGTCGGCCAGCAATGGAACACGAGCCAGCAGGCCAAGATGATGTTCCAGTACTACGGAGGTAGCTAGTGCCCACGGTCCCTGATCAATTTGTGCCCTCGGCAACAACGTCGCCGCTCGGCGTCAATCCCATGTCGGCGACGACCGTCGACCCGATGCGGAACGCGGCGCCAGGGCAGATGCAGCAGTCGGGCGCCGACACGCAGAAGCTCGGCGAAGTGACCAACGACATCGGCGAGCGGATCCAGAACCAGCTCGACAACGCGATGGCCAAGCAAGCCGAGACTGGCTTCATCCAGAAGGTCATGAACATCACCTCAGGCGATGGGACGGCAGCGAATCCCGGCTACCTGAACCTCAAAGGCCAGGACGCGATCAACGGGCTCGCCGGCGCGCAGGCTGCGATCGTTCAAGCCAAGCAGGATGGGGCGGACGGGCTCGCCGACGACTTTCAGAAGTCGATGTATAACCGCGTCACAGCGCAGCACCTGATGAACTTCGGCCGTGAGATGGCCGATCACCACTTCCAGCAGACCGCGCAGTTTTCAGGCGAGTCGGCCATCAACCGCGCCAACACCTACGCAACCAGCGCGTCGAACTCGAGCTCGAGCTACGGCCAGACCGATGCTGACGGCAACGCGACGGGCGACTTTCAAAAGAACCTCTCAGTCGCGTAGCAGGAAACGCTGAACGGCGTGCAGATCATGAAGGGCGCACCGGCCGGCTCAGATATAGCCAACGCCGCGCTGCTCAACCTGCACACACAAGTGGGAACAGGCACGCTCGTGCAGATGATGGACGCGCGGACGCCGTACTCGAAAGTGCAGTCGGTCTACGACGACATGAAGGCCAAAGGCTTCCTCGACGAGAAAGCCACCGACACGCTGGGCAAGATGGTGAAGACCTACACCGAGCAGGAGAGCCTGCGCACCGCAGTGTCGACTAATCTCTCGGACGCGGTGCGAGCGAGCCAGGGCCAGCCCACAAGCTCGACGGGCACGCCCGACTACCAGTTCCCCGTCAAGGGAGGCACCACCACGGCGCAGCCCTACGATGCGGACGCCGGCGGCGTCACAGTGAACATTCCGCAGGGCTCGAGCATCCAGGCGCCGGCGGCCGGCAAGGTTACCCAGGTCGGCAAAGACGACGACGATAACTTCTCGATGAAGATAGAACACGCGGACGGCTCGGTGACGGCATTCACGGGACTCACGGCCTCGAACGTTAAGGTCGGCGACACCGTCGAGCGCGGCGAGGATGTGGCCACCAGCGGAACCGCCGACGGCAAGAC
>Ga0182030_10008262_pt1 | contig 21600 bp, 14 predicted proteins | sample 812S3MmetaG_FD_121299 | JGI IMG/M metagenome (GOLD analysis project Ga0182030, IMG submission 121299) | Permafrost microbial communities from Stordalen Mire, Sweden - 812S3M metaG (Illumina Assembly) | ecosystem: Environmental > Terrestrial > Soil > Wetlands > Permafrost | place: Sweden...
ACTTGATCGCCATCGGCGGCGACGACACGCTCAGCTACGCCGCCGAGCTCGACCGCCAGGGCTTCCACGTCATTGCCGTGCCGAAAACCATGGACAATGACGTGCAGAATACCGAATACTGCATCGGATTCTCCACCGCCATCACGCGCGCCATGGACGCCATCGAGCGCCAGCGTACCACCGTCGGGTCGCACGAACGCATCGGTATTTTCCGCGTGTTCGGCCGCGATGCCGGATATACCGCTCTCTACACTGCCTACGTCACTTCGGTCCGCTGCTGCATCCCCGAATACAAGGTGAACCTGCAGAAGTTGATCGGCACGCTGGTGGAAGACAAGCACCACAACCCCAGCAACTACTCGCTGGCCATCCTCTCTGAGGGCGCCGAGTGGGAAGGCTACCAGGTGAAGGAATACGGCGAGGCGGACGCGTTCGGCCACCGCAAAAAGATGAGCGTGGCCGAAGACCTCAGCAATGAGATCAAGACCGCCACCGGCGAAGAGACCATCGTCAGCGACCTGACCTACGATCTGCGTTCCGGCAGCGCCGATTTCGTGGATCGCATGGTGGCTTCCACTTTTGCGGGCATGGCCATGGACGCTATCGAAGGCGGCAAACACGGCTTGATGTGCGCCATCAGTAACGGATGCTACGCCATGGTGCCGATCCCCGACCCGAAGCTCGGGCCGCGCCACGTGGACGTCGCCACCATGTACAACACCGAGCGCTATCGTCCGTTCTACGACCGCAAGCTGGGCCTGCCTATCTTCCTCACGCGGGCATAAGTTGGACTGGAAACATCTTTTCTCCTCACCCTCCACGCGCGCGCAGCTCACCCCCGAGCTGCGCGCGCGCATTCAGTCTTCCTTCGACCAGGCGGCCGCCGATGAAGAGCATTTCCCGTCGACCATCGACCCGCGCATCTATCACGTCAAGCTGATCCGCGAGCACCTGGGCCCGCTTGCCGGCAAACGCGTTCTCGACGTGGGCTGCGGCAAAGGCCGTTTCGCCCGCGTATTCCACCAGCAGGAGCCGCAAGCCGAACTCTGGGGCCTCGACATCTCCGAGGCGATGCTGCGCTTCGTCCCCGAAGGCATCTCTACGCGTGCCGGGTCGATGACCGAATTGCCGTTCGACAATGATTTCTTCGACGGCGCGTATGCCACCGAATCGTTGGAGCACGCCGTAGACATCGAGAAGGCAGTGAGTGAAATCTGCCGCGTCGTGAAGCCCGGCGGCCGCATCGCGATCATCGATAAGAACGCCGATCAGTGGGGCAAGCTCGCCACGCCCGAGTGGGAGAAATGGTTCACCCGCCGCGAACTTGAGCGCCTCTTACGCAGACACTGCCGCGCAGTCTCCAGCCGGCCGATCTCGTATTGGGAGGATGTGAAGCCGGACGGTCTGTTCCTGGCGTGGCTCGCGGTGAAGTAGGGTGCGCGGGGAATCCATAAGGTCCACCGGCGTAGCGATGCCGCAGGCTTCGTGCCCGCCGGGTCGAGACTCCGAATTCCTGAAGTCGCGCCGCAATTTCGATGCGCCATGGAAATTGGGCTGAGACCATGCTTCGCGGAAAGAAAGAAATTTGGCCGCAGATGAACGCAGATAAACGCAGATTAGTGGGGTGCACCCCTTCCTATCGGCGTTTATCTGCGTTCATCGGCGGCCGATAGTGTTTTTCTGTTGCGCGAGGTGGCCTCATCAAATTTCCACAACTTCATGAGTACGGAGACTCTTCTCGACCTTCTGGAGGAAGCCTCTCGAAGCGCCGAGATGTCTCCGAACTCCTGATGTCGTGGAAATTGAGGTGAGCCCAGCAGCGGCGATATGGCGTTCTTCGTGTGGCAGACAATCTTGCCTGCGGGCGGCCTTTCAGGCCGCCGGGCGGGCTGGAAAGCCCGCCTGCAGCCAGGATTGGCTGCCACACAACAGCGCTGCGCACCGAGGCCGGATAACATCGCCTACCGAGATTGCCCTGAAGCTTCACCGCTCCTTTGGAATAGAATCAAACTGATACGCGCTGATCCTCCGTTCCGACAAGGGGATGCCCCAGACCGTGTTGTCTGTGGGCGTGAACGGCCGGCAGCGCCAGGAGGCGAGCCCATGGACGTTAATACGGTCGTCCCGCCGGATTTCAAGACCTTGTTCGAGTCTTTGCCTGGCCTGTATATGGTCCTCGATCCCAACTTGCGGATCGTCGCCGCCACCGATGCCTACTTGCAGGCAACCATCACCCGCCGCGCCGAGATCGTCGGCCGGCACGTCTTTGAGGTATTTCCGGATAACCCCTGCGATCCTTCGGCGGACGCCGTTCCCAATTCGCACGCCTCCTTCAATCGGGTACTGAAGACTCGCCAGCCAGATGCCATGGCGGTGCAGCGGCACAATGTCCGAAGGCCGGAATCGGAAGGCGGCGGATTCGAGGTGCGTTATTGGAGTCCCGTCAATTCCCCGGTTCTGAACCCTGACGGTACGCTCGCCTACATCCTCCACCAGGTCGAGGACGTCACGGACTATGTGCTGCGAACTCAACAGCAGGGCGTCGAGCATGCCAGGCTGTCTGAAGCCCAGAGCCTCTCAACCGTCTACAAGGAAGCCGATCTTTATGCCCGGTCCCGCGAGGCGGCCGAGACCGGCTTAAAGCTCAAGCTGGCAAATGAGAGTCTCGCCGGCCAATTGTCCCGCCGCGCCGGGGAGCTTCAGGCCGTTCTGGAAGCCGCCCCGGTGGCAGTGTGGATCGCTCACGACCCGGAATGCCTGCGGATCACCGGCAACGCCTACGCCGACCGGATCGTCATGCAGACCGAGCGCGGCGGCAACATCTCGCGCAGCGCGCCTCCTGGCGATGGGGCGGTCTCGTATCGGGTCTTCCGTAAGGGCGTGGAATTGCGGCCGGACGAGTTGCCTGCCCACGCCGCCGCAGCGACCGGCCAGTCGGTGAAGGAGCAGGAACTCAAGTTGGTCTTCGCCGGCGGCCGCATCGCCCATATGCTCATCGGGGCCGTCCCCCTCCACGACGCCGAAGGGCACCTGTGCGGCTCGGTCGCCGCCGGGATCGACATCACCACGCGCAAGCTGGCCGAGACCGAGCGTGACAGGCTATTCGACTACTCGCTCGACATTCTGTGTATCGTAGGTTTTGACGGCTGCTTTAAGCGCGTGAGCCCCTCATTCGAGCGGATCCTTGGCTGGAAAGAAGAGGAAACGCTGGCCCGGACGATTTACGACTTCATTCATCCGGACGATCGCGAACCCACCCGCAAGACGGCGCAGACCCATGAGACCGGCAGCGAAGCGATCCGTTTCCAGAACCGATACCGCACCAGGGAAGGCTCGTACCGGTGGATCTCCTGGAATTCCCATCCTATCGTGGAAGAAGGATTGGTCATCTGCGTCGGGCGGGACATCACCGAGCGCAAGCAAGCCGAACAGGCGCTGCGCGAGAGCGAGGAGCGCTTCCGCGCACTGTTGACGGCCAGCTCCGATGTGGTGTACAGCATGAACCCGGATTGGAGCGAGATGCACTTTCTCGCCGGCCGGGAGTTTATCGCCGATACCGACGCGCCAAGCCAGCACTGGCTCCGGAAGTACATTCACCCGGAGGACCAGCCGCACGTGATGGCGGTTGTGAACCAGGCGATTCTGACCAGGAGCATGTTCGAACTGGAGCACCGGGTCATCCGCGTGGACGGCAGTTTGGGCTGGACTTTCTCGCGTGCCATCCCATTGCAGGACGCCAACGGTGAAATCGTCGAATGGTTTGGCTCGGCTAGCGATATTACCGGACGCAAGCGCGCCCAGGAGGCGCTGCGCCAGAGCGAGGAGTTGCTGAGAACTTTTGTGCGAAACGTGCCGGCCGCCGTGGCGATGCTCGATCGCGAAATGCGCTATTTACAGGTCAGTGAGCGTTGGTGCAGCGATTACTCGCTGGGGACCGATGACATCCTGGGCCGGCCGCACTACGACGTTTTCCCCGACCTGCCGGAGCGCTGGAAGGAGATTCATCGCCGTTGCCTGGCGGGTGAAACCCTGCGAGGGGACGAGGACCGCTGGGAGCGCGCTAACGGAAATATTACATGGCTGCATTGGGAAATCCGGCCCTGGGGTGAAGCCGACGGGAGGCCGAAAGGGGTGTTGATCTTCACCGAAGACATGACAGGACGTAAGCGGATGGAGACTACCTTGCGCGAGAGTGAGGAAACCGTCCGGACTCTTCTCGACACCGCGGCGCAGGCGATTCTAGCCGTGGACAGCCAGGGCGTCATAGTTCTGGCAAACCGGATGGCTGAGGACATGTTCGGCTACGGGCGCACGGAACTGCTGGGCGGGCCGTTGGAGAGGCTGTTGCCCGAACGCTTCCGCGACAAACACCTCTCTCACCGCGCCGGGTTTGCCGCCAATCCCCGCACTCGTCCGATGGGAATCGGCCTGGACCTGCAGGGCGTGCGGAGAGACGGCACGGAATTCCCCATCGAGATCAGCCTGAGTTCAGTCAAGACCAGCCAGGAAACGCTCGCCGTCGCATTCGTCACGGACGTAACTTTGCGGAAACAGGCGGAAGCATCCCTCCGTTCGAGCGAACTTGAGCTGAGAGAGCTCGCCGGAAGTCTGATCACTGCACAGGAAGACGAACGCAGGCGGGTTGCCCGGGACCTTCACGACGATGTCACCCAGCGGCTGGCCCTGCTCTCCATCGATATTGGAAAGTTGGCGGCGGAGATCCCGCCGTCCGTGGAGGAGATCAGGACCCGCCTGCGAGTTTGCCAGCGCCAGGCCCTCGAAGTGGCTGACGAAGCCCGGCGGGTGTCACATGGACTTCATCCGTCGGTGATTCAGGACTTTGGGCTGAGCCCCGCCCTGGAGGAATTCTGCGGAGAATTCGCCAAGGCTCATGGCATCGGCGTGCAATTCGAATGCCCGGCGGACGACGCAGGTTTAGGCTTGGGCGGCGCGTCCTGCCTATATCGAATTGTGCAAGAGTGCCTGCACAACGCCGCGAAGCACGCGCGCGCCACGGAAGTTCGCGTCGCACTCGCCGTGAGCGGTGGTAAGATGCACCTCGTGGTGAGGGACAACGGCGCAGGTTTTCCCGCCGGCGCGCACCGCGCGAAGTGGGGCCTTGGGCTGGTGAGCATGAAAGAGCGGGTCAGGATGGTGAACGGGACTTTTTCTATCGCTTCTCAACCGGGACAGGGCACTGAAATCGTTGCCTCTGTACCACTTGCTGGAGTGTGACCATGAAGGGGCTGCGTATTCTACTGGGTGACGATCACCCCTTGGTCATGAAGGGGATCAAAGGGTTACTGGAAAGTCATTACGAAATTGTCGGGTGTGAGGAAAACGGCAAGGACCTCGTGGGAGCGGCGTTGCGGCTCAAGCCGGATCTGATCGTTTTGGACGTGAGCATGCCCATCCTGAACGGGATCGATGCGGCGCGCGAAATCAAGAGAGTTCTTCCCTCCATGAGGTTCGTCTTCCTGAGCATGCACTCGAGCGCCATTTACCTGCGGAGGGCGTTGGAGGCGGGCGCCTCGGGCTACGTGCTCAAGTCCGGGGCCGCGGAAGAGTTGGTGACGGGAATTGAGGAAGCGCGTAAGGGCAACGTTTATATTTCGCCGAGCTTCGGGCATGACGTCTTGGAGAGCGCCCGGGACTGGCGCGAAAAACGGGCCAAGTCGAAGGAAGGGTTGACCGACAGGCAGAAACAGATTCTGCAACTGCTCGCCGAAGGAAAGCAGAACAAGGAGATTGCCGAGACCGTCCACATATCGGTCAGGACAGTGGAGTTTCACCGGAGCCGGTTAATGACGAAATTCGGCGCGCGTAACCTCGCGGAACTCACCATGTTCGGCATCCGGGAGGGTCTCGTTTTCGGCGTCAGTGACTAACAAGCCATTTGAACGGCATAGTGTGTGGCAGCCAATCCTGGCTGCAGGCGGGCTTTCAGCCCGCCCGGCGGCCTGAAAGGCCGCCTGCAGGCAAGATTGCCTGCCACACGAAGCGCGCATATCGCCACTGCCGGATTCATCTGATTTCCACGAGATCAGGAGGTCTGAACCTCGCCGAGCGCTGCTGAACTGCTGGGAGCCGGATGGCGGTGAGCTTAAGGAATCGGGCATAGCCTATTCCATCCGCCGATGCTGCCTGTAAGCTCTTCTTTCTTTTGGGGTAACGTGCCAAACGACCTCCGGCCAGAGTGACGGCAGGAGGGTGCCTCGGAAAATTCCCAGGGTCAAGAACTAGTAATATTACGAGTTAATTATCGAGGCTGAGAACGCTTAAACTCCGAAATAGACCTGGGATTGCTGGAGGGAATTCTAATGTATTTCAGAGAAATCCGATCCGCCCGTTCGCCGATTCGGGCGTGCGCTGTGACCTCTAGCGCGAGTCATCGCCCCGATTGTCATACGGACGCGCAGGTCGACCATATCTCGCCTGCCTGTCCAGGCGATTTAATCAGCGTGGGGGGGAAACTAATGGACGTGCCAACTATCCTTCTGGAATTGCGCCAGGAACTCAAAGACATCGATCGGGCGATTCTTTCCCTATTATCGTCGCTCTCCGGCCAGCAAATGGGACGAGAATGGCCGCGCGAAAACCCATTTCTGGAAAGCTTGGGAGCGGCCGCAACAAATACGCTATTCCGCAAAATGATGACCGGTGAGGCGGATGACTAGGCGCGGTCTTTCTTTCAGATCGAGCGCCGACTTCGATCTGCAAATCTGACGGAGTCGCTTAAATGGGCGGTGGAACAGCAGACTTACCTAAGACTCCGAGGCAGTCCGCTGCAATCGTGAACGCTACCCAGCCCCTTGCCGTCGAGGAGAAACCCACGTTGACCGAGTTGCCTGCATCGACGGAGATGGCTGCCGCACTCCTGGAGTCTGCCGCCCAAGCGATCGTCGCCACGGATCGCGCCGGCAGGATCGTTTTGGCCAACCGGCGCACCGAGGAGCTGTTCGGCTATTCCAGCCAGGAGCTTCTCGGCTCCTCCGTCGACCTGCTCATCCCGGAGGCTCGCCGCGGCAGCCACGCGCAGCATCGCCATGAATATTTGCGGCAGCCTAAGGTCCGTCCCATGGGAAGCGGTGCCGAAATGGTGGCCCGCCGCAAAGATGGCAGCGAGTTTCCGGTGGAAGTGGCGCTGAGTCACAGGGAGACTTCCGCGGGTGTCTTCGCCATCGCTTTCGTGAGCGACATCGGTCAGCGGAAGCTCCTGGAACAACAACTCCTGCACGCTCAGAAAATGGAAGCAATCGGGCGTCTGGCCGGCGGTGTCGCTCACGACTTCAACAACATGCTGACCGTTATCTCCGGCCATGGCGAGATGGTCCTCGAGGAAATGCCTGCGCCGGATCCGCTGCGCTGGCACATTGAAGAGATGCTTCTAGCGGCGAACCGCGCCAGTGCCGTGACCCGTCAGTTGCTGGCGTTCAGCCGCAATCAACCCATCCGGCCCCAGGTCATCGACCTGAATGCCCTGATCGCCAATACCGAGAAGATGCTCCGCTACCTTGTCCGCGATGACATCGCGCTGGAACTGATTCTGCAATCCGGGCTGGGGAGCGTGCAAGCCGATCCGCACCAGGTGGAGCAGGCAATCGTGAACCTGGCTATCAACTCGCGAGATGCCATGACTACCGGAGGAAGGATCACGGTCGAAACCGGGGACGTTTACCTCGATGATGTGTACGCCAGAACGCATGCCGGGGTGCAGCCCGGCCAGTTTGTCATGATCGCCGTGAGCGACACCGGGGTGGGCATGCCCGCGGACGTCCAGCAGCGTGTCTTCGAGCCGTTTTTTACTACCAAGGACCACAGTCGAGGCACTGGGTTAGGGCTTGCCACAGTTTACGGCATGGCGAAGCAGGCGAGCGGCGATATCTGGCTGTACAGCGAGCCGGGCAAGGGTACCACCTTCAAACTCTACCTCCCGGCGGTGACTCACGCGATTCCGGAATCGCCTGCTGCGGTTGTCCCTACGGCGCTGCGCGGGAGCGCGACGATTCTGGTTGTGGAAGACGAGGCGTCGGTCCGCGACGTGATCCTTAAGGTACTGGCCCAACTCGGATATGTGACACTGCCCGCCGCGTGTGGCCAGGAGGCTTTGGAGATTGGCAAGTCGCACAGCAGCAGGATCGACCTTCTGCTGACGGACATGGCGATGCCGGGAATGAGCGGACGCCAATTGATGGGCGCGTTGTCCGGTTTGCGGCCGAACCTCAAGGTCCTCTACGTTTCGGGGTATACGGAGAACGTTGCGATCGAGCGCGGCATCATCGATCGGAATACCCCGTTCCTGTCCAAGCCATTCAGCCGCAGTTCGCTGGCAAAGGCCGTAAAAGAAGCTTTGACGCTCAGCTGAGCGCAACGAGGAATGGAGACCCACATGCCTGACAGACATCTCGACTCGCGCGCACATGGAGGCAGAACAGCACTCCAGAAGAAGAACGTTTCTCAAGCCCGTACCAGCGGCTCCCGAAACGTTGCGGTTCTCTCCATAGACCCGAATGACATGGACGGCCACGCTTTGGAGCGAATCTTCGGTGAATCTGGCTGCAACGCCCGGATCGACGCCAGGTGTGCCCTGACCGCGTGCGCATCCCTCGCTTCGGCAGTCTGCAAGTTGCGGGAAGAGCAATTTGCGATCGTGCTCTGCAGTGACGACCTCACGGGCGGCACCTGGCGCGATGTGTGGGAGCACATCTCGCTGCTGCCGGATCCCCCGCTGTTCATCGTGACCTCCCGGCTGGCCGATGAGCGGCTGTGGGTGGAAGCCTTGAACCTGGGAGCGTATGACGTGCTGGTGCAACCGTTCGACGCAGGGGAAGTGCTCCGGGTCTTGAGTTTAGCGTGGGAGCATTGGCAGGATCGGCACGGCCTCCATCGCGGCCGGACCCTACAAAGGATGGCGTCAGCCGGCCACGCGATGGCGCCCAGTTGACGTGTAGTCGCCTTATACTGAGACCGGCCGATACGGCCTTCGAGGAAATTACCCGCTCTTGGTCGCCAAGGACCTATTGACGGTCCCGAGAGCGACCGAATGCCCCGGCCGTATCGCGCGCCAGTGGGAGAAAGCCGCCACCAGGTCGGCCGACGTCAGACCTCTGTACGGATTGCCGACAAACCGGACGGAACACGAGTACAACCGCCTGGCGATCCTTTAGTCCAAGCCCCATCACCGTACTGCGATGGCCACAGTGTTCGACCGGGCCGCTGCGCCTGTCAGTGAATCCGCAGCCGAAAGTACCAGGGGCACTGCATTGCCCGCGCCAACGCCCCCGGGGACTTGAACATTTACCTGGTAAAGACCCGCAAACCCGGGACTCAGTCCGGAAAACAAAACCGGTGCGCCGATACCACCGATCGTGGCTGTAACGTTGACGCTTGTTTGAAATATTGGACTGCTCGGTGCCGCTACGCCGTCGGTCGGCTCCACTTCCCCCTTTGGTCCTTGTAGCGGCCCGAGACCGGTGCAGTAAACGGTCAGGTAATCGGATACGTGCGCCGGATTGGACGTGCTGATCAGTTCTCCGCTGAGCGCGTTCGTCACTACGCCCGCCCCGGAACCCGATTGGTTCGCAGTGTAGATGCCCGGCTGGAGTTCCTTCAGCAGCACCTCCACAGGAGCCGGGAATGCCCCTCCGTTGACGACCAGTTCGTACGAATTGTTTGGCCCGAGTTCCTGGGGCACGATTCCGTTCACTTGGCTGCTCGAAGCATAGGTCAGCGGCATCGCGATTCCACCGATTGTCACTTGCGTTCCGTTGAGTTGCGTCGGTAGGGGCAACCGGGATGGCGATGGATTTGCGTTCCCGGCCAGGCCGGTCCCATAAATTGTGATGTAGCTTCCCGCGGACACTTCGAATGCCGTTCCCTGTCCGGCAATCGCCGCGTTCACCACTGCCGTTACCATTGGCGGCGTGCCCAAACTCATCAGGACAGGAAGCGATGCCGCGGCCCCGTTCACCGAAAAGAGCACGCTCGCTTGATAAACGAAATTGTTCGATGACGTTTGCGGATCGAGCTGAACATTTACCTGAGCCGTGTATGTGTACAACGGGCCCGTATGTGAAACCTGAGACATTGTCCCGGTGGAAGGAGAAATACTGATCCAATTGAGACCTTGATTGACGTTCAGTGTGGCGGTGAATGTGACGGCGCCGGGGACCGTAGTTTGGTAACTCAGTGTGACAAGCGTGCTGCTCGCCGCGCCGCCGGATGTGAGGTTGGCGTTCACGGACGCCGGTGACAGCGTCAGTTGGTTGGCGCCGGCGACGGACGAGCCCAGTAGCACATTCACGGTGTCGGCCCTAGTGACCACGGCTACATCAGGATGTCCGTCGTTGTTGAAGTCGCCTGTGACGAGAGGGCCGCTGCCGTTGGCGCCGGCCGGGAAGCTCTCTCCCACACGAAATGAGCCATCTCCGTTGCCTAATAAGAACATGCCAGAGGAGTCGGTCCTACCGGTGAGCACCAGATCCGGTATGCCGTCTCCATTGAAGTCGCCGACGTCCATTCCGCCAACAAAGGCGGATCCACCAAGAAGATAGTCGGTGCTTGCCCGGAAAGTTCCGTCTCCTCGGCCCAACAGGACGCTCACTCTGTCCAGGGACGTGCCAGATGCTATCAAATCCGTGTTTCCGTCATGATTCAGGTCGCATGCGAGAATCGAGACTCGCGGAGAATAAGCATTGGCCGTGACCGGATAAGTGACAGCCGGTTGAAACGTACCGTCGCCGTTTCCGATGAGGATGTCGATATTGCCCAGCGAAGAAGCATCTATCCAAGCTACATCCGGAATGCCATCCCCATTGAAATCCCCAGCGGCAATCGCAGCCGGAAAAGGTCCCGTCGCCACAGTAAGGGGTGGCCGAAAGGTCCCGTCGCCATTTCCTAGATAAAGCTGCGCAGGCGGTGCGGTGATCAAGAGATCGGCATGGCCGTCGTGGTTGAAATCGGCCGCCACCGCGTACCCGAAGAATCCAGGAGCTAATCGCTGGTAGTATCGTGCGGCGGCGAACGTACCGTCTCCATTGCCGAGATAGATATCAAACTCCAATTGGTTCACAACGGCGACGTCGGGAATGCCATCTTCGTTAAAATCGGCGACAGCCAGCGAGCTTGGAGCCTCGGGCACTGGATGGACAATTGGCGCGCCAAAAGTGCCGTCTCCATTCCCCAGCATCACGGATGCCATGGTGACCAGATCGGCGATTCCGTCTCCGTTGACATCGGCAACCGTTATCGGAGTAAAGATGTCGTTCACCGGAACGTTGCCGGTAGCATAGTTAACCGGCGCCTGAAGCGACCCATCGGCGATGGCGCCAATCACCTGCGATTGGACGGCGGATGCCACCCCGCCGAACTGCGCCCGCAACTGATGAGTCCCAGGCGCCCGCAGTGTGAGCTTCAAGAGGGCCGTCCCGCTCTGGAGCGTCCCCGTTCCCAGTTGAGCCGTGCCGTCCCAGAACGTTACCTTTCCGTTTAGAGTTGTTGGAGTCACCTGCGCTGTCAACGTCAGCGCAGTTCCCAGCAGCGATGGGTTGGCTGAACTCGCCAGTGTCATCGAGACCAGCGCCGTATTCACAATCGCAATCGTGAACGCCTTCGTCGAACCCGCGAGACCGTCATCGACAGAGACCGTAAAGGAGTACGGACTGCCCGCAACGCTCGCCGGTACACCACTGATGACACCCGAATTCGAATCCAGATTCAGGCCGGGTGGCAGCGCGCCGGCGGTCACTTTCCAAGTGTACTGTAATGCTCCACCGGTAGCCGCGAGGACCTGGTAATATGGCACCCCGGTGAAGCCGTCAGGTAAAGACTGGGTCATGATCGCGGGCGCTGCTGTCACTGGAATCGAAATCGTCGCCGGCAATGAAGTCAGGCCGGAACTGTCGTTCACAGTCACCGTAAAGTTGAAAGCTCCGGCGGTGGCTGGAGAGCCCATAAGTTTCCCCGATGTCGCGTCGAGCGTCAACCCGGGCGGCAGCGAGCCGCTTGTCACGGTCCAGTTTCCGTAGGGCGGAGTTCCGCCGCTCGCCTGGAGATATCCCAGGTACGGCACCCCGACTTCGCCCTCAAAGATGTTGGCAGTGATGCGAAAGGCCGCGGCGACCCTCATCGACAGGTTTTGACTGGAGCGAAGACCTACGCCATTCGCTCCGCTTGCCACCACCGTGAATGCTGCCGTTATGGTTGTATTTGCGTTCGGCGTACCCGTGATCGTCCCGTCCGTGCCTAACTTAAGTCCACTGGGGAGCGTTCCCGCGCTTACTGACCACTTATAAGGTGTCGTGCCGCCCAGCGCCGAAAGCGCGACTGTATAGGGAACGCCGCCCATAGCATCGGGCAACGTGGTCGTAGTAACTGTGGGGAAATCCTCCATCCCTCCCAATAGGATGTGCAGATTAGAGGAATCCGCTACGGCCAGGTCGGTCCTCCCATCTCCATTGAATTCCGCGGCGAGTACCGCAGCTGCGGCGGCAGTCCCTGTTGCAAAGTTTACGGCGCCGCGAAACGTGCCGTCGCCCATCCCCAGATACACGCCGACAATCGGCCCACCGCTGTTGACCAGGGCGATATCCTGGTTGCCGTCTCCGTCAAAATCACCAACGGCTAGCCCATAGTTATTCGCTCCAGCGCTCGCTGTCAAAAGTGGTGCCTGCTGCTTGAAGGTCCCATCCCCGTTTCCGAGGAACACCCTGACAGAGCCGTCCCATACCGCGAAATCCGGCCTGCCATCGTTATTGAAGTCTCCTACCGCCACAGCGACAGGAAAAGCAGCGTCGGCGGAGCCTGCAACCCTGAATGTTCCGTCTCCAACCCCGAACAGGATCGTCACATTCTGGCTGAGATCGTCGCTGTCCAGTGCCACAATATCCGCGTTCCCATCGCCATTGAAATCCGCGATCGCCAATGCGGTTTGACGCGACCCCGTCAGATATGTGACTACCGGCTTAAAGGTTCCATCGCCCACGCCAAGCAGAATCCCGATGCCTATTCCCTGGCCTTGGCGCGATGCGACAGCGATGTCAGGAATCCCGTCATTGTTGAAGTCGCCGACGGCAATATCGCGCGCCGCGGCTCCAACCTGGTAAAGAACAGGAGCTTGAAACGTTCCGTCACCCTTGTTGAGCCAAATGCCCACGGCGCCGTCGTACCTCGCTGCCGCAAAATCTGGCTTGCCATCCCCGTTGAAGTCTCCCGTAGCCACGGCGTAGGCGTTGCTATCGCTGGTGTAGGTCGCGGCAGGCCGAAAGGTGCCGTCCCCCACGCCAAACAAAACAGTGTAGTTATTCGTGACGATATCCAGATGGCCGTCTGCATTGAAATCCGCGGCGGCCAGATGCGGGTTGATGGCGCTCGCCGTGGGGTAGGTCACCGCTGGAGCAAACGTCGTCGCTGGTGCCGCCTTAACCGTTTGGTTGAGCACGGCCGATGTGCTGGCTGAATATCCCCCGCTACCGGAATAGCGAGCCGTCAGAGGGCGAGTCCCCGGCGCCAGGAGGATCGCGGAAATTATCGAGCTGCCATTGAGTAACGCACTCGTCCCGAGTACGGTGGTGCCGTCATAGAAGGTCACCTTGCCGGTCGCCTGGGCGGGCGTCACAAGGGCCGAAAGAGCCACTGCCTGTCCAAGCACGGACGGGTTCAGAGAACTCGTAATCGTGATGCTCGTCGAGGTCTGCCCAACTAAGAGTTGTGACAGGACAACCGCCAGTATCAGTGAAGGGGCGAATTTGAAGGACATGAACGCTTTCATTTTAGGATAAGAGAGACTGATTTACTTGCTCAGCCTATTTATTCGTTTTCGGACCCCAGTGCGTAGCCGTTTTCGCCCTGAAGCCGCTTCTGAGGCAACCGCGATTCGCGCCCCGGCCGTATCGCGCGCCAGTGGGAGAAAGCCCGACGACGGTCCACAAAACTCACGGACAGCCTGCTGCCGAGATTCCTTCCGGGACTCGCCGTTCCGGAAATGCTCGCCATACGCGGACTATACCAGGGGCCGGAAAAAGCGCGCCCCGAACTCCGCCCCTTCCTCGAGCGACAGCACGGTGTGACTGTTGAAGTCCCCTCCGCTCCATTCCTTCGCCGCCGCCTGATCGCGCAAGAACACCATTTCCATACACAGCGAATGCGCCGCAGGCACGCCCGAAGCCCGATCCCAGCGCACGCCGACCAGTACGCCAGGGGGCGAAGCGGAAACGATCCGGGCACCGTTCATCTTTACCCGAACGGGATCGCGCGTCACCCGGCACGCCGATTCGATCTCCACCTCACCGCCGTACATCGCCCCCACCGAAAGAGCGTCCACCGCGCACATGGCGTGGATCGTGCGCCCGAGCAGCACCAGGCGATGCGGCGTCGCCTCGGTCGTCATCGGATAGGCGCCGAGGATTCGGGCGCCATCCGTCGACACCACCACCAGGTCGTCGGCTCGGAGACGCGCGAGGGCGCCTTGCGGAAGGCTCTGCGGGTCCGGCACGCGCCCGGTCTGGAACAGCGAGCGTAGGAGTGCGCGGTGCGCCGCCGCGAATTCCGGTGGCAGCGCCGACTGGCGCTGCGCCACGGGAAGACGACGGTTGAGCCGGGCCAGGGCGCCGTCGATCAGGGTTGTCATTGGTTCACCCTTCAGTCTATACCGTGGCACCCAATCCGACCCCGCCAGGGGGCGGTGGCAAGGTTGAGAAATCTTTCGTGCGGGACGCAACCGGGCACCCCAGTATCCTGCAGAGGGGCTCCAACTGCTAAACGGCTAGCGGATTCCGTCAGCCTGTTCTAAGGCGGTTCGCGGCGAAGTGACAGACGGGGCTGTATTCGGTACTGTGTAAGAGAAAGGAGTTCGCCGATGACGATTACCCTCAATGACGATCAGGCCCGGCTTCTCTCTGAAGTTGTCGAAGCCGGTGCTGCTAGTTCGGCGGAAGAAGCGATCGATCAGGCCGTACGTGCGTTTCATTCATTGGCCACAAAGAAGCGCGTCTATCAACAAGTAGATAATCTCGCAGACCTCTTTGCGAAATCGCCATTTCGCGGCCTCAATATGGATTTTGAGCGCGATCCGGATACCGGACGAGACATTGACCTGTGAACGGCTACCTCCTGGATACGAACGTTCTCTCCGAGCTAACGAAACCCTCACCGGCGCCGTTTGTTGAGGCCTTTCTCCGATATTCGAAAGATCGTGTCTTTGTGAGCGTGCTCTCGATTGGCGAGATCCGCAAAGGCATCGGAGCTCTGCCGGTCAGCAACCGCCGCGCCGGGCTGGAAGACTGGCTGGACAATGAGATTATGCCCTGGCTTGGGGATCGAACTTTGCCAGTCACTCTCGCGATTGCGGAACGTTGGGGCGACCTCTCAGCACACTTAATGGGCAAGGGCAAGACGCGCCCGGTCATCGATGCGATTCTTGCGGCCACCTCTTTCCAGCATGATCTGGTGCTCGTGACGCGCAACGTCAAAGATTATGGCGACTTGGGCGTTACAGTCCTGAATCCGTGGGAAGCAGCCTGACCGCACCACTCCCCCGCCCATTGAGCTATGATCGCGACATGAAGCGCGCCGCCATCTTTCTGCTCACCGCCCCTTTCGCCTTCGCCGGACCCACCTGCGAAAGCCTTGCCACTCTCGCCATCCCCCACACCACCATCTCCAGCGCCGAACTCCGCCCGGCGGGCGACTTCGCGGCTCCTGGCGCCGGAACCATCCGCGGCCTTCCCGCCTTCTGCCGAGTCGCCGGCTCCATCAAGCCCTCCAGCGATTCCGACATTCGCTTCGAAGTCTGGCTGCCCGCCACCGGATGGAACGGGAAATTTCAAGGGGTTGGGAACGGCGGCTTTGCCGGATCCATCAACTTCGGCGGACTGGGCGACGCCGTCAGGCACAGCTACGCTTCCGCCTCCACCGACACCGGCCACGAGGCCGGCGGCACCGACGCTACCTGGGCGCTTCACCATCCCGAAAAGATCGCCGACTTCGGCTACCGCGCCATACACGAAACCGCCGTTGCCGCCAAGTTCGTCATCGAACATTTCTACGGTGCGGCGCCCCGCTGGTCCTATTTCAACTCCTGCTCCAACGGCGGCCGTCAGGCCCTCATGGAAGCCCAGCGCTATCCCGCCGACTATAACGGCATCGTCGCCGGCGCGCCGGCCAACTACTGGACCCACCTGCTCGCCAACGCCGTCTGGGACATCCAGGCCACCCTCGACAAGCCCGCCGACTACATCCCCGCCGCCAAACTTCCGGCTATCCAGGCCGCCGCGCTCGCCGCCTGCGATACCGTCGACCGCGTCAAGGATGGCGTCATCGAAGATCCGCGCCAGTGCCACTTCGATCCGTCTGTCCTTTTGTGTAAAGAGGCGGACTCCAATACCTGCCTCACTGCGCCCCAGCTCACCGCTCTCCAGAAACTCTACGCCGGATCGAAGAACTCCAAGGGCCAACAAATCTTCCCCGGATACTCCCCGGGCGGCGAGGCCGATCCCGCGGGCTGGATGCCGTGGATCACCGGCCCCGCACCCGAAAAATCCGCCATGTACGCCTTCGGCACGCAGTTCTTCATGAACATGGTGTTCGACAACCCGGACTGGCAGTTCCGCACTTTCGATCCGGATCGCGATGTGAAGATCGCAGATGAGAAGACCGGGAAGATCGTGAACTCCAACGATCCCGATCTCAGCGCGTTTCGCAATCGCGGCGGCAAGCTCATCCTCTACCACGGCTGGAGCGATGCCGCGATTGCCCCGCAGAACGCCATCGATTACGTCGACAGTGTTTCGGCCAGGATGGGTGCCACGGGCGTCGATGGATTCCTGCGCCTTTACCTGGTCCCCGGCATGCAACATTGCGGCGGTGGCGCCGGCACAACAAGTTTCGGCGGCGGAGTCCCGTCCGGCGACCGCTTCCACGACGTCGACGCTGCGTTGGAAGCGTGGGTCGAACAAGGACAAGCACCGGCCCAAATCACCGCCACCAAGTACAAGAGCACCGCGGACCCTACGGCCGGAATAATCCGCACTCGCCCCCTCTGCCCCTACCCCTCGGTCGCCAGTTGGAAAGGGTCGGGCAGCACCGACGACGCCGCCAATTTTACCTGCGTTAACCCGGCGAAGTAACCGCGGTGGGCAGGAAGTTTTGCCTCCAGACCGGCGCCACCACCTCCCGACGCTAGTGTAGTGCGTCATGCAGAATGACGATTATGTCTGCACAGTGGGGCAGCCAGGATTGGCGGCAATCTTGCCTGCAGGCGGGCTTTCAGCCTAACGCCGCACAACTTTTCCGGTTTCCGGGCAATTGCACAAACAGTGGGGCGGACGCCCTCGTCCGCGGCCGACCCCCTGGTCGGCTTCTCGGTGGTCGCAGCCGACTGATTCTTCGCGACACGGGCGGGACGAGGGCGTCCCGCGCGGACCAGGGAGTCCGCCCCACCAATTCATTCGGAACCCCGGCGGTGGGAAAAGTACGCGGCATTGGCCAGGATTGGCTGCCCCACTGGCGGTTGCGTTAACCATTAAAAACTCGGACGCACTACGCCAGAGAGTATGCCCGGCGACACATCTCGGTGCATCCCGGTGTTATCACCTATATCATTCTCCGCCGGAGAGAGATAGGATGCTTACAAAGTGAGTATTCCCATGGAATGGACACACGAGCGACGAACCATTAAGCGAGTCGAGTCTTTCCCTACCGAATGGGCGATGAGCACCAGCCAATCAACCATTGCCGAGAACCGCCCCACCCCGGAGAAGTTGCAGCCTCAGCGCGAGACTGCCGCCCCACTGCCCGCTACCCTTACCAAGAGCGCCGCGGCATAGCCGATTTCCGGGCCCACTAGCCCGGATCAAACTGACATCCGAGCCTCCAGGAGGCCTCGCACCGGACGATATACTGATCCTTCTATGAAGTCCCTCGTCCTCGCGTTGCTGGCCGCCGCCCTGCCGCTCGCTGCGCAAGAAGTCCCCGACCTCGATCGTAAGCTCAGCGACAAGATCGCCGCGACACTCAAGCAGAGCGGTGCCCCCAGCGCGTCCGTCGCCGTCGTGCTCGATGGAAAACTCGCCTTCGTCAGAGCCTTCGGCTCCGCCACCGCGGAGACCCGCTATGCCGTCGGGTCCATCAGCAAACAATTCACCGCTGCCGCCATTCTCCTTCTTCAGGAACAACACAAGCTCTCGCTCGACGACAAGGTGTCGAAGTACTTCCCCGCCCTCACCCGCGCGGGCGACATCACCATCCGCCAGTTGCTCTCCCACACCTCCGGCTATGAGGACTACGCTCCGCAAGACTACATCATCCCCGCCTGGACCCACCCCACCACTGCGCATGAAATCCTCGAACTCTGGGCCAGGAAGCCGCTCAATTTCGAGCCCGGCGCCAAGTGGCAATACAGCAACACGAACTACGTGCTGGCCGCCGGGATTTTCGAGAGGGCTGCCGAGGAAAAGCTGGTGCCGTTCCTCAAAGCGAAGATCTTCACGCCGCTCAAAATGGAATCGTCCGACGATTGTGCCGTCGCTTTTCCGTACGATGCCGAGGGGCACACGCGCTACGCCGGCGGTCCGCCACGCCGCGTCGCGCGCGAGGCCAAAGGCTGGTATGACGGCGCCGGCGAACTCTGCATGACTGCCTACGATGTCGGCCTCTGGGACCTCGCCTTCCTCCACAAAGAGATCCTCCTCGCCCGCTCCTACGACGAGTTTACTCGCGAGGTGCGCCTCCACAACGGCGACGCCACCAACTACGCCCTCGGCCTGCAACTCGGCGAATTCAACCACATCCCCACCATCTCGCATTCCGGCGAGGTCTCCGGTTTCCTGGCGTCGAACACGGTCTACCCCACGCGCAACGCCGCCATTGTGGTGCTCACCAATGAGGATGGCATCAGCCTCATCGGCCCCCTCACCACGCAGATCGCGACCATCCTGTTTTTACCTCCGGAGCCGGCCGCAGGCGAAAAGGAAACCGCGCAGGTGAAGTCGATCCTCGAATCGCTCGCCAAGGGAAAGATCGACCGCGCACTCTTCACGGCCAATGCGAATTCCTACTTCTCCGCCCAGGCCCTTACCGATATCCGCCAATCGCTGGCGCCGCTTGGCAAACTGCAATCGGTGACGCGCTCCAGCGAAAGCCTGCGCGGCGGCATGACGCATCGCGGATACCGCGTCGTCTTCCAGAAGAAGACCGTCTCGCTCAACATCTACGCGATGCCCGACGGAAAATACGAGCAGTTCCTGATCGTTGAGTAACTCTCGGTTGAAGAACATCTGGTGGGGCGGGTCCGCTGACCCGCGGCCGAGCCCCCCTGCTCGGCGCCCTTGCCGGACCAGGGGGTCCGGCGCGGACGTGGGCGTCCGCCACCCACAGAGAGCTTCATCCACTTTGATGGCGCGCCGCGCCGGCACTCCCTAATATGGGACCGGATGGCATCCGGCGGGTTTCATCTCCGTTGGTAGCTTGGCCGCCGACCAGCGTCGAGATCTCTACTGGCCTGCGCGCTCGTGCGCCACCTGCGCGTCGAAGGCAGCCTGCAACCCAGCCACCGCCGCGCGATACCCGGCCGGATCGACGAACCGCGTTACCTGATACGCATCGCCCGGCTGGTACTTGCGATGCAAGGAGAACTGGCTCGCGTGCGACGCCAGAAAGATCTCGGGGTGTAGTTCCTTCTGCATCGCCAGCGTGTGCGCGTAGTCAGCCATGATGTTCGGATACTTCGGGTTCTTCAACAGCGTGACGCCCGGATTGATGCTCGGCAGATTGGCGATCAACACGCGATAGTCGTGCCCATCCTCAGGCACCGTGAATTCGTAACTGGCCGCGCCCTTGGTATGGCCGGGATGGAAATGCACGGTCAGCTCCATCCCGCCGAGCGCGACTTTCTGGCCATCCTGCAGCTTTTCGTCCACGTGCACCGGCGCGAACCAGGCAGTCCGGTCATCGCCAAACCGGAAGTCCGTCTTCCCGCCGCTCTCGAAGAGCGCCACTTCGGGCTCGGTGGCGGCCAACTTCGCGCCGGTGAGCCGCTTCACCTCGGCCATCGCCGCGACGTGATCGAAGTGCGCGTGCGTCGCCAGCAGCAGTTTGATATCCGAGAATCGAAACCCCAGCGCCTCAACGTTGGAGCGAATCTGCGCCGCCGAACTGGCGAGTCCCGTGTTGATGAGGATGTCGCCCGCCGGCGTCACAATCAGGTAACAGGCCAGATCGTACGTCCCGACATAATAAAGGTTGCCCACGATCCGCACCGGCGGAAACGGCCGCGTCCACTCCTCGGGAGAGATGTCTTTGGCTTGCTGGGCCACGGCGCAAAGCGCCATAACGAAGAGTGCACAAAGTCGGCGAATCATCATTTTCAATTCTCGCATCGTCCAACCGCATCGCCAAGCCGCGGGTTTCGTGTGGCAGGCAATTGAGATTGGCAAGATTGCCACACGAAGCGCGCATATCGCCACTGCTGGCCTCACCTCAATTTCCCCGACTTCAGGAGTTCGGAGCCTGTTCGCGGCGAGCCAGAGTGCGCTATAGCCGGTGCCCCGCAGCATATAGTCCGCGCCCACAATCTCGGCGCGGGAATGGCTTGACATTGTCCCGTAAGCGCTTGCAGCCCGGCATGCCGTCCGCTACCATATACCCTCTGGTTGGCCAATTGGCGAGATGTGGGCGCCTAAGTTCGTAGTTTATGAAGGCTCCGCCATGCGATTCTCGCGCAAACGCGTGAGACCTGGGTTGCCTGCGCCGCCTATCGCGGGCGGCTGAAAGGAAATCATGCACTATCGGATCATTAGAGTTTCGACTGCTTCTCTCGTCGCGGTCTTCGCCGCGGCGATCCTGCACGGCCAGGGGCCGGCGACGCTCAACATCGACGTCAACCAGCCGAAAGCGGCGGTCAGCCCGACGCTGTACGGGTTGATGACCGAAGAGATCAACTACTCCTACGACGGCGGTCTGTATGCCGAATCCATCCGCAACCGCACCTTCCGTTCGGATTGGTCGGGCATTCTCAACTGGTTCCTGTTCGAGAAGGGATCGGCATCCGCAAAATTCGCTGCCGACAACAAAGAAGGGCCGTCGGAAGCGCTTCACAATAGTGCGCGGCTCGAGGTTACCAGGGCCGACGCAAAAAACCCCGTGGGACTCCTGAACGAGGGCTACTGGGGCATCGCCGTGCGGCCGAACACGCGCTTCACCGGTTCGTTCTACGCCAAGAGCAACTCCGACGCCGCCTTGCCGGTAACCGTCGCGCTGGTGGCGGACCAATCCGGACAGGTGCTGGCGAGCGCTTCGGTACCGGTGACCGGCACGGGATGGAAGCCATACCGGTTCGAACTGCGCTCCGGCGCGGTAACCGCTTCCTCCGAAAACCACTTCGAAATCACCATCGACCGTCCCGCCACGCTGTGGCTGCAACTGGTCTCGCTGTTCCCGCCAACCTACCATGACCGGGCGAACGGAAATCGCGCCGACATCATGCAGAAGCTGGCGGCGATGCGTCCCTCATTCCTGCGGTTTCCCGGAGGAAATTACGTGGAAGGCAACAATCTCGCCAGCCATTTCGATTGGAAGAAGACCATTGGTCCCCTGGTCGATCGGCCG
>Ga0182030_10008263_pt1 | contig 21598 bp, 14 predicted proteins | sample 812S3MmetaG_FD_121299 | JGI IMG/M metagenome (GOLD analysis project Ga0182030, IMG submission 121299) | Permafrost microbial communities from Stordalen Mire, Sweden - 812S3M metaG (Illumina Assembly) | ecosystem: Environmental > Terrestrial > Soil > Wetlands > Permafrost | place: Sweden...
TCGTCGGAAGCAAGGAAGACGACACAGCGCGCGATCTCTTCGGGCTGACCCAGCCGCTTCACCGGGATTTGCGGCAAGATCGACTTCTCGAGAACGTCCTGCGGCACGGCCAACACCATTTCCGTCGCGATGTAGCCTGGGCAAATCACATTGGCGGTGACGCCCTTGCTGGCGTTTTCCTGAGCCAATGCTTTTGTGAAGCCAACATCTCCGGCCTTTGCCGCCGAATAGTTGGTTTGGCCCATCTGACCCTTCTGACCGTTGATCGAGGAAATATTGATGATCCGGCCGAAGCCGCGCTCGCGCATGCCCTCGATCAGGGGACGGGTCATGTTGAACAGCGAGTTCAGATTCGTATTGATGACGGCGTACCATTGCTCGGGCGTCATCTTGTGCAGCATGCCGTCGCGCGTGATTCCGGCGTTGTTGACGAGAACATCGACAGGACCGAGGTCTTTCGCGACCTGCGCCAGGCCCGCGGAGCAGGCCTCGAAGTTCGAGACGTCCCATTTGTAAACGGGAATACCGGTTTCGGCCTTGAATTTCGCTGCCGCCTCATCGTTGCCAGCGTAATTGGCTGCGACAGCATAGCCGGCTGCCTTTAACGCCTTGCTGATGGCCGCGCCAATCCCGCGCGACCCTCCGGTAACAACTGCTATACGCGTCATGGTGTCGTCCCCTCAATTGGTCGTTTCCGTGCCTTTCGCCGGATTCTTTCGATCCGGACGCTCATCGCCGATCAGGCAGATTGTTGAATCCGCCCGACGTCGAGTTTTGAAAATTTGTGATGCCCTGCGGACGATCAGCGTTCAATCGTCAGCGCGATTCCCATGCCGCCGCCGATGCACAGCGTCGCCAGCCCTTTTTTTGCTCCGCGACGCGCCATTTCGTGCAGGAGCGTGACCAGGATGCGGTTCCCCGAGGCGCCAATCGGATGGCCGAGCGATATTGCCCCGCCATTCACATTCACGCGCGCTGGATCCCAGCCCATGTCCTTGTTGACGGCGCATGCTTGCGCGGCAAACGCCTCGTTTGCCTCGACGAGATCCAGATCGTCAACAGTCCATCCGGCCTTCGCCAAAGCGAGCCGGCTTGCCGGGATTGGACCTGTTCCCATGATGGCGGGATCGACTCCCGCGGTCGCCCACGAAGCGATGCGGGCGAGTGGCGTCAATCCACGGCGCTGCGCTTCAGCGGCGCTCATGAGAATCGTTACCGATGCGCCGTCATTGAGGCCGGAAGCATTGCCTGCTGTGACCGATCCGGTTTTGCTGAATGCCGGACGAAGCTTCGCCAGGCTATCGGCCGTGGTCGACGCTTTCGGATGCTCATCAGTATCGACGACAATATCGCCTTTGCGGGAGTGTACGGTGACCGGAACGATCTCGTCCTTGAATTTTCCCGACGCCTGAGCCGAAGCCGTCTTCTGTTGCGACGCGGCGGCAAAGGCATCCTGATCGGCGCGGGATATTTGATAACGTTCTGCAACGTTTTCTGCGGTTGTGCCCATGTGATAGCCGTTGAAAGCATCCCATAGACCGTCCTTGATCATTGTATCGATAAATTCCACCGAACCCATTTTCGTCCCGGTGCGCATTTGGGCGCAATGCGCGGACAAACTCATGTTCTCCTGACCGCCAGCAACCACGACGCCTGCATCGCCGGCCTTGATCGCCTGGTAGCCGAGCGCGACGGCGCGCAAACCTGAACCACACACCTGATTGATTGTGAGCGCGGCTTTTTCCAGGGGAATGCCGGCGGCCACAGCCGCCTGGCGAGCGGTGTTTTGTCCCTGGCCCGCGGTGAGCACGTGGCCGAGCACCACATCCGAAACGTCGGCCGCGTCGACCGCGGCGCGTTCAAGCGCCGCGCGAATGACGATCGCCCCTAGCTCATGGGCGGCGACGCCAGACAGTCCACCCCCAAATGATCCGATAGCCGTACGCGCGGCTGAAACGATGACAACGTCGTTCATTGATAAGCCTCCCCATGAAGTTTTTTTGGCATCTATAATGATGCGTTTGCTTGATGGGGTGACAGCACGAAGCATGCCAGCGCTCTCCGCCGGAGAACCCACGCCACATGCCATTGAAGTTAAATAGATAAATGGAGTTATGCCGGATTCGTCCATTTTGCTGCGTGCGATTTTCCGGCCTTTCGGCTGAGGCAAGGCTGGAAAATTGCTCGGCAAAATCCCAATTCCTCCTCGCGGACTTCTTGAGGTCACGATCGCGGAAAACTGAGGCCATCTGACGAATGTCGGTTCAACGGCCCCAACTGGCGCAGTCTCGTTTTTAAATGCAACGCGACGCCTGTTTATGCAGGAACGCTGCAATCTAATTGAAGCCGACGGAAGGAGCGACGACGCCGGCTTTGACGGAAGCGGCGAGCATGACGATTTCATCCCAATGTCCAGCTAATGCGAATTCGTTCGGTGCGGATTCCCAGATGCAGCTGGGCAAATTTTCTGGATATACGGACGCCATTCGCACCAAGCGATTCTACAAAACCGATCTAATTTGTTGTTTAATAAACGTATTTTAGCGAGCATGAACTATTGCTCTGGCTTGGCCTTATTTTTGCTGATCCATACTCGAAAAGTCGTGTCGAAAACGCCGCGCTAAAATTTGGGCAGATTTGGCTTTGCCCGGAGATTGGTGTGAGCGGTAACGCTGAAGCACGGGTTTGGACCGCGTCCAATCTTGTCACGCGGACCGTGTCGATTCAAAAGGTCGGTCCGTCACGGGGTTCGCTGCCGCCGCGCCAAGGGACGGAACATAAACGCAGCGACTCCTCGCCTTGGCGTGGGGCTCCTTAAAGTTTTGGAGCGGCGTTCGGACATAAATTTGCTGCGCGAGACAAAAATGACCGTCCTTTTTGACATATTCAACAAAGATGCCGGCGGCAAATCGGATGCGGCGACCTTGCGCCATCCCGAAAAGGCGCATCGCCCCGATCAGCCTGTTGCTAGCAAGCCTGACTGGATCAGAGTGAAAGCGCCTGGCTCGCCGAAATGGGCGGAGACCAACCGTATCGTCAAGGAAAGCAAACTGGTGACGGTTTGCGAAGAAGCCCGTTGCCCCAATCTTGGCGAGTGCTGGGAGAAAAAGCACGCGACTTTCTTGATTATGGGCGACACCTGCACGCGCGCGTGCGCATTCTGCAATGTGAAAACCGGGATGCCCAATGCACTCGACGCAAGCGAGCCTGCGCATATCGCCGAGGCCGTAGCCAAGCTTGGACTTGAACATGTCGTGATTACCTCGGTCGACCGTGACGACCTTGACGATGGCGGCGCCAAGCATTTTGCGGCGGTGATCGCGGCGATCCGTTCCAAGAGTCCGGCCACGACCATTGAAATTCTAACTCCGGATTTTTTGCGTAAACCCGGCGCGCTGGAAGTGGTGGTCGCAGCGCGGCCCGATGTGTTCAACCACAATCTCGAAACCGTGCCGTCGAACTATCTCAAGGTGCGGCCCGGCGCGCGTTATTTCCATTCGATCCGCCTGTTGCAGCGAGTGAAGGAGCTGGACCCCACGATTTTCACCAAATCGGGAATCATGGTCGGCTTTGGCGAGCAACGTAACGAAGTGCTGCAATTGATGGACGACCTGCGCACGGCGGAAGTGGAGTTTTTGACCATCGGCCAATATTTGCAGCCGACGCGGAAACATCATCCGGTCATGGCGTTCATCACGCCGGACGTATTCAAGGCTTACGAGACAATTGCTTACGCCAAGGGTTTCTTGCTGGTCGCAGCCTCGCCGCTGACGCGATCGTCGCATCACGCGGGCGACGACTTTGCCAAGTTGAGGGCAAGACGTGGCGCAGTCCGCAAATGAGCGAAAATGCCATCAACTTTTGTGAATCGCGCACCACTCGACGCGGCTTAGCCAGCCATCGTTTTTTGACAGGAATGCGCAGCGTTGCAATGCCTGAGCAGTATAGGTTCAAAACCGTATGACGAACAAAACGGAACTTGCGTCGAACTCTCCCGAAGCTCAAGCGACGGCTTTACCAGGCTCAGCTCTCCCGCGCGATCCACGCGAGTTGGTCACGCCAAACTCTGCCGCCTTCGTCAGGTCGATCAATCCTGATAATGACGCCGTCACTGCGCTGCAAACCAGAAGATCGCCAATTGCGGCCGAGCTGGCGTCATTGCAATCGCAGGCTATCCGCTCGATGCGCGCTTATGTGTTTTCGACGATCGATTATGTCGCGGCGCTCGACGACAACGCTGGCGCGCCGACGTCCATTAAGATCAAAGTCGGGCATTTACGCCGTCAGGGCTTGTCTCTGAACGAACGACTCGACGACTTTATCGAATCAGCGCGCCAAATCGTGTCGATCCTAACCAATCGCCCGAAAGACGACTTGCGAGAGCTCTCGCAAGTCGTGCCAATCGCAAAATTTCAGCATGATAGCCAAGACATTTCAGCCAAGTTGAAAAAATTGACCGCGCGGGAAAACAATGTCCTCGAACTGCTCATAAAAGGTTTGCCAAACAAGCAAATAAGCTATGAATTGGGGATCTCTATCACGACGGCGAAAGCGCACATCGGCGCTATTTTTCGAAAATTAAACCTCTCCAATCGCGCTCGCGTGATCGCTCTTTTAGCTAACGTCGATTGCGGCGCGAATGGACGCTTTCCGCAAAAACCAATGGCGCCGATGCGCGCGACCTCTCACCCTTTTGAGGCTCCATACTAGCAGGAGCGTTTTCGAGCGAAGCACATGCCGGTTCGCGTGAAGAAAACGTTAAAACAGGAAGCGAGAGCCGCGATCCGATTCTATCGGACCGAAAAAGGCTGTAGCCGCAGCAATTGATGTCCGAGGCATATTTGAAATCGGTCTCAAAGCGAACTGAACGTTTGATGTGTTGATTTGGTTCGGTGAAGAGAAAGCCGACTTGAAGTCGACGAGAGGGGGGCGGTCTCAGCCATAGACCTCTTCAACGCACCAGAAACAAAAATGCAAACACCCGCTTTATCATTCGTGCCGGAAAAGCGACTGGACGGGTTCGGCGACACGAAACCCGTATGAATTGTCACTGCCGCTAGGGAGGGGCCCCGATCATGACGGAAAGAGATTCACGCTTGTTTCCCACCAAGAGCGCCCGCCAATGAACGATCCTCGCCGGCTCGATATGACCGTGCTCATGACGCCCGATATGGCGAATTTCAGCGGCAAGGTTCATGGCGGAGCGTTGCTGAACCTCCTGGATCGGGTGGCGTTTTCCTGCGCCTCGCGCTTTTCTGGCCGATACGCAGTGACTCTCTCCGTCGATCAAGTGGTGTTCAAGGAGCCGATCATTGTCGGTGAGCTTGTTACATTTCGCGCAAGCATCAACCATGCTGGGCGCACGTCAATGGAAGTCGGCATACGCGTAGAGGCGGAAGACATCCGCAAGGGTACACGACGACATACAAATTCCTGCTATTTCACAATGGTGGCGGTAGATGACGATGGCAGGCCTGTTAAAGTGCCTCCTCTGCAAGTCGAGAGCCCCAAAGGGCGACAGCGGCATAGAGCTGCTGTGTTGCGACACGAGCTTCGACGTGAGTTTGCCACCCGACTCGAGAAGGCGGCCGGAGGCGGAGTCGATGACAACGCGTGGTGAGCATGACCCCGCCGAAGAAGAAGCGACGCCATGAATAGACGCCAAAAGCGATTGCTGAGCGCAACGCGATTGCGTCGCCGAAGAAGCAAGGTTGATCTGAAAAATAGCCGGAAACTGACGGATAATCAGGGGTCCGGCCGTTCATGCGTCGTGGCGATCGAAGACGGCCATGCCTTGTCTTTATTGCTGGCCCGTCGCCATGACGAAGCTGGTGATAGTTGCAACCATCTATTCTTTGCCGAACCAACGAAAACCGCTTCGACTAATTCAACAATCCAGAGGCTGATCGCAGGCAACCCGTCAAGCTGGCTCACGCCCTTAGAATTGAACGTGCGTGAGGACATTGGAAAAGCATTTGCGACGCTTCCCGTCAGCGCGCTCGAGCATGTCGTGCGGCCGATTTCCGCAAAGGATTTACTGGCGCGCATTCGGTCATTCCTTAAGCTGGCGATGCCGGAAACAAGTGTTGAGCCGCTGACAGCGGGATCGATCGAACTCTGTCGCGAAAATTGGCGGGTGCGACGTTCGGGCAGGGAGGTTCGGCTCGGCCGGAAGGAATTCCGCTTGCTTGAGCTCTTGATGGAGAAGCCAGGCTGCGTATTGGCGCGCGAACAGTTACGCAGCCACGTTTGGGGTGACTCGACGGAAATCGACGAACGCTCGGTCGATGTCCTTATAAGGCGTCTACGCAATGCGCTTTCCCTCGATGGCGAGAACGATCCAATCCTTACAGTCCGGGGATTCGGCTATTCGTTTGACGCGACCAGCGCAGGGCCAACACCCTAGATCCGCCCCTTGAATCTGGGCGGCGATAAACGGCGGAATGTTCGAACCTTGCCTATCCGGTTGACACCCCCGCCTACTATGGGTAGTATTTATGTCATTCGCAGAATCCGTCGACCATTCGCACGCTTGGAAGATGGACAGGTCCAAAATATTGAGGATTAAAATCATGTATAAATATCCGAATGGACTCACTTGCAATGTTTCGAAGAAACGCATTCAGAGCTACGAGAGAATCGTGCCGCCTCTTGCATTGATGTTGATCTTTGCCGGCTTTGCCATGGCGGCGATTTTAATTTTTGACCGCGTTAAGGTTCTGGAATCGGTCACACTGATTATGACATCAGGAACGATTTGGACCTTGTTCTGTGTGCTGGTGAGTTTCAAAGTATTCGAATTATGGTGCAAGCCTGTCGATTAAAAGCCCAATTGTAACGCCGTCGCAGAAACCATCATCCGCATGGATATCCTAGATCGCGACGACCTCGCATTTCCTCAGTCGTTGCCTGAGTTTCAACGGCTGTTTCCCGATGAATCGTCCTGCGCCTCCTATTTGATGAAGGCGCGATGGAAAGACGGCTTCGTCTGCCCTCACTGTCACAAGGTCGGAGATCCCATTTGCTTCGTAAATCGTCCCGGAGTCCTGCGCTGTCGCAAGTGCAGGAAGGACACCGGGCTGACCGTTGGGACGGTGATGGAGCGCAGTCACACGCCGCTGAGCGTCTGGTTCTTGGCGGCCTATTTGGTCGCTAGCCAGACGCCTGGAATTTCCGCCGTGCAGTTCCAGCGCCAGCTAGATCTGTCGCGCTACGAGACAGCCTTTCAAATCCTGCACAAGCTGCGCGCCGGCATGGTCCGTCCCGATCAGGACCGGATCGGCGGTCATCCTGAAACCCACGTCGAGGTTGACGAAACATGGATTGGCGGACGGACGCGCGGCGAAGGACGCGGCGTCCACCATAAAGTTCTCGTTGCCGGAGCCGTTGAGGTGCGCCAGCGCAAGCCGGGGACGGCGCAGGACAAGCGCAAGAACGGACAATATGCCGGTCGCCTGCGGCTCTCAGTCGTCGCCGACCGCAGCACGGAGTCGCTCTGCGGCTTTGTCGACGGCGCCGTCGAGAAAGGGACAAGAATAATCACAGATGATTGGTCCGGCTACGGCAAGTTGAAGTCTCTCGGTTACGACCATCTCGCCGTCGCCGAGCGCGGCGATCCGGCGGTAAGCGAGGAATTCCTGCCGATGATTCACCTAGTTTTCGCAAATCTAAAAACATGGATCAATGGCATTCACCACGGAGTCAGCCCACAACATTTGCAGGCTTACCTCAATGAATTTACATTTCGGTTCAACCGGCGATTCTATCCGTTCAACGCATTTCGATCATTACTTGGAATCGCAGGCGATGTCGTCGCTCCGACATATGACGAACTCTATTCAGGCGATTGGCTTCACCCTACATGTAGTAGGTGAGGGTATTAACCGGATAGGCATGGTTCGAACGTCCATCGAGGCCGAATGCGGGCGCCTCTTATGCCTTCCGTCTTACAGTCCCGACTTCACTCCGATCCAGCGGAGCAGGGACTTCATCCATTCGGGTCCGGAACCCAATGGCTCGGATGGACAACTGGTGGCGTTCACCGTTTCCCAAGAAATTTTCCGAGGTCTCAGCCGATGCTGGCCCAAGTTTCTGGAATTCCGGAATTGAGAGTTTGCCAATTGAGGGGGGGAGTCATTTTTAGAGGTAATATCAATTCGTTATTAGAATACGCCAATCCTCCTCTAACTGGCGCGCGCCTTGCTCTGCTGTAGGCGCAAAGATCCTGGGTTCACTGGGGCTGCAAGCATCGCGTCCTGCGCGCTGTTGACGATTGGGAGGAAAAATGGACACGAACAACGACGCCGCTGAGGCGCGCGAATGGATTGACGCGCTCAATTCGGTTCAAGCCTTTGAAGGCATAGCGCGGGTTGATGGCCTGCTGAACGAGGTTGTGGCGGAAGCGCGCAAGAATGGCGCTCATCTGCCCTTCGCCTGGAACACAGCCTATATCAACACAATCCCCCCGGCCAGCCAGCCGGAGCCGCCCGGCGTGCGCGCCATCGAGGCGAAGATCCGCGCCGCCATCCGCTGGAACGCGGCGGCGATTGTCCTGAAGGCCAACAAGGTGTCCTCAGAACTCGGCGGCCATATCGCAAGCTTCCAGTCAGCGGCCACCCTGTACGACACCGGCTTCATGCACTTCTGGCGAGCGCCGAGCGAGGCGCATGGCGGCGACCTGATTTTCATCCAGGGGCATTGCTCGCCCGGCATTTACGCCCGCGCCTATCTCGAGGGCCGGATTTCCGAAGAGCGCATCCTGAATTTCCGTCAGGAGGTCGATGGAAAGGGCCTGTCCTCCTATCCCCATCCCTGGCTGATGCCGGATTTCTGGCAATTCCCGACGGTGTCGATGGGCCTTGGCCCACTGATGGCGATCTATCAGGCGCGCTTTCTACGTTATCTCGCCGGACGCGAATTGGCCAAAACGGACGATCGCAAGGTCTGGGCCTTCATGGGCGACGGAGAGATGGACGAGCCGGAATCGCTCGGCGCGATCTCCCTCGCGGGGCGGGAAAAACTCGACAATCTGATCTTCGTCATCAACTGCAATCTGCAACGCCTCGACGGCCCGGTGCGCGGAAATGGCAAGATCATCCAGGAGCTTGAGGCGGATTTCCGCGGCTCGGGCTGGAACGTCATCAAGGTGGTGTGGGGTTCGGGCTGGGACGAACTGCTCGCCGCCGACGTCACGGGCCGCCTGCGGCAATTGATGGAGGAATGTCTCGACGGCGAATATCAGGACTTCAAGTCGAAGAATGGCGCCTATATCCGCGAGAAATTCTTCGGCCGCTATCCAGAAACGGCCGCCATGGTCGCCGACTGGCCGGACGCCAAGATCTGGACTCTGACCCGCGGTGGGCACGATCCGCAGAAGGTCTACGCCGCATACAAGGCCGCCAGCGAACACAAGGGCCAGCCCACTCTGATCCTGACCAAGACCGTCAAGGGCTACGGCATGGGCGCGGCCGGCGAAGCGCAGATGATGTCGCATCAGGCCAAGAAGATGAATCTTGAGGCGCTAAAGCAGTTCCGCGACCGTTTCAACATTCCCGTCGCCGACAGTGAGATCGAAAGCTTACCCTTGATCCGCTTCGCTGAAGAGTCAGAGGAGATGAAATATTATCGCGCCCGGCGCGAGGCGCTTGGCGGCTATCTGCCGGCGCGCCGCCGCCAGGCCGATCCTCTGGTCATCCCGCCCTTGTCGGCTTTCGAGGCGCAGTTGAAATCGACCGAAGGGCGCGAAATCTCAACCACAATGGCCTTCGTCCGCGTTCTCAACACGCTCTTGCGCGACAAGAATATCGGCAAGCGCATCGTGCCGATCGTGCCGGACGAATCCCGCACTTTCGGCATGGAGGGCATGTTCCGCCAGTACGGTATTTTCTCGCAGGTCGGGCAGCTCTATCGGCCGCAGGACGCCGACCAGATGTCCTACTACAAGGAAGACCGTTCGGGCCAGATGCTGCAGGAAGGCATCAACGAGGCCGGGGCCATGGCCTCGTGGATCGCGGCGGCGACGTCGTACTCCAATTCCAACACGCCCATGATCCCATTCTACATCTATTATTCGATGTTCGGGTTCCAGCGCACCCACGATCTCGCGTGGGCGGCCGGCGACATGCGCGCCCGCGGCTTCCTGCTGGGCGGCACTTCAGGGCGCACGACACTGAATGGTGAAGGGCTGCAGCATGAGGACGGCCATAGCCATTTACTTTCCGCCACCATTCCGAACTGCGTCAGCTATGACCCCACATTCTCCTACGAAGTCGCGGTCATCCTCCAGCACGGTATGGAGCGGATGTATGGCAAGGGTGAGGACGTCTATTACTACATCACCTTGCTCAACGAGAATTACGAACACCCCGCCATGCCGGAAGGCGCGGAAGAGGGCATCGTCAAGGGCATGTATCTGTTTAAGGCCGCGCCAGATGGCGCGCCCAAGAAAAAGCGCGTTACACTGCTGGGCTCGGGCGCAATCCTCCGCGAGGTCATCGCCGGCGCGGAACTGCTTGAACGTGATTTCGGCATTCATGCCGACATATATTCCGTCACCAGCTTCACCGAATTGAAGCGTGACGCCGATGCCTGCGAACGCTGGAACCTGTTGCATCCGCTGGAAGCGCCGCGCGTTCCCTATGTCACCCAATGTCTCGCCGCGCGCGACAGCGGACCGGTGATCGCCGCAACCGATTACATGCGGCTGTTCGCCGAGCAGATCCGCGGCTCGGCGCCCGGCCGCTACACGGTTTTGGGCACGGATGGATTCGGGCGCTCGGACTATCGCCGCAAGCTGCGGGGCTTCTTCGAGGTTGATCGGCATTTCGTCGCGATCGCAGCGTTGAAGTCCCTGGCCGACGAGAAATTGCTGCCCAGCAAAACCGTCGCTCAGGCTATCGAGCTATACCACCTCGATCCTGAAAAACCTGATCCAATGCGCGCCTGATCCGCGTCTGGTTTGGTTTTCAAAATCCTTCCCTGTTCCGACGCCTTTCGGCGCAAATCTCAAGGTTAGGCACCATGTCTACAATTGAAATCGCAGTCCCGGATATCGGCGACTTCAAAAATGTTCCCGTCATCGAAATCAGCGTCAAGCCCGGCGATGTCGTCAAGGCTGACGATCCGCTGATCGTCCTCGAATCCGACAAGGCGTCGATGGAAGTGCCTGCTCCGCACGGTGGGACGGTCGTCGAGGTGCTGGTGGGGATCGGCGACAAGGTGAGCGAAGGGTCCGCCATCGTTCGCCTCGCCTCCGAAGGCGCGACCCAGGCGATGCAGCAGGCGGCTCCCTCCGCGCCCGCTTCCGCCTCGGTCGCGCCAATCGCCACGCCAGCTCCATCTGCTGGCGCGGCCGCGAACCCAATCTCCGCCACGGGCTTGCCCGCGCCCAAAGATTTTGGCGACGCGCATGCTTCGCCGAGCGTGCGCCGACTTGCGCGCGAGCTTGATATCGACCTGACAAAAATCGTTGGCACCGGCGAAAAGGCCCGCATTACTAAGGACGACGTCAAGGCGGCCCTGTCATGCGGCGCGCCGGCTCGAGGCCCAGCAGCGCCTTCGACAGGCTCCGGCATTCCGGAAATTCCGGCGGTGGATTTTTCGAAATTCGGTCCGATCGAGGAGAAGCCGCTTTCGCGCATCAAGAAACTGTCCGGCCCCTTCCTGCATCGCGCCTGGCTCAACATTCCCGCCGTCACCCAGCAGGACGAGGCCGACATCACCGAGATCGAAGCCTTCCGCAAGGAGCTGGACGACGCTGGCAAAGTCGCCAAAAAGCCTTATCGCGTCTCGCTGCTGCCCTTCCTGATGAAGGCGAGCGTGGCGATGCTCAAAACCTTCCCCGACTTCAACAGCTCGCTCAATCCGGCGAAAGACGGGCTGATCATGAAAAAATATTACAACATCGGCTTCGCCTGCGACACGCCGGACGGGCTGGTCGTTCCGGTGATCAAGGACGTCGATCGCAAGGGCGTCCTCGAAATCTCGACCGAACTCGGCGCTTTGTCGGGCAAGGCGCGCGACGGGAAGCTGGGGCCATCCGAAATGTCCGGCGCGACTTTCACCATTTCCTCGCTCGGCGGCATTGGCGGCACTGGCTTTTCCCCCATCGTCAATGCGCCGGAGGTCGCCATTCTCGGCGTGGTGCGTTCGAAAATGGCCCCCGTCTGGAACGGCAAGGAATTTGTGCCGCGCCTGATGCTGCCCTTGTCGCTGTCCTATGACCATCGCGTCATCGACGGCGCGGCGGCGGCGCGTTTCGCGCGCGCTCTGGCCGTGCTTCTGGAAGACGTTCGCCGGCTGGCGCTTTGAGATCGGGGGGAAGTAACATGGCTCAGGAAATCAAGGTTCCCGATATCGGCGACTTCAAAGACGTGCCGGTGATCGAAGTGCTGGTGAAAGCCGGCGACGTCATCAAGGCGGATGATCCTTTGATCGTGCTGGAATCCGATAAGGCTACGATGGAAGTGCCTGCGCCGAGCGCCGGCGTCGTCGCAGAAGTCAAGGTGAAAGTCGGCGACAGGGTCGGCGAAGGCTCGGTCATCCTGACCATGCAAGGCGCGGAGGCGGAATCGCCTGCTTCATCAGCTCCCGCCGCGGCGCCCGCCCCGATCGCAGTCCCCGCAGGCGCGCTTCACGCCGAAGTGCTGGTGCTGGGCGCCGGTCCTGGCGGCTATAGCGCCGCTTTCCGCGCCGCCGATCTCGGCGCCAAGGTGGTGCTGGTCGAGCGCTGGCCCGTCTTGGGCGGCGTCTGCCTCAATGTCGGCTGCATCCCGTCCAAGGCGCTTTTACATGCCGCCAAGGTGATCGACGAAGCGCAGGATTTTTCCGCCCACGGCATAGCTTTCGAGGCGCCGAAAGTGGACCTCGACAAATTGCGCGGCTGGAAGGAAAGCGTGGTCAAGCGCCTGACCGGCGGCCTCGCCGGCATGGCGAAACAGCGCAAGGTGACGGTCGTCACCGGCCTCGGCGCCTTCGTCTCGCCCAATACGCTGGACGTCACGGCGGCGGACGGCGCGAAGCAGACCATCTCCTTCGACAAGGCGATCATCGCGGCGGGCTCAGAGCCCGTGACCCTGCCTTTCATCCCGCATGACGATCCCCGCGTGATCGACTCGACCGGCGCGCTCGAACTCGACGGCGTCCCGAAACGTCTGCTGGTGCTTGGCGGCGGCATTATCGGTCTGGAAATGGCCACCGTCTATCATTCGCTCGGCTCGAAAGTGACGGTGGTCGAACTGCTCGACCAGATCATCCCCGGCGCCGACAAAGACATTATCACGCCGCTCGCGAAACGCATCGAGAAGCGCTACGAACGCATCCTGCTGAAGACCAAGGTCGTCGCGGTCAAGGCGGAAGACGCGGGCCTGCGCGTGACTTTCGAATCCGCCGACGGGACGAAGACGGAAGACGTCTTCGACAAGCTTCTGGTCGCGGTTGGCCGGAAGCCGAATGGCAAGCTGATCAACGCCGAAATGGCGGGCGTCAAAGTGGACGAGCGCGGCTTCATTGCCGTGGACAAGCAGTTGCGGACCAATGTCGCTCACATCTTCGCCATCGGCGACATTGTCGGCCAGCCCATGCTCGCCCACAAGGCGACCCATGAGGCCAAGGTAGCGGCGGAAGTGGCCTGCGGCCATAAGTCCGCCTTCGACGCCAAGGTCATCCCCTCCGTCGCCTATACTGACCCGGAAGTCGCCTGGGTCGGCGTCACCGAGACGGAAGCCAAGGCCAAGGGACTCAACTATGGCAAGGCGAGCTTCCCCTGGGCGGCGTCGGGCCGCGCTTTGTCGCTTGGCCGCGACGAAGGCGTCACCAAGGCGATCTTCGACGAGGGCACTAAGCGCCTCATCGGCTGCGGCATCGTTGGCCCCGGCGCCGGCGACCTGATCGCCGAAGCCGCGCTCGCCATCGAAATGGGCGCCGACGCCGAGGACATCGGTCTCACCATCCACCCCCACCCAACGCTCTCCGAAACCATCGGGCTCGCGGCGGAGCTCTATGAGGGCACAATCACGGACCTCATCGCGCCCAAAAAGAAAAAGTGAGGTCTGCGGGCGCTTCGCGGCGCAAAGCGCCGCGAGCAAGACGAATAGAGCCTTGACGGGCCAAAATAAGAAACGCTTCAGGAGGAAGCCACATGGATGAACTTCTCGCGCAGGCTGCGATCGAATATCACAGCTATCCGACTGCTGGGAAAATATCGGTGACGCCAACCAAAGGCATGACCAACCAGCGAGATTTAGCACTCGCCTATTCGCCAGGCGTTGCAGTCGCTTGCAACGCGATCGCCGCCGATCCCAGTCAAGCCCGAAATCTGACGTCGCGCGGGAATCTCGTCGCCGTCATCACCAATGGCACGGCTGTCCTTGGACTCGGCAATATTGGCCCCCTTGCCGGCAAGCCGGTGATGGAGGGGAAGGCCTGCCTGTTCAAGAAATTCGCCGGCATCGATGTTTTCGATATCGAGCTCGATGAAATGGACCCAGACAAGATCGTCGACATAGTGGCGGCCATGGAGCCGACCTTTGGCGGCATCAATCTGGAGGACATAAAGGCGCCGGAATGCTTCTACATTGAAAAGAAGCTGCGCGAGCGCATGAAGATACCCGTCTTTCATGACGACCAGCACGGGACCGCAATCGTTGCCGGCGCCGCAATCATCAACGCCCTGCATATTGTCGGCAAGAAAATCGAAGACGTCAAAATCGTCTGCTCCGGCGCCGGGGCCGCGGCCATCGCCTGCCTCGATCTTCTGGTCGGGCTCGGCGCGCAGCGTTCGAACATTCATGTGACCGACTCCAAGGGAGTCGTCTATGCCGGGCGCGTCGAAATGATGGACGAGCAGAAGGCTAAATACGCGCAGCCGACGAATGCCCGCATACTCGCAGATATCATGCCCGGAGCAGATATTTTCATGGGCCTCTCCGCCGGTGGCGTGCTGAAACCCGAAATGGTCGCGGGCATGGCGGGCAGGCCGATCATTCTGGCCCTGGCCAATCCCGATCCCGAAATCCTGCCCGAGCTCGCGCTCAAGGCGCGTCCTGACGCGATCATCGCGACCGGCAGGTCAGACTATCCCAATCAGGTCAACAACGTCCTGTGTTTCCCGTTTATTTTTCGCGGCGCACTCGACGTCGGCGCCACGACAATCAATGAGGAAATGAAATACGCCGCAGTGCGCGCCATCGCTGAACTGGCGAGGGCCGAGCAGTCCGATGTCGTCTCTACCGCCTATGGTCACGAGAGTAGTTTTGGCCCGGAATTCCTGATCCCGGCGCCGTTCGATCCGCGGCTGATCACCACCGTCGCGCCCGCTGTCGCCGAAGCGGCGATGAAGAGCGGCGTCGCGACCCGGCCCATAGCCGACATGGAAGCCTATCGGCAAGCCATGGAGCGGCTTGTCTACAGGTCCGGCAGCATCATGCGGCCGGTGTTTGAAGCTGCGACACGATCGCTGCAGCGCCTCATCTACGCCGAGGGAGAAGATACGCGCGTGCTGCGCGCGGTGCAGATTGTCGTTGACGAGAAACTCGCGCGTCCGATCCTGATCGGGCGAGGCGACGTCATCTCGGCGCAGATCCTGGAGCTCGGTCTGCGCCTTAACGAAGGCCGCGACTTCGAGCTCGTCGATACGCGCGACAACCATATGATCGGCTCACTTGCCGACGAATACTATCAGCTCACCCGGCGATCCGGAGGGACGCATCAGAAAGCGGATTCATTGGTGCGCGCCAATAACTCGCTGCTGGCCGCGATGTTGCTTCGCGCCGGGCACGGCGACGGCATGCTGTGCGGCTCGCATGGATCTTACGCGGAGCACCTCGATTTCGTCGAGACAACGATAGGACTCCGTCCCGGGACGCACAAGCTGGCCGCGATGAATTTGTTGATGCTGCCGCAGCAAACGGTATTCATCTGCGACACCTATATAAACGTTGAGCCGACGGCCGAAGATCTCGCGGAAATTACTTTTCTCGCTGCCGAGGAAGTCAAGCGCTTTGGCGTGAGCCCACGCGTGGCCTTGGTCTCCCATTCCAGCTTCGGAAGCCGCAATTCGGCTTCGGCGCAAAAAATGCGCGATGCTTTTGAACTTATCGTCGCGCGCGCCCCAGATTTCGAAATCGAGGGCGAAATGCACGGCGACGCCGCCCTTTCGAAGCGCATCCTTGATCGGGTTTTCCCGGGTTCGCGCCTGACGGCGGAAGCTAATCTCCTGGTTATGCCAAATCTGGATGCGGCCAATATCACTTACAATATTCTGAAAATTTCGGCAGGCGAGGGCGTCACGGTCGGTCCAATTCTAATGGGCGCGGCCAAGCCAGTCGCCATTTTGACCCCGACATGCACCGTTCGGCGCATCGTCAACATGACAGCTTTGACAGCTGTCGACGCCACGAAGCAAAAATAATTTGAGGAAGCCAGCCATGACGAATCACAACGCGACCATCCCGGCTCCCCAACGCAGCGCCAGACAGCCATTCTACAAGCTTCTCTATGTGCAGGTCCTGTTCGCGATCGTTCTGGGCGTTATTGTGGGCTCGCTGTTTCCGAGCTTCGCTACCGACCCCTGGATCAAACTGCTTGGCGATGGCTTTATCAAACTCATAAAAATGGTGATCGCGCCGATCATTTTCTGCACGGTTGTTTCCGGCATCGCACATATACAGGAAGCGTCCAAGGTCGGCCGTGTCGCTTTGAAGGCGTTGTTCTATTTTGAGGTCGTTTCCACCTTCGCCCTCGCCATTGGACTTGTTATCGCCAATGTGCTCAGGCCTGGCGTCGGCTTCGCTGGCAAGGGCGACGCCGGCGCAGTCGCGGGTTATGCGGAGCAAGCGGCCCATCACAGCTCGGTGGAATTTGTTTCGAACATCATACCGGAAACCGTGATTGGCGCTTTCGCCAAAGGAGACATTCTTCAGGTCCTGTTGTTTTCAATCATGATGGGTTTTGCTCTTATGGCTTTAGGCCAGCGTGGGCACGTATTGCGCGATCTCATCGACGACATCGCCCACTCCGTGTTCGGAGTCATTGCAATCGTCATGAAAGCCGCGCCAATCGGCGCTTTTGGCGCCATGGCCTACACGATCGGGAAATTTGGTCCCACAGTATTGACCAATCTCTTTGGCCTCGTGGCGACTTTCTATCTCGCTTCCGGCTTGTTCGTTCTGGTTGTTCTGGGAACAATCGCGCGCCTGGTCGGGTTCAATATCTTCAAATTTCTCGCCTATATCAAGGACGAGTTGCTGCTCGTGCTTGGCACGTCCTCCTCGGAAAGCGCGCTGCCACAATTGATGGAGAAACTGGAACGGCTTGGCTGTTCGAAATCGGTGGTCGGGCTTGTCGTTCCCACCGGCTATTCGTTCAATCTCGACGGCACCAATATTTACATGACCCTGGCGACCTTGTTCATCGCCCAGGCGCTCGGCTACGACCTGACTTACGCGCAGCAATTCGTCATCCTGGGCACTGCCATGCTGACGTCGAAAGGCGCCTCGGGCATTACCGGCGCCGGTTTCATCACGCTCGCGGCAACCTTGTCGGCGGTCGATCCGCGCCTTGTCCCGGGCATGGCCATTGTGTTCAGTATCGACAAATTCATGAGCGAATGTCGGGCGCTGACGAACATCATCGGCAATGGCGTCGCCACAATTGTTGTCTCGGCATGGGAGGGCGAGCTGGACCGCGAAAAGTTGAAAGCGGCGCTGGCGAGACAAGTCGACCCCTCCGATCTTGAAACCGCCGTCACCACAGGGTGACAGAATATTATTGGCCACATCGAATTTGCGGCGCGGCTCGATGCTGACCCAAGCTTTCAAGTCTGACCGATCACAAAATTCAAGCGAGGACTCATCATGTCGTCTAAGGAGAACGACCCGCACCACATTGTCATCGTGGGCGGCGGAGCCGGCGGCCTTGAACTTGCGACGCGCCTTGGCGACCGGCTCGCGCGAAAAGGCAAAGCCAGGGTGACGCTCATCGATCGCGCGCGCTCACATCTTTGGAAACCGCTGCTTCATGAAATTGCGGCGGGAAGCATGGACGCATCCAGACACGAAGTGGATTATCTTGCTCAAGCGCACTGGCATCATTTCCGCTTCCGGTTTGGCGAGATGATTGGTTTGGATCGAGCCAAGCGCGAGATCTATTTAGCGGCGACGTTCGATGATGAAGGAGAGGAGATTACCCCTAAACGCTCGTTCAGCTATGACACGCTCGTCATTGCCGTTGGGAGCACGACGAACGACTTTGGGACGCCAGGCGTCCAAGACTACGCGATATCGCTTGAAACGCCGGAATTGGCGGCCAATTTCAACAGAAGAATTGTGAACGCCTGTTTTCGCGCCCACACGCAAGCGGAGCCAATCAGACCCGGACAACTCCATGTTGCGATCATCGGGGCGGGCGCGACCGGCACGGAGCTTTCGGCCGAGCTGCACCACACGACGCGTGCGGTGGTGGCCTACGGCCTCGATAAGATCGATCCTGCGAAAGACCTTCGAATTACGCTAATAGAAGGCGCCGGGCGGATCCTGCCTGCTCTTCCTGAACGTGTGTCGAACGCGACGGCCCTGCTTCTCGAAGCTCTGGCCGTAGAGATCAAAACGAATGCGAAAGTCACCTCGGTTTCCGCCGAGGGCGTTCATCTCGCGTCCGGGGAGCTTGTGAAATCGGATCTCGTCATCTGGGCGGCAGGCGTCAAAGGGCCCGACGTCCTCAGGGAACTCGACGGCCTCGAGTCCACGCCTAACAACCAGCTCAATGTCTCGCCGACATTGCAGACCACGATCGATCCGAACATTTTCGCGATTGGCGACTGCGCCAGCTGTCCCCAGCCGGGATCGGACAGGCCCGTGCCGCCCCGGGCGCAGGCAGCCCACCAGCAGGCTTCGCATATGTTTGCGCAGATCAAGCGGCGTCTTGAAGGTAAACCGCTGACCCCATATGTCTACAAGGATTTTGGTTCTCTCGTCTCGCTTGGACAATACAGTACGGTTGGGAGCCTGATGGGCTTTGTAATCGGGAAAAATATGCTGATAGAAGGGTATTTCGCGATGGCGATGTATCGTTCGCTCTATAAAATGCACCAAATCGCCGTACATGGCGTCGCCAAAACATGTGCCGATACCCTCGCCCAACTCATCACACGACGATCCCAGCCTCGCGTGAAACTTCATTGATACAGGAAAAAGTGTAGGATGGGAGCCGATGGTTTTCGGCTCATGCCGATGTTGAAAGGCTCCACAAGACGAAAGCGATCCCGACGCGATACCGTATGAAGGCCAGGACCGAGGAAAAAAGGAGCTCTATCAATTGGGTGGCTCGCTTGGCGCTATCTCAAAGGGCCTTCTTGTCGCCCTTATGATTGGAATCGTTTGGTTTTTGGCGATTGCGGCGGGCGACGCGGTCGAAGGCGATCGGCTGCGGCAAATGACTGAGCGAGGGCGTTTTGAGGCGGAGCGGCGCGTCTCCCAGTTAGCAGCGGAACTCCACCGTTACGACTATCTCGCTGATGTTCTCGCTTCCCACCCGGATGCAATCGAAGTGCTCTTGGCGCCCGCCAACGCCGCAGCGGTTGATCGCGCCAACAGATACCTTGAAACTATAAATAGGGCTGCGGCGAGCGCCGCCCTCTATCTGATAGGTCCTGACGGCAAGTGTCTTGCCGCCAGCAACTGGCGCGATCCCGTGAGCTTCGTCGGCATCGATGTTTCCTTTCGACCTTATTACCGGGATGCATTGCAAAATGGTTCCGCGCGCTTTTACGGCATCGGCACGACGAGCGACGCTCCGGGTTATTATTTCAGCAGGGCGATTAAGCGGGACGATGGTCTACTCGGTTTGGTTGTCGTCAAGGTCTTCCTGGATCCGCTCCAGCCGACTGCCTCCGCCAGTGGCGATGGCGCAGTCGTGGCGGATGAAAATGGTGTGATTGTGCTCTCGTCGCGGTCGGAATGGCGCTATCACACAATTGAGGATCTTTCGCCTGAAATACTTGCCGGTCTGCGCAAGGACCGCCAATATGACAATGAGCCGCTGACGCCGCTTGGCTTGCGCGTGGAGAGGGACCTCGGGGCGAACGCGCATCTGATTTCGCTTCCGGTCCCTGATGGCGCCGCGCGGGCGGACTACGTCGCTCAGCAAGAAAAACTCGACTCCTCGAACTGGACCGTGATCGGGCTGTCAAACGCAGCGGACCTGCCTTTTTTCCGGCTGTTGGCCAACGGTCTTGTCGTCGCTGCGAGTCTCGCGATTGGGTTGTTTGCCCTCTATCTCGCGCAGATGCGCCTGACCGTCCGTCTGGAGTCAAAAGGGCGGGCGTTATTACAGGGCGCCAACGAACGTCTCGAGGCGCAGGTTTCCGAGCGAACTGGAGAACTCGTCGCGACAAACGACAGGCTCCGCATGGCTCAAGATGAACTGATCCATTCCGCCCGTCTGGCCGCAATCGGTCAGGTAGCGGCAGGCGTAACGCACGAACTCAATCAACCGCTCGCCGCGATCCGAACGCTTTCCGACAATACTGAAGTTCTGATAAAGCGGGAAAAATTCGTGACGGCGGCCGCCAACCTGAAAATGATTTCGGATCTTGTTGGTCGCATGAGCCGCATTACGTCCCAACTGAAGCTGTTCGCCAGAAAAGATCGTAAAATTGAGGAGCAGGCCGATGTCGTCGCCGCGATTCAGGCGAGCCTTCGCATACTCGAAGACAAGTCCGCGAAAATCGACGCACAGATTTCTTTCTCCTCCAGCGGCGAGCCGCTGCTGGTGAACGCAGAATCCTCATCATTGGAGCAAATTCTGATCAACGTCCTTGGCAACGCCCTCGACGCAACAGCGGAGGTTGCGGCTCCTCGGGTGGACGTTCATGCCGAACGACAAGGTCAATCAATTATCGTTACTGTCCAAGACAATGGACCAGGCATACCAGAGGCTGCCGTCTCCCGCCTGTTTGAACCATTCTTCACCACCAAATCTGCAGGCGCCGGCCTTGGCCTCGGACTATCGATTTCGGAGGGAATCATTCGGAGCTTCGGCGGGGCCATTCACGGCGAGAACCGTCCTGGGGGCGGTGCGACTTTCGTCGTCGAATTGCCCGCTAGCCAAATTCAGGAGGAGGCCGGCCATGGCTGAGGACATTCGCGTCGTCCTCGTCGAGGATGACAAGGCCGTAAGTTTTGCCACAGCTCAGTCGCTGACGCTCGCAGGCATTCGCGTCGAGACCTATTCAAATGCGGAAGCGGCTCTGGAGCGCCTGCATTCGAATTTCCCTGGAATTTTACTCGTAGACGTGCGGCTTCCAGGCATGTCCGGAATGGATATGCTGGATCACGTCCTTCGGATCGACCCAATGCTTCCTGTTCTTTTGATCACCGGCCATGGCGACATCGCCATGGCGGTGCAGGCGATGCGAGCGGGCGCATATGACTTTCTCGAGAAGCCAGTAGCTTCAGATGTAGTTTTGGCCGCCGTGCAACGTGCGCTTGAAAAACGTAAATTGACTTTCGAAATAGCGACGCTTCGTCGCCAACTCGTCCGGAAACAAGGGATTGATCGTCTCCTCATCGGAGAATCTGCTGCGATCGCGCGCTTGCGTTCA